>Ga0206854_1060_pt1 | contig 31579 bp, 31 predicted proteins | sample Alteio_BWOrgCont_50_FD_152870 | JGI IMG/M metagenome (GOLD analysis project Ga0206854, IMG submission 152870) | Enriched cells from forest soil in Barre Woods Harvard Forest LTER site, Petersham, Massachusetts, United States -... | ecosystem: Environmental > Terrestrial > Soil > Temperate forest >...
ACAAACCAACCATCTATCCTTACAAAGGCATGGCTGGTTAAGCCCCGAGTTTGAATTGACGGATAGTTCAAATAATAGTTACGGCAAATTGGCTTACCAGTGGATATCCCGGCGCACCGCAATGGCACAATCGGCTACCGGCACGTGGGTATTTAAACTGGGCTTCATATTTACCAGGTCGTTAGCTATTACCGACGAAACCGGGCAAATAATAGGCGAAACAAAACGCGAAATTTTTAGCCGCAAAACCACTTTAACACTAAATACAGGTTTTACTGCCGAATTTTACCGCCCTTTTATATTTTCGCGGGAATATATTTGGGAAGCAAGCGGCTATGGCACGGTTTTACGAACAAGGAGTTATCCATTTTTGTTTAAAGATGTTATTGAAATTGAGCAAAGCATGATACAGCCCCAGTTAATACCATTATTGATATTTTTGGGTGCACATTTAACTATTTTACGCAGACGAAGAAGGGCAGCACGCTAATTATGGCTGAAAAAAAAGCATTTGTATTAAGGGTCAATCCCGAAATGTTAAAAGAGATTGAAAGCTGGGCCGCTGCTGAATTTAGAAGCACCAATGGCCAGATAGAATACCTTTTGCAACAGGCTATTAACGCACATAAAAAAACAGCGAAAAAGAAGAATGGCGAAGATTAACTACGGCCGCGGATGTTTTGGTTCATAAATGCCAATTTTACCGCCACCCGGTAGTGTAAGTTTGGTTATTGAACCCCAGCGTTGCTCGTCTATTGCGCTGCATTTAACGTTCTTTTCGGCCATTTCTTTTACAAACGCGTTAATGTCATCGCATAATAAGTAAAACTCCTGCAAACCGTTTTGTTCTGCGGGATGAATAGCCACTTCAGACGGCGGCAAGCCAAAAATAAGCCATCCCCGCCCGGCATCTACATTTGGGAATTTAAGTACATCTTTAAAAAAGGCAATATCAGCCTGTGCATCTGAACTGTAAATTATGGAATGTGCGCCTGTTATCATTGGGGTCGTAGTTTTGTTCGTTTAAAATTAGCGAAAAAATTATTTAATAAAATACTATGCACGCATAGTATTTTATACTTTTCAAAACACTAAATTTGCGTTCCATTTATCAAGATCATGAGAGAAGTAGTAATCGTTTCAGCCACACGCACGCCAATAGGCAGCTTTGGCGGCAGTTTAGCATCGCTTAGCGCAACACAATTAGGCAGCGTTGCCATAAAATCGGCAGTAGAAAAATCCGGCTTAAAGCCCGAGCAAATACAAGAAGTTTATATGGGCAACGTAATGTCGGCCAATATTGGGCAGGCACCTGCTACCCAGGCGGCTATTTTTGCCGGCTTACCTTATTTGCCTGCCACAACGGTAAATAAAGTATGTGCATCTGGCATGAAAGCAGTTATGTTGGCAGCACAAAGTATTGCTAATGGCGATAACGACATTGTTGTTGCCGGCGGTATGGAAAGCATGAGCAATGTGCCTTATTATTTAGATAAAGCACGTAACGGTTATCGCTTAGGTGACGGCAAAATTATTGACGGTTTGGTTAAAGATGGCCTTTGGGACGTTTATAATGATTATCACATGGGCTCTGCGGCTGAATTATGCGCTACCGATTGTAATATAAGCCGCGAGGACCAGGATACATTTGCCATTGAATCGTACAAGCGAGCGCAAGCTGCCCAGGCCGATGGCAAGTTTAAAGACGAGATAACTCCAGTTGAATTAAAAGATAAAAAAGGCGAGGTTACTTTATTTGCCGAAGATGAAGAACCCAAAGCAGTAAAGTTTGATAAAATACCAACCCTAAAACCAGTATTTAAAAAAGACGGAACAGTAACAGCAGCCAATGCATCCAGTTTAAATGACGGCGCAGCGGCTCTGGTGTTAATGAGCCGCGAAAAAGCGGATGAGTTGGGTATAAAACCACTAGCAAAAGTTGTTTCATTTGCCGATGCACAACAGGCACCCGAATGGTTCACTACCGCGCCATCAAAAGCATTGCCATTGGCATTGCACCGCGCAGGCATGACTGCCGAACAAATAGACTTTTTTGAAATAAACGAGGCTTTCTCGGTAGTTTCATTAGCCAACAATCAAATTTTAAAGTTAGACGGTGCAAAAGTAAACGTAAACGGCGGCGCAGTTGCTATGGGGCACCCGCTAGGCACGTCGGGAGCGCGCATTATTGTGACTTTGCTTAGTGTATTACAACAAAATAAAGGTAAATTTGGTGCAGCAGGAATTTGCAATGGCGGCGGTGGCGCCAGTGCAATTGTTATAGAAAATTTGCGTTAATTGCATTAATGAAGAAACAGTTTATAATCGGGTTATTATTTTTAGCTGCTCCGTTATTTATTTTTGCACAACATTCTGATCAAAATACGGGCATTAAAAGGTTAATGCTTTACCAGGATAGCTTAACGCAATTGGGTAAAGACTTTGTTAATGGCGAAGTTGATATAGACCGCAAAGCGGCTAATTATCACTTTATAAAAACACTGGTAACTGCTTTAAAAACTCCTAATTCGTTCCTTTTTCGGTTCGATTCGGTTAAAACAATAAGCATATTAAATTCGCCCGATAACCGTTTCCGCATATTTAGCTGGCATATCATTAATATGGATGGCAGCTATCGTTTTTACGGTGCTATACAAATGAATACCGGTGGGGCATTAAAGCTATACCCGCTTGAGGATTATACGCCATTAATTAAAAACCCTGAAGATACTGTAACCGATAATACCAAATGGTACGGTGCACAGTATTATGATAAGATAGTGCGGATTGACGCGGCAACCCCATACTATGTTTTATTGGGATGGAAAGGTAATACGGTTGAATCGACAAAAAAAGTTATTGATGTAATTTCTTTTAAAAATGATAAAGTATCATTTGGCCTGCCTGTTTTTGACCAGAAAGGGAAAATCAAAAAGCGTGTGGTGTTTGAGTATACCCGCGATGCTTCCATGTTGTTACGTTATGCGCCTGATGAACATTTAATTGTTTTTGACAATCTGGTGCCGCCTGATAAAAAATCAAAAGATAAACCCCAAACCTACGGCCCCGATTTAAGCTATAATGCTTTCCGCACTAAAAACGGACGATGGGAATATGTAGACAACATTGATATGCGTAATGTCCCCGATGCGCACGATATGGAATATATTGACCCTAAAGAACAAAAAGCCGGGGCAAACCCGGTGATAAGCACAAAAAAAACGCCCGCTTAATTAATATCTTTTATATTACCCTTTATAATATTTTGGTATAACTTTTTTTATTACAAATAATACTTACTTTAGAGACCATAATTAACTGATCTTATGCCCGAAAGTACATTAACAGCTGCTGCTGTGCCTCAAAAATCAAGATTCCCTAAAGCCGTTCCTTATATTATTGGAAATGAGGCTGCCGAACGTTTCAGTTTTTATGGAATGCGGTCAATTTTGACGCTATTTTTAGTAAATCAATTCTTCAACCCTACCGGCAACGCGGCCTTAAATGAACAGGCTAATGCACACGCCAACAAGTTACACCACTTGTTTGTGATGGTTGCATACGCCCTACCATTTGTAGGTGGCATGGTAGCCGACTGGTTTACCGGGAAATATAAGCTTATCTTATATGTGTCATGATTTACTGCCTCGGGCATTTTTTATTGGCGATGTTTGACGGTGGTCTTAACGGCTTTGAGATAGGTTTACTTGTAGTTGCCGTAGGTGCTGGTGGTATAAAGTCTTGCGTATCGGCCAACGTAGGCGATCAATTTGATGCTACAAATCAAGATCTTCTTTCAAAAGTATACGGCTGGTTCTATTTCAGTATCAACGCCGGTTCTATGATCTCAACTGTTGCTATTCCATGGACTTATGAACACTTTGGCCCAAGATGGGCATTCGGTATTCCAGGAATTTTGATGGCACTGGCTACCATAATATTCTTTTCGGGCCGTAAGAGATATGTAAAAGTTCCCCCGCAAGGCGTTAACCGCAATAACCTGGTATTTATTACCTGGTATGCACTAACTCACTTAAGCCAAAAAAAAAACCGGGGCAATCCATGCTCGATGTTGCCAAAGGCCCTTATGACGCTGAGCGTGTTGAAGGCGTTAAGGCAGTTTACCGTGTTATGGCAGTATTTTTCTTCACGCTTGCATTTTGGGCAGTTTGGGATCAGTGCTTATCAGAATGGACGTTGTATGCCGATAAAATGGATCGTGCCATTAATCTTGGTTTTACCTCATTCACAGTATATCCTGGCCAATTGTCAACCATTAATACGGTATTCCTGCTGCTTTTCATCCCCCTATTTAATTATTTAATTTACCCTTGGTTCGACAAACGAGGCTTTAAGACCACGCCGTTACGGAGGCTTGGTATAGGCTTAATTTTAACGGCTTTGTCATTCGTTGTGATTGGTATTGCACACAACAATATTGAACATGGCGGCACTCCATCCATGTGGTGGGAAGTACTGGCATTCATGGTGCTTTCTGCAGCCGAAGTGTTGGTATCTATCACCGGCCTTGAATATGCATATACACATTCGCCAAAATCAATGAAAAGTACCATGACAGGTATTTGGTTCCTGGTGGTATCCTTTGGCAACCTGATCACAGCCCTTGTTAATGGACTTATAGAAGATGGCGGTTGGTGGGCACATAACCTTAAAGGCGCCAATTACGAGTGGTTCTTTGTGACCTTCATTTGTGTCTTTATAATCGCGTTCCTTATTGTTTCACCAAGGTTAAAGGAACGGAACTATATTACCGACCCTTATATTTCTGAGAATGAAGTTGTGGCAAATACTAATAACCTGTAATATTTCGTTAACAAAAACTATAGGGTTTTTATTTTTTTATGCCTTTTAATCCGCTATTTTTGCGGCTTGTGTCTACCTTATTTAAATTTTGCTAAGTGCCTGATAGTTTAGTCATTATACCAACCTACAACGAAAAAGAAAATATTGAGCGGATGATCCGCAAGGTATTTTCGTTGCCTAATGAATTCCATTTGCTTATTGTGGATGATGGATCGCCCGATGGCACAGCAACAATTGTTAAGGATCTGCAAGCTATTTACCCTAATTCTCTTTTCATTTTAGAACGCAAAGGCAAACAAGGTTTGGGTACGGCATATATTGCCGGTTTTAAATGGGCCATTGAAAAACAATATGATCTTATTTTTGAAATGGACGCCGATTTTTCGCATAACCCCGAAGACTTGATTAAACTAAAAGATGCCTGTACTGAAGGTTGCGATATGTCAATAGGCTCACGCTATATAAAAGGTGTAAATGTGGTTAACTGGCCCATGAGCCGTGTACTGATGAGTTATTTTGCATCGGTATATGTGCGTTTCATAACCGGTGTAAATATCCAGGATTTTACTGCTGGCTTTGTGTGTTACAAACGCAAAGTTTTAGAAACTGTTAATTTGGATAAGATAAAGTTTGTAGGCTACGCTTTTCAGATAGAAATGAAGTACACCACAGTAAAGCATGGCTTTAACGTGGTTGAAGTGCCCATTATTTTTACCGACCGTACTGCCGGGTCATCAAAAATGTCCCGCGGCATATTCAAAGAAGCCGTTTGGGGCGTTATACAAATGAAGATCAATAGCATATTCAGAAAGTATCCGGAGGGATGATTTTCAGTCCGTAAGACGGGAAGACCGAAAGTCCGTAAGAAATTTCATCAATTTTATTGCTTCCAAAATATGCTTGTGTCTTTCGGACTTTTCGACTTGCGAACTTCCCAACTCAAAAAAAATCTTCCGGACTTTCCGTCTTTCGGACTTTCGGTCTCAAATAAAAATACTAAATTCGTTGGTAAATGAATGAGAACCTCAATCCTGACAGCGAACACCTCTCTCCTGCCGAACGTGATATTGAAAAGGTATTGCGGCCACAGGTATTTGAGGATTTTACCGGTCAGCATAAAATATTAGCCAACTTAAAAATATTTGTACAGGCGGCCCGCCAGCGTGGCGAGGCGCTTGACCACGTATTGTTACACGGCCCTCCGGGATTAGGTAAAACTACCCTATCGTATATTATTGCCAATGAAATGGGCGTGGGTATAAAGATCACTTCGGGCCCTGTGCTGGATAAACCTGGCGATCTTGCCGGATTACTCACCAATTTGGAAACAGGTGACATTCTTTTTATTGACGAGATACATCGTTTAAGCCCACTGGTTGAAGAGTATTTGTACTCGGCAATGGAGGACTTTAAAATAGATATTATGCTGGAGAGCGGCCCAAATGCCCGTTCAGTACAAATATCTTTAAATCCATTCACCCTTGTTGGCGCTACTACCCGTTCGGGTTTATTGACCGCACCTTTACGTGCACGTTTTGGTATTAATTCAAGGCTGGAATACTACGATGCCAAATTGTTAACCACTATTGTATTGCGTTCGGCATCAATATTAAAAACACCTATTACTGAGGAGGGCGCTTATGAAATTGCACGCCGTAGCCGCGGTACGCCACGTATAGCCAATGCCCTGCTACGCCGCACCCGCGATTTTGCCCAAATAAAAAGTGATGGCAGTATTGACACCGCTATTGCCAAATATGCGCTTAACGCGCTTAATGTCGACGAGCATGGTTTGGATGAAATGGATAACAAGATATTGAGCACCATTATTAACAAATTTAAAGGCGGCCCGGTTGGTCTAAAAACCATAGCCACCGCAGTTGGTGAAGACGAAGGCACTATTGAAGAAGTTTACGAACCTTTTTTAATACAGGAAGGCTTTTTAATGCGCACCGCCCGTGGCCGCGAGGCAACAGAAAGTGCTTACAAACATTTAGGCAAAGTAAAAACTGGCGGCAATCCGTCATTGTTTTAATTACAAAACAATGTTATTTGCTGTCGAAATATATTATTTTCGCATCAACTAATCTTAAATTAATCATCAATAGTATATGTTAAAATTATTTATTACCCCATTGGTTATTGTTGCTTTGGCTTTAACTTTTACCAATAACGCACAAGCACAAAACGCTGCTTTAATGGCTCGCCCGCAAGTGCCGGTAATTTGTTATCACCAAATACGCGACTGGACCGCAAAGGATTCAAAAACTGCAAAAGATTACATTATTCCGCCTGCTGCGTTTAAAGAACATATAAAAATGCTGCATGATAGCGGCTACCATACCATATTACCCGATCAGCTGTATGATTATTTAACCAAGGGCACTCCCCTGCCATCAAAGCCGGTAATGCTTACGTTTGATGATACCGATTTGGATCAATTCACCATAGCAAATCCTGAACTAAAAAAATACGGTTATAAAGGGGTATATTTTATCATGACCGTATCATTAGGCCGCCCGCACTACATGAGCAAAGAGCAGGTTAAACAATTGTCGGACGAAGGTAATGTAATAGGCAGTCATACCTGGGATCACCATCGCTTTGATAAATTGTCACATACCTCAACCATGAAAATGATGGGCAAAAACGGAAAAATAACACTAAAACCAACCGATGATTGGGTTACGCAATTAGACAAGCCAACGAAATTATTGGAAGATATCACCGGCAAAAAGATAAATTATTTTGCGTTTCCGTTCGGTGTAACAGGTAACGGTTCTAACTTCCCGGAATTGCACAAACGCGGCTTTAAGTTAGCATTCCAGTTAGCAGATAAACGCCATCCTAACGACCCGTTAATGACAGTGCGCCGTATTTTGGATAGCGGTTACTGGACAACCAAAACATTCAGCAATAGTTTAAGGCATAGTTTTTAAGCCGCTAACCCCTAAAGGGGAAATTAAAAAAGGCGAAAGGTTTTACTTTTCGCCTTTTTTATTACATCCGGTTTCCTAAAGCGCACTTTGTTAGGTTAGGGGGCTTTTGGTTATCTTTGCATTAATGGGCAACCTGCATACATATAGCGAATTAATAAAAGCCGAGGCCAAAAACCTGGGGTTTATATTTTGCGGTATAGCAAAGGCTGAATTTTTTAGAGCAGGAAGCCCCGCGCCTGGAGCAATGGCTAAAAGCCAATATGCACGGCGAAATGCAGTATATGGAAAACCATTTTGATAAACGCCTCGACCCACGTTTACTAGTCGACAGCGCGAAATCGGTCATTTCATTAGGGTTGAACTATTATACGGATAATATACAGGCAGATCCATCGGCACCCAAAATATCCAAGTATGCCTATGGTATGGATTACCATACGGTTATAAAAAACAAACTGAAAAAACTGCTTCAGTTCATCAACGATAGAATTGGCGAAGTTGGCGGACGAGCATTTGTTGACTCGGCTCCTGTTTTAGATAAGGCATGGGCTAAAAAGGCAGGATTGGGTTGGGTTGGTAAAAACGCTAATCTCATCAATCAAAAAGCAGGCTCATTTTTCTTTTTGGCCGAGCTGATAGTTGATATGGAACTGGAGTATGATATTGAACCTACCGCTGATCATTGCGGAACCTGTACCCGATGCATTGATGCCTGCCCTACCGACGCTATTGTCGGCCCGTACGTAGTTGATGGCAGCAAATGTATATCATACCTCACTATCGAGTTAAAAAACGAGATACCGCAAGAGTTTAAAGGCAAAATGGATAACTGGGCTTTCGGCTGCGATATTTGCCAGGATGTTTGCCCCTGGAACCGTTTTTCGGTAATACACAATGAACCGGCCTTTGAACCACATCCCGAACTGTTAAACCTAAACAGCGAAGAATTACAGGAAATAACTACTGATGTTTTCCAAAAAGTATTTAAAAACTCAGCCGTAAAACGCACCAAATTTGAGGGTCTGAAAAGGAATATCAGTTTTTTGAAGATCAAAGATTAGTTATTAAAGATTAGTTAATGCGGACGGACTGATCTTTAATCTTCAATAACTAATCTTTAATAGCTAACCCCTCTTAAATTTATCAGCTAACAACTTCAGCATATCCTCATTTACCGGTGCAGCCGGTTCTTCTTTCTTTTTGTATGGCTGCTGGTTGTTTTTGTTAGGATTATTATAAGGTTGCACAGGTTTTTGTGGGGCAGGTTTTGCTGCTTCCCTTTTTTCTTCAGGCTTATTTGCATTAGGTTGCGCCGGCGTTGCAGCCTTGCGTTCCTCATTCCTTTTCCTACTCCAGCGGCTATATATTTCTTCCAGTTTGCGTTTGGTATAAAGCGGGAAATCGCCCTGCAACATCCATGAGTAATAGCTGGGTTCAATAGCAAAAACATCCTCTACCTTTTTGCCCTTATGTTTGCCAAAATTGAATACTTCATCTCCGTCCTCATTATAAGCCATGCGGCCTGCAAAATCAACAGGGCGGTTTAAATTGGTAAATTTATGCAATGCTTCAACATCATTTACAACAGGCTTGCTTTTGTTTCCTTTTTTATCTTCCCATTCTGTATCGGCATATTTTTCTATCTGTGCCAGTAAAACTTCCATAGTCGCGCGGGTATCAGCCTCGGCAGAGTGTGCGTTTATAATATCTTTCTGGCAATAAAACTGGTAAGCAGCCTTTAATGTGCGCTGCTCCATTTGGTGGAATATGTTTTGTACATCCACAAAATGACGGTTATCCAAATCGAATTTTACGCCTGCTCTTAAAAATTCTTCGGCAAGCATGGGTATATCAAACTTGTTGGAGTTATATCCGGCAAGGTCAGCATCTTGTATAAAATCGGCAACCTCTTGTGCCAGTTCTTTAAATTTAGGCTGATCAGCTATATGCTCATCGTAAATGCCATGAATTAATGATGATTCCAACGGTATAGGCATCCCCGGGTGTACGCGCCAGGTCTTTACTTCCTCGCTGCCACCGGGGTGAAGCTTTATAACAGATACCTCTACAATTCGGTCGGCACCAACATTAGTTCCGGTAGCTTCCAGGTCAAAGAAGGCAAGTGGACGTTTTAAATTTAGTTTCATTATAATGGTTAAATAGAAAAGGTTGTAAAGGTCATAAAAAACTTCAGCAGAATAAATTATTTACCATTAATATTTCCGTTTTTAATTTTAATTTTCAATTGTCAAATCTATCACGGTTTATATGAAGAAAAACATCCTTTTTATATTTGCTTTATTCGTGTCAACTTATGCGTCGGCACAATATCCTCCGTATGTATCGAGTTACGTCTCAGAAAAAGACTTTCCGTATGGGCAGGTTAGTGCTGATGAATTAAACATGAAACATTATGATAAAGACACATCGGCCCATGGTGTTGTTTTGCAGGAATATGGTACCTCAAGAATTAATGTTACTAATGACGATAAGATTCGTTTAATGTATCAATATCATGTTAAAATAAAGATATTTGATAGTCGCTCATTTGATAAAGGCACAATAAATATTCGTACCTCAGGTAACGATAATGTATCGGAAGACGTGGATGACATTACGGGCACTACCACTTATATTGATGATGACGGTTCCATAAAAAAGCTCGATCTCGATCCGCAGAAAATTTACCGGCAACATTTAAATAAATATGTTACCGATGTAAAATTCGCTTTGCCGGGCCTGAAAAAAGGCTGTGTAATTGAATATAAATACACCATTACTACACCTTTTTTTGAGAATTTTCATCCCTGGTTTTTCCAAACTAATATCCCCAAGATGTATTCAGAATATGATGTACATATCCCCGCTTTCTGGAACTACAATGCATTAATAAAAGGGCCGCTGGCATTAACCAAAAAAACGGCAGAAATAGAAAGTAATTGTTTCTCCAGTCACGGCGCTATTTGCGATTGCTCGCATTACGTTTATGGCATGAAGGATATACCCGCATTTGTTGTGGAGGAATATATGACGGCGCCGAAAAATTTCTGGTCGGCTATATACTTTGAATTATCTGATTATACCGATCCATATAGAGGCATTAAGAAAAAATTTGCCAAAGAATGGAAAGATGTAGACGATGAAATGAAACGGTCGGACCGTTTTGGCGGCCAAATAAAACGTACCAGTTTATTAAAGCCATTAATAGCGCCTGTAATAACCGGCAAAACAAATGAAATGGATAAAGCCAAAGCGGTATATAGTTTTGTAAAAAAGTCTATTAAATGGAATCGCGTCTATTCACGGCAAAGTAATGAAGAGATAGATAAGGTATTGGAAAAACATACCGGTAGTGCTGGCGAAATTAACATTACACTTGTTGCAGCGCTTACGGCAGCAGGTATAAACACAGAAGCCGTAATGCTTTCAACGCGCGATAATGGTGTTGTAAACCACCTATACCCAACCATCGACGATTTTGACTATGTAATAGCCAAAGCCAACATTGCCGGTAAAAGTTATTTTTTAGATGCAACCGACCCTTTACTTGGGTTTGGCATGTTACCGCTTAGATGTTTAAATGGTGAAGGGCGGGCTATGAGTTTGGATAAACCATCGTACTGGATAGATATAAATCCGGGCATTAAAAGGAATATAACCACGTCGCTCGATCTGACCTTGCAGCCGGATGGTAAAATAAAAGGTACGCTTACCCAATTTTCTTTCGGTTATGAGGCTTACGAAAAACGGCTTGAAATAAAACGCTTTAACAGCCTTGACGAATATGTGGATAACAGGGACGAAAAGTTAAATAAAATAAAGATCCTGAAATTCAATATTGAAAACGTAGATAGCCTTGAATTACCCGTAGCCGAAACCTACGAGCTGGAGTTTGAGACAAGCCGCAATATGAATGCCAGCAGGATTGGTTTCAACCCTTTATTGTTTGGCAGAATTAGCGCCAACCCGTTTAAACTGCAGGAACGCACTTACCCGGTAGATTTGGGCATGCCTGTGGAAAGAAGATATGTATTAACTATGCATTTGCCCGATAACTATACAGTTGAAACACCGCCCAAAGCTGTTGCGTTGGCATTACCCAACCAGGGCGGCAGGTTTATAACAGAATTTCAACAGGGCGAAAGTATGTTCACATTTTCAAATATCACCCAGTTTAGCAAAGCTATTTATTCGCCCGATGATTATGGTGCATTGAAAGAGCTATATAACAAGATCATACAATCAGAAAAAGTTGAATTATATTTCAAGAAGAATTAGCTGTTGTTTATTTATCTGTTAGTATTAAATTTTATATTTACGATACTTATTTAAACCTTATGAAGCGGGGCCTGCTCTTATTTTCAATTTTATTATTCTTATCTGTTTATGCTATTGCACAGGATTTTCCATACGGTAGCATAACCCAGGAAGAATGGGATATGCAGAAATACAAAAAAGACACCTCTGCACATGCCGTAGTTTTACAGGAGTTTGGCGATGCAAGGATAAACGTTAACAATGATGATAATTTAAGGTTATACTTTACTTATCACGTTAAAATTAAAATGCTTGATAGTAAGGGTTTTGATAAAGGAAATATTGAAATACCCATTTATTCAGAAGACAACACGGTTTTTGAAAATGTAACCAGCATTAAGGCAACTACTTTTAACAGGGATGCTAATGGTAGTATACAGGCAATAGACCTGGTTCCCAAAAACACGTTTACCGAAAAAAAGGACAAACACTGGAGTATTGTGAAGTTTGCAATGCCGGCCTTACTTAAAGGTAGTATAATTGAATACACCTACCAGCTTGAATCACCTTATTATTTTGAAAATTTTAGAACATGGCAGTTCCAGGATGACATACCAAAAATTTACTCAGAATATTTGGTACATATTCCTGGGTTTTTTGCCTATAAAGCCAGTATACGCGGATCTTTAAAACTGACAAAAAATGTTGGCGTAGTAGAACGGGAATGTATTGATATAAGAGGTGTAAAAAATGACTGCTCGGAATTAACTTATGCCATGAGCGATATTCCGGCATTTGTTGAAGAAGAATATATGACTGCCTCTAAAAACTACCTGTCGGCAATATATTTTGAGCTGGAAGAGTATGTTAATCCTTATAACGGTACTAAAACTAAAGTTACAAAGGAATGGACCGATATTGACCGGCAATTGAAATCTTCCGAATACTTTGGCGATCAGCTTAAAAAGAAGGACTTTTTTAAAGACAAGTTAAAGGATGTTACTGCCGGAAAACAAGGTTTAGATAATGCTAAGGCTGTATACACTTTTATTAAAAAATGGTATAAATGGAATGACTATGTTGGCATTTACTCTGATGGGATAAAAGACGCATTTAATGCACACACAGGTAGCGTGGCCGATATAAATATATCGCTGGTTGCTGCCTTAAACCAGGCCGGTATTAATGCCGAAGCAGTAATATTATCAACCAGGTCGCACGGCAATATAAATATGCTTTATCCGGGTATAGGCGATTTTAACTATGTACTTGCAAAAGCCAATATTGGCGACAAAAGTTATTTGCTGGATGCCACCGACCCGATGTTGCCTTTTGGCATGTTGCCGCTTAAGTGTTTAAATGACCAGGGCAGGGTATTTAGTTTAGATAAGCCTTCTTATTGGGTCGATATAAACAAATCTGCTATACAGCGCGAAAACGATACCTACAACTTAGACCTTACTTTGCAGGATGATGGCAAAATTAAAGGAATATTAACTCATTTTTCAATAAGCTATAGCGCTTATGAAAAACGTAGTGCAATTAAAAAGTTCAATTCAATAAACGAGTATGTTGATAACATGGGCGAACATCTTTCACGAATAAAAATACTCAAATCTGATATTACCAACCTGGATAGCTTAGATATGCCATTAAGCGAAAAATACGATATAGAGATTAAGGCTTATGATAACATGGGAGAAAACCAATTGATTTTTGATCCTTATTTTTTCAATAAAACAACAACTAATCCATTTAAAGCTGCCAGTCGTGATTTCCCTGTTGATTGGGGTATGCCATCAAATGATATATGCACAGTAATATTGCATTTGCCTAAACAATTTACCGTAGAGGCACCGCCTAAAGATGCGGCTATTGGTTTACCAAATAATGGCGGCCGTTTTATAACTTCATTTGAAAACAGCACAGATGGTTTTACTTTCTCCTACATAACTAATTTTAACAAATCGGTTTATGACCAGGCCGAGTATCCATATTTAAAAGAGTTTTATAATAAAATTATACAGGCAGAACTTGCAGATATTATACTTAAAAAGAAGTGATGAAACCAATTGTTATATTTTTTTTTCCTGGCGATATTGGCCTTTAGTACAAAAGCACAACAAACTTATGAAGCGGCCACTATTCCCAAAGAGTTATTGGCTTACGCAAGTGCCGTTATCAGGAATTCGGAAATAAGTATTGAGGTTAATGGTTTGGATAATACGGTTTATCATTATAAAACCGCCATAACCGTTTTAAATAAAAATGGCGATGAAAGTGCGCGCATAGTAGCATTTTATGGAAAAGGCCAATCTATAAAAAATATAAAAGGAGCTGTATATGATGAATTTGGCAAACTAATAAGCAAAATTACACAAAGTAATTTTTCCGACGAGAGCGCGGTGCATGATTTTTCACTATTTGAAGATACCAGGGTAAAACATTATTTACCACCGGTTACACAGTACCCATATACTGTTGTTTGTGAGTATGATATAAAGTCGGACCAATCACTATATTTTAGAGATTGGGTGCCAAATTCATCAACCGCAACCGCTGTAGAGAACAGCACCTATACCTTTATCTGCAAACCCGATTTTAATATCAGGTATAAAGAGTTTAACATCACTTCAAAAGCTGTTGTAGCTACCAACAACGCAGGGTTAAAAACCTATACCTGGAAAATAAGCAACTTAAAAGCGATAAAACCTGAACCATTTAGCCCTAATAATGAAAGCTTTTTACCAAGAGTAAAAATAGCCCCTGAAAAATTTGAGTATGAAGATGTAAAAGGATCTTTTACCAACTGGCAGGAATTAGGTAAGTGGAACTATGATAAACTATTGGCAAACCGACAATATGTAACCGATGAAACTGCCGAGCATATTAAACAACTGGTTGCGGATATTACTGATCCGAAGTTAAAAGCCAAAAAAATATACGAATACATGCAGGGCAAAACACACTATATAAGTGTGCAGGTTGGTATTGGAGGATATCAGCCATTTAAAGCAATTGATGTTGACAAGCTGGGCTATGGCGATTGCAAAGGGTTAGTTAATTACACCCAATCGTTGTTAAAATTGGTAAATATTGATTCTTATTATTGCGTAGTTACAGCCGGCGACCGTAAAGTAAGTATGGAAAAAGATTTTGCGAGCATGAACCAGGGCAACCATATTATTTTATGTATTCCGTTTAAAAACGACACCACCTGGCTAGAGTGTACCAGCCAAACCATACCATTTGGTTACCTGGGCGATTTTACCGACGACCGTATTGTTTTGGCATGCACGCCACAAGGCGGCAAATTAATGCATACGCCCAAATATGATGCGGCTGTTAACCTGCAATCGCGCAAAGCTAATTTCAGTATAGCAAGTAATGGTGAGCTTTCGGCCGATATGACCACCGTATTTAAGGGAATTGAATATGAGAAGCGTGAAGGTTTGATTGATGAATCGCCTGTTGAACAGAATAAATCTATCCAAAGAATATACAATATCAATAACCTGATACTTCAAAAACTCGCCATAAAACAAGACAAAGCCGAACTACCGGTTACTACCGAGGATATTAAATTCAGCGCCGCATATTATGGTGCCGAAGATAATGGCAAGATCCATTTCGCATTAAACCCACTCGATCGTATAGGTGCCCCGCCTAAAGAGGTCCGTAACCGGATGAATGATGTTTATATTAACGATGGTTATACCAATGAGGACGAGATTGCTTTTACGCTGCCCGAAGGTTACCACCCATCGCGACTTGCTATGAATGTTTCAATTAACAAGCCGTTTGGAAAATACACAGCTACAACAGCCATGAAAGATGGAAAGCTAATATACAAACGCACCCTGCAGGTAATTGATGGTACATACAGTAAAGAAATGTACCAGGATCTGATCGATTTTTACGAGAAGGTTGATCAAAACGACCGTTTGCTAATCACCTTAACCAAAGGGGCTAACTAAAAATAATAATACCTAATATAATGCCGATTATCATGATAACGTATAAAAGTATCTCGTTACCTGCATAACGTTTATATTTTGTCCAGAACGAATAATCCTCTTTTGGGTTTTGCATAACTAATGCAAAAATATTGAATTATATTTAAACATGAATTTAAAAGAGGAAGAAGCTGAAATTAAAAAAGAGTTTCAACTGGAGCGCGTTATCCTGTTTACCGATGCCGTGTTTGCTATTATCCTTACTATTATGGTGCTGGAACTGAAACTGCCAGAGGATATAAAAGATGACGTAGCAAAAATAGACAAAGGATTTGGCATACTGGCGTTTAAGTTAATAGCATATGCTTTAACTTTTAGTTTGGTAGCACGCTTTTGGGTGGTGCATTTAAAGCTTTTCAGGTATTTAAAAGATTACGATATACGGTTAATTACTTACAACCTACTTTTTCTATTCAGCGTTTCATTGTATCCCTCGGCGGTATCATTATTGGCTGGTTCCATTAGCCCTAAGTTAACAGAATATAGTTGGGCGTGGGCGGCGTATGTTTTTGTATTTTGTTCTGTTAGTTTTACCCAAACATTGATATGCCAATACCTGATAGAGAAAAAAGATACCTTATGTATTAATGTACCCGATATTGAAACAACATATCAATGGAAAGTTCAACGGTTAAATTTCATTTTTGCGCCTGCTGCAATAATTATCGTAATCGTATTGCTATATATGAATGTCCGACCCATGTATATGCAATACACAGCCGTTGCCTACGGTGTGTTAATAGGGCGGTTTACCAGGAAATATTACCCGGATAATAACAATGCGCCACTGATTAAACGCCTATTTAGAAAAAAGCGTCACGTAAAGCAAATACCGAAAACCGATAGCGAATAATTATTTCTCCGCCGCTATAACAGGCGTTATGATGGATCCGGCGCGTGAAAAATCCTTATACATAGAGACGTGCAATTTAACTACAATAACCCCCTTGCTTGAACTGGCATGTACAAAATAGCCATTTTGCAGGTAAACGCCTACATGGTTAAATTGCCCGCCATCAATATTAAAGAAAACCAGGTCGCCTTCTTTTAGCTCTTCCTCATATTTACGTTTTATAACAGTTACCTGCTGACTGGTAACGCGCGGAATAGTTATGCCATATACTTCCTGCTCTAACAATAATGCAAAGCCCGAGCAATCTACCCCCTCTTTATCATTACCTCCAAATTTATAGGGAACGCCGGCCCATTGGTCAATAAACTCATACAGGCGGCCATTTTGGATACTGCTTTTGTCAACCTCCATCATTTCGGCATATTTATCGGCAATGCTTTTTTCCGGCTTTACAATTTCGCCCGGTTCACCCTTTAATACATCAGCCGGTACACTTTTCGCTGCTTTATCGGTTTCGCCGACTATAATACGTCTGCGTGTATGGCACGATGATAGGGCAATCGCGGCAGCAAACAACACAACAAATAGTTTTGCGTGAATAGTTCTATTCATGCTATAAAAATAGATGGATTGATTTTAATAGGCTTCGCGATGTTTTTAACATATTAACATTTGTTAAAGGCCCGGCTGTCATCCTGAGCGATAGCGAAGGATCTTATACCCGCGATAAGTAGCACACCGACCTGTCACTTACATAGGATCCTTCGCTATCGCTCAAGATGACAGTTTGCTTTTCCAAAATCGAACATAAACTACCCTTTTATCACCCGCTGTATCTCGTCCAGTTTCATTAACGCTTCAACTGGGGTTAGCGTATTCACGTCTAAATTATTCAGCGTATCGCGGATCTTCACCAGTACAGGGTCATCTATACTGAACATTTGCATTTGTACGGCCTGCTTTTGAACCTTACGGATACTTTCTTTTATATGCTCGCCACCGGTGCGTTCATGCTCCAGTTTCTTTAATATTTCGTTGGCGCGAGTCAACACCTTTTGAGGCATACCGGCAAGTTTAGCTACGTGTATACCAAAACTATGCTCACTACCGCCGGGTACCAGCTTACGCAGGAAGATGATCTGGTGACCAACCTCTTTTACCGTTACGTTATAGTTCTTAATACGATTAAATGAATTGCTTAATTCGTTCAACTCATGATAATGTGTAGCAAAAAGTGTTTTGGCTTTCGCTGTTGGGTGGTTATGTAAATACTCGCCAATAGACCAGGCTATTGATATACCATCGTAGGTTGAAGTACCGCGGCCTATTTCATCCAGTAATATCAAACTCCTGTCCGACAGGTTATTTAAAATACTGGCGGTCTCGTTCATTTCCACCATAAACGTCGATTCGCCGGATGATAAATTATCTGATGCTCCTACCCTTGTAAATATTTTATCAACCAAACCAATATCTGCCGCTTTTGCAGGTACAAAACAGCCCATTTGCGCCATTAAAACGATCAACCCGGTTTGCCTTAGCAATGCCGATTTACCCGCCATATTTGGCCCGGTAATAATAATGATCTGCTGCGTTTCGGAATCAAGGAAAACATCGTTAGTAATATATTCCTCTCCAAGTGGAAGGTTCTTTTCAATTACCGGGTGACGGCCGCCTTTAATATCTATTACGCGTCCTTCGTTTATATTCGGCTTTACATAATAGTTTTTTATGGATATGGTAGCAAAATTCAGCAGCACATCCAAACGGGCTATTAGTTGCGCGTTTAACTGAATAGGCTTAATATATTCAATAAGCGAATAAAGCAGATCGTTGTATAGTTTGGTTTCAAGCGCTAATATCTTTTCCTCTGCGCCCAATATTTGCTCTTCGTATTCTTTTAATTCAGGCGTAATATAACGCTCCGCATTTACCAGTGTTTGTTTGCGTATCCACTCAGTTGGCACTTTATCGCGGTGGCTATGTGTTACTTCCAGGTAATAACCAAACACATTATTAAATGATACTTTGAGCGATGGTATGCCCGTTGATTCCGCTTCGCGTTTTTGTATCTCTAACAAATAACCTTTTCCGCCAAATGCTATTTTGCGCAGCCTGTCCAATTCTTCATTTATCCCCTCGTTCATTACAGAACCTTTAACCAGCATTACTGGCGGTTCGGCGCTAAGTTCGCGTTCTATTCTTTCGCTCATTAACGAACATGGATTTAACTGTTCGCCAATAGCTTTTAACGGCTGGCTTTGGGCAGTTTCGCAAAGCGATTTAATAACCTCAATAGCTTTAAGCGCTTTCTTTAACTGGCAAACTTCGCGCGGATTAGCTTTTTGCAGGCCAATTTTAGAGATCAGCCTTTCCAAATCGCCAATTTGTCTGATATGCTGTTGCAGGTTATCCCGCAGTTCTTCCTGCGCTATTAAATATTCAACCACGCCTAAACGGTCGTTAATAGGTTTTAATTCTTTCAGTGGCATTACTATCCACCTACGCAATAACCGTGCGCCCATTGGCGAGCAGGTATGATCCAACACATCAACCAGCGTCATGGCATTTTCATTGGCCGATCCGATCAACTCCAAATTACGCACACTGTATCGGTCAAGCCACAAATACCTGTCTTCTTCTATTCGGCTTATGGCCGATATGTGTTGCAGGTTGCGGTGTTCGGTTTCATTTAAATAATGCAGCGCTACACCAGCGGCCACAATACCCAGGTTAAGCCTTTCTATACCAAAACCTTTTAACGATTTTACACCGAAGTGCTTGAGTAGTGTTTCATTGGCATAATCGCCGCTATAAGGCCAGTCGTCTAATGTATAGGTGTAAAATCGATCGCCGTAACTTTCTTTAAAATCGGCCTGGCGGCTTTTAGGATATATCACCTCGCTTGGTGTAAAGCCTTGCAGTAACTTATCAATATAATCGGGACTGCCTTGCGCGGTTAAAAACTCACCGGTACTAATATCAATTAAAGCAATACCGATACTGTTCTTTTCAAAATATAGCGATGCTAAATAATTATTACTTTTTTGATGGAGGATATTATCATTGGTAGCTACACCCGGTGTAACCAGTTCGGTAACACCACGCTTTACAATGGTTTTGGTGGCCTTGGGGTCTTCCAGTTGATCGCAAATAGCTACGCGCTGGCCTGCGCGCACTAACTTTGGCAAATAGGTATCCAGCGAATGATACGGGAATCCGGCCAATTCAATATAACTGGCGGAGCCATTTGCCCTGCGGGTAAGCACTATACCCAAAATGCCTGATGCTTTAATAGCATCTTCGCCAAAGGTTTCGTAAAAATCGCCCACGCGGAACAGCAGCAAAGCACCGGGGTACTTTGTTTTAATGGTATTATACTGCTGCATTAATGGCGTTTCCTTGCCAGCGTCTTTTGCCAAACGATTTGCTCCTTTTTTAGTTAATGGGTAAAGTTAATGCATTGGTTGAGCTTTAAGGGGATTGTTGAAAATTTGGCGGGGTGTGGATTGTTGTAGATAGTGGTCTATAATGCCCCTATTGGATGTGTCACCAACAAAATGAAAACTAATTAGGATAAATGATAAAATCATCCATGATCTTACGAGCCGGCTTATCGCCCAAACTTTTTAACGCTTCGTTAAGTAGTACCAGGTCTTTAACTTTCAAAGGTAAAATATGTTCATCGGGTTGAAACGTTGTTCCGATAGGATAATCCTTCCCCGGTGTTGTGGTCATTTCAATATGATTGCCCAGTATGTAAGATATTTTATGTTGCGAAGTAAAGTCAACCAATCTCTGTGTACTTAACTTAAACGATTGCCAGTCACTGATATACAATCTTCCCGGATAAAAGCTATCACCCGATAATAATATTTTTGTTTCATGGTCATAAACTGCAATTGAAGCTTTTTGATGTCCGGGTATTGGAATTATGTCTAATATCCTTTCACCCAAATCTATTTTGCTATTTTGAAATGGCCAGTTTTCTATTTTGAAATACGCACTAACATCATCAACCGCTAAGCCTACAACTTTTGTATTGGGATTATTTTTAAATTGTATGTCGCCGGCTATGTGATCTCCGTGGCCGTGCGTGTGAGCCACAATAAGTTCTACTTGCGTATGAGTAGCCTTTTCCCATTTACTGATAAGATCATTAACCGTAGCACGCAAAGGAAACTGGTTTTCATCTTTTGTGGCGCCAGCGTCCATTAATAAGGCTTTTTTGTGTCCTAAAAATAAAAACATAAAAGGTGCTTCATAGTTGGTGCACTTGTTCTGTCTTAATATCCAGGTATTGTAATTATACCGAACAACTTGTATTGGCGGATCTCTATTTTCTTTACAATCGGCAGCCCCATGTATCCATTCTGTTTTATCAAGTTTTATAGTTTTCTGATAGATATTGCATGACAAGCAGGATAATAAGGCAAAAAGTATAAATATTATTATCGTACCGGGTGATCTCATTTTACTAAAGTTTTTTACTTATACCGTTTCTTTATTTAAGATAAAACGGCAAAACCTAAAAGTACATAAAATTAATACGGGAAAATTTAAAGAGGCTCTCAAATTCTTTATTTGAAATGGCTTTAGGTTCGGTGGTCTAACTGGTATATAGTCTCATGTTGCTAAACTTGCGCTCGTATGTGACGAGTGCTTAATATGGCTTTGTGATTGTATCGCAGTTGGCATTTCAAATGTCAATCCACGCTAATAACAAAATCAATAAATACATAGCATTATTATTATTTATATTTACTTACAAAACAAATCATGTGACACATAATAAAAAAAAATCTTTCTTTGATAATTTGTTTAAATCGAAAGAGGATTGGTTTAAAGATCAACCTAATAGAGCTCAATTATATTCGGGATTAATTTCCTCAATTCTTACTCTTTTTGCATTAGGTATAACAATTTACTATTCAACAAAAAATGTCAAGTTAGCCTCCGCGCAATTAGCATTTTCTAAACAGTTACATGTGTATGACTCAATAAGAATCTCCAAGTCAGAATCTCATGACTTAATTAAAGAATATAAAGAAAACAAAAGAGATAGAAATCAGGATAGTATTGTACGTTTACAATTACAAATTTCTAATTCACAATACCTTGCTACTAATAAGCAAGCTATCGTAGCTACAAAACAATATTTGTTTCAAAAGGAAATCAATGATCAACGTTTTGAACTAGATAAACCACATCTTTTTATTAACTATTCTCAACTTAATCGTGATCAACCAAAAGTTATTTTCGATTCTACTTTTTATAATGGAGATTTTAGACTTCAAAACCTAGGAGTTAGGGCTGCAAATGTGATTGAAGAAAAGCTCTATGCTTACAATGCACAAAATAAAATTCTTACAATAATGATTACGAAAAACCCCGCTAATTTATCTGGCGATCTAATAGTTGATTTTACTGTACCAGTTACTGAAAGCACTTGGAACAATAAGTCTACAATGTATTATTTAATTGCTTCCTATTTAGACATAAAAACTCTACATGAATTTAGATATTTTTTTAAGCCAAGCATTCTTAACGGAGGTTTACAAGCCAATTCCCCCATCACCTCAATCGATACAGTTATATTCTTGCAAGTGATGAAAAAATATGATAAATCAGGGGTGTATTTTATAAGATAGTTGCTATTCAACTTGTTTATTGATAACACCAACCAGAGGGAATAATTTCTAAATTTACTTTATGAAAAATCTATATGTCCTTTCCACCATAATTTTATTATTACCAACGTTAGGCTTCGCTCAAGTATACAAATCTACCGAACCCCTTGCCCACACCTTTTCCATTGTAGCTCGCGACCCGAAAACCGGCGAAATGGCTGCTGCTGTGCAAAGCCATTGGTTTAGCGTGGGTAGTTTGGTTATTTATGGCAAATCTGGTGTTGGTGTGGTGGCAACGCAATCATTTATCAATAAGTCATACGGCCCATTGGGATTACAATTGATGGAACAGGGTAAAAATCCGCAGGCTGCTTTGAATGACCTGGTACAAAAAGACAAGGGTCGGGATGTACGACAAGTTGCCTTTTTAAACACCAAAGGCGAAACTGCCGTTTATACCGGCAAAAACTGTATTGACTATGCCAGGGATATTCACGGCGTAAACTATTCGGTACAATCAAACATGATGCTTACCGACCAGGTTTGCATTGCCATGCAAAAAGCTTTCTTAAAAAACGAAAATATGCCATTGGCCGAACGTGTGTTGGAATGCTTAAAAGCTGCACAGGCAGCAGGCGGCGATATTCGCGGAAGGCAGGCCGCAGCTATTATTGAAGTTTCGGGCAAACCGGTAAAAGATACATGGGATGATAAATTAATAGACCTGCGCGTTGAAGACAGTGCCGACCCGATAACTGAACTTTCGCGTTTATTAAAACTGCACCGTGCCTATGAACATATGAATAACGGCGATTTGCAGGTAGAAAAAGGTAACATGCCGCAAGCTATGGCCGAATATACCGCCGCCGAAAAAATGTTCCCATCAAATTTAGAGATGAAATACTGGCATGCTATTACATTAGCTAACAACAAAGGTGTTAAGGAAGCGGCTGCTATGCTAAAAACTATTTACGCTAAAGATGCCAATTGGCGCGAGCTTACCCGCAGATTACCAAAGGCAGGTCAGTTAACCGTATCGCCTGCCGATTTGAAGTTGTTGCTTCAATAATTAACAAATAGTAATTTTCTTGTTACATACCTGTATGGTAAAATATACATTTTCACCCAAGAGGTAAGTATGTTTTACTCATCTTAAGTAGGTTATTTAGCTAAAATTTAATACAACAGCTCTTGGCTCTGAATTTGATTTAACTATGGTATAAATTATTATACTATGAAAACATATATTAAATCAAACAAACACAAACCCCTGTCATTTACCTTTTTTATGTTTGCCATATTAGTTGTGGTAGCGTGCTTTGTATCCTGTTCAAAAGATAACAGCAACGCTTCGGTATCAGCCTATGTAATGGCCGCCAATTCAGCGCAAACATCTTCACCGCAGGATTTTTATGTAGATAATGCCAAGCAAAACAATTCTCCTATGGCTTATGGTCAAAGCTCGGGCTTTATCGCTATTAATAGTGGCAGCCACCAGGGACAGTTTAAAACATCATCAACAGCTAATGTGAATAGTTCATTTAGCTTTACAACATCGCCCGGTACCTATTACACTATTTATTACGCTGATGATAACAGTGCTACCACTACACAAAACGACAGAACAGCGCCACAATCGGGCAATTCAAGGGTAAGGTTTATTAATTTAAACGCTGCTTTAAACTCAAGTGTTGACTTCGGAATTAACGGGGGCGCTAAAGTTGTATCGGGCTTAGCTTATAAAACAGCTTCTACTTATAATGAGGTTGCTGCGGCTTCACAATTTTCACTTTATTCATCAGGTTCAAGTACTGTGTTGCTTAACATACCTGTTGTTTTACAGGCCGGAAAAATTTATACCGTAGTAATTTCGGGGACCACATCAGCAACCGTTAGCTACACGCTTGTTGCCGAAAACTAAGAAGTATATAACAGCATCAATTACAAAATGCCCGCTATGTTGTAGTGGGCATTTTTTTATGAGATAAAATAAACAGAAAGTATATTTGATGCCACAAGCATAACTATGAAAACAGACTATTCGCAAAAGTCAACCAACGACGAAATAAGAACAAGATTTGATAATGACGTAGAGCGTTTTTCGAATTTAGATACGGGACAACTCACAACCATTGATGCGCCTATTACTATGGAGCTTTGTACCGAGGCTGCCAAATATGTTAATCCAAATGCTACCGAGTTGCTGGACATTGGCTGTGGTGCGGGTAATTATACTTTAAGGATGTTAAGCAAGATCAATAATTTGAATTGTACGCTGAATGACCTGAGTATGCCAATGCTGCAACGCGCTAAAGAGCGCGTATCGGCACAAACAACCGGAACGGTAACGTTGATACACGACGATATGCGTAATCTTACTTTACCTGATGATAGATTTGATATTATTTTAGCCGCGGCAACGTTGCACCATTTGCGCGATGATGCCGACTGGGAACTGGTTTTTACCAAATTTTATAAAACACTTAAACCGGGCGGCAGCATTTGGATATCAGACCTGATCACCCACGATTCACCGGGACTTGCAAAGTTGTTCAACAAAAATTATAGCGATTATTTAGAAACACTTGGCGGTGCCGAATATCGCCAAAAAGTTTTGGACTATGTTGCCAAAGAAGATACACCACGCTCTGTAAACTACCAAATGAGCCTGTTAACCAAAGTGGGATTTAGGCAGGTAGAGTTATTACATAAAAACTCACTCTTCGCAGCCTTTGGTGGAATAAAATAGCGGGATAGGTAAACTTACGAAGTTTTAAAACTTCGTAAGTTTCATATATTATCTACGGCCTACTTAAAATAAGATAACGGGATATGCCGCCACATACCGTGCGAAAGATGGCCCGTAAGCAATTCATATACTAAATATACCGGCCAAAATATATAGCATAGTATCAATAATATTAACGAATGGTTATAATACCAATTTATCATTAAGGCATACAATCCTAACAACAGGTACAATATACTCGAATCTCTTCTTCTCATAATTAACAGTTGGTTAAATGTGGTGTAAAGTTATAATAGCATAATATATATTCAGCATAAAATAACCATACTTTAATATGTAAATGTACAGCAAGGTTTATAGCTAAACAATTCTTTTTTTAGGTTCAAACGATCTTAATTACGCCTTATTATTGGCAAAAGTTATCCACATATTAACAAAACCGCTTAAATAAGCTCAAAAAGGGCATTTTTTGGTGGTAATTTTTAGCTATAAATATTCTTTGGTTAGCTGTAAACAAGTATGTTTGTTAAAACAAATCACTCATTAAAGTGAGTTAATCAATTAACAATTTAAAAACTTATACTATGGGAGCTATTACCGCGTATTCAGTAAAAACAAAAACAAAGAATGTACCAATGCTTGATCCAACTATCGATGTAAAATCAGGTAGGTACATTGCAACAGGCAAAGATGCTGCAGGCAACAAAATGGCTGCAATTATGAGCAAAGCAACTGCTGAAGGTCATATCAAAAGCGGAGCTGCAAAAAAAGGTTCAGGCTGGTAAACAATATTACCGGGTTAAAACCTGTACAACAAAGCCGGATATCAAAAAATATCCGGCTTTGTTATTTAATGATGTTGCTATTACAAACACAAGCGGCTATACTATGTTATATTTATACATTATATAACCAATTATGAAACCACCAATCAACGCAACCTTAACCGGCTCTGATAGCCTAATTACCGGCATTGCCAAACCAACCAGTTCATTCGGATCTGCAGATACCTGGCAATTTACTTCGATAGACGATACACTACATTTAATAATTGCCAAAGATGAGCATGGCAACTGGCAACGCATTACCGGCACTGAACCTTACCTTTCGGGCTGGACGGAAGAGTTGGCAGAACAAATAACCAAACATCATAATCATTAATGGAAAAACGGGAAATAGGAAAAAGTGGCATTAAAGTATATCCATTCGCTTTGGGCAGCAATGTTTTTGGATGGACAATAGATGAGCCAATTTCATTTAATATCCTTGATGCTTATGTTGATGCCGGGCTTGACTTGATTGACACTGCAGATGTTTACTCCCGTTGGAAGCCCGGCAACAGAGGCGGCGAAAGTGAAACTATTATTGGCAACTGGATTAAAAAGTACGGAAAACGCGATAAGGTAATTATTGCCACAAAAGTTGGCAAGCCTATGAGCGAGGATAAAAGGGGATTATCAAAAGCATATATAACAAAAGCAGTTGAGGCATCATTAAAACGTTTGCAAACGGATTATATTGATCTTTATCAATCACATGACGACGATAAAAACACATCACTTTTAGAAACATTGGAAACCTATACCGATCTTATCAAACAAGGAAAAGTGCGGGCCATTGGTGCATCAAATTATAGCGGTGACAGGTTAAAAGAAGCTTTGCATGTAAGCAAGGATAATGGCCTGGCTGCTTATGAATGTTTACAACCCGAATATAATTTATATCAACGTGAACATTATGAAACTGAACTTGAACCTGTTTGCCGGGAAAATAATATAGGAGTTATTAACTACTATTCCTTAGCAAGCGGCTTCTTAACTGGCAAATATCGCTCTGAAGCCGACCTTTCAAAAAGTCCGCGCGGACAAGGTGTAAAAAAATACCTGGATGATAGAGGCTATAAAATATTAGCCGCAATTGACAAGGTAGCCGTCGAATATAAAACCACACCTGCAAGTGTTGCATTAGCCTGGTTAATAGCTCGTCCCGGCATTACCGCCCCAATCGCAAGCGCTACAACTGTAAAACAATTGCATGAAATAATAGCGTCGGTAAATCTTAATTTAAAAAGCGATGCTACAAGCCTGTTAACAAAAGCCAGCAGCTATTAAGTTCAACAATTAACCCTTGTTGAATATTTATACAATTTGTTGAATAATTGTATAAAACACGTTAATTTAATTTCCTTATTTGCTGCATAATCGTTTAATTTGGGGAACCAAATAAATACCCAATGAAAACAAATAAATTGTTTACCCTATTACTGCCCACCGTTGCAGTAACCGGTTTACTACTCTTTAATGCGTTGAAGAACGATACACCACCCAAACATAAAGCAGCCACAGGCAATGCTGGCTTAACTTTACCTGCCGGTTTTACTGCATCGTTACTGGTTAAGGATGTACCGGGTGGCATACGTGAAATAGCGCCACTACCTAATGGCGACATTTATGCAAAAATATATACACCTACTATGAGACGTGTGGTTGTTAATAAATCAATTGTTTTATTCCATGTAGAAGGCGATACGGCCACGGTAAAAACAAGCTTTGGTACTACACCAGGCAGCGGCGTGTATATTAAAAACGGTTATTTATATGGTTCAACAGATACCAGCGTATATCGTTATAAGTTGAACTCAAATTATGAGGTTATTAACCCGGAAGCTCCTGAAAAAATTGTTGGCGGACTGATAGCACGCCGCGAACATCAGCCTAAAGCTATATTGGTTGATGATAACAACAATCTTTATGTAAATATAGGTGCGTTTTCAAATTCATGCCAGGTTAAGGATCGTGAAAATGGTTCTATGGGTATACCGGGATGTCCCGTTTTAGATTCAGCAGCGGGCATATGGCAATTTAAAGCCGATAAGCCTAACCAACGCTATAAGGACGGCATACGTTACGCTACTGGCCTACGCAATGTGGTAGGTATGGATTGGAACAAACAAAACAATCAGCTTTTTGTAATGCAACACGGCCGCGATGGCTTATCTGACATGTTTTCTCAATACTATACAAAAGAACAATCAACGTTACTACCCGCCGAATGTTTGTATGCTATAAAACAAGGCGATGACGCCGGATGGCCTTATATTTATTACGATCAAATTCAGCACAAAAAAATGTTGGCGCCTGAATATGGCGGCGACGGCAAGAAAACAGGCGGAGAAAAAGCTATTGATCCGGTTGCTGCTTTCCCGGGCCACCTGGCACCAGACGGCTTGTTATTTTACACCGGCACTTTATTTCCTGAAAAATACAGGAATGGCGCTTTTATAGTATTTCACGGTTCATGGAACCGGGAGCCACATCACCAGGCAGGCTATTTTGTGGTATTTCAACCATTTAAAAACGGCAAACCCGACGGACAATGGGAAGTATTTGCCAATGGTTTTGGCGGTACCGAAGCGCAAATTAACGAAGGCGGTAACAGCGTAAACTATCGCCCATGTGGTATCGCTATGGCATCAGATGGTTCTATCTATGTTAGCGTTGACAATTCAAAAGGAATAAACAGGGGAGCAATATTTAAAATCAGCTATAAAAAATAATTATGACACTAAATAAAATTGCAGCGGTTTTTACAGCCGTTATATTGTTATCATCGGTTTCAGTATATGCACAGGTTAAAAAAACGGCGGTTAAAGCTAAACCAACTTCCTCAAAAGGATTATCGGCAAACATGGCTAACGGTAAGGCAATTTATGGCAAAGTTTGTATAACCTGCCATATGGCAGACGCAAGCGGAGTAGCAAACATGAACCCGCCGTTAATTAAAACAACCTATGTTTTAGGGCCTAAACCAAAACTACTTTCTATTGTATTAAATGGCTTAAGCGAAACTATTGATGTAGATGGCGATAGCTACTCAAACGTAATGCCGTCTCAAGCCTTTTTAAAAGACCAGGAGATAGCAGACGTATTAACTTACGTCCGTAATAACTTTGGCAATAAAGCGCCGGCAGTAACTTTAGCCGATGTTAAAAAGGCAAGAGCAGCTAAAAAATAATTAGTAGCGTATAGATATAATAAGCCGTGTACTCAAAGTATACGGCTTATTATTATGCACTTTTTAAGTACCGATTGGCCAACATCATTGATGGGCTCACTTCTTCGGTACGCAGGATTGCGGTTTTAGCGCTTTCAATCAGGTAATTATTTTTCAATTCCCTTTCCGCTATCACTACACTAAAGTCGTTAAACTTCACACCTTCTTCATAAGGGTAAACCGTATAGCCCCGTTTATTGGCGTCATACGCTCCAAGCTCGAAGATCTCATCCTGCTTTTTTCCTTTTATACGTGCACCGCTTACCAGTTGGTAAGCATCGGTTATATTTTCAAAATTGTTGTTTTTCATAGTGGTTGTATGAATACAATAACTTTGCCAATATCTCAGCAGTAATTAAAAAATTCTAATTAGTTATCCAAACCAATCGTACAGGTCATTTTGCCTTAAATTGGGTTGAGTTGACTTTTCAATATCCTTTAGTATATGCCCCTCGCCCATTTGGATAATGCGCGTGCCATACCTCCAGGCATCCTTCAAATTATGAGTGATCAGGATTGTAGTCAGTTTAAAATCGGCAGCAATTTTATCCGCGGTTTGCATTACTATCTCTGCCGATCGTGGGTCGAGTGCTGCAGTAGGCTCATCAAGCAATAATATCTTACAATTATCCATCACACTCATCAATAAAGTTAATGCCTGCCGCTGTCCGCCCGATAGCGTACCAATCGGCTGCTCAACCTTATTCTCTAAGCCCAGGCCGAGTGTGGCTATGTTTTCTTTTACTTTCTTTATAAAATTAGCCGTAATGCCTATACTTAACCCTTTTGATTTTGTACGGATGGCTGCCAGCCGGAAATTATCTATTATACTCAATTCGGAAGCGGTACCGCTTAGCGGGTTTTGAAAAACCCGGGCTATCCATTTGCTGCGCTCATATTCGGCCAATTTGGTCACGTCTTCGCCATCAATGGTAATACTGCCTGATGTTGGCAAAACACTACCTGCAATTAAATTTAATAAAGTTGTTTTACCAGAGCCGTTGGAGCCGACAATCACTACAAACTCACCGTTTTGTATAGTAAGATTCACACCATGTACCGCGTTTACCTGGTTAGCTTTGCCTTTATTGTATATTTTATGAAGATTAGTTACCGTGATCATATTTACAGGTCAAGGTATAAAAAAAATAGCGATGAGCAGAAATTCATCGCTATTTTGACTTGTCGTGTCTTATAAAAATCTAAACCCCTTGATCTGGGACGGCAGGTTTAATTTCGGGCATGTCTTTTATATAAACAGGCTTTTTATTTGATTGACTATTATTGTTTGATGATTGCCCTTGTTGCTCTTGTTTAGAACCTTGATGCCGGTTATCCGACACATCGCTTTCTGGATAATCACGGTTAACGTTTGGCATTTTATTATCGCTTTTCATAACTTAAATATTTAGCAGAAAAGGCCATCGAAACCGACAGCCTTTTCCGGGATTTAACATTATATCTACTGGTTCAGGCCGAATATTGTTATATACCTTCTGTACCAGGCTCGTGTCCTATCATACGGCCTGTGGTTCTGCCGTGTGACCGGCTTTCAAAATCAGCCTTAGCTGGGCCTGTTGATGGGAATTCTTTATGATTTGGCGGCGTAACGTCATTATGTTCGCTGTACGAAGCATCGTTACCACTACTTTGTTGTTGCTGCTCGCGTTGCGGAGCATATCCTGAACCTTCCTGTTCCGACTGATGTTTTTCAGGAATTTCATTTGGTTTGTTTCCGGAATTTTTATTATTAGCTTTCATGGTTTCAGTTTTTAATTGATACCATTTATAAAGCTATAATCATGCCAAATAGAAATTTATTTAACAGAAAAGAAATAAATTACACTTACACATTCACCGGGAACAGCTCTCGTATTTTAGCAAGTGCAAAATCGATCTCTTCTTTAGTAGTATATTTAGAAAACGAGAACCTAACTGATGGCCTTGTAGTACTTGCATGTATACCCGCCAGTACATGCGAACCAATATCGGTACCAGAACTGCACGCACTACCACCAGATGCCGAAATACCGGCGATATCCAGGTTAAACAATAACATATCTGCCAGGTCAGTATCCGGAAAAGACACATTTAAAACAGTATACAAGCTTTTATCAGCATCAGTTTCACCATTAAATTTCACACCGGGAACCAACTCTTTTAACTGCTCTATCATATAGGTTTTTAAACCTTGTATGTGTTGGTGATGCTGTTCCATTTCGGCATAAGCTATTTCAAGTGCTTTTGCAAGGCCAACT
>Ga0206854_1059_pt1 | contig 31426 bp, 34 predicted proteins | sample Alteio_BWOrgCont_50_FD_152870 | JGI IMG/M metagenome (GOLD analysis project Ga0206854, IMG submission 152870) | Enriched cells from forest soil in Barre Woods Harvard Forest LTER site, Petersham, Massachusetts, United States -... | ecosystem: Environmental > Terrestrial > Soil > Temperate forest >...
TTGAGATCAAGTGTACCATAGGTTTTATCAGCTTGTTCAGCAACCAATACGTTATCGAAATTGTATTGATCGTTAGCAAAAGATGCCTCTATCCTGAAAATTATCTTTTGAGTTTCCTTATTCAACAAGAAATCAATACCTCCACCAATAATCGGTGAAGTGCTGCTTGTGTTAGTGCCATCGGCAAAGGCTATGGTTTGACCGTTAAATGTTAATTTACTGCTTTTGGCCCCCGCGCCTATAAAAAAACGATTCCCCGAAAGACTCTTGCTGTTTGATAGAGTCGCTCTGTTGTCGCCATTTATACGTTGTACAATTTTTAAAAGGTCATTTTCGTCATACAAAGAACTTTTAATGCGCTTGTCTAAATCAAGGCTGGGGCTTTGATATTGATTAGCAAAAGAAATCAATTGGCCTTTATAAAGATCATAGGTAACTACCGAACGTGTTGCCGAGCTTAAATAAGCAAAATAGTTAAGCTCGGTTATTTTTTTATTGGCATTGTTAAGTATATAAAAGCGTGTTTTTATATTATCGGTATAGGCATATAATGAAACGTTTTTCCCTTTTCTTATTGAACGTAAAAAAACAGTATCTATACGATATGTACTATCAACGGCGTCGCCTAAACGATTAATATCAACGTATCCTGAGCTAATTTGAGCAATAAACTTGTCATAGTAATCATACCCGTTAATTGCTACGACAACGGCTTGATTGACAGAAATCTGTATGGCTTTTTGGTTTAGGTCTTTTTTAAAATCAAATTCCTTTGGATTATTAAAACGCTCGCGTTGGTCAATATAACCCCTTATGGTGTCATTTTGATTATTTACGAAATAGCCGGCTTTGTAATTACTTTGAGCGAAAGAAAAACAGCTACTCAAGAGCAAAGTAATTATTACGAATAAATATTTCATAATTGCGAGGTTTATGAAACTAATATAGATGATTTTTTTAGGTTGCTAATAAAAAACGCATTTTTGATAATATAATAAGAATTGCAATAATAATATGGGAAAACTAATAGACGACTTTGAAGCCTATCGTACCAAAATGAACGATAGAATAATGGAAACCTCAAACACCAACATTAAACGTTTTTTTGCGTTGGACACAACCACTTATGCCGATGGCGCATTGGATGTAAAAACAAAAGAAATGCTTGGCCTGGTAGCATCAATGGTATTGCGTTGCGATGATTGCATAAAATATCACCTGGGTAAATGCCACGAAGCGGGTGTAAAACACGATGAAATGAACGAGGTATTTATGATAGCCAATTTGGTTGGTGGGTCAATAGTGATACCACACTATCGCCGGGCGGTAGAGTATTGGGATGAATTAAACGAAGCATAACCGTAATGGAAAGCAACAACCTAACCCGATGTAGCTGGGCCGGAACAGACCCTTTATACATTAAATACCACGACGAAGAATGGGGCAAAACCGTGCACGATGATAAAACGCTGTTTGAGTTCCTGGTGCTTGAATCGGCACAGGCTGGATTGAGTTGGATAACCATTCTGCGCCGCCGGGACAACTACCGTAAAGCCTTTGCCGATTTTGATGTAGAAAAAGTAGCAGCCTTTACGCAAGAAGATGTGGAACGGCTAATGCAGGATGCGGGGATAATTCGCAACCGACTGAAAATATTGGCTACCATTACCAACGCGCAGCATTTTATTGAGGTGCAAAAAGAATTTGGCTCGTTCGATAAATACCTGTACAGTTTTATGCCCGATGGAAAACCCATTGTGAACCATTATACAAGCTTTATAGCAAGCACGCCAATATCAGATGCCATAAGCAAGGATATGAAAAAACGTGGGTTCAAGTTTTTCGGCACTACCATTTGCTATGCGCACATGCAAGCTACCGGCATGGTGAATGACCATGTGGTGGGTTGTAGTTTTAAGTAAGGAATTATAGAAAAGAAAATATCGAATAATGAACACCGAGTTTCGAATGTAAAAGAATACTTCATTATTCAATATTCGAAATTCGGTGTTCGATATTAATATTTAGTATGCTAACATAATTGTATTTTTGAAATTATACTTTCATCGTACAATAATGAAAAAATTATTCCTTTTAGATGGCATGGCCCTTATTTACCGGGCACATTTTGCTTTAAGTAAAACTCCGCGATTTACATCGAACGGGTTCAATACATCGGCAGTAATGGGTTTTACCAATACGTTGCTTGATGTGCTTAAAAAGGAAAAGCCAACCCACATGGCTGTTGTTTTTGATACCGATGCGCCCACCGAACGCCATACCGATTTTGCCGCTTATAAAGCTCACCGCGAGTCGATGCCTGAAGATCTGTCTGCCGCCCTGCCCTATATATTTAAATTGGTATTGGGTTTTAATATACCGGTTATTACATCTGATGGTTATGAGGCCGATGACATTATTGGCACCCTCGCCAAAAAAGCCGAACAAAAAGGTTACCAGGTGTATTGCATGACACCCGATAAGGATTTTGCGCAACTGGTTTCTGAAAACATCTTCATTTACAAACCGGCCCGCATGGGTAACGAGATGGAAATCTTGGGTGTTCCGGAGGTATTAGCCAAATGGGAAATTGAACGCCCCGAACAGGTTATTGATATTTTAGGTTTATGGGGAGATGCGGTTGACGGGATTCCCGGTATTCCCGGCGTGGGCGAGAAAACAGCAAAGTTGCTTATTAAACAATATGGCTCTGTGGAAGAGATAATCGCTCATAGTCACGAATTAAAAGGGAAGCTTCAGGAAAATGTTATTCAATTTGCCGAACAGGGCTTAATGTCAAAAAAATTGGCGACAATTAATTTGAACTCGCCGGTTGAATTGGATGAAGCTGGTCTGGAAATGTGCGCACCAAGCAAGGAGTTGTTGGAACCATTATTTGCCGAACTGGAGTTCAGGACTCTAGGCAAACGTGTTTTTGGTGATGATTTTAGCATTACCGAAATAAAAGCTGCCGGCACACAGATAGATATGTTTGGCTCACCGGTTGCCGAGGGCCGCACCACCATGACGGTTGATGTGCAGGATATTACCGAACCTGAATTTGCTGTCGCAGCCAAAAATATCAATAACGTTCCGCATCAATATTATTTGGCCGATACCAAAGAAAAACGTGCGGAGCTTATTGCTACGCTAAAAAAACAAACCAGCTTTTGTTTTGACACCGAAACCACCGGTACCGATGCTAATAATTGCGAATTGGTTGGACTATCATTTGCTATAAAAGCTGCGGAGGGTTGGTATGTGCCTGTACCGGTAGACCAGGACGAGGTTAAAAGTATTGTAAACGAGTTCAAAGAGGTGCTCGAAAATCCTGCTATTGGCAAGATAGGGCAAAATATAAAATACGATATCCTGATGCTGAAATGGTATGATGTGCAATTGCAAGGCGACTTGTTTGATACCATGATGGCGCATTATATTATTGACCCGGATACGCGGCACGGAATGGATGTATTGTCTGAAAACTACCTGGGCTATAAACCTGTTTCTATAACCGAACTGATTGGCCCCAAAGGCAAAGGCCAGGGTAGCATGCGCGACGTGGAAATAGAAAAAATAAAAGAATATGCTGCTGAAGATGCAGATATCACCTTACAATTAAAAGAAATTTTTGAACCCAAGATTAAGCAAGTAGAAGCGGAAAAACTATTGCATGAAATTGAAAATCCGTTGATATATGTATTGGCAGATATTGAATTTGAGGGTGTTCGTATAGACCACGATACATTGCGCGAGTTTTCAAAAGACCTGGAAACGGACATAGCCAAGTTGGAAAAAACTGTTTATGAAAAAGCAGGCGTTCGTTTCAACATTGCATCGCCAAAGCAATTGGGCGAGGTTTTGTTTGAAAAATTAATGCTCGACCCCAAGGCTAAAAAAACCAAAACCGGGCAATATCAAACCGGCGAGGATGTCCTGCTGTCGCTGGCCAATAAAAGCGATATTGTGCGCGATATATTAGATTACCGCCAGCTGCAAAAACTAAAATCTACCTACGTGGATGCGTTGCCGCAAATGGTGAACGAAAAAACGGGGCGCATACATACTTCCTACAACCAGGCTGTTGCTGCAACCGGGCGTTTAAGTTCCACCAATCCCAACCTGCAAAATATTCCTATTCGTACCGAGCGTGGGCGCGAAGTGCGGAAAGCATTTATCCCGCGCGATAGTGGACATACCATAGTATCTGCCGATTATTCGCAGATAGAGTTGCGTATTATTGCAGAGATAAGCAAGGACGAGAACATGATGGCGGCGTTTGTAAACAATCTCGATATCCACACCGCAACAGCTGCCAAAGTTTATGGTATAGGCTTAGATGAAGTAACCGGCGAACAGCGCCGTAATGCCAAGGCAGTAAACTTCGGTATCATTTATGGGCAGTCAGCGTTTGGACTATCGCAAAACCTGGGTATCCCGCGTAAAGAAGCTGCTGAGATCATAGAAAACTATTTTGCGCAGTACCCCGGCATTAAACAATATATGACTGATACTATGAATTTTGCCCGCGAAAATGGTTATGTATGTACGCTGATGGGCCGCCGCCGCTATTTAAGGGATATTAACTCGGCCAACCAAACTGTACGTGGCTTTGCCGAACGAAATGCCATCAACGCGCCAATACAAGGTTCCGCGGCAGATATGATAAAGATCGCAATGATCAATATCCATAAAGAAATTAAAGCAAAGGGCCTTAATGCCCGCATGACCATGCAGGTACATGACGAGTTGGTTTTTGATGTGCCACACCACGAAGTGGAGCTAATAAAGCCTATTATTATGGAAAACATGCGAAATGCTATAAAAACCACCGTACCTATTATGGTTGAGATAGGTACAGGCGTTAATTGGCTGGAAGCGCATTAATAGTATTTACTTGATGGCTTATGTTAAAAGGGCTCTTACGAACACTGTTATTTATAACATTGCAGCAATGCATATTTGTTGCCTTACATGCGCAAACTAAAATAAGCAGTTGCTTATATTTAGGGGAAAAAGAAAAATATGTTTTAACAGAAAAAATCAAACTCGACAACGGGGAATACCAAACATTTAACAGCTTATTTCTTTGGGACAAGGACAAAGTAGTAAGAATAGTTTTTTTGTATGACAGAAAGCTGGCCGGATTATCTAAAGCAAATATTATCCAATTAAAATCATTTGAAGGGTTTTTACCTACTTTTAAAAAATGCAGTTGGTTTGAAAACTCCAAATACAAACACAGTCGAACAGTCGTATCTGGTATAAATATTTACGACGGAAGTTTTATAGATAAGCGCGAAGGCGAAATAAACGGCCCGGATTATGCGGCTAAGATGAAAACCGTGATCAATGCGCGAAATAATAAATATAACCCGTTGGCGGATAAATTTGGGAGTATATCTATTTCAGATGGAGAACCGGAAGTAATGATCTATAATGATAAAAGAAGATCAAAAACCATAAATAACTTGCCATTATTGTTTAACTCGGCATCCGGGGATTCGTCGTATATAATAAGTCCATTGCATATTGACGTTTATAGGGTAGATAATTCCGAAAAAAACGGAAACAACATATCAAAAGAATTCACTGGCTATAAATTGTATTCAACCGTATCCTTTCTCCAACATTCGGTAAAATACACGACACAAGAATTTATTGATGAACCTTATAAATGGCAAAACTATTTTATAGCAGAGCATTCTTTACCATACTTATACAAAACTAATTGGCACGCAGACACAGGCTTATTAATGAACATAGTGTCTGAGATGCCATTGTCAGACAAGAAAGCCCACAATGAAAATGGTGCTTACGCTATAACAGATCACCTCACGAAATCACTCTCAGGGATGGCTCCCGCGAGAATAAGGGCGGATTCTATTCAAAAAAAAGAAACGATCAAGCAGCAATTTTTAAAGGACATTAGTTTTGATTATCAGTATTGCACTGAATGTTATGACCCTGAAATATCCAAAAAGGAAAGAATAAATAAACATTGTCCATTTAAAATTACAATATATAAAGATCAATTCAGTGAAAATTGGAGCTATGCCTTTTTCGATAAATACAAGTACTATTTTAAGGTTGAAAAACCTATAATTATTACTTCGGGTTTTCAACCCAGTGAAGATGTTTTACATGAGTGGTTATTGATGTCGCCAGGAATTGGTTATTGGATGGCTGATGTTGCAGTAAATAATGGCAAATATTCAATTAATAGCGCTTACTTATTTTTAAATGGGAAAAAAATCAATGATTAATTAATTCCTGTTAGTCAGAACTGATGTAAGAGGCTAAAAGTCCATTAATAGCAAAACTGCAACCAATCCCCCCTTTTTATCAAATTTTCGCACCGTAGAAAACAGATTTTTCAAATTAACTGTTTGTTCTTTTAATTAAATGTTTAGTACCTTAACCTCTCTATAAACCCCGTATGCGAGTTTTTCATCTAAGTGCCGAATGTTATCCTGTTGCCAAAGTTGGCGGCCTGGCCGATGTGGTTGGGGCGTTGCCAAAATATCAAACCCAGGCAGGCCTTAGCGCGGCAGTTGTGATGCCTTATTACAATCGCAAGTTTGTGCAGGAAAATGAATTTGATATCGTTTTCCAGGGAGCTACACTATTGGGTACACGCCGTTTATATTTTGAGATCTTAAAGGAAAAGACAAATAAGCTGGGTTTCGAATTGTTCCTGGTGCGCATACCCGGCCTTATTGACCGCGAAAATATTTATAGCTATCCCGACGAAACCGAACAGTTTATTGCTTTCCAGATAGCTTTTTTAGATTGGATAAGCTACTCGCAGCAAAGTCCCGATATTATTCACTGCCACGACCATCACTCGGGATTGGTGCCATTCTTATTAAAATATTCAAAACTATATACCCGGTTGGCTAAAACACCTACGGTGTTTACTATCCACAACGGACAATATCACGGCGCTTTTGGCTGGGATAAATTATCCTACCTGCCCGAGATTGACCTTACAAAAACAGGCCTGCTTGATTGGAGCGGTGGGATTAACCCGCTTGCATCGGCAGTTAGGTGTGCTTCAAAATATACTACTGTTTCGCCAAGCTATTTACAGGAATTATCCATTAGCTCTAATGGGCTGGAGTATTTGTTTTATTTAGAACGCGAAAGAGGTATTGGCATCATCAATGGCATAGATACCGATGTTTGGAACCCGGCAACAGATCCAATGATTGCCGAAAAATTTACCGCCACCAAAGTATCCGCAGGAAAACAAAAAAATAAAGAGGCATTATGTGCTCGGTTTAATTTATCGCCGGATTTGCCATTAATATCATTTATCGGTCGCCTTGTAGTTGAAAAGGGTGCTGATCTGTTAGCAGAAGCTATTGAACAAAGTATCAAACAGCATTTAGGTAAAGCTAACTTCCTCATTTTAGGTGCGGGCGATACAGAAGTTGAAAAAGAACTACAATCACTTAAAGATCTATATCCCCATCAATGCAACGTGTACATTGGCTATAATGAAGAACTAGCGCATTTGGTTTATGCCGGGTCTGACTTTTTGCTGATGCCATCTCGGGTTGAGCCATGCGGGTTAAACCAGCTATATTCGTTGCGGTACGGCACTATGCCAGTGGTTAGAAGCACCGGCGGATTAAAAGATACCGTAATTGATTTTGGCGATAAAAATGGCTACGGCATTCGCTTTGCCAATACCAATGTTGATGATATTTGCCAGGCGGTTGATCGCGCTGTTGTAGTATATGCCGACGACAAAAAAATGCTGCAATTACGCAAACGCATGATGGCCCTTGATTTTTCATGGGACGTATCGGCTAAACAATATATTGAACTTTATCAAAGTATAAAACCCACAACTATATGACATCGAAAGTAATTTGCATTGTACTTGGCGGGGGCCAGGGCAGCCGTTTATATCCGCTTACGGCTACACGTTCAAAACCGGCCGTACCTATTGCCGGTAAATACCGTTTGGTTGATATTCCTATCTCCAACTGCCTGCATTCAGGTATTAATCGTATTTACGTGTTAACGCAGTTTAATTCGGCGTCGTTAAATAAACACATTAAAAACACCTATCACTTTAGCAGCTTTAGCGAGGCTTTTGTAGATATTTTGGCAGCAGAACAAACCCCTACTAGCGGTGCCTGGTTCCAGGGAACGGCAGATGCTGTGCGTCAGAGCCTGCACCACTTGTCTGTACATGAGTTTGATTATGTGCTGATACTTTCCGGCGATCAGCTTTATCAAATGGATTTTGAAGCCATGATAGATCAGCATGTAAAAACCAATGCCGAAATATCCATTGCTACTATTCCGGTACACGTTAATGACGTGCCCGGCTTCGGCATATTAAAAACCGATAGTGAGAATAACATAACCGATTTTGTTGAAAAGCCTAAAACCGATTTTGACAAACTGGTATCAGACGTGAGCGACGAAATGAAGGCGCAGGGGCGCATTTACCTGGCATCAATGGGTATATATATTTTTAACCGCAAGCTCTTGTATAGCTTGTTGCAAGGCAATGAACGTACCGATTTTGGTAAAGAGATCATTCCGCAATCAATACATGACCATAAAGTAGTTAGCTATCAATACGAAGGTTACTGGACAGATATAGGTACCATATCATCCTTCTTTGATGCCAATTTGGGGCTAACAGACGAAATACCACAATTTAACCTGTTTGATAAGAACTATATTTTTACGCGGGCGCGGATGTTGCCGCCATCAAAAATTTCGGGCACACATTTAGAAAAGACCATCGTGTCTGACGGGTGTATTGTAAACGCAAGTCATGTGTACAGGTCAATCATTGGTATACGTACACGCATAGGTTTTGACACCACTATTGAAAATTGCTATATAATGGGCAGCGATAACTACCAGACGTTAGAACAGATGCAGGAATCGCAGGAAACAGGTACACCTATAATGGGTATTGGCGACAGGTGTTGTATTAAAAATGCCATTATTGATAAAAACACTTATATAGGCGACGATGTGCGGATAAACTGTGGTGCCAGGCTGGAAGACGGAGATTTTCCGACTCACACCGTAAAGGATGGATTAGTGGTTATAAAGAAACGGGCGGTTATTCCAAACGGCACTGTAATTTAATTTTGATTTAATGATTTTCTTTTAATTATATTTACTTTAAAATCAATTACTAACCCAAAAAAATTAATTCATTATGAAAAAAGCATTATGCGTGATGATGATCGCTGCTGTTTCTTTAAGCAGCGTTTATGCAGCACCATTTCAAACCAAGAAGATGAAAGCTAAAACCGACTCTTCTAAAGTAAAAACTAAGGTAAAAGATGCCAAGACTGTTACCAAAGTAAAAACAAAAGCCAAAACAGATTCTACTAAAGTAAAAACAAAGACAAAAACACCAAAACCGCCAAAAGCATAATTGGTGATTATTTAAACAAAAAGCCCCTTGAGTCATCAAGGGGCTTTTTGTTTTGGGGCATGTCTGTTTACAGGGCTATGCTTTCGCCAATGCCCGGCAATTGCAGGTTAAGTCCGACTTTGGCAAATTTTTCTTTTGCAAGTTCTGTATCAATGTTTATAACCGGGAAGGTATTATAATGTACGCCAACCACGTTTTTGCAATTAATAAACCCGGCGGCTTTAATAGCATCATCGGGACTCATGGTATAATAATCACCAATGGGCAAAATGGCCCAGTCCAGGTTTTCATCAGCCAATAATTTCATGTCAAGGGCAAGGGCCGTATCGCCGGCAAAATATACTTTTTTATCGCCTGCTGTAATAACAAACCCTGCGGCCAAACCACCGTAGCTTCCGTCGGGCATTGAGCTGGAGTGTAGGGCGTAAACCATTTTTACGCGGCCAAAATCAAAATTGTGCCCGCCGCCAATGTTCATTCCCTGGGTGTTTTTGATGCCCATTTTTACATCCAGCCAATGAGAAATTTCGGCAATGCATACAACTTGTGCGCCGCTGTCTTTTTGAATAGCTTCCAGGTCGGCCATATGGTCGCCGTGCCCGTGCGAAAGCAGTATATAGTCGGGCTTTAAGCTTAAAATGTCAATGTGCTTTGCAGCAGGATTGGGTGTAATAAAAGGGTCGAACAGCAGTTTCTTTCCATTGATCTCGAGCCCAATGGTTGAATGCCCGTAAAAAGTAAGTTTCATAGGTATGTGTTTTTATAGGTAAATATAAAAAATAATTTATTTCAATAACGGCATTCCAACCTGGGGAGAGGTCGGGAATATGCATCATGACACAAGCTTAACAATTATATATTATTTACCAAACATACCATCAAGGCCGCCGAGCATGCTTTGGGTCATGGCTGCCATTTCGCTTTGGCTTATGTTGTCGGCCTGTTCCATGGCTTTGTTAATGGCGGTTACCAAAAGCTCTTCCAGTTCTTCCTGGTCCGCTTCGCGCAAAAACTCCGGGTCAAAGTTTATGGCTTTTATTACTTTATTGGCATTAGCTGTTACGGTAATTCTTCCCGCTTCAACCGAGCCGGTAACCGTAATGTTATCTAATCTTTTCTTTACCTCTCCAGCCTTTTGCTGGGCTTCCATTAGTTTATCGAACATGTTGCCCCCTAACCCCCTAAAGGGGGAATTAAATTTAAAAAAACCATCATATAGCCTCCGTTACTCCCCCTTTAGGGGGCTTGGGGGGGCTTAATCATCACTCGTATCGCCATTGCCTTTATAAGCACTTTTGCGAACTATCGGCATGCCTACGGCTTTAAATACGTCATCCAATTTTAGCAGGCTGCCGTTTGATAAATTAGTTAACAAAACTACCACAATATCGTTTTTCATATCGCGCAAATAAATATGGCGGAAACCGTGCCACCAGCCGGTATGATAAATAACTTGCTGCCCCGGCGCTTCAAAAATGCGCCAGCCGTAACCATAGTTAAAATGCCCGTGCAGCCACGGGTTACGCGGCACATATGCCGAATCCATACTTGCTTTTTTCAATAATCGGCCGGCGCGCAGGGCGCGGTCATATAAATACAAATCGCCAACGGTGCTGTAAATACCTTTATCGCCCACAGGGCCATCTAAAAAGTTTTGCGCTACCGAATAACGCCATTGTCCCCTGTCGTGCCCCACAACATCAACAGGAATTTTATTATACGTAGCCTTTGAATAAACGGCAGTATGTGTCATCCCCGCAGGGATAAATACATTTTCTTTCATATACTGTGCATAAGGCATGCCGGTAACCTTTTCAATAATTGAGCCCAGCACCATAAAGTTAGAGTTGTTGTACAAAAACCTTACGTCGGGTTTGTTAAAGCGGTTGGGTTTGTATTTGGCTATCAGCGCCATTTCGTCGGCATTGCTAATTCCTTTATGCTCGTCGCGATGCTCTTTTTTGTAGATGCCGTCAGTAAAATAAACATAGTTCATCATGCCCGAACGGTGGGTAAGCAAAAGTTTTATGGTTACGCCATCGTACGGAAAATCGGGAAAGAATTTTTTTACGTCATCGGTTAGCTTTATTTTACCACGTTCAATCAATTGCAAAATAGCGGTCGATGTCATGGTTTTGGTAACCGAGGCCAGCTCAAACTGTGAGTTGATTTTTAAGCTGTCGCGATGCAAGTAATCTGCCCAGCCTAAAGCTTTTTCGTAAACTATTTTGCCATGTTTGGCTACCAGTACGTTGCCATTAAAGCCACGTGTTTTGTGCAGCGCTTGTATGGCGGCATCGATTCGCGGATCGGCATTACGGGGGTTATAAGCTAAAAGAGATTTTGTATCAAGAGGCGGCGCCGCCGGTGCGGCTATTGTAGTTTCAGGAGTAGTTGTGTTGGGTTTTGATGAGCATGCTATTAACAATAGCACCGAAGCGGCAACGCATAATACGCTGTTATACAATAATCTCATAAATAGAATTTAATAACTTAAACGAAACCGAAAAATAGAAATTATAGTTTACGATAAGTTAACATTCCACAATTTTTTTTGCACAAGTTTAAAACTGTTTTTAATAGCTTTAACACATGAAAAAGCCGTTTAAATTTCTTGTAGTACTTACTCTGTTTTTTTACTGTGGAAATTATGCATTTGCTCAAACCCCATCTGTTACCGATTTAATAAATGAAGGCAACAAATTACAAGGCCAAAAAAAATACGACGAAGCGATTGCCAAGTTTAACGAGGCGCTAAAAATAGATCCCGAAAATGCGAACGCCGAATATGAACTGGCCTATGCGCTTTTTGCGAATAAAAAAGGTTTAGAGGGAATTCCTTATTTAGAAAAAGTAGTAAAATCGACCCATAAGGGGTTAATTGTGGCTGCTTATAGCCTGATGGGCACTATTTACGACGAAGCGCATCAACCGCAAAAAGCGATAGATGCATTTAACGAGGGGATTAAACTGGCGCCGGGTCATCCACAGATCTATTATAACCAGGGTTTGGCCTACTTCCGTAACCAGCAATATGCAGAGGCTGAATTGGATGCCATTGAAGCGATAAAGCACGATCCGAAAAATGCCAGCAATCAGCGGTTATATGCGTTGGTAACCTTTCATCAAAATAAGCGCGTTAACGCATTGCTTGGTTTTTGCAGCTTTTTGCTGATAGAACCAACCGGCCCGCGCGCTACAGAAGCCTATACCAACATACAAAGCATATTAAAAGGCGGCGTGCTTAAGGACGATAAAGGGAATGTGCCCAAAGAAGACAAAGAAAGCGCGGCAATGAACGCGGGCTTAACTGCCATAGTTGCAGCCGGGCAGGCAAAAAAACTACTGGCTACCGATTTACTTGAATATGAGTTAAAAGGAATATTCACCCAAACCGGGCAAGCATCCGAAAAGAAAACCGATAAAACCTTTTTTGATAAATTTTTTGCAGACTACCTGTATAAGCTGGCGCAAAGCAATAATATGCCACCCTTTACCCATATGGTTGCAGAGCATACGCCAATAACGGGCGATCTGAAAGATTGGGTGGATAATATGGAGAGAGGGTTTTAAAATTAAAAACATCTTCTTAAATTTAAGCATGAAAACCTTACACAAAGCAATATTCCTGGCTGCACTTAGCCTATTATCAATAAAAGGATTTGGACAAACTGCTACGGATGCGAAAACCCTTGTTAACCAAGGCGTAGCGTTAAACGATGCCGGCAAATATGCCGAAGCCATAGAAAAGTATAACCAGGCCATTAAGCTGGACCCAAAGTATGAAACAGGCTATTATGAAATGGCATATACCTTGTTTACCACCAATAAAGGCGCCGATGCATTGCCTTTTTTAAATAAATTGATAACGCTAAATCCACAGTCGGCTGCTGCTTACGATATGTTGGGAAGTATTTATGACGACATGAAACAAAGCGATAAAGCCATTGAATATTATTTGAAAGGCATACAGTCGGACTCAACTTATCAACGGTTACATTATAACCTCGCTATTACTTATTATAGAACAGGAAAATTACCCGAGGCCGAAGTGCAGGCAATAAAAGCTATAAAATTAGATCCTAAACATGCCAGCAGCCAGCGTATATACGGAATGGCGACTTATGGATTGGGAAAAAGAGGCGCCTCGTTATTGGCATGGTGTAGTTTTTTAATGCTCGAGCCAAAAACAGCACGTTCGGTAGAAGCTATAAAATATGTTAAAAATATAGTTAACTATGGCATTACGAAAGTGGATAGTAAAAATGTGAACATTCAAATGTCGCCCGATAATCCTTCAAATGTGATGATGCCCATAGCAACAATTGCAGCCACAGAAAACAAAACAAATTTATCGGCTATCGACTCGCTGCAATTACAATTAACATCTTTATTTCAAATAGCCCACACTATTACAATGGATAAAACCCAACCGTTTTTGGTTAACTATTATTCCGAATATTTTGATAAGCTGGCACACACTGGCAATATGGCTGCTTTTACACGTTATATCACTCTAAGCGCAAACAATGATGAAAACGTTGCCTGGTTTAAAGAACATGACAGCGAGTTGAAGGCTTTTCAACAGTGGGCTAATACAACGGGGCGGAGTTTTTAATATGGGAAGGGTTTTAGTTTTCAAACATATTTTTCTTCCAAAGTTGCACCGCATATTGCCTGAAAGCTTCTACGCCATGATTAAAAGTATAGTCGAGTTTATATTCGCCACCACGATAGTTTTTTCCACTAGCTGCTATCCTACTGTTACCTCTCACAGCATATTTTTTGACCCCCTCGTGCATAATTATTTTCATACTGGTGGGGCTGGGGTCACCTCGGCAACCAATAATATACATTAGCCATACTTCTGCAATCCCGTCTTTGTTTAAATCGGTAATTGCAAATGTCTTTGGAATATAGTTTGCTGTAACGTGGACCGGACAAGTAATAGCGAAATCATGCATCTGCCACGATAATATTTGTTTATTACCGTTTATTTTATAATTGTAAGCATATAGGTCAGCTTTTGTAAACCCAGGTATAACTTTGCCTTTATCGTCCACAATATCAGTTGCATCTACTTCGCCAGTTTCGGTTGTAATAATAATATGCTCGCCCTCTTTATCTGTATAACGTGACGCATTAATAATATTGCCAACATAATGTATTGATGCTGGAATGGATTTTTTGTCAAGCATGGTAACTTTTACCTGCGCTTGTGCACTTTGAAAAAATGCCGCCAATACGAATAGCTTAAATAGTTTCATTGAGTTAAAGGAAAGGATTGCTACTATCAAAGATATAATATTAGCGGTATTATTTTATTTCCCATCCACCAACTCCTTCAACCCCTTCAGCACTTTATGCCATCCTTTTACCGAACGGTGGTAACGCTTTTCGGCACCTTCGCCATCGCCTACATTGTCGGATATGGAAAGCGTGGTTTTGCCATTTTCGTAAGTCAGCTCGTCGGTAACGGTTGAGGTAGTAGCATCGGCGCCCTTCCCATTTTTTAAGGAGTACTTTAATAATTTACCCGGCTGGGCTTTTATTATTTTGCCTTTCATTTCTATGGGTATTATCCAAAACATGCGGCCCTTAAAGGTTATTGGGCTGCCGGCTTTCCAGTCGGACAGTACGCGGCAGTTAAAGAAATATTCTTTTGTTTTTTCCGGGTTGGTTAACGCATCCCATACGGTGGCGGGTTCTGCATTAAGGGTTATGGTTTGATGAACGGTGTAATCTTTCATGGCGGTAAATGCTGGTTAAACGATACTTTTTATTATCTGCATAAAATGTACCAAAAAGTTTACCGTCACCCATTTATCTACACCATATAAAACCCTACCTTTGCACCCGAAAATACATTATATATACCATGAGTTTCAGAACCGAACACGATACCATGGGCGAGGTACAAGTACCTGCCGACAAATACTGGGGCGCACAAACAGAACGCAGCCGCAACAACTTTAAAATTGGCCCCGAGGCGTCTATGCCAAAGGAAATTATAGCCGCTTTTGCTTATTTAAAGAAAGCTGCCGCCTACACCAATACGGACCTGGGTGTACTATCCGCCGAGAAACGCGACCAGATAGCCGCAGTTTGCGATGAGATATTAGCAGGCAAATTAGCCGGCGAGTTCCCGCTGGTGATATGGCAAACCGGTTCGGGCACACAGTCAAACATGAATGTGAACGAGGTTATCGCTAATCGCGCCCACGTGCTTGCAGGTAATAAACTGGGCGAGGGCAAAGCCATTATACATGCTAATGATGATGTGAACAAATCGCAATCGTCAAACGACACCTACCCTACCGCAATGCACATTGCGGCCTATAAAATGGTGATAGATGTAACTATCCCCGGCATTGAAAAATTGCGCGATACCTTGCTTGCAAAAACCGAGGCCTTTAAAAGTGTAGTAAAAATTGGCCGTACCCACTTAATGGATGCAACACCACTTACTTTGGGACAAGAATTTTCAGGCTATGCCTCACAACTAACCCACGGATTAAAAGCATTACGAAATACATTAGACCACCTGTCGGAGTTAGCATTGGGTGGTACCGCTGTTGGTACCGGCATTAATACACCAAAAGGATATGATGTTAAGGTGGCAGAATATATTGCTCAGTTTACCAACCTGCCTTTCCGCACTGCGGAGAATAAATTTGAGGCATTGGCTGCACATGACGCTATTGTAGAAACACATGGCGCATTAAAGCAAATTGCCGTATCGTTAATGAAAATTGCTAACGATATCCGTATGCTGGCTTCTGGGCCGCGCTCGGGCATTGGCGAGATACATATTCCGGATAATGAGCCGGGGTCATCTATTATGCCGGGCAAAGTTAACCCAACCCAAAACGAAGCCGTTACTATGGTGGCTGCACAGGTTATGGGTAATGATGTTGCCATTTCTATCGGTGGGTCAAACGGGCACTATGAATTGAACGTTTTTAAACCGCTAATGGCTGCAAACTTCCTGCAATCGGCACGCTTGATTGGCGATGCCTGTGTATCGTTTAACGACCATTGCGCAATAGGCATTGAGCCTAATTACGATGGTATTAAGAAGCATTTAGAAAACTCATTGATGCTGGTTACGGCATTGAACCCGCATATCGGTTATGAGAATGCAGCTAAAATCGCAAAAAAAGCTTTAAAAGAAAACTTATCGCTTCGCGAAGCGGCATTGGCCTTAGGCTTGTTAACCAACGAGCAGTTTGACCAATGGGTTAGGCCGGAAGAAATGATAGGCTCATTAAAATAAGAGCCAAAAAACAACACGTTATTGCGAGTGGCAACATTCGCAATAACGTTCATTAAAAAAGCAAATGCAAAAATCTTTCTGCTTTCTCCTTTTAGCTTTCTGCTTAACAGCCTGTTCCATGAACCCAAACACACAGGGGCCAGGCCAGGGTTATTTGCAAGGCGAATGGAAGCAGGATTCTACATTGGTACAAAAGCAGCTAATGACTTATTCGCTATACGATGTTAAAATTACCTGTGACTCATTCTTTATAAAACAACACACTATAACCAAAGTAAATTATGGTGCAGATTCGTGTATGAGCAAAGGGCAGTGGACAGAATACATTCGCGGTACCTATCAGCAGAAAAATGATAGTCTGCATTTAAAAGGCGTATTCTGCAACCCGGACTTTAGCATAAAATTAGATGCCACTTGTTTTCGCGCCGGTGTTTATGAAGAATATTTTAAAGTCGATAAAAAAACAGATTCGCTGGTTCAATTTTCGGGAACACCAAGCGTTATACCTATTAGTTTGCGATTAATAAATAAATTAACTTGCCACATCAAACCATTATAAAAATGAAGATCAATCTTTTTAAGAAATTAACATTGGGCGTTGCTATGCTTTGCGCTCCAATTATTACCCAAGCCTGGGGATTGGAAGGCCATCGTATTTGCGGCCAGATAGCCGACAGTTATTTAACACCAAAAGCACGCACAGCTATACAAGCCATTTTAGGCGACGAAACCATTGCCATGGCGAGCAACTGGGCCGATTTTATTAAGTCGGACGATAACTATAAATACTTGTCAAGTTGGCATTATATCGATTTTGATAAATCATACACCCTGCCCGAAATGCAAGCGTTTTTGGCCCAGGATAAAAACGTAGATGCCTATACCAAACTAACTTTTATGATAGGCGAGCTCAAGAAAAAAGACCTCAGCAAAGAAAATAAATTGCTTTACCTGCGTATGGTTATCCATATTGTTGAGGACCTGCACCAGCCATTACATACCGGCCACACTACCGACCAGGGTGGCAATGCTATAAAAATCAACTGGTTTAGCGAAGCAACTAACCTGCATTCTATCTGGGATTCTAAACTAATAGACTTCCAGGGATTAAGCTATACCGAATATGTGGCTGCAATTAATCACACCACAGCTGCGCAACGCGCAGAATGGCAAAAAGCGCCCATAAGCCAATGGTTATATGAATCGAACCAATTGGCTGAAAAAGTTTACGCCGAAATTAAACCGGAAGGTTTTAGTCCGTACAAATACAACTTTATGTTTTTGGAGCCAATGAACCAGCAAATGGTAAAAGGCGGCGTAAGGTTAGCTGGGGTATTGAACGAAATATTTGGATAAATAAGGTAAAAGCGAAAAGACTAAAGCAGAAAACTTTTTGGTTTGATCTTTTCGCTTTAAGCTAAGACAATGAAAATTCTAATGGTTTGCCTGGGCAATATTTGCCGGTCGCCGCTGGCGGAGGGGATAATGCAGCACCAGGTAAAACAGAACGGGCTGGATTGGGAAGTAGATTCGGCAGGCACAGGTAATTGGCACGTTGGCCAGGGCCCCGACGGGCGATCAACCCGCACAGCCCGCGAACAGGGAATTGATATTAGCCAACAAGTTTGCCGCCTGTTCCGCATCAGTGACTTTGACGAATTTGATCATATCCTGGTGATGGACAAAAGTAATTACCGCAACATTATTGCAATGGCGCGTAATGAGGAAGATAAAAAGAAAGTAAGCCTTTTATTAGGCGACAAAGAAGTCCCCGACCCATACTACGATGACAGCCAGTTTTTACCTGTTTTTAAAATGATTGAACAGGGGTGTAAAGATTTTATTAAGAAATATAACAGCTAATCCTATTATTCCCCAAGGCAAATCGATCGGCTCTGTTAACCGGCTGCCATTACAATGACGCTTCGAGAAAGCTGGCGGTTAATACAACAAATGATCATACGGATACCTTGCGGTATGTATGTCTTTTATGTATTCGTAGAGCATTTGCCTAAACTCGTCAACATTCTCTTTTTGCGTGGCCGATATGAATATAGCTGGGCTATTATTTTTTGCCATCCAGCTATGTTTAAAATCGTCAAGCGTAACAGATTCAGCCTGCTCGCCGGTTGCGGTTGGCGGTGGTTGATACGCATCTATTTTATTAAATACGGTTATCATTTGCTTGTCGCTGGCGCCAATATCTTTCAGGGTTTCGTTTACGGTGCGTATCTGATCCTCAAAACCGGGGTGAGATATATCTACAACGTGTATCAGCAAATCTGCCTCGCGCACCTCGTCTAAGGTAGATTTAAAACACTCTACCAAATCATGCGGTAACTTGCGGATAAACCCAACGGTGTCTGACAATAAGAAAGGCACATTCTCCAGCACCACTTTGCGCACCGTAGTATCAAGCGTGGCAAACAGCTTATTCTCGGCAAACACCTCCGATTTGGAGATCATGTTCATTATGGTTGATTTGCCCACGTTAGTATAACCCACCAATGCCGCTCTAACCAGTTGCTGCCTGTTTTTACGCTGCGTTTCGTTTTGGCGGTCAATAAGCTTTAACCGCTCTTTCAGCAACGCTATTTTATTGAGGATCAACCGCCTGTCCGTCTCAATCTGTGATTCACCCGGCCCACGCATACCAATACCACCTTTTTGACGCTCTAAGTGTGTCCAAAGGCGGGTTAACCGTGGCAGCAAATATTGTAGTTGTGCCAGTTCTACCTGCGTTTTAGCCTGCGCAGTTTGCGCACGGCTGGCAAAAATATCAAGTATCAGGTTATTACGGTCAAGTATCTTTACCTGTAATTCGCGTTCAATATTCCGCATTTGCGATGGGGTAAGCTCATCATCAAATACCACAATATCTATCTCTTCTTCCTTTACAAAAGCCTTAATATCTTCCAAACGACCAGAGCCTACAAAGGTAGCCCTATCGGGCCGTTGCAGCTTTTGGGTAAATGTTTTAACAGTTTGGGCACCGGCAGTATCTACTAAAAACGCCAGTTCCTCTAAATATTCTTTGGCGCGTTCATCGGTTTCGTTACTGGTAATAACGCCAACCAACACCGCACGTTCCTGCTTCACAGCAGTATCATAAAATTTTTGTTTCATTCAATAATAATGTATCAATCCCGGTGCCAATAATGCAGGGCGACAAAAATAGCTAATCTGTTGCTAATTAGCAGCGTTTAACGCCTTACTTTATTTAACACCAGCTGCCAGTCGGGGTAGTTTTGATCGCTTGCCTTTAAGTTTTGAATAAGGCCAATGATATCGGGCGTAAAATACTCTGCCAGTTCAAGCGTCGCCACTCCGTTTTTAGGGTTGAACAGGGTACCTGCTACATAGTCTTTCTCGCCATTGGCAGCGCGCTTTTTATCGAAGCTAACGGTGCTGTTAACAAACTCGGCATGGGTTTTTTGACCGGTAAGGAAAGGCAACAACCAATCTACCGAGCCTTTTATAGAGCTTTGGTTTTCTGAAACATAGTTGTAATAATCAACACGGGTAGCTCTTTTCAGGATGATGGCCAGCTTTATCATAGGCTCCAAATCATACACATGGTAATGCAAGGCATCGCGCAGCTTATAATCAACACCCGAACCATCGGCATATAAATTCACGGCTATTTGCTTTTTAAGACCCTCAACGGCAAATTGGGTAAACTTTTCATCGCGTATAGCAAAACCTATTTCGCCAACCTCTTTAAGGCGATGGGAGTGCCAGTTGTTATAAGCGGTTTCTTTACCGGGCTTAAACTTATTGATCTCCATTTGAGCGGTTTGAGTTAACCAAGCGATAATCACTTTGTTATCAGCAGCAGGAATATCGGTTTTGATCAGGTCATAAGCCTCAACAGCGGGGTCAAGGTTGGTGTCGTCAATTGGGTCGCCGTTAGGCGTATTAGCTTTTGACCAAGTAACCAGGTAAGCAATAGACTTTTCTAAAAACTTTTTCTCGCCGGTTGTGCGGTACAGTAAAGCCAGCGCATACATTTTGCGCATATCGCGAAGCGAATTACCGGTTGCAACCTTTTTAGGGTCCCCTGCCAGCTTACCTTCCGAGCGGATGGTGTCTATGGGATTTGGTGCTTCGTTTAAAGCAGCATCGGTAATTTTTTGTAACTCGGTAAAACGCGCCTTTGCCGATGGATCAGCAGCAACCAATTGCTTTAGCTTATCTATCTCGGCATTATTTAAACTTACATATTGTGCTTTGGCTGTGATGCCTATAGCCAAAAAAGCAAGCAGGAGTATTCTTTTCATTATACAAATTTACAATTGGACAGCAATAAAAATAGAATAGTTTAAATAAAGATAAGAATTGCAATAGATTTCAAGTAAATAACCATATAATAGAATTAAATATTGTATAAATAAATTATTGCAAAATATAATTTGTTAATATCGTTAAAATGCTTATATTTACATAAGCATAGTTTGAATAAATGGTTTGGTTAGTAACGCCGTTAGTCGGCATAAATAGTAGAAATCATGGCAGAATTAGCAACTTCCGAAAGTGGAAACAGCAAAGGTGGCAGGGTTAGGGCAAAAAGAGCATCAACCCGTATTGACCTTACCGCAATGGTAGATCTCGCGTTTCTTTTGATCACCTTTTTTATTTTAACAACAACATTACAAAAGCCAAAAGCAATGGCATTGATAATGCCCGATCCGGGAGAGTTATCGCCAGTGCCTGAAACAAGAACGATGACCATTTTATTAGGATCAAATAATAAACTGGAATGGTACATGGGTTTGCCTGACAAGCCTTTAACCCCACCGTCGGTAGATAACTATGGTAAAAACGGCATACGTAAAGCATTGCTTGAACAACAGGCCAAAATAAGGCAAACACAAGGTAAGGACATGATGGTGCTGATAAAACCGAGCGATAAGTCGAAATACGACAACATGGTAAACCTTATGGACGAATTGAACATCACCGGTAATGAAAGCCGTGCTATTGTGGATATTTCGCCTTTAGAGATTAGCTTATTGAAGCGGGATAAAATATATAATTAACTATTTACCCGTATTTGCTTTAAGCACCCGTATAAAGTTACCACCAAGAATTTTATAGATGTCTTTTTTACTGTAACCAATTTTTAATAGTTCATCGGTTATTTTGGGGTAATCAGTAACATCGTCCATGCCTAAGGGATAGGATTCGGCACCGTCAAAGTCCGATCCTATGCCTACATGGTCAACGCCAATTAGCTTTACAATATAGTCGATGTGCTTAATGAGGTCGCTTAACGGCGGGCGTAACTGGTCCGATTCGGCACGGTGTAATTCATTCAAACGGATATTAGCCAAATCCATGTCGTTATAAACTTTCATCAGCGAATCCATTTCGGCACGGTGGGCACGTAAGAATGGACGAGATTTTTTGGAATAATTGCTATCTAAAAAACTGCTGTAGAAATTAACAAATACCACGCCGCCATTTTTGGCCAGAGCTTTAAGCTGGTCGTCTTTTAAATTACGCTGATTGGGATTTAATGCATACGCATCACTATGCGAGGCGATGACAGGTTTGGTGGTAATAGCCAGTACGTCATAAAACGTTTGCTCACCGGGATGAGATAGGTCTATCATTACACCCAGGTCGTTTAAATGATGAACCACTTGTCTGCCAAAATCGGTAAGGCCCTTATGCTGTAACGCTGGGTTTTTGCGCACTTCATCTCTTGCCGATGTTGCCCAGCTGGTGCTGTTGTTCCATGTTAGGGTTAAATAGCGCATACCGCGTTTTTCAAGGCTATCAATATAATCAAGCCGATCTTCAATCATGTGGCCTCCCTCTACACCGATCATGGCGGCTAGCTTCTTTTGGCGGACAGCTTTCTTCAATTCCTTTGAATTGCGCACTAAGGTTATTTCTTTAGGGTAACGGGCAATTAAAGCGTCTAAAGAATCAATCTCACGATTGGCGAAAGCAAATGCTTTTCCGTTGCCATACTGTTCACCGCACCAAATGGAGAATACCTGGGCATCAAGGCCGCCCTCTTTGGCGCGGAACAGGTCGAAGTTGCCTGTTATTTGACGCTTGCCGGGGTCAAGGCCGGTTATCAGTTCGTTGGAAATGATGTCGTTATGTGTATCTACCAAAATGCCTTTTTGATGGATCTTCATTACTTTGGGGTCAACCTTTTGTGCCGATGCATTTAACGCAAGGCACGTAAGTAACAACATCGCCAATTTTTTCATGCTCTAATATAAGAAATCCTACTACACAACTGTTACAAAGGGCACGTGGTTTTTTAAATTGCCAAATGTTATATTTGTTTATAACCAACCTGCACATTATGAAAACCCTATTGTTTATTTTGTTTACAGCCTGCTCACTTAATCTTGCTGCGCAAAATTTAGCCGTTAATCCCGATCTGCCAACAAGTTTGGGAACATTGCAGTTTAATACGCATTACTATGATTTATGGGATCACTGGGTAGCGTTGCCTAAAAAATCGGCTACCGGCAAATACACTTTTGGGTTTGTTTATTTTGATATGGCGGCAGGATATACGCTAAATGTAGAAGGCTATTTTGGAGTTGATGGACAAGGGCATATTTTTAGAGATTCGGTAGATTATATAAAAAACGCGATGCTAAAAATTAGGCTGGCTGCAAATACAGTACTTATGGCGCCGCTTACAGATAACATGCTGGCCGAGTTGAAGACAAAGAAAGTGCCCTTTTGGCTTGCTGGTTATGAGCAAGGCGCACCAGATGTAAAGTCGGTTGCAATGGAAGCAAACCTTGGAAAACATCTTAACGGAGAAGGCGCACCAGCAAAAGCGTTAGAATATTTGGAGGATGCCTATAAAACCGAACCTCATGCTGACGGGTTGGAATTTGAGCTTACTTACTCGTACAACGAACTTAAACAATACGATAAAGCTATTGCTATACTAAACAGCGCCATAGCTAATGCACCCAATAATTCAATGTTTTACCGCGAACTTGGTTTTGCCTATATGCGCGGAAACAATTTTGACGAAGCCACAAAATGGTATAAAAAAGGCATAGCCATAACTAAACAAACGGCCGGTAAAACTACGGCACTAATAGTAGCGGAAAGAGAATCGCGGTTTGAAATGACACGCAACCTGGTGTTTATTTATGTTCAGCAGAAAAAATTTGATGATGCCATTGCGGTTGTGAGCGACTTTATTACCGATTCGCCGCGCTATGCACAATTGTACAACGTGCTTGCAAGTATTTACTTTACCGAAAAAGATTATGACAATGCCATAAAAACATATCAAAAGGAAATTGAGATAGTAACCGGGGCGCAAGCTATGGAAACAAAAGCACAGCTTGCCTGGGACATAGCTGTTATCTACCGCGATCAAAAAACAGATCCGCAGAATTATAACTTATGGGGAAACAAGGCAAAAGAATGGGCCCCTGCTAATAGCGCGATAGGCAAAGGATTGCAAAAAATAGTTTTATAAAAGCATTTAAAACCCCTCGTTTTGAACCAATTATAACAAGAATGATACAAAAGTTTTGTTGGTGAATAAACCTTTTCAATTAATAACAATCTATAAGTTTTAGTTAAACTATTATTGATTTATTAATATGAAAAAAATTTTCTTTATGGCTATAGCTCTGCTCATTGCAGGCTCGGTAAGCGCACAATATTATACGCCCAGGCGCGGGTACACCAACAATGTTAACACGGGTAACAGCAACAGCGATTTTTATGAACCGCGAATAGGTATGGATGTTGGTGTAAATATTTCAAACACAACCAGTGCTTATAATTCAAACTTTAGCACAAACACCTTAACCGGTTTTCATGCAGGGCTTACGTTTGATATCCCGTTGATCTATCCTATTTCATTAGCACCAGAAGCTATTTATTCTCAAAAAGGGTACACAGCTGTTACACCAAGTGGTAATTTTACCCAGCGTACCCAATTCATTGATTTGCCGGTATTGTTGAAGTTTAATGTTGGGCCTATATTACGGTTATATGCAGGTCCGCAATATTCGTTCTTGCTATCTACACAAAACACCTACGACAATGGCTTTGTGGTAACCAACCAGCAATATTATAACAACACAGGCACCAAAGCTATACTTGACGGCGTTTTGGGTGTTGCCTTTGACCTGAGCCGTTATGTTGATCTGCGTGCCCGTTATACATTAGATCTAAAATCGACCAGCAGCGTTAACAGCGCTTACCAACCCGATTACCGTAACCAGGTATGGCAGTTTGGCTTAAACTTTAAATTTTAACTGACTATTTATATACTGACTGAGGCTCGCCGGGTAATTCCGGCGGGCCTTTTTTATGTAAATCAAAAAGCGCGATACTCAACACCAACGTGTTTAACTATCGCGCTTTAATACTTAAGGCGTAAGCATGCTTTACAAGGTGTAAAAGGGTTTAGTAACGCCACTAAAGTAGAACAAACATTTAGAACGCAATACCGTGAAATCACCCTTTTTTATAGGGTCATTTCACGGTATTTTCGACATGTCGCTAAGCTCCCCTGTCATTCTGAGCGGCAGCGAAGAATCTTATAAATTGATAGGTGACAGGCTGCTTATCACCCGTGATTTGGCAACTACTTATCGCGCGTACAAGATCCTTCGCTGGGGCTCAGGATGACAACGCGCCTTTAAATGAAATAATTAAAAAACATTTGTATAATCAGTTTATTATTATTTACTTTGAATATCAAAGTGCTTTTACGTGAAAGAAAAAGAAATCCAGGCCGACCTTGCATCCATACGAAGTATGATGGAGCGGTCATCAAAGTTTATTTCCCTAAGCGGGCTATCGGGCATATTGGCCGGTGTTTACGCGCTTATAGGTGCTGTGGCGGCTAATGCCATCATTAACAGCGATCCCTATTATTCGTATGGCGACATCAATGCCAGGGCAATAAGTTTTTTTTCTATGGGCCCATTGGCGCTTTTGTGTGCCATTGCCCTAGTTGTTTTAATTGCGTCGGTTCTTACCGCCTATGTTTTATCGGCACGAAAAGCAAAAACAAAGGGGCAGCAAATTTGGGGCAAAACAAGTAAGGCAATGCTTTACAGCATGGCGGTACCATTGGTATCGGGTGGCTTATTAATGATCGTATTACTTGACAGGGGCTATTACGGTATCGTTGCGCCTGCCTCACTTATATTTTATGGCCTGGCACTGGTTGCTGCCGCTAATTTTACATTTAACGATGTGAAATTTTTAGGTTTATGCGAAATAGTGTTAGGTTTGATAGCAGCCTGCTACCCGGGATATGGGTTGATATTTTGGGCGATAGGTTTTGGGGTGCTGCATATTATATATGGTAGTGTGATGTATTTAAAATACGACAGGTGAAGATCCAGTTTGATAAATTAGATAAGGCTTTTGAAAATAGGGTACGCCTGCAAATTATGAGTGTGCTGGTAGCTAATGACCGGTATGACTTTAATTCGCTAAAGGAGCTGATGGATATTACCGACGGCAACCTGGCCTCGCATTTAAAGGCTCTGGAGAAGGAGGAATACATTTTGGTAAATAAATCTTTTTTAGGCCGCAAACCCAATACCAATTATGAAGCTACCGCTAAAGGAAGACTCGCTTTCAAGAAACATTTGGAAACTTTGGAACAGCTGATTTTTTTCCAGCAAAACTTAAAGTAATATTTTTTTTACCCTTATGCTTTGAATTTCAAAGTACTTTTATTAAATAAAATGATAGAACAACAAACACAACCACAGGGATTTATGGGATGGCTCAAGGAGTCGGTTACCGTAAAGTTAGCATTTATTAGTTTTTTGATACTGGTATTACTTATACCATCATCAATGATAGGTGGATTAATAACAGAACGTGCCGGCCGGCAGGATGAAATGGAGCAGGATGTATCAGATAAATGGTCGGCAAGCCAGTTAATACAGGGGCCGGTATTGGTAATACCGTATAAAAGTCAGCATAAAGAAAAAGATGCTAACGGAAAAGAAACTGTAAAAGAAGTTATTGAAAACATATATGTGTTACCAACCGCTCTCAATATTAAAGCAACCGTGAACACAGAACTCCTTCACCGGGGAATGTTTGAAACGGTTGTTTATAATACACGCGTGAACGTATCGGGAGATTTTAAACCCGAATATGATAAACTATCCATAGCCCCGCAACAATTACTATTAGATAGGGCTAAATTAACTTTCAGTATATCCGATTTGAAAGGATTAAAAACTAACCCGGTAATTAAATCAGGCAGCCAACAACTAACTGCCGAACCTGTTTTTAACGAAAAGGGATTGTTTGACAAAGGATTACAGGCCGGCATAAATTTAACAGGAACAAAAGACAAAGCCGTACCTTTTGATTTTGACCTTGATTTGAAAGGCAGCCAGGAACTGAGCTTTTTACACACGGGCAAAACTACAGATGTAACCGTAAGCGGCAATTGGGCCACCCCAAGCTTTGACGGGCGTTACCTGCCCGATTACCGCAAAGTTGATGAAAAGGGTTTTACTGCAAAATGGCGTATGTTATATTTTAACCGCCCTTTTGCACAGCAATGGGCGGCCGGGGATACTGTACTGAATAAGATGGTAAACCACCCGGATGCCATATTTGGCGTAAAGCTAAAATTACCGGTAGATCAATATCAAAAAACCATGCGCACCAGTAAATACGCTATCCTGATCATCCTGCTTACGTTTATTTCGCTTTTTTTAACGGAACTGATCAGCAAGCAAAAAGTACATGTGTTTAATTATATTTTGATAGGTGCCGCTATGATCATTTATTACATACTATTACTTTCTTTTTCCGAACAATTGGGTTATAATATTGCTTACCTCATTGCGTCATCGGCAACTATAATACTTATTTCTGTTTTTATAGCGTCGTTACTTAAAAACAAAAAGGCCGCAGCGTTATTTGCAGGGATACTCGTCCTGTTTTATGCTTTCATATTTGTTATCATTCAACTGGAAGATCTGTCATTACTGATAGGAAGTATAGCCTTATTTATCATCGTATCAGCATTGATGTATTTCTCGAGAAAAATAAACTGGGACAAACATTAATCTTATTAATTCAACGTCAACTTTAAATCATATAATTATGTACACAAGTCAGTATTGGATAAACCACTTCAGGGCAAATGGCATTGTAAAACGTGTTAACTGGGATCAGCAACCAGCAATTACACCAACAGAAATGGCAGCTGTATTGCCATCATTGCAGGCATGGCAGTTGGGCGAAACGTCCGAAGGTAAGCACCTGTTAGCCGCAGCAACAAAATATGCCCGCCACATCGGCGACTCGCATTATGTATATGCCGTACAGCTATTTATAAAAGAAGAACAGAAACATGGCAATAACTTAGGCCAGTATTTAGATATGATAGGCAAGCCGCGCATTAAAAAAAATTGGGGCGATACCCTGTTTAGGCGCATACGCTATTTTAATACCAATATGGAGATATGGACACTGGCTGTTATTATTGTTGAAAGCACAGCGCAAATATTTTATCAGTCACTAAATGAGGCTACCCAATGCGCTTTATTAAAAGAAATATGTACCGACATATTGATAGATGAAGCGTACCATATTACATTCCAGACTGAAAGGCTGGCTATAATATTCGATGGGAAATCAAACTTTTCAAAAGAGTGGCGTAAAACGGCCTATAAGTATTTCTTTTACGCCACCTCATGCCTTGTATGGTTTGCCCATCGTAAGGTGTTTAAGGCCGGTGGGAATACATTTGCATCCTACAAAAAGAAAATGGAATTGAAGTATATTAAAACGCTAAAGACTATTACCGACGTGCAGGCGATGTTGTGGGTTTAAAAATCTTTATTCAACAGTTTTTCTAATTCGGCAAAGCTGATATTCATTTTAACACGGCCCTGTTTGGCGTATGATATTTCGCCGGTTTCTTCGGATATGATAATGGCTGTGGCTTCATTGGCTTCAGTAACCCCAATACCTGCACGGTGGCGCAAACCAAATTGTGGCGGAAGGTCTATCTTATCGGTAAGCGGCAAAATGCAGCTTGCCGATTTTATTTTGTTCTCGGCAATAACTACCGCACCGTCATGCAGTGGGCTGCTTTTTTGAAATATGCTTTCCAGTAATCGTTTGGATATTTTGGCTTCTAAAACCTCGCAGCTGTTTTGATAAAATTGTTCGTCGTAATATTTGGCAAATACAATAAGTGCGCCCGTTTTGGTTTGTTTAAGGTTTTTACAGGCGTCAATAATAGGTTTGATACGGGTATAATTGTTTTTTTCAACTTCGGCTTTGCCGAAGAAATAACGCCACCACGATTTATTACGCTGCAACGAAGCGTTTTTGCCTACCAATAATAAAAACCGCCTTATTTCCTGCTGAAAAACTACGATGACGGCTATAATGCCAACATCGGCAAACTTTTTTAAGATGCCGGCAAGCAAGGGCATTTTTTGCTCGGGAACGATATAATACAATATGTATATAAATATAAGCCCGATAAAGATATTAGCTGCTATTGTACCCTTTATCAAATTGTATAACTGGTATATAATGACTGCAAGCAGTATAATATCCAGCACACTAAAGGCAGTGAACTTGAAAAAGCTAAAATCAAATAAATGCATTTACGAAGTTAATAGTTTAGTGCTGAATTAGTGAGTTATTGAATTATTGATTTTTCAATTAACCACTCACCTCTTTTTTAGGAAACAGCAACGAAGCCACAACACTTACCACCAATATGCCCAAAATTATTAAAAGGGAGTTCATGGTTGTTAAGCCAATTTCTTCAGCATAATGTGCTGCTAACATTTTTAAACCGATGAAAGTTAATAAGGCCGATAAGCCTATCTTGAGGAAATGGAACCTATCAATAATATTCACTAATAAAAAGAACATGGAGCGCAGGCCCATAATGGCAAAGATGTTGGAGAAGAATACGATATAGGGATCTTTAGTTACCGAGAATATAGCAGGGATAGAATCAACAGCGAAGATAAGGTCGGTAAACTCAATAATAAGCAATACCAAAAAAAGCGGGGTGATGAATTTCTTTTTGTCAATTTTAACAAAAAATTTACCACCCACAAATTGCGGATGTACCGAGAAGTATTTAGACGCAAATTTAACTACCGGATGCTTTTCGGTATCTATTTTGTCTTCTTTATTGCGGTTAACAAACAGCATAATACCGGTGTACACCAGGAAAACACCAAACACATACAATATCCAATGAAACTGGCTTATCAATGCAGAACCAACAAAAATGAACAGGAACCGCATTAATACCGCGCCGATAATACCCCATAACAGTACTTTATGATAATGTTTAGGTTCGACAGAAAAAGCGGTAAAAATTAGTACGATAACAAATATATTATCGACTGATAAAGCGTACTCAACTACATAACCGGTAATAAACTCAAGCGATAAGTTTTTGCGGTACAGCGCAAGGCTGCCTGCAAAGTCATTAGGATTAAGCTGAAGATCGTGGCCGTTACTAGAGTTTATTTCTTTTAACTTGGCAAAGCTGTCTATATGGTGCAGCAAGTGGCCATATTGAAATAGCATAGCATAAAAAACCAGCGCAAACGTTACCCATACGGCGCTCATAATACTCGCTTGCCTCAAGCTGACCGGCTTGTCACTCTTGCCAAACAGGCCCAGGTCGGCAGCCATCATTACAAAAATGAAGGCTACAAACGCCAAAATAAATATCAGCTCGTTGGTCATTATTTATTACGTTCGGTAGTAAAGCGTACCAGTTGTTCCAGGCTACTACGCACTTCGCTTTCGGGGAAAGTATTTAGTATAGCAAACGCCTCGGCTGTATATTTTTTCATTTGAATTTCGGCATAGGCCAACCCCCCGGTTTGATTTACAAAGCTGATGATCTCGGCAATCTTTTTCGGATCGTCATTATGATTTTTAACCAGGTTTATCATCCGTTTTCTGTCGGTATTATTGCTGTTGTTTAATGAATAGATCAACGGCAGGGTAACTTTTTTTCTCTTTGATGTCGATTCCCAGGGGTTTACCTACATCATCTGTGCCAAAATCAAACATATCATCCTTTATCTGGAAGGCTATGCCCACCTTCTCACCAAACAGGCGCATTTGTTCGACCGTTGCATCATCTGCCCCGGCAGATGCCGATCCGCAAGCGCAACACGAGGCAATTAACGAAGCTGTTTTTTGGCGTATAACCTCATAATAAACATCCTCGCTAATATCCATACGGCGCACCTTTTCAATTTGCAGCAACTCACCCTCGCTCATTTGCTTTACCGCTTCTGATACTATTTTGAGCAAGCTAAAATCGCCATTATCAATAGATAGCAACAACCCTTTTGATAATAAATAATCGCCAACCAATACAGCTATCTTATTTTTCCATAAGGCGTTGATAGAGAAAAAGCCCCGGCGTTGATAGGAATTATCTACCACATCGTCATGAACAAGAGTTGCGGTATGTAATAGCTCAACCAATGCCGCTCCGCGATGCGTAGATTCATTAATGCCCCCGCAAATACTGGCCGAAAAAAACACGAACATGGGCCTTATTTGTTTACCCTTGCGTTTTACAATATAGTGGGTAATACGATCAAGCAAAGGCACATTGCTGCGCATAGAAGACCTGAACTTCTCTTCAAAAGCATCAATTTCTGCGGCAATGGGTTTTTTGATCTCGTCGATGCTGAGCATTAACTAACAGGCTTTATGTATATAAGGGC
>Ga0206854_1061_pt1 | contig 31383 bp, 30 predicted proteins | sample Alteio_BWOrgCont_50_FD_152870 | JGI IMG/M metagenome (GOLD analysis project Ga0206854, IMG submission 152870) | Enriched cells from forest soil in Barre Woods Harvard Forest LTER site, Petersham, Massachusetts, United States -... | ecosystem: Environmental > Terrestrial > Soil > Temperate forest >...
ATGCCCGGCATGTTCTTCACCATCGAGCCCATGATCAATCTGGGCGCGTATGGGGTGAAGGTGTTGAATGACGGCTGGACGGCGGTGACCCGCGATCGTTCGCTGTCGGCGCAGTTCGAACATTCGGTGGGGGTGACGGAGCATGGCGTCGAAATCTTCACCCTGTCGCCCAAGGGCCTGGACAAGCCGCCTTATTCCTAAATGGGCGGTTGACGCGCGATGAAGGCGTCACCACATTCCGGACATCGAGAGAGATTGCGCGAGCGCTTTGTCAAGGGCGGCGCCGAGGCGATGCCCGATTATGAAATGCTGGAACTGGTGCTGTTCGCCGCCGTGCCAAGGCGCGACACCAAGCCGTTGGCCAAGGCGCTGATCGCCCGGTTTGGCTCTTTCGCGGACGTGATCGCCGCCAAACCCGAGCGGCTGATGGAAGTGGAAGGCGTGGGCGAAGCGGTGGTGAACCAGCTGAAGATCGTGGAAGCCGCGGCCCAGCGCCTGGCCAGGGGCAAAGTGATCGGGCGGCCGGCGCTGTCATCCTGGGCCGCGCTCTTGGATTACTGCATGGCGGCGATGGCGCGGAGCCAGACCGAGGAATTCCGCGTCTTGTTCCTGGACCGCAAGAATGTGCTGGTGGCCGATGAAGTCCAGTCGCGCGGTACGGTGGATCATGCGCCGGTCTATCCGCGCGAGATTGTGCGCCGGGCGCTGGAGCATGGCGCGTCCGCCATTATCCTGGTTCACAATCATCCCTCCGGCGATCCCACCTGGTGCGTACCCTTTTGGGCGGACCTTCCGGGGTCCGGCAGGTATTGGAGACGGATGTCGACTTCTTCTTTTCCGACAATGATTTCGTCGGTAATGGCTTGAACAATATCCCTTTTGTTTTCTAGGGAGAGTTGAGGCCAACGGGTATGTAAGGCTCGTGCTTCAGAGAGCATGTGCTCCCGGTTTATCCGGGCGATCTTGCCCACATCAATCTTTACCTGAAGGTCGAGTTGCTCGACCTCGATCTGCTTTAGGCGCTCGTCGAGGGGTTGGTATTTGAGGCCGAAACCTTCCTTGGGGATTTCCCCGTCGAAGTGAAGCTGGAACAGATGATCCATCTCCCGTTTGACGCGGCTGCGTTCTTCAGAAAGCAATTGGATGAGCTTTTCGAATTCCGAAATCTTCTGGTCCGAATCGTCAAAATGAGCCGCAAGTTCGGCATCCGAAAATAGAAAGCCCGTTAGCTGGGAGTGGTAGATCGCTTCCAGGTCGGCGGCGGGGATTTTCAAATTGCACTTGTCGCAGCTGTACTTTCCGGTCTGCTTCCGGGCGTACATCTTGTTGCCGCAGGTGCAGCGAACCTTGCCTCCGAAAAGATGCTCTGGACGGGGACCGGGGAAGGCCTGGCCCGTCTTCTGACCCATGAGCACCCTGTTGCAGGCCTCCCAAAGATCGGGCTCTACGATGGCCTCCACGGCCGTATAGACCCACTCCGCCTCGTCCTTGATCTCATGCCTGCCGCCGTTGCGGCGGGTGGTGTAGTTGGCCCGGTGCTGCCCTTTGGGGGTGGGGTCCCGAATCAGGTCTTCCAAAACCTTCGCTGAAAACTTCTTGCCGCTCCGGGTCCGGTAGCCGCGGTCGTTTAGGACCTGGACGACCGCCTTCTTCCGGCGATGCTCGTTGTATAGCTCGTAGATGAGCTTTCGGATTGGGGCTTCCTGAGGGTGGGGAATTAGCTTTTTGTCTTTCCACTGGTATCCAAAGGGGGCCTTGCCGCCAAGCGGCTTGCCGAGCTTGGCCCGGACCACCACCGATGCGGCTACCCGATCCGCTATTTCGCCCCGCTCCCATTCCGCGAGCGCTCCGATTAATGTGTAGAAGAAGCGGCCCGCATGCGTGCCGGTGTCTAGGCTTTCTTGAAGCGAGATAAGCGCGGCGTCGTTCTCGCGGAAGATATCCGCGAAATCCAGAAGCTCGCGCGTGTTACGCGCGAGGCGTGCCAACTTAGAGAAGATCAACCCGTGAATTTTCTTTGAGCGAATATCGCCCAACATGCGCTGCGTCTCGGGATAGTCCATGACGGACTTTCCGCTCACCGCGTCGAGCCGATACACCTGCCGAATAGTGTATCCCTGCACTTCTGCATACATGCGCGCGCGTTGCTCGTGGTGCTCGGGACTGTCGCCGAGCGCCTGATCTTCGGTGCTTACGCGCACCCAAATACCTACGCTCTTTACGGAAGCTTCGATGTTCTTTGCTGAGCGATTACCCATGACAAGCTCCTCAAAGTCAGAGGAATCTTAGACGCCGCCTTTGCAGGAAGGCAATATTCAAGTTCAATCAACGTTGTACATATCTGGATGGCAGATTTAGTGACCCATCACCAAGGGATGCCTGCCAATTGAGCCGCCTCCGGCCCGAAGTCGCACATCTCATTGATGTCGCTGAGGGGATGAATAGGCGTAGTGATATCTTCTAGCGAGCCCACGTCTAGACGAAACACATCCTTTGACCCAGGCTGAATAGCTATCCGAAACTCTCGCTGGTGCGCAAAAGCTTTAGGCTTGCTGAATGGTCCGGTTTTGCCGGTGTACTCATCTTCATCAAAATAGCCGACTAACCCGCAACGGAAACCAAGGCCGGCCCTGTCGCAAGCAGCCTTCACACGATTTAAGAACTGTTGGGTATCAGTTACGATGACGAAGGAACCGCCGAAGTCGAAATTGCGCGGATCGCAAAAGGGCTTCGGGACTGGCTGGGTAACGGAAAACATACAGAAAACATTGCAGTCTACTTCGCGACCCGTTGAGATCATGACTGGTCCAGCCAAGTCGGCCGCTGTCGCGATTATCTCCTTGCCCGTCACATTATCCCGAATCGTCAGATGCTTAACGTCTTTAGGCTGGACGATCTGCTCGCTGCCCTCGAAACGATCATAGCGCTGCGCATCTCGCCTCTCTATTTTTGCAAACTGCTCCAATGGGCGCGTGAATAGTTCGCCTTTGCGAAAGCCCTCTAGATATTCTTTTTTGCTGAACCGCATCGCAATGGCCCAGCCCGAAAAGACGGGAGCAATATAGTTCATAAAGCTACATCTCCATGGGTGCGGTTATATGCGCTTTCAACCCGTGTCATTAAATTGGCTCTTTCGATGCGGCCAGTAACCGTCGCACATTACCCGCAAGCCGGGACGCGCAAGACGTGACCGCACGCATTGAATATTTCCTGGTGGCCGAAGTTTCCGAATAAGCAAACTTTCCACATCAAAGGCCAATTTCCTGCTCAGCCGGTTTTCGGGGCGCAGGACAAATTGGCCTACGATTAGCGCGTGGGCAGTGACGCCTTGGCTCTCAATCCAGTCCCAGAGATCAAATTTGGCGCTACGGTTCCATCGCTGGCGCACGGTGCAATCCCACGCGATACCCAGGTAGAGAATTTCGGATGTGTAGGGGTCAAGGTAGGCGTAGAGGCTGCTATCTGCGGCCCATAGTTCTGGCGAAATCGGTTGCCACTGGACAACTACGTCCACGCTCACCGCAAGTGCTGTCGTCATGCCGCACCCAAGAAATTCTCTCGGTCTGACTCTCGTCTTGACTCAACCCGCTCGAAATTCTTTCATAGAACGAAAAGGGAACATAGCAGCCTTGAGCGCCGAGCGTCAACGATTGTCGGAAGTGGAGATGTTCACAAGAGAGCTCTAGGCAGCGCAGAGGCGACGCCTTCGTGATTCAGAAGGAGGGCGCCGATTTCAGACTATTGATGGAAATTGCGGAGCCGGCAAATCAATGCCTCTCAACGGTATGCTTGCATGGTAGGCTTGCCAAAGAACCGTCTCGTACGGGCAAATCAGATCGCCCGCGATATCCTCGATATCATCCGACACAAGGCCATGTTTCGGAGATACCTCTCTTAAATAGTCTCTGGGCGCTAGCAACTCCGCCGCAAAGGCGCGCCCCGCCTGCTGAAGCCCCGTGAATGCTGGTGTTGCAGCTCTGTCTTCCCCAGGCAAACCTGCCCAAGCGATATAGGCCGCAGTGCAAACTTTAAAACGCTGCTCTCGTGCTGTACGTGCCACAGTAGCGATATTTGCTGTCTTGTCTTTGCGCGTTATCAGAGCGCCAATTCCATGAGGCGCATGCTGAAAAGTGCTGCTCTTGGCAACTAAAATTTCGCCAAATATTTGCTCGAGATGTTTGCGAGGCGGTATACGTTCGGCTCCTGTGTTCCTTCGGAACTGGCTGGCAGCTCGACATCCAATTTCCCACGGAGCCGACTTGAGCTCCGGTTTGGGAAACCTACCGAATGCAGCAACGTCAATTTCTGGAGCCGCTTTCCATGTACGCTCATTATCCGCTACCCATGTAGTAGCCGGTAAGAGTTCCTCTAAAAATACCGCGTCCGAAACATCTTGGAGCAGCGTATCAGAAACTCTTGTTGTCAGGGCTGTTAGATCCTGAATTGACGGGTCATACGGATCTAAACCTAGCTTCCCGGCAAGCCTGCAGTATCCATATTCTGCTTCATCTTCAATTGAACGCCGAACGCGATCCCAAGACGCAGCGAGATCAGAAGATGCCGCGCTCCTGCCATTCAGCCGAGCGATCGCAGTCTGCACGATGTCTATAAGCGCGTCCTCAACTTCTTCGCGGAACAAAATCTCGGGCGCAACAGACGCTTGTGCAAGAAAGTCTATGGGTGAATAAGGTTGGTAAGCTTGTGACCAAGCAGCCAAAATCGTTTGATCGCCGCCTGAGCATAGTCCGAGAGTTGGAAAGACGAACCCATGCATTGGCACGTCTAATCTATGCTTTGCCCTGAAGGCATCTCCAGCTCCTGACCGGAAAGGCTCATTAAGCAAGCGCCACCAATTTGTCGAAATATACTGGGCCAATGGCAAAAGCGGAACATTGATACTGCTGCTCGTTGCGCCACTTTTCCGGTTCAGATTTCGCGTCAGGTTTACATCATCGACAGTGATGCGAAGGCGAGCAAAAGTACGTGCTTCATCTGGATCATCGTGATCAGCATCGAGCCAAGCGTCGGTATGGAATTGTAGTCTCTTCATGGCAACTCAATGGGTAAGTTGAACCTAGACTGGAATTTCGTGAGGGGATACCCTTTATATCCGTCAGGTGGCGCGCATAGCTTTGCTTCGTATATCAAGTCTGCATCATCGGGGTCGCGAGCCCAGACTTTATTTGGCATCGCTCCCTCAGCAGCTGCTACGAAATTTCCAGCTTCAATGGCATCCTTAAGTACGGCCGTTACGCGATCCGGATGCCGTGCCCATTTGCGAGGACATACCGTGCACGTCGGGTTCTTAATCTTCTCTTGCTCCGCATAGTCTGCGGTCACGGCCCCTTCACGCGGGCTACCTGGAAGTCCAAATTTAGGGATATCAGTATGATGCGGGCTCCCAACATACCTGGCGCGTTCAGCTAGGGCTCTGCGATTTTCTTGATCCATTGTCTGTCGGGCCGGTGCTCTCGCCGCAGGTCGCGGGGCAGGTTTCTTGATACTGCTCATAGGTCCCCGCTAATTTGCCGCCCGGGAGAGGGATGTAACACGTTTCCCTAGTTCGACTAATAGTTGCCAAACGAATCTAACGTCCAGACAAAATTCCAGAGCCCACGCATTTTTGCCAGTCCAACTAAACCTTTGATGTCATTTGAATAATTATCGTAAAAAATGGTGTCAATCCGCTCAGTTGAAGCTGCTGAAGCTCGCGAGGCGACTACGGATTACAGCGGATTATGGCTTCGCGAATTCGTCCGCCAACTCGCACAAGGCTGTGGTGCGTCTGCACGACTTTGCCGCGGAATAGTCCGGCGTGCCTGCCAGGACCCCTACGCAACTTCCATTTCAATAAGAAATCGCGATTGCTTTCGAATGCGGTTTTTATACGTTTTTGCTCGCGATAAAATGAGCGACTTCTTGGTTCTCGTTATTGCAACAAAGCAATTGCGACGTTCTTCCTCAAGGTCACCCGGCTGCGCATCAGGCTTGAGGCTTTGCCATGATGGCAAGATGTCCTCAGCAAGCGCCGCAACCCAAACGTGATCGAACTCAAGACCCTTCGCAGCGTGAACCGTAGAAAGCACAACTGCCGAAGGGTCAGGTGGCGGTTCCTTCGGCCGTAGCGCAATGCCTTGCAAAAGTTCGGAGAGATCGAAGTCTCCACCCTTCTCTGCTCGAATTGCTCTCGACGCGGTGTCCCAGGCGGACCGATCTTCCAAAGCATCACTCGCCAGGCCGTCCTCTGAAGGTGCAGACTTACTAAAATAAGCGAGCGCTTCAGTGAGAACCGTTTTCCAGCTTGCGCGAGACTGCACGAGCCGCGCTGCAAAACCAGCCAAGATTTTCGCTGCTTCGCTCTCTGTGGCAGCAGCTGCCTGGCTCCACTGTTCTAAATAAGTTTTTCCTGCCGCGTCAGCTTCCGCCGCGAGGAGATCCGCATTCAATTTAATGCTGCACATTGCGTTAGCGGCGTTCGTGATCCCGGTAAAAACGCGCTTATCGGTTGGTCGGCTCGCCTGATCCAGAGTGCCATATAGCCAGTTGAATTGGGCGGAAACAAATCCGTCACGCCTCGTAGCCAAAACTGCTTTCACTCCCTTCTTGCGCAGCGCTTCGAGGGCGGGTTCCAGCACAGCACGTGTTCGTGCCAAGATTGCACAATGGCCCCTGGCCGCTTCTCCCAGCTTTGCGATTTCATTTGCTATTCCCTCGGCCTCATCACTATCGGATTCGTACTCGCGAACGGTGATGGTCGATCCCTCATCGTCCTTGAGAGGAACGAGCTTTTGCTTATCTGGTGTGCGCTCCTTGTTGTGTGCAACCAAGTTATTGGCGGCTCGTACAACGTCAGGCGGGCAACGACGGTTCTCCACCAGCTGGATAAGTTTCGGGGTAAATTCTTCTCGAAAAGCCACTATCTGCCGATAACTGGCTCCCGCCCATTGGTATATGATTTGGTCATCATCAGCGACGGCAAAAATGTTTTTGAAGTCCGGACCAGCTAGAAATTTTATCATCCGATACTGCGCTGGCGAAGTGTCTTGAAACTCGTCGATCAACCAATAGGGGTGCGTCTGTCGGATGCGCGCCCCTACGGCTGGCACTTCATGAGCAAGTCGACAGGTATCTAGAATCATTCCGTTGAAGTCGAGGACATTGCGGTCTCGCAACGTGGCTTCGTAAACCGCATATACGCGCGCTACACGTTCTCCCAATCTTGCGTCTCGAAATCGAGAGGCGGCTTTCTTGGGCCCCACAAGGTTTGCCCTGAGTTGGTTGATGGTGCTGAGTAACCCAAAGTCATCAATGGTGACGGGTTCTCCGCGGGCGCTAGCTGCTGCCAGCCCGTCCTTCAGCAATTCTTCAAAGTCGCGTTGCTGCTCGTAGACACCGAAATCCGGTTTAATACCAAGATGAGAACCGTGCTGGCGCAGGACTTGTGCGCAAAATGAATGAAAGGTTCCGACAGTAGCTCGGTCGTTCATGCCCGGCACGAGTTGCTCAATCCGAGTGCGCATTTCGTCGCCTGCCTTTGTGGTAAACGTCAAGGCAAGCACCCGAAAATTCTTCTTGGGCGATTCTTCAAGAATGCGCGCGACCCGGGTCGTTAAAACTGTGGTTTTGCCCACACCTGGCCCCGCAAGCACAAGTGCCGCTCCTTCCGTCCAATTGACAGCATCGCGCTGTGTAGAACTGAGGCGTTCGAGAGCTGCCTTCAGTTCGGGCGTCATGGCTTTTTTGCCTTATAGCCGCTGATTAGATCGACAAAAGCCTTCGGCATCTTCGCCGCCAGGACTTGGTCGGCAGCAACCATCGGAGCAAGCGTACTCATATATCCAGTCTTTTTATTCTTTAGGCGCGCCATAAACTCGGCGGTAGGACAAGTGAGCGCTGTCTTTCCCTGAATTTGCGCGAGAATCTTGCGCAATAACGGCTCGTGCCCCAGAGCCACAAGATTGTCTTCCAGGTCTTGGGGCTTCGGGTGCATCGTAAATTGGAGCTTGAGGTCATCCTCGTTGTAGCCACGATCCATGATTTGCTGCCTGAACTTCTCGCTTTCGGCATCGCCGTCCACAATCATGTTCCAGGGAATTCCGAAGGCGTCCGCGAGAGCCGGATAAATCCCAGCGTTGCCGCTTTGCTGAAAGTCGATAACTGTCACTCCGTGTTCGTCAAGCGGCCACGCCAATGCCTTCGCAATAGCATGGACAAGAAGGTGCTCGCATACACCTTCAACCAGCAGCCAGCGGCGAGCAAAGAATATTTCGCCCCGAACGCGGCGACCGTGGAAACCTAACTCAACCTCGTCTTCGGCCGAAGGCATTGTTCGGCACTTGTGGCGAAGCTTTTCAATCTCTGCCTTTTTGGTAGTGGCATCTGCATCGCCCTTGAAGCAACCCGCAAGCTTTTCGGCGTACTCAGCGCTGAACCAGGACTTTGCTGCGATGTTTCCGGACGCAGGGTCTTTTTCGAATATTCCCTCTAGCTGTGCGCCGGCAATAAACTTGGAGACGCTCTCGGTCCACGGAACGGTCGAGACGGTTCGCGCGGGAATTGAAGCCACTACCGACTTTCCCCCGCGCAATCCGACAATACGCAGATCCCGCAGGGGTACATGCTGCACGAAGTAGGGCGAGTGTGTCGTCATTATTCTCTGGCCGGTCAAAGTGGAGACCCGCTGCCACAAGGCGCGCGCCGCTTGAGGATGCAAATGCACCTCCGGCTCCTCAATGGCGAAAAGGGCTTCCATGCCGGATTCCGCTTCGAGCAATTGCTGCGATACCGCCGCTTGGAACAAGAAAATGACTGCTAGGCTTTGTAGTCCTTGACCCTGGTGTCCGAGCGGAAGCCAAGGCCTTAGGGCTTCGTTTTGGATCAGAACACCTGATCGCGCCAACATGTCTTCAATGGCGACGGGCAACATGTTTAGGCGCGCTGATCCGGGACTATCGCCTATTGCAACGTGGGTTGAATGACCGATCTGTTCGGCGATCTTTGTAAGTTTCTCATCGGCCGCAATTACTTTTGCATCAAGTTCGGCAAGGGTCTTCAAGACTTCCTCTTCGAGCTCCTTGGGGATACGCACATCTTTCAGAAGTCGCCCCCAAGACCCGCGCGAATGAAATTCATCTGCCGCATCTCGCAGCGCCCCGAGCCAGAATACCGGCAGATAGTGGAAGAAACCCGTGAGATTGGTGGCTCGTTGCGCTCTCCCAGTCATCGGGTCGCCATCGGGCGTTAAGAACTGCCACAGCGGATCGAAAGCGTCCTTCTCCGCGCTCCAGGCACAAGTCACACGGAGGCGGATGATATTTTTGGCTCCCGATAGAGTCATAATGTCGTCGAGTGCGGCCACCATGTCTGCATCCCACGCCCCGGCGGATGGTTCCTCGATGGATATTTCAATCATTACAGGCGGCAATGTTTTTGGATCGCCGCCTTCATCCGGCCGATAGACATCAAGTTCGGTGAACCCCGTTCCCCTCTGACCCCATCGGCGCGAGAGCACTATGCGAATTGCATCTACAATCGCTGATTTGCCAGCGCTGTTTGGCCCGATAAAAACGGTCGTATCCCCGAGCTCTAGGTCGAGCTCACGGATGCAACGGAAATTCCGAATGCTTACGTGGGTTATCTTCATGTGACCTGCCTAATAGCGGGGTACACACATAATACCTGAACAGCTGACGACGCGCTGTTGGCTTGAACGGTAGAGACGTCGCCCAGGATGGGCAACTCACGCAGGCTTATACACTGGGGTGGAGGATGGACGCCACAGAGCGTCTGTATACTGATTAAACAGAATGAGGCATTCTGTTCAGTGATTATTGGCGGCGTCAAGAGGCAATTCTGGACGGGCGCCGATCTAACTCAATCATGAGATATGCTTTATGACAAAACGGGAAGTCGCAAATATCTGACATCGAAGGAGCGGCGCGCTTTTATTGGGGCGGCTTTGTTGACCCGTGACGATATTAGCACTTTTGGGCTAACGCTGGCGTATACTGGCGCCCGAATCTCGGAGGTCCTAGCACTGACCCCTCAGCGTATCGATTTCTCGCTACAAGGTATTGTTATTCGTACGCTGAAAAGGAGACGGCAGGATATATTTCGCATTATCCCCGTCCCAGCTGACCTTTTAGAGAGGTTGGAAAGAGTTCATAACATTAGCGCGCGACAGCGAAATTTCGAAGCTAGAGATCAGCCGATCTGGACCTGGTGTCGCACGAGTGCCTGGTCAAAAATAAAAGCAATAATGTCGTCTGCAGGCATCATCGGCGCGTGCGCAATGCCTAAAGGACTTCGCCACGGCCTTGGTGTTGAAGGTACAGCGGATTCGCGTGTTCCGCTAAATGTTATGCAAAAATGGCTGGGCCACGCCCGTATAGAAACCACTGCTATTTATGCTAATGCCCTAGGGGCGGAGGAGCGGGCTCTTGCGGAGCGCACCTGGCCGATACCCATTGCCCCCACCGAACGTAGACCTGTGTAGCATGCGTCGTTCGGCCTACCGGAGGCCATGACCTGCCTAGATAGCCTATGCTACAACCGCGTCCGGCAGCCGAGGTGCGCTGGGGTTATAGGAGCGGAAGTGGAAGGTGACCATTTCTCGATTGGGCTTACGCAGCTCCTCGGGAGGCTCCAGGGCCAGCGAGCCGAACTGATCGCTGATGTAGTTTCCGATTGCGGCTACGTCACTTCCGATGCGGCCACGCTTGTGGATGCGATACAAGGGTTTGTTGAATACCTGCCGACACTTTTGGAGGTGACACAAGGGCAACTCCAATTCGAGAATGAAACTCTTCGCAGAGTTTCGCCGGCAGCGAGGATAGCACTTCGGCCGTGGGGACGGGTGTTGTTCGTGTGTCCGTCAAATGCTCCTGCTCCACTCGCAACCATTGTGCCGGCCTCCCTCGCCCTCGCGGGAAACCACGTGACCATTGTCAGCCCGTCAGCCATTCGGGCGTCGGTCACCCGCTGCGTTGGTCTATTGCCTACGGAGTATTCTGTACAGTTATGGCCCGGTCGAGCTGCGGATGCCGTCAGTCAGATTGCGCGAAATAACTACGACATGGTCTATTACACTGGGTCTTCCCGCTTCTTTCCTGACATTTCATCCCTCTGTGCTCGGAGCGGCACGCATCTGATATACGAGGGTGAGGGGAGAGGAGTGGCCATAATTTCAAAGGAAGCTGGCGAGACAGATTTGCACCGAAGTGCCAATGCCCTCACGGAGGCGCTACGCTACTGTAACGGAAAGATGTGCTCCAAACCTACTGCGGTGGCCGTGCCAGCTGAGCTTGAGACAAGTTTCTTAGAGTTATTCGTCCGGGTGGCGCGTGAATCTAAATTGCCGCGTTCCGCCGAAGCTCTCTTAGGCCATACGCTTGCGAGATTCATCAAAGAAGGTTTGGACGCCGGTGACTTTGAGGCCTTAACTCTCATGCACGACGATGTGCCCTATCTCCTCCGGGCCCGAGATTTTGCCACAGCCATCGGAGCGGAGATGTTCGGTCCAGCCTTGACAGTGTTCACATACGAAACTATCGAAGCGCTTCGCGCAAGTTTGGCCTCACATCGGTACAAACTCCAGCTGTCCTGGTTTGGGCCCCGAGGTGATCTGTTGGCAACCGCCGATACGGCGGGGGTTGCGCGGGTTTGCGCAAACGTTCAGCCCTCATCACAAAACCCTTCGCTGCCATGGGGCGGCTATGGTCTCAGCGGTACGAGTGACGTCTTGGACTTCTATCGGAAAGGATTGCGCAGAGTTCTGTGCGAGTCCGACTAAACCTAACGACGCTGCGAATGAGGAATGATTTGGGTGCGTTCTTAGCTGATGGAGTCAACAGTCCGATCCCGACACCTCCAAACTTTCCACGGCGGGTGATATCCGGGCGAGGGCCATGGCTAATAGATAACAATGGGAGATCCTACATCGACCTTTGGATGGGTTTTGGCGCGCTGCTCTACGGTCATTCCGACGCGCTCATTGCCAACGCAGTTCGCGAAGGTTTAGAGCATCTCCATTTTTCATCGATCCCGACACCTTTAATTGATCGGGTTTCACAGCAGCTGCATGAAAACTATACATGCGCGGAGCGCGTTAGGTTCGCCACCACGGGCTCTGACGCCACCATGCTAGCCGCTCGTTTGGCGCGGCACGTTACAGGACGGTCGCGAATCCTACGCGTTCACGGAGGCTACCACGGCGGCAATGAATTTCCCTTAAGCGATGGGGGGCTGGTGAAGTCCGTCGACGTTGGCGATTGTGTCCTGTTCAACGATCTCGCGACTCTAGGGGCTGCTCTAGCCACGCGTGAATTCGCGGCATTCATGGTTGAGCCTGTCCTGGCGAATAACGGATGCGTACCACCGCATCCCACGTATCTTCAGCAAGCGCGGGCCTTGTGCAGTGAAAATGACACACTGCTCATCTTTGACGAGGTGGTCACTGGCTTTCGCCTAAGCGCCGGCGGCGCGCAGAGCAAGTTCGGCGTGACACCAGACCTTTGCACACTGTCAAAGGCAATCGCTGGTGGGCTTCCTCTTTCCGCTTTGTGCGGTCGCGCGGATTTAATGACGGACGTATTTTTCCCTCGCGGTCCAGTCTTTCACGCGGGGACTTTTGCGGGTCATCCATTAGCCCTTCACGTAGCGTCCGCACACATCGATCGGTTGAACTCGGACCCGCCGTACGACGCTGCAAGCAACCTTGCGAGGATCATGGGAAGCCACATGGATGCGGAAATGCGTCGTTTGGGCATCAAGGGAGCGGTCCAACGGGAAGGCTCAATGCTATCCGTAGCTTTCGGAGTCAGCGCGTTTCAATATGGTGTTCTCGCCACGAACTTCGACACGCGGCGGTTCGACATATTTGTCGCTGAGATGGCAATGGCTGGATGCCTCATGCCGCCGCTTCCCACCGAGACGATATTCATGTGCCCCGCACACGCAGCTGTTATGGATCAAATCCTGCTTGCCACGACGACCGCCTTAACGGCAGTCTCTCGAGCGTAGCCGAGAGTGCCCGAGATTGGCGATTGTTTCGGACGCAGCCAAAATTGAATGCCCAACCGGCCCAGTCGTTTCTGAAATAGGCAATGGAAATGTCGCTTGCGCCATCCCTGCCAACACTGAGTCCTAACGAGCAAGTGCTGCTTAACGCCGTCCTCGGTGCGATTACCAGCAATATGCGGCCAGTTGGAGTGGTTGCTATTGGATCTGTGCTGTTCCCTTGGAGTTACGATTCGGGGACGTCGGACGTCGATTTAGTCCTTATAACGGAGGACGAGATTGATCCGACCAGAGCGGTTAGTGAGCTTCGCGCAATCGTGCTGGAACTTAGCGGCTTCTTCGGGCGAGAGCCGCAGGAGGTGGCTGATTTCCAGTCGCGACGAGTTGAAGCGAAGTTCTGGTATCAGGGTCTGAAGTTCGACGTGGCAATTGCGCCGGCGAGCGTCGGCATTGGTCAACTCGATAGTGAGATTCTGTCGGACAACCTCGAATTGTATCTCGGAAACGTTTATGTCCATGGCGTCTTGCTCTTCGGTGATCGACCAATCATCCGCCTGATCGAGAAGCTTCATCCCTATTTGCCGGACGAAATGAGGGCCACACGGATGTTGGTCGTCCGCAAGGCCATCGAAGATTTGCTTAGCTCAGATCGCCCTGAGGTGCGGTTGATCTCGCATTTGGTCCGTTTGCAATTCCTAGCTCAGCGAGCATACCCGCTTTCAGTCACCAAGCGCTTGCTCGTTCAGGCCGAGCAATTGCTTGGGGGGGAACCACGGATCAGTGTTTTCCGCGGTGTGATTGAGGCTTTATTAGGTGAACAACTCACAAGGACTCAACGCAATAAGATCGTGCGTGAGTTCGTAGCGAGAGTCAGTCATGAGATTTGAAGACGCGAGCTTTGCAGCAAAGGAACTTGAGGAGTGGATTCAAGCAGAGGGCATTACGCCTCACTCTGTCGATCGGATCATGGCTGCGCTCGCGATCAGTTCATCACAGCAGTACTTGCAAGATCCTGGGCTCCAGCATCCATTTCTAATGATACCAAGGCTGACATCGAGCCCTTGGCACGATGTCAATCATTTCAGCTTTCTCAAGCCAGTTTTCGATAACGCGGAAGGAATGGGTACCGAGCTAGCGCAATGTCTCAGTGTAGCGGCCGCGCAGCTTCACCCCGAAGCCGCGATCTTCCAGGGCGCTTGGCACAGATTCATGTTTTTCAACCGTGGGACCGCCTTCACCAGAAATCTGGCGCGATGTCCCATCACCCGTAGCGTGCTTGATGCAATCCCAGGGGCCTCGGTTTGCGGCTGGGTCTATTTCTCCATTCTGGGGCCGGCCACAACAATAAAGCCCCATTGCGGCGCACATAATGGAAAGCTGAGGCTTCACTTCACATTCACCGCCCCTGGAGAGGGCTGCACCCTCACCGTAGGCGGAGAAACGAGATGTTGGCATAAGGGAGAAGCTTTCGTCTTCGACGACTCATTCTTGCACAGCGCGGCTAACGCGACACAGGCTCATAGAGCGGTGTTGCTCTGTGATTTTTGGCATCCCGACCTTACCGAGATTGAGCGAGCGTCTTTGATCTTCTTGCGCAACAAATTCTAGACTTCGGGATTCGTTCGAGATCAAATCTCGCCTGACCTCACCGCTAGAAAGAATAGAAGAGAAATATGAAATGGCGCGCGTCACCCTGCTGCTCTCCAGAGCATATTGAAGATCTAGGACGGGCAACGGGCCTGCACGGCATGTGGGGCGTGGCTCCGCGAGCCCCGATCCACATCGGATATGACAGGCTGGTTATCCAGCAAATAGCCATGCTCGAGCAGGGTCGGATCGGCCGGCATTCTGTACTGCTCGCCGATCTCCACGCCCAGCTGGACCCAATTCTCTCAGCTGAAGAGGCTAAGCGCCGAACAAAATATTATCAGGCTTTCTTTGAATATGGCTGCGGATTGAAGGCCAGCTATTTCATCGGTTCCGAGATCCAGCAGTCCCCAGAATACGTCGGGAAACTTTATCAGTTGCTGCCCCGCATTGGTTTGGCAGCAGTGCGAGATGTTGTGCCTGCGGGGATGCGCGTGCGTGGACAGCGTGAGACATTGTCTTTGGTGCACATCGTTATGCAATGCTTAGACGCGATTGTGTTGGGCGCCGATCTCGTCTACGCGGAGCGCAGCCAAGACAAAGTGTATTCACTCCTGCAACTGTTTCCGGACCGGCTTATGAACGGACAGGTCCAGTTTGCATATACAGCCTCCAGCCGGGATGTGAAAGGGAGACCGCTTGCCGAGAGTTCGCGAGCGACGCGGATTTCGTTCCATGACTCGGAGGACGAAATACGAGGAAAGGTGCGTGTGATGTACGCGCCGCTGGGGAGTACGGCCGGCGAGGGCCAAGATCCCCGTTCGAATTTGTTGCTTGACGCGTATAAGTGGTCCGTCTTCCCTTGGACTAACGAGCCTGTTCGAGTGAACTCTTCGCAATTGGGCGAAAGGTCATTTACGAGCTTCACAGCATTTCACGACGCCTACTGCCAGGAAGAAATCCATCCTGCAGACTGCAAGGAGACGCTTGTCAAACTATTATTATCGCGATTCTCGTTTGTACTTTCGTGTATGGGGAGCGGCGTTTGCGCCTGGGTTCGTCCCGCCACGCAAATTGACGGCACCTCGTAGTGCGCATCCCTGCAGGCCCGCTCTACCCGGACGGGTTGGAGAGTACTATTTTTTGTTGTCTTCACGACGAAGCGGCAATGTTTGCGGATTTTACGCAAATGAGCGTGAGAGAGCGTGAACTGTATGAGATGCTTGAGTCGGAATACCCGATCTACTCTTTCAGCTTTCTTGTAGCTAGCAACGCAGGCGACACAGTTCTTCTTTATAAGACGCTGGCGGAGGAGAGCGTCCTTTTCGCATGGCATTTGAAATTGTTCGATTTGTTAGGACTGCATATTTCACGGGATATAAGATTTTGTGCGACCGCTGACCTGTATATGACGGCGATTAAGTTACAGGCCGCCTCGCATAGGCGGATAATAACTGCGTGCTTTTCGCCTTTACTTTCGGATTACACATCAGGGGCCGACGTGGAAGCTGCGAGCAGAATGGCCAACTCGAAGATTGATCTTGCCCGGTCGGCGGCCTCCTTCGGAATCTCGTTGCCGAGAACATTTTTGTTTGTTGCCGGCGATCCTTCCATGGTGGTGGCGAACTATGCTCACCAATGGAATTATGGCGAACCGTGCGTCATGAAGGCAGACGGTCTCGGGGGCGGCTGCAACGTCGCATTCGTAAAGAACGAAGAGCAGCTTTGGGATTTTTGCTCACGCTACCCGGAGGACACAAGCTTGCTGGCCCAAGATTACCTCTCTCCTGACATCTACCGTGAATATGTAATTGAAGGCGTAGTTTACGAATCTCATTCTCAAATTCATAACATTCGCGAGAAGATCATCATTGAAGGACAATGGCGAGGGACTATTCATCGGCCTGCAGTATGCCTGTCGAATTCGATGAGCCGAACTGCGTACTCCTGTTTCGAGCGATCCCGCGCTCTCGGATATTGTGTTCCGGGAGCCGGCCTAAACTGCAGCATTGATTGCGCTGTTACCGGCGACAAGACGTTCGTATTCGAGGTGAATGCCCGGCTCACATCAGGGCTACCCGTCGCTTTGCTGATTAAAAAGCTAGGCCTTGAGGGTTGCCTGGTGGTGTCGATTCTGGACGCTGTGGGCGTTGACAATTTGAGTGCCTACTGCCAATTCGTCGAACGCAACCTCTACACTGCGCGACCGGACCAGGCATTTGGCTTGATTCCCATTGCAATGGGTGTTCGGAGCGAAGGGCGGATACCGGTATGGCTTGCGGTGATCGGCTCAATCGCCGCGTTCTCGGCTGGCGCCGTGGGCTTGCCCCCCGCGTGCCTGGCGACCGGGCAAAAACTTGCTACAATATTGGCGTATCGCGGACTGAAATAGCTCGTTCTCGTTACATACTCGGAACTCACTCATGAACCCACTACTCGAAGATCTTATTTGGCGCGGCTTGGTCAAGGATCATACCGACCTTCAGGCTTTGAGTGATCGGCTGGATCAAGGGCCCGTTGTGGCTTATTGCGGCTATGATCCCACAGCTGACAGCCTACACATAGGTAGTATGCAGATGATTGCCCTGATGCGGCGCTTCCAGCAGTCGGGACATAAGGTGATTGCGTTGTCGGGCGGTGCCACTGGTCTGATCGGTGACCCCAGTGGGCGATCGGACGAGCGCGTTCTTCGGGCAGTTGACGTTGTACGAAGCTGGACAGAATCTATAAATTCTCAACTTAAGAGCATGCTTCCAACAGACGAAGGTGGCTTTGCACCCACATTCGTCAACAACATGGACTGGACTGCTGGTTTATCCATACTCGACTTCTTTCGTGATGTTGGAAAACACTTCACTGTAAGTCATATGCTGGCGAAGGATTCCGTTAAATCAAGAATCCAAAATCCAGAGGCAGGTCTCAGCTATACTGAATTCTCATATATGCTGCTACAGGCTTATGACTACTTGGTGCTACACGAACAGCACGGCTGCGAACTCCAGCTTGGCGGTAGTGATCAGTGGGGCAACATAGTTGCTGGCCTTTCCTTGATCGGTAAAAAGTGGGAACGGTCCTGTCACGGCCTCACCTCGCCGCTTGTCCTTCGATCGGATGGCCGAAAATTTGGAAAGAGTGAAGGGCAGGCCATTTGGCTGGACAAGAACAAAACGTCCCCCTTCGAGATGTACCAGTATCTGGTCAATATACCGGACACCGATGTGCTTGATTTACTCCGTCGATTAACGTTTCTGACTCGATCAGAAGTCGATGACCTCGACCAAATGATGAAACAGGCACCAGAGTCGCGAGCGCCACAACGCAAATTGGCGGAAGAAGTCGTCAAGTTTGTTCACGGGGCGGACGCCGCGCTGACTGCTGAGAAAATAACGCGCTGGCTCTTTGGTGACGGAGAATTTGACGAGCACATTCTCAACGCGTTGAGCGACCCAGCTTCTGGTATGCCTAGTTACGCCATTAGCGCATCTCGCCCCTGGGCTTGGGAAGAACTAGTCATTGCCGCTCAGTTTGCTCCCTCCAAAGCCGAAGCGCGGCGCTTGATTGCCGGAGGCGGCCTCAGCTGCTGGGATGAGCGAATTGAGGATCCGAAATCTGAAGTAGACCTTACCAAGTTTGCACGTGCGGGACATTTGTTGTTGTCACGCGGAAGGCGGAAAAAAGCCTTGCTGCGGCTTGATACGTAGAGCAGCGTGAGTGGCTGGCCCATTCTTCACGGGTACCAAAGCGCAATCGAAGGGTCCCTAAACGGCGTCAGCGGCCGTGCAATTTCAATATTCTGCAACATAAGCACCTCACTGCTTGCCCTCTCGTAATTCTATCACAATCAATTTGCGGTCTGCATGGCGTATCCATTCTCGATCTTTGGCGTGAGTTCTTGAACAGAATGCCTCAAACTGTTCAATTCCGGGGTTTTACAACCACGACCGCCGGACGCAGCGTAATGGGCTGGCGCGATGGCAAATCACTTCGGGGCGTTTCCTTGGGTATACGCGTTTCTTGGGATCGTGGCCGCCACCGGCGCGGCCAGCGACATACTGCTCAACTATTGGGTAAAGTCGGGTAGCGCCATTTGGTTTGTCGGCGCGCTTGCACTTTCGGCGAGCTCGGTAGTCTGCTTTTCCTGGGCTCTAAAAGAGCGCGAGTTCGCCTTTGGGGCAGCAGTCGTCCTGGCGCTGCTCCTTCATTCAGTCGTGGCGGTTTTATTTGACCGTCTCTATTTCGGTGGACATCTCACCCATTGGCAGTGGGCCGGCATTGCGTGTGCCTTAGCGGCCATCGTTCTCATCAACCCGAACGCAGCGGCGGCGCGATGAGCGAAGCGATCAAGCGCCATACGACGGAAACATTCGGGTATCGCGGAAACTACGGCTTGGAACTGATCCTCGATCTGAAAGGGTGCGATCTCTCCAACCTGTCCAAGGAAAGGTTGACGCAATTCCTCATTGAGTTATGTGATCGCGTGCGCATGAACCGTCATGGCGATCCGCTTTATTGGGAGGACTGGTCGGGTGTCCCACATCTGCACGGCATTTCGGCCGTTCAATTCATCGAGACCAGCAACATCGTTTGTCATGCGCTTCCTTTGTTGAAGGCGGTCTACCTCAACCTTTTCACCTGCAAAGAATTCGACACCGAGGACGCACGTTCCTTCTGCAAATCCTATTGGGGCGCCACGTCGGACACTCACACCGTGATCACGCGTGCATAAGTCGGATGCCAGATTGCCGAGAACCGAGGGGCTGATCGTCAAGGACAGCACGTTCGTTAAAGGCGAGCTGGGCGTCATCGCAATTCGAGAGTACCGAAAAGGCGAAGTTCTCTTCAAGGTGGAAGGCCCGATACAGCCGCAGCCGACTAAATACTCGTTCGCCGTGACGTTGAACCAGCACATCGAGCCGCTGCGTGAAGATGGTGTCTCTGATTTCGGGCACTATCTAAATCATTCCTGCGAACCAAATGTCATTGTGAGGCCTGCCGTCGGCAACGCCGGCACCGCGCATATAGATGTAATCGCCAGGCGAGACATCGCGGCCGGCGAGGAGGTCGCCTTTGACTATGCCTCCCTCGAATTTGAGCTCACGATTTCGAATACCACCTGTAGATGCAGCACACCTGAGTGCCGCAAAGTCATCCATGGGTTTAAGGACTTGCCGCCGAGCGTCGCGGCCCGATATCGGCAAGAGGGGCTGATTTCCGCCTATCTCATCGAGATAGTGGAACGCAGCTAGAACCTTGCGCCATCCCGCTTCGCCATAAAACTCAAAAAAAGCAGGCCACCCAAAAGTGGCCTGCCTCTCAATATTCATCCGCCAACATGATCGTAAGGACACGGGCAGTTTTCTCGGGATCGGATGGGTCTTCAGAACCCATTTCTAGCGACTTGTCATAGTAGTCGATTTTCCAGAAGAATTTGTTACCCAATATCTCGATGCTTCCGAAATCATGCTCACCATGGGGATCATTGTCAGGTGTGAATGCCAGATAGCCTCGAACCGCCCGGATGATTGCCCTGACTTCATCATCGCTGAATGAAACCAGTCCCGCACTCATTAGTACTTTTCCGCCTATGAAGGTTCTGCGGAACGCATCATTCAGCGCTTTGATCTGATCCGCCTTTGAAAGAACTGGCATGTGCCTCTCCCGAACTACCAACCTCAGACCATTCCGAAGCTGGATTGCGAGGGCGAAGCGGCTAGCTCGAGCGCGACACAGAAAAATAGGTTAGCGCCAAGGCGGCGGCATCAAAAAGCGCCTGCTTCGGGTCAGCATTGACAATAAGAGTTCGCTTTCGAGGCATCCGGTGGCTGAAGGCATCTATCTGGGTGCGGATGACCTCCGCGATTTCGTAGCGGGTTTTGGCCCCGACGCTGCCGAACACGGCTTGAATTGCCGGGCGGGTGAATACCTGTGTTTCCATGCCCCGACACTCAGCGATGTGCTTCATCATGCGGCACAGACGATGGCTGGCGCCGGTTCGATTTTCAAAATGCTCAAGGGCAAGGACGGCGGGCTCATACCGCTGCAATAGCCGCTCGAACCGCTTGAACAGTCGCTGGTTGCGAGCCCGCTTGGCAAAGGCAATGCCCCAATCCACAGGGGCGAGCGGCCCCTCGAAAATAACCCACCCGAAGCCTCGAGATGTCGGATGAGCTGCCAGAACCAATCCCTTGTAACGGGAAGCAGCGCTCATACGTCAAATGGTTTGATCCGACCTGGTATGCCGGAGATCAACCGCATTTTCTTGATCGAATGAGGATCGGTCCTTCCTTCAAGGCGCGCGTATAGGCGTCCTGCCGCGATACAGACCTCCTCTTGAATGTCGCGATACAGGGCAGGGAACAAATCGGTGCCCGTGACTCCGAATATGAGCTCGGCCGCTATCAACATGCGTATCGAGATCAAATGGATCTCACGCTCGTAGTCGCTGATGACGCTTCCATGTGTACCTACCAATTCAGCAAGCTCATCCTGGGATAGACCCCATTCACGACGGCGAGCGCGAAGATAGGTGCGTAGAGATTTGTGGGGCATGGCAGCGTTGTATCGCCATGATTTCAAATGCGCTCAAGGCGCGTAAGTCCGAGTAATTCCGGTGGAAGCGGCACAGTGTGGGAAAACTAATTTATTATAGCGCTTGCGTTCGTCGGATTTGCGGGGTTGTCCACGCCTGCCCTAAATGGCGATCCCGCGCCGCGCAGCAAGCGCGGTGATCTTTTCCTGCTCGAATGCTGGAATGACGTACACGCCTTTCGATTTCCTGGTCGTCAGGTGAAAGACGTTGCGCAGCACGCTGCCTATCCAACGGGCGCTGCGAGGCTCCAGATCACCGTATGCATCGCTGTAGCGGCGAGCAATTTGCCCAACGGGAATATCCTGGCCCGGATGGTCCTGCATTGCCACGAGCGCGCAAGCTAGAACAGCCACATCGGGCGTGCTTTCGCTTTCGGCACGGGTTTGCTCGAATTGAGCGGTCAGCGCCAGTTGCACCTGAGTTCGAATGTCCGGCTCGTCCACCATACTTAGAAGAGGAAGGGACATCTGCTTCAGGCGCGGATCGAGATCACTCAACAGTGCTTCCGGTTCGGCCTTAATTTTGAAGAATTCGCACAATCGAAAGTGAAGTAGCCGGTTGCGCAACTCGAGTGCATCTGCCTTAAGAGATTGAGGCAGTGAAATTGAAATGTCCTGCCTCAGAGGCATGCCTCCGGTCCGTTCGGTAATGAACCGGCTCTCCAGCGCACGGTCCTCATACCGTTGCCGCGTGGCGACGATTTTCGGCCCGAAGACCTTGAAGGCGTATGGATTGATCTCTTTGTGCCGATTCACGATGGATCGCAGAACCGGCATTCCCCTGGCCGTGCCATTGTTGAATATCTTCACTAGTTCCGCCTTGGCATCGCTATACGGCAAATCGGCCTCGTCCAAGACCAGCGTGCCGGCGAACGTGTCCTGAATATGGAAGATGGGGGACACCGTGCTGGCGCCAGATGCGAAGAACGGCTTATAGCAAATTGATCCGATAGTCGTCAGAGCACGGGTTTTACCGGTTCCCCAATCGCCGAGAAATCGCAGATAGGGTACTTCGTTGAAAGCATCATAGACCCAGGTCAGCAAGACATAGTACGCCGCGACGATTTCAAATTCTTCTGACAAAGCCACATGCCGGTGGATGTATGCCCGTATATCCTCGATCAGCTCGGCCTTCAGACCGTACTCGACAGGTCGCGATGGAAGCAGGACACACTCATTTACAATAAGATTGTTGCCCGCGGAATACGGGATGAGCGTCTCGCCCGTCGGAATCTTCAGCTCTGCTTCGAGGTTCCATAATCCTTCGAACCGCGATACGGCAAGCGCGGTTGTGCGTTTTTCAGGATCGTAGACTAGCTCCACCAAAGTGTCGCCGACGACGCGCGATACGGCAGGGGTCCCCGGCTTTTTGTTTTCATGCATGGGATCATGATGGGTTCTGTGACTTGCAAATCGTAGACCGAGTAATTCCGACACGAGCCCGACACCAGTCATCTGGATCGGCCCGCGCCAGGACGTGGGGACGTAGGGACATTGGTGTGGGTATTTGCAGCACAAAAGCACCGCCGAACGGTGCTTGTGTGCTTGTGCCTCTATCACTTTGCCCGGAATGACCTCTTGCTAGTAAGACCGCGTGCGATCCAATTCGACAAATCGGTTGCCCGCGGGTTGCCCAACAAGTGATAGATGCTGATCAAAACTGATATTAGGTATCTACGATTAAGTAGGTCAGTGAATTCCAATAATTCGCACAGCTACGCCGCAGAACGAGCATTTGCGCGATCAATTTCGGATTGGCGCGAAATGCCGTAAGCGGTTTCGATCCCTTCCGCTTGCACCGATCCTAGGAAGAGGTTTGAAGATCACGGTTTCCATTTTTAACTAGGGAACCCCTGTATTTTTTGGCATCAGGCTTTCTTGACCTGATTTCTTCTGTTGCAGTGCTGGCCACGGGTTGCCCACGGGTTGCCCAAGTTTTTCATCTCCCGAGGGAGTTAGAAGATCGACCGCAGCCCTAAGGCTTGACGGGGCGATGTGTGCGTACCTCATGGTCGTCGTGACGCTACTGTGCCCGAGCAGCGATTGCACCACGTTGAGCGGGATGCCTTTGGCTACTAGGTGCGACGCGAAGGTATGACGGAGCACATGAGAGGTAGTCCTCCGTATCCCTGCCCGTTCGCACGCCCGCGCCAACTGCAAGATCAACCGTTTGTGACTGAGCGGCTGCCCACGTTCGACCGTGAAGACAAAGCCGCTCGTGCGCCTTCGGCGAAAGAGTACCTCGTAGACTTCGTCGCCTAAAGGAATATGCCGTTCTCGATTGCTTTTTGGTGTATCCAGGACTTTGCGGTAATCACACCAGGAATGGCGAACCGTCAGGATGCGATGGTCAAAGTCGATGTCCGACCATTGCAGTCCCTTGAGCTCCCCCTCGCGCAGTCCCGTCCGTAACCCGGCTATGATGAAGTCGTGCAAGACTCCATTGGTGTTCGCTAACAATCGGCGGCATTCATCATCCGACAGGTAATCAGTCCGCGCAGAGGTGCATTTCAGCTTCTTGATTTTAGGAGGCATTTCCTGGAATTCTTGCCACTCATATGCCACTGAAATGCACTTGCTCAGGACGGTAAGACGATTGTTAATCGTCTTGTTGCTAATGCCGCTCGCCACTTCGCGCGCCTTATACGCTTCGATGTGAGCCGATGTGATCTCGCGGATCGGCATTCTTCCGAAGAACGGATTGAGGGAAGCGTTCAAGATGTATCCCTTGTTGCGCCTCTCAGAGAACTTGTTGTTCGCGGTCACATAGTCTCGAAACCACCGCGCCGCGAATTGCTCGAAGGTCGGCTCCTGGGATGGCGGCTCTCGATTAATGTTCTCGCCGCGAGCGAGGCGCTGGCGAAGCACTGCTTCATAGGCGAGTGCACCAGCTCGTGAGTTCTCCGGACTTCTTCTCCGGTATCGAGTGCGATTGAATGTTAGATCAACCCACCACGATTTCTTTATAATTCTTACTGACATACTTATGGGCCGATTGACGCCACTCGATGCTTTGCCAAATACGATCTGAGATCGTCCATTGCGAAGCGGACGCTGCCGCCTACCTTGATGAAGGGGATTGCCCGGCGCTGTTGCAGGCGTCGTAGGCTTGGCACGGAGATTTTGAGCAGTCCGGCCGCTTCAACTAAGGTCAGCAACTCAATCCCTTGGGTGGGATCAGTCGGCATACCTGTCAAAGGTCATCACCGGGCCGGCGATTACTTCACCGGTCGGCGAAACAACATTACCATTTTTCATCGGGGTATGGTCGCGCGCGCTCGACTGCAATTAAAGCCCGAGAAAGTCCGACGAAAGACGAACGAGGCGTGCAAACTGTCTTGCGAATGTCCCTATGTCCCCACATCCGTCAGAATCTTACAGCTCGGCTGAATTACTCCCTCTTTGTGGGCACTGGACCGCGCAGCAAGATGCGTCAGTGTCCTCACCTGACATCAGCTACTTCGCGAGAAATACTCACCGCAACAGCGGCGTACCATTCGGCATCAAGCAAGCGGATAGACTTTCCCACATTTACATCATTGGCAAAACGGGCGTTGGGAAATCGACCCTTATAGAGACACTTGCTCTTCAGGACATCGCGTCCAGTCGCGGCTTTGCCCTGATCGATCCTCACGGCGATTTGGTGGAGCGGGTTTCGGCGGCGGTGCCGGAGCGTGAACGGCCTCGCGTGCACTATCTCAACGCGCCTGATCCCTCGCAGCCTTACGGGTACAATCCGCTTCGACGCGTTCGGGACGACAAGATACCGCTTGCCGTCTCAGGTATGTTGGAAACCCTCAAAAAGCTTTGGCCGGATGCTTGGGGTGTGAGAATGGAACACATCCTCCGTAATTCGCTCTACGCGCTTTTTGAGCAAGAGGAGGCGCACCTTCCAGATATTCTTCGCCTCTATACGGATGAATCATATCGTAAGGCGATTACACGGCGTCTCCGCAATGAGCCAGTCCGCCGGTTCTGGTTGTCCGAGTTCGAGCACTATCACTATCGCCAGCGCGCGGATGCCGTGGCGCCGATACAGAACAAGCTTGGCGCACTCCTTGCTGATCCCACGCTCTATCGCATCCTGGTTGAGCCTAAAGTCGACCTTAGGTTCCGCTCGATGATGGACAATGGGGAAGCGCTGCTGGTCAACCTCTCAAGAGGAGAATTGGGTGAAGTTAGTTCGCATCTATTGGGTGGCCTCATCGTTTCAACGCTTGGGCTGGCCGCGTTCTCGCGGGCTGATATGCCAGAGGCCGGCCGGGTGCCTTTTGCGCTGTTCATAGACGAATTCCAGAGTTTCACCACGCTAATGCTCGCGAACATGATGGCAGAACTACGCAAGAGCGCCATATCGATGGTCCTGGCGCACCAACATCTGCACCAGCTTGAGCCGGAAATTCGGCATGCCGTTCTTGGCAATGCGGGTACCCTGATTTCGTTTCGCCTGGGGCCGGATGACGCGGGAGTTTTGGCGCGGGAATTTCAACCGAAATTCGATGTTGAGGACTTGCTGTCGCTACCGAACACTCACATCTATCTAAAGCTAATGATCGACGGAACGCCAAGCCGGCCATTCAGTGCGGCATCATTAGCTTTGCTCGCTCGTTGAGTTGGCCTAAGAGGACCACGATCTCGGCTGTCGCACAGCAGCCTTTCGATTTCTGTGTGATCTCCCAGATCACAACCGCTAGGCAGCAAATGACTGGAATAAATGACGGGCTAAGTGCCTGCTTTTAAACGTTACTAATTTATTAACTACCATGGATTGAACCTAGGCGGCATGGCCGCTTAGATTTAACCGAAGCGAAAATGCTTCGGGGGACTGGGGGCCTGAAAGTCGAGGTCCAATGTCCCGTACGGAGTATTCCGAGGGGAAAAAATCCGTGGTGACAAGTGAGAGCGACCGCGCGGAGGCGCGGGCCATCGGCTTGTTCGACATCTTCCGAGCGAAATGGATGCTCGCGCCTGTACAGCGCTACAAAGTAATTCGCTTTCTTTTTCAGGGTCGCGACCAGTCAAGCGCTGATACGCGCCAACAAGTGCACCGGAACGCGCATGGTAAAATTTATCACGGGAAAAGTTCTCGTGAGGATCTCAACATGGGCTATCAGCAACTAAGCTTTCCACTTGGCGAAATTACTTCAGAAGAGCTCAGAGCCAACGACGAGCTACGCGAACGAGCTGCAGCGCGTAAGCTGAATGGAGGTGCTGGCACACTCGCTAGGGCCGTTTCGAATGACGAACCAGGCCCGATTCCAAAGGGGGACAAAATGACCCCTGAGGAGATTGCGAAAGCCTTCGGAGCTAAGATCGTCGGTCGAGCCAGGAAATAATAATGCACGCCGTCATTGCGACTCCCCTCTAAAGAGACCGCTCAAACAGAGATCGGTCTCCTTTTTTTGCTTGGGATCGCAGCACGCGACAATATAGGGGCTTCAACGTGTCCAGTGGGGAACCGGATAAAGGGCAATTTGTATCCAAGGCGATCGGCGCTGAAGCCGCCGCCACGGACAAATTTACGCTCTATGTACCGAATAAGGGTCGCTCGGAAACAGAAGGCGAGCCGCAGGTCGAACTTCCAAACTGGCAGGGATGGATACGTCGTGCGCTCGATATGTTTTGCAAGATAAACGATGGCGCAACATTTTTCCCGCCGGCTAGGGGTGTGTACCTTGATCAAAAAAACAACAACGAAGAAGTCTGGGAAGATACGGCTATCGTGTACTCGTACATCTTTGATTGGGATAAATTCCGCGACCGGATTTTAGAGGTCCGAGAGTTCGTTCGCTCATTTGGAAAAGAAACAAGGCAAGCCTCTGTGATGTTCGAATTAAACGGCGTTGCCTACCAAATTGAGTGGCCGTACGAGGAATCTGATTAGGAAGTCGCTAGAGCGCCGTTTTGGCGGTCTGGAAAGCAAATCGATTCCGATACTTAGTACAGCGGTCTGTTGTTCGTCGTCGAATGCAGAAATGTCGTGACAGTTGTCGCGGGCTCGATTTACAGTTTCCTTGGCCATGCGTCCCTTTGGCTCCGCGTTATCCGATAGGGGCAATACTCATGAAAGTCTTATTACGTCGTGACCAGCGCCAGGGTGTGCTGGGCAAAGTGATTTTTACGCTTGAAGTTCGGGCTGAATTGTCTCCCGAAGAAAAATCCGCCATCGACAAATACAAATTGGCTGACACCGTGCTCTACGAGAAGAACACGATGGTCGATCCGGGGAGCGGCCTGCTCGGACTTGCATCGCGGGTAGCATTCAAGGCGATGAACATGAGTCTTTCCGTCAAAGACCTCGCCTACGGCAAGAAGCTGGAATGCAAGGACATCGTGGAGATGCTTGCGGTTGAGGATCAGGTTCGGGAAGCCGCCAAGACCTTCGCGGCGGTACTCAACGCCGCGCGGCATTTCGGCGGCGAAGTGGTCGTTGACCTCGCCGCCTAATGTTGGAGGGAAGCAATCTTAAGAACTTCCTGCTCGGCGGGACACGCAACCGCGAATTCGCCGAAACCAGACGGTTATGGGATCGAGTGCAGGCGGCCTGGGCCGCCTCACCCCTTTCCAAAACCAGCCTGGACGATCTTGCGCTTGAATTGGTGAAGGCATCCGCAGGGCGTGCTGACCGATTGCCAACGGTGCCAATCCTAGCTGCCGTGTGTGAAGCGGTTGAAGCGCTTTTTCGCGCCGAATCCATCGGCGACATATACCCGCTGTGGGACGCTATAGAGGGTGACCCAGCGGTAGCCATCGAGTTCCGGCGGATGCTCGTGCGGCGCCAGCGGTGGGCAACTGACTTCCAGGGCATGCACGCCGAGTTTAGTCGCATCGTTCTTGCCGGGATCGGTGCGTTCTATGCTGCGCTTCCTGAGGGTTGTTTTGATCGTGACGCAGAAGATCGGGGCGATACGTTTGATGTTCCGCTACTCGACCTCCTCGACGATCCTGCTGCGATCATAGATCAGCTTTTCGTACTGCCGTATGACAACGCCAGCTTCCGGCTCGATATTTTCAACCAATTGCGCGAACTCTGCGCGAACAATCTTTTGCTCGCGTCCGGCTTTATTCCTGACAAGACCAATATCCGCGAAGTTGAAAGCAAGCTGGTGCGAGCGCCGGACCAAAAGAAGAAAACTGGCGCTGAGCTAGCCGCCCTATATCTGAATGGTTCGCCGTTCAGGTCGCTCCTTGAAGTGCCAGTGCCGTTCCACATCCCCGAGGAATTGCGCTTCGAGCATTGCCACATCGTCGGGGGCACCGGGCACGGCAAGACCCAATTGATGCAAAAAATGATCCACGCCGACCTCATCGCCAGCCAAGAAGACGGGCGTTCTGTGGTGGTGATAGACAGCCAGGGCGATCTCATTAGCAAACTCACGCGCCTTGAACTCTTTGACCCGGAATCTCCCCACTCGCTGGCGGATCGGTTGGTCATTATTGATCCGGCAGATGTGGAATTTCCGGCGGCGCTCAATCTGTTTGACGCGCACCTTGACCGTCTTGTGCAGTATCGCCCTGCCGACCGCGAACGAGTGCTGAACGGGGTAATTGAGCTCTACGAGCTCTTCTTCGGCGCGTTTCTTGGTGCCGAGCTGACGCAGAAGCAGGGTGTCATTTTCAAGTACCTAGCCCGCCTCATGTTGGCGATCCCGGACGCCACGATCTACACGCTCATGGAAGTCATGGAAGACGGCAAGCGTTTCGAGAAGTACATCGAATTGCTTGACGGGTCTGCTCGTTATTTCTTCGAGACGGAGTTCTTCCATCCTTCTTTCGCCGCCACGAAAAAGCAGGTCCTACGCCGGCTCTGGGGCGTGCTTTCAACACCTGCATTCGAGCGCATGTTCACCCAGCCCAAGAACAAGCTGGACCTCTTCAATGCGATGAATGAGGGGAAAATCATCCTTGTCAGCACCGCCAAGGATTTGCTCAAACGCGAGGGCAGCCAGCTTCTCGGGCGGTTCTTCATCGCCATGCTCACTCAAGCCGCACTGGAACGCTCGACCATCCCCGAACGCCAGCGCTCGTTCGTCTCCGTGTACGTCGACGAAGCCCAGGAATATTTCGACGACAGTATTGAAACTATTCTTAATCAGGCGCGCAAATATCGCGTCGGGCTGACTCTTGCGCACCAGACTCTTGACCAACTCTCGCCGCACTTACGATCAGCCATTTTTTCCAACACCTCTTTCAAATGTGCGGGCGGCGTGTCCGCGAAGGACGCACGGGCGCTGGCGGACGAGCTTCATACAACTCCCGAATTCATCGAAGGGATGCGGCGGCGAGGCGAACGCTCCGAATTTGCGGCGTGGCTCAAGCACCGCACGGGTCACGCCATTCGACTGTCGGTGGAGCTTGGATTTCTGGAACATCAGCCCACGGTCACCGAAGAAGCCTTCGACGTTCTTCAGCAAGGAAATCGAACTCGATATTGCGGCACTCTTGCGGACGTGGCCGAGTTTCGCAAGGCTGCTCCATCGCCCCAGGCGAAGGCTAAACCACCACCGCCTGAGCCTAGTTCCGCAGCGCCCTCGCCCTCCGAATCTCCTAATTCGATTGCCGATGTCCCCTCTCCGGCACAATCACAGGCGGAAATACTGCCTGAACCGTCCAATGAGGAGCTCGATCATCGGGAGGAACCCCGCGAAGCGCCTGCGCCTGTGCGCCTGCTGGAGAAGGAACATGGCAAAGGCGGACCAAAACATCGCTATCTACAGGCCATGGTCAAAGAACTCGCCGAAGCGCAGGGGCTCAAGGCGATGATCGAGGCTCCTTTGCCCGAAGGCGGGCAAGTTGATGTGTTGATTGGCCGGGAGGCCATTCTGGCGGCGGTCGAGATTTCGGTAACCACGCCGGTTGAGCAAGAAGCAGCGAATTTGCGGAAGTGCCTCGCAGCCCGGATGCCCCGTATTGCTATCGTGCTTGCGAAGTCGAAAGTCAGCCAAGCCAACTATCGGGCCGCTCTTGCCGCGGTAATACGTGCTGAGGATCAGGAGCGAGTCACTTTTTTGACCCCGGAGGAAATTCCGGAATTCGTGATGGGCCTGTCTCCTCCACCAGCGCCATCCGAAGCCATAGTGAAAGGATACCGAGTGCGCGTATCCCACCTGGCGACCGATCCAGACGAAGCCAAGTCGAGGCGTGAGCGGCTTGCACAGGTAATCGCTCGCTCATTTGATCGGCAAGAAGACTAATTACAAAACGCAATCGAGAAAGCTTCCACATCAGTAGCAAATTTCACTAACTCAATTTAGGGAACCTACATCATGTCGAAACGAATCGGCTTGTTGTCACTGGGCGCATGCTTCATTTTCGCGGGTTGTCAGGGCCATCTACCTCCTCTTGATACCGAGGAAGGACAACCCCGACCGACGGTCGAAGATGTTATCGCCCAGGTCAAATGCGAGCTCACCGACGTCGTTCTTGCGGATCAGACCAAGCATCCCGAAGTCAATATTAAAGACCCCGCCATCCCCGCCCCCCTCGCGAAGGACGACGTCAATAAATTGTTGCATTACCTTGTGGACGAAAACTTCGTGGCATCGGCGCAGCTGACGCTCGAGGTGACTGACACGGAAGGATTTGATCCCTCGCTTAGCATCATCGTTCCCTATTCGACCCCAATGACGAATGCAACGTGGGGCTTCGGTGGCCAGTTCAATGGAACGCAAGACCGGTCGGTGACAGTCAACTACACCATCGATATGAGCGCTTTGAAGGATGGGACACTAACTGCGTGTCCGAGTCCGCCCAAAGGGATTGGTGGAGACCTTGGTCTCGCCGACATAGTCGCTGACGGCCTAACCGCGTTAAACACCTCAAAGAGTTACAACTTGTATTCCAGCAGCGGCCCAGCTCTTCCAACGTTCCTGGATCACGTCTCCCTCGATGGAGAGGTTGATGGTGCCACATCCGTCACAACGACGATGGATGCGACAGTCGTGCTATCTCCGCCCGGAGCAGCGTCTCTAGCTCCGCAAAGTCTCACAATTTCCGGTATCGTGAATATGGGCGGCAAAAAATATGCGGCCAATTGGACGGGGGCCATAGTGCCTGCCCAGGGCATGGGCCCACAACAACCGTTTAGCCTCTCCGGTACAATGACATACGTCCCCGATCTGTCTGCCGCCAAGCCCGACGGGAACGCGGTGTCTGCGCTATCTTACTCTTCCACGTTGGCCGGCTTCATTG
>Ga0206854_1063_pt1 | contig 31274 bp, 25 predicted proteins | sample Alteio_BWOrgCont_50_FD_152870 | JGI IMG/M metagenome (GOLD analysis project Ga0206854, IMG submission 152870) | Enriched cells from forest soil in Barre Woods Harvard Forest LTER site, Petersham, Massachusetts, United States -... | ecosystem: Environmental > Terrestrial > Soil > Temperate forest >...
TTAATATGTTCGGCGCGGGCCTGGAAGCGACCGCCGGAGATTTCGATTTCACCCAACGGGCGAAGATCGGTAATCGCCACGCCGCGGGTGCCGGGCTTGGGCAAGGTGGTCGCACCGGTGGCCGCGGCGCCACCGGCGGCAGCGGCGAGGTCGTCGCGCGGAACGGATTTAAGATTCACGAGTTTTCCGTAAAAAACTGGTCTGAGGCAAAAACCGCAAGGCTATGGCAAAACACCCGCCCGCGAGCAAAACAGCAAGGCCGGTATTGATCATCGGCTGCCGGAGGGCGTCGAGGGACACACCACCGAAGTGCTGTTGGGGCCAGACGTCGGTCATGGCCCAAACAAAGGCGCCAAAAAAGCAAATCACGCCGGTCAGCCCCAACACGATGGTGCCGTGGAAAAAGAGGAGTTCCAGTAAAATAAGGATAATGCCCAACGCAAACAGCACCGCCGGCTCGTAACCGGAAAGGCCCGCGACGTATTGGCCGGCAAGCACGATCAGCAGCAGCACAATGCCGGCGATGCCCGGCAGGCCAAAACCCGGTGACTTGAATTCCAACAACAGCAGAAAAATGCCGATGCCCATCAGCAACGGTGCAATGGCATTGATCAATTTCGCCAGCCGCTCCGACCAGCTCAGGTTGAACTCGCGCAGGATATAACCATGGGGGCCGTAGAGTTGAGCGAGGAGAGTATCGACATCGGGAGCGAGGCCGGAACCGAGCAATTTTTGCGGAGGATTGCCGTAGGCCTTGCAGGCTTCTTCGCCGGTCAGGGTGAGAAGCGTGCCTTTGGGCTTGATGACTGTATCGCCGATTTTCAATTCGTAGTCTGAATCCATCATGGCACGTTGCACGTCGGCACGGTAACGTTTGCCGGCAGTGATGCCGCGGACGGTGGCGTCCATGAAGCTGTTTAGTTTGAGCCTCATGGTGGAGTCAATGTCGGTGCCTTCGGAAGTGACTGCGGCGGCGGCGCCGATGCGCGCGGTGCCGGGTTTTAAATAAATATCGCCGGTGGCGTCGGCGATGAACGAGCCGGCGGACATGGCCTTGTCGTTGACGAAGGTGTAGGTATGGCCGGGAAATTTCGCCAGCGCGTCCATCATGTCCAGGGTGACGCCCATTTCGCCGCCGAGCGTGTCCATGTCAATTACCACGTCGGCCTTGTTTTCGATGGCTTCCTTGAGGGCGCGGCGCAGGATGTATAATTGCGGGACGCTGATTTCATCGTGAATGGGCACGAGATAAACTGTGGTGGGTGGGCCGCTGTGAGGAAGAACGGGCGCGGACACCGGCACGGGTTCCGCAGGCACGTCGGCAGCAACGGGAATGGAAGGTGTATCCGTAGAATTAGCAGAAACGGGAGGATGGCTGACGGCGGTGGTTACCGAAGGCGGAGGTGCGGGCTTCGCCGGCGCAGCGTCGGGCGTGGTTGTGGCGGCGTGGGCCAACAGCGCGGCCACCATCAGGAACAGGCCCGCCAGGCCAAAACGAAGGTGGCGGGTAGCCCGTCCCGGACTGCAGATAAATCCGGGAGTCTTCATGGATGCAGTTTGCGCCCATCCCGGGCAAAAAGCAAGCAGGGGGTGGTGGGACATTGGTTCGCCCTTGCGCTGTTCGCCGGGCGCTTTTAACCTTTCGAGCAAGTGAAAATCTCCCTCAAAGTTGAGTATGCCTGCCGCGTCCTCGGGCAATTGGCCCGGGGTTATGGTCGGCCCAACCTCGCGCACATTGAGGCATTGGCCAAAGCGGAGGCGGTGCCGGCCAATTACCTTGTGCAAATCCTGAACGAATTGCGCAACGGGGGATTGATTGTGAGTCGCCGGGGCAAACAGGGCGGGTATGCGCTCGCCCGGTCGCCGGCGGAGATTACCCTTTACGATATTGTACGGGTGGTGGATTCCGAAATGCTGGATGCGCCGGTTTCCACAGCGGGGCAATCCGGGGCGCGGGTTTCGCTGGCATGGCGCGATGTGGGCACGGCTTTTGAAGCAGCATTAAAAGCGCGGACGGTGGAGAATTTACTTTCCCGGGATGCCGCCGAAATGTGGCATATTTAAATTGCTGCCGGGGGACGATGGGTTACGCGGGCGGGGCAAGCGTGAGCACGCGCCGCGATTCTTCAGGAATGGCGAAGAAAAGATGCCAGGAATTTTCCGACAGGCGGTTGCCTAAATTTTCCGGCCATTCCACCGCTAGGCACCAGGGGGATTCGAGAAATTCGTCAATGAGCAGCGAGTCGTAATCTTCGGGCCGGGTGAGGCGATAGGCGTCGAGATGGAGAAGTTGACGTCGTCCGCGGTAGAGAAGGAAATAATTAAAGGTCGGGCTGGTCACGGGCCCCGACTCGCCCCAGGCGCGGGCGAGACCGCGCACGAAAGTAGTTTTGCCGGCGCCCAAATCACCATGGAGCGCAAGAACAGTATCGGGTGGCAACACCTCGGCCAGAGCGGCGCCGGCGGTTTCGGTTTCCAGCGGGGAATCAGTGATCCAGCCGGCGGCAAAGCGGGCCAAGATGGACTCGCGGGACATGGCCTAGGGCTTGCCGGGACGGGAAGGCGGCGGAAGGGCTGCCGGTGCGCTGTCAGCGGCATCGTAAATATAACCGACGCCGTGGATAGTGCGGAAAGGGGCGAGGTCGCAGGCATGGCGGGCAAAGGCTTCGCGGATGCGCACGATATATTGATCGAGCGAGCGGCTGCGCACGTCGGCATGCACGCCCCAAACTGCGTGGATGAGGCTTTGGCGGGTCAGAACCAGTTTGGGATTGGAAGCGATATGCACCAGAATGCCCAATTCCTTGCGGCCGATTTTTTCGGACTGGCCGTCAGGAAAAACAATTTCCATCCGTTGCGGATTTATTTCCGCGCCACAAAAGGCAAAGGGGGATTCGTCGAGGCGGGCGTTTTTGGTGATGTTGGTGTCCTTGAGGGTTTCGCTGCGGCGCAACACGGCGTGGATGCGCGCAATGAGCTCGGGAAAACTGAAAGGCTTGGTAACAAAGTCATCGCCGCCCATATCGAGGCCCTTGACCTTGTTGCTCTCGCTGCTGTTGGCCGTCAAAAAGATGGTCGGGATGCTGACATTAACTTTTTTTAATTCATCAATGAGCTGGAACCCGGTGCCGTCGGGCAGGTTGATGTCGAGCAACATTAAGTTGGCGAAATTTTTACTGAGGAAACGCACGGCGGGCGTGATGCGATGGAACATCTGCGTCACCATGCCAACTTCCTCCAGCTGCTCGGCGATGAGGGCAGCCAGCTCCTTTTCATCTTCAACGATGACGATGAGGGGTTTGGTTTTGGCCATAACGATGCAACCCTCGGAGCCTGAGGGAATAGCTCCATTAAGAAAGTAAATGAGGGGCTTGACAATCCACATTTTGCAATTGCCCCGGAGGGGGGGTGCTGGCTTGATGGGCCGGTTGCGTAGAAGCCTAACGGCGCGATGCAACCCACCGATGACCGCGATTAAACCAAGTTCTTCTCTTTTGATGCTGGGCCTGCCCAAAGGCAGCCTGGAGCAGTCCACGCTGGCGCTGTTTGCCAAGGCGGGCTGGAAAATCAGCCAAAATGCACGTTCCTACAAGCCCACGATAGACGACCCGGAGCTGGACGGCCGGTTCGTCCGGGCGCAGGAAATCAGCCGTTACGTCGAGCATGGTTTTTTTGACTGTGGGCTGACCGGGCGCGACTGGGTGGTCGAAAACAGCTCGGATGTGGTGACCGTGTGTGAGCTCATTTATAGCCGCGCTTCGAACAGCGTGAGCCGCTGGGTGCTGGCGGTGCCGGAAGACTCGCCCGTGCGCGCGGTCAAGGACTTGCAGGGCAAGCGCATCGCCACGGAGCTGGTGCGGACCACGCGCGAATTTCTTACCAAACAAGGGGTGGCGGCGGAAGTGGAGTTTTCCTGGGGGGCGACGGAGGTGAAGGTGCCCGACCTGGTGGATGCGATTGTGGATTTGACGGAAACGGGCTCGTCCCTGCGCGCGAACAAGCTGCGCATCGTGGACACGATTTTGGAAACCACGACGCAATTGGTGGCGAACAAGCAGAGTTGGGCCAACCCAGCGAAGCGCGCAAAAATCGAAACCATTGCCCTGTTGCTGCAAGGCGCGCTCAATGCGGAAAGCAAAGTGGGGCTCAAATTTAATTTGCCGAAGGCGAAAGTGCAGGAAGTTGTCAACACGCTGCCGGCGTTGCGCAACCCGACGGTATCGCCGTTGTCTGACGCGGGCTGGGTGGCGCTGGAGACGATTATTGACGAGGCGGTTGTGCGCACGATTATTCCGACACTCAAGTCGCATGGCGCCGAGGGGATTATCGAATATCCGTTGAACAAAGTGGTTTATTAAACGCCGATGAGCTCGCGAGGCAAAGTCCACGCGCTGATTGCGGGAGCAATTTTGTTGACGGCGGGGGTGACGGGGGTGCTCACCGGAACCCTTAACTCGCCGCTGGGTGGAGACAACCCAGCCTTTTTACCCGCTGCGGTGCGGTGGGCGGCGGGGCTGGGCCTGACGGATCCGTACTTCAACCTCGCGGTGACTGGAGACCCAGCCGGCGAAGCGCGATTGGTTTATCATGGATTTTTTTACGAGTGGTTGGTGGGTACGTTGATGGCGGAGCCGACTTACGCCGCCGCGCTTCGGGTGCTGGCCTATTTTGCGATGGCATCCATTTTAATCGGAGCCGGCTGGTTGCTGTGGCCGAAAGTTGCCAGGGAGGCGCCGGGGTCGTGGGCTGGAGCATTTTTGGTTATGGGTGGCGCGCAAGCACTGGCGGGCGAGGTTTTTCGCAACGGGAGGCCGGAATGTGTGGGGACATTGTGGGTGGTAATGGGCATAGTGGCGTTGTTGAAACTCCCTGCGCCGTGGAGCTTTGGACTGGCCGGGGTGATGTTAGGTTTGTTGGGCACGACATCGCCCATCGGAGCAGTCCTGGCGGGACTGGCTTTGTTGGCGTGGCTGGCGCGGGAATTGCCGAGTCAGCGATGGCTGGCGCCGCTGGCGTGGATGGCGGGCGGTTGCGCGGGGGCCTTTATCGCATCCGTGCAATTTTATCCGTATACTTTCAAGGAATGGATTGTCGGCATGATGCACAATTCGGGCCCGGTCACGGAGTTTGTAAGCTATCATTTGCTAAAGGCATGGATGTTTACCAGTGCGGCGCCGCTGTTTGGCCTAATTCTGTTGGTGGCGCTGGTTCCGGTCCTGGTGGATGTTGCGGTGCAGAAGCGGCGGCTTTCGCCGATGCGCTGGAGGTTGTATCTATTTACTTTAGCGGTTTTCGCGCTGGCGGCAGTTTATTTTGCTCCGGATGAACGGAATTACAATTTACGGCTGTTGATGCCGGTGTGGATTATTTTCGCGGGGGTGGGTGCTTTGCGCTGGGCGCGGTTGGGTGGTTGGCGGAGTTTGGCTCCCTGGGCAGTGGCGGGCGTGCTGGCGATAGGCGGGGCGGAAGTTTGGCGGCAAGCCGCGCTTCATCTGATCGGGCCGCGGGGAACCTCCAGAGAAGTTTTTGCCGGCACGTTGCAACAAATCGAAATGCGTGGTACCGTCGCGCTGAGTGATGGGTTGCTGGTGGCCATGGCGCCGATGGACAAGCAAGTCTCCCTCACTAGAGTAAAGGCCGCAGGTGACCAATACACGACGACTTCAACGGCAGATTTTCTTTGTCTCCAACAAATCAACCCCACCCGGCAGACCCCTCCGCAGATAGCGGGGTGGGAATACGTCTGGGATGATTATTCCGACGAAACGCCCAGGCTGTTTGGGCTGCCGCTGGCCGGGCGGCCCCAAGGGTTTCAGGTGGCGGTATACCGTCGCATAGACTCGAAGGCCGATGCACAGGGACTGACTTTTCCAACTTTGGCAGCCCACCGTCCACAAGTTAAATGAAGGTAACAGCGCAGTGTCGGCTTTACTTCTGGCGGCCAGCTTCTAACTTTAAGGTTCGCGCATGAAACTCGCCCTGCTCCAGCTACGTGATTATGGTTCGGTGAAGGAAAACCGCGCCCGCACCGTACAGAAAATTGCCGAGACGGCGAAAGGCGGCGCGGCGATTGTCTGCACCCAGGAGTTGTTCACCACGCCTTATTTTTGCGTGAAACAGGATCCTTCGCTGTTCGATCTGGCTGAATCCATCCCGGGGCCGACGACGGACGCCTTGTGCCAGGCGGCGAAGAAAAACAAGGTCGTGGTGATTGGCTCGCTCTTTGAAAACCGCGGCAGCGAAGTCTATCACAATACGGCCGTGATCATTGACGCGGACGGCACCCTGCTGGGTTCGTATCGAAAAAACCACATTCCGCAGGATCCGGCGTTTGAGGAGAAATTTTATTTCACGCCGGGGGATCTAGGCTACCGGTCGTGGAAAACACGCGCGGGGCGGATTGGCGTGTTGATTTGCTGGGATCAGTGGTTTCCGGAAGCGGCGCGACTCACGGCGTTGCACGGCGCGGATATTTTGTTTTACCCGACCGCCATCGGCTGGCTGCCATCAGAAAAAGCGGCCTTGGGTGCCGCGCAGCACAATGCGTGGGAAACGGTGCAGCGGGGTCATGCGGTGGCCAATGGCTGTTATGTGGCGGCAGTGAACCGCGTAGGACGCGAGGGTGACACGGAATTCTGGGGACAGTCGTTTGTCGCCGACCCCTACGGGCGCATTACCGCGAAAGCGTCAGTCAGTCGGGAGGAAATTTTGTACGCGGACATTGACGTGAAGCTCCAGGCGGATTTTCGCCGGATTTGGCCCTTTTTCCGCGACCGACGCATTGACACCTACAGCGACTTGACCAAGCGGCTGGTGGATGAGGAAAAGCCGAAGCCGGTGAAAAAAAAGAAAAAAAGGTAGCTCATGGACATTTCCTTTCCACCGCCGGTTCCGGCAGAATTGGGCTTTCGGTTGTCGCCGGAATGGGCTCCGCAGGCAGCGATGTGGCTGTCCTGGCCGAGTAACCCAACTTTGTGGCCCGGTCGTTATGAGAGAATCCCGCCGTTTTTTGCGAAATTTGCGGCGACGCTGAGCCGGTTCGTGCCGGTGCGCATTAATGCAGCCGGCGCGCAACACGCAGAGATCCGCCGGTTGCTGGGTGAGGCGAGGGCGGATGGATCGGTTGTGCAACTCTATGACCATCCGGTGAATGATGTTTGGTGCCGCGACCATGGTCCATTGTTCGTCAAAAATGCGACGACAGGCGAAGTAGCGGTCACCGATTGGAAATTCAATGCCTGGGGCGGGAAGTTTTTGCCCTGGGATTTGGATGATGCGATTCCGTCGCGCATCGCGACAGCCCTAAAGATGCGGCGATTTGCCTGCGAGGTTATTTTGGAAGGCGGCGCGATTGAAATCAACGGGCCGGGTCAGTTGCTGACGACCAAGGTTGTTTTGCTCAACGCCAACCGCAATGCGGGTATTACGGAAGACGATTATACGCGGCTGCTTTCCGGCGGGTTGGGGGCCACGGAAATTTTATGGCTGGATGAGGGGTTGCCCAATGATGACACGGACGGGCACATTGACAACATTACCCGGTTTTTCCACGACGACGGCATCATCACTGTGATGCCACGCGACGATGCCCAGGATGCGGGCGCAAAAGTTTTGCGCCACAACCTCCTGCAAATCGAGGAACATTTTCACACACCTTCAGGCGGAAAGTTTGAAGTGGCGCAATTGCCCCTGCCCCACCCGGCGGTAGTTGTGGATGGCCGGGAGCTACCCGCGAGCTATGCGAATTATGTCGTGACGAATGGGGCGGTCATCATGCCTGCTTACAACCGGCCATCAGATGCGCTGGCCGCGCATGTGCTGCACGAATGTTTTCCCGGCCACGAAATTGTACCGCTAGATTGCACGGATGTTTTACTCGAAGGCGGAGCGTTGCACTGCCTGAGCCAGCAGCAACCGGCCTAGTCCCGCCAAGCGTCGGGGTGTAATTTATTTCCCTCCGGCTGGGGTGTTTCGGCAAAATAGACGGCGAGGCGAAAAAAGCGCAGCTTTGAAGGCAGCGTGCCGGGCTTCAGTTTTTGCAGTTCGGCAAACAAGACCTCCGGGGCGCGACCCTGCAGTTCGTAAACATCGCGCAAGCCGAGGTCGAGCAAATCGCGGGCGACTTCCACCGGCAAACGCGGGATGCGCATGAAAGGCGAGGACAGCGCGGTGTAGTCGGCCTCTTTCTTTTTCGGGCCGGGAATCATGGCGTTGGATGCGGAGGATTGAAAGCGTCCAACTGTTTCTGCCAACGAGCGCGAAGATCGTCGTTTTCGGCGGCTTTGGCGAGGTTGATGGCATCAGGCAACAGAGTTTTAATCAGATCAGGGTGGGCGGAGGGGTTGGCGAGGACTTGGGAATACAAATCAAGCGCCAGGGCTTGGTCTTCATGGTCGGCGGCCCAATGGGCCATTTCGCCCAGCAAGCCCAATTGGTCCCGGGTTGGAGCACCGGTTCTGGCGTCGGAAATTCGGCCTAAATCTTGACGGGCCTGATTGTCCTGATCAAGCAGGTGGTCAACTTGGGCGACCGCGTAGGCCAGCGGGTAGGACGGGTTTAGTTCCAGCTGATGTTGCCCCAAGGCTTGAGCGTCCGTTTGGCGGCCCTGTTCCTGCAGCAAATTCATTTGACGGATGATGGCGTAAGCCGAAAGGTTTGATGGAGTCGGTTGATTCAATTGATTCGGCAAGTCGACCGCAAACGGGCGATACAGTGGGTCACCGACAAAAATTTCCATCCAGCTCAATTCCGGGAGGGAATAATAGGCGGCCTCGCCGGTAGTTTTGCCGGCAGCGAGCGCATCCATGAACAAATCCAGATGATGGGTAAATGAAAGGTAGGGCTCGAAAACATTGCCCACGGTGGCGGCAGCGCCCCGGACGATAAGCGGCCCGACCCAGTGGGTGTCGGCCTTGCGGATGTAATCGCCGGAGAAGCTATGGATGTGAATGGCAATGGCGCCGGGGGGGAAGCGAAACTGGGGGTCGGAAATGGGGCCAGAGGGTTGCGCGGCATACCAACCGTAGTAAAAAGCCGGAGCATCGAAGCGGGTGCGCCAGGTGAACAAGCTGCTTTCATGATCTTCGCTGAGGTCGAAGCCAAGTTTGCGCAAAGAGGTGCTGACAGATTTGAGCCAATTTTCGCCCTCTTCGTGCGGTCCGCCCATATCAATATAGGCGCGACCTTGCAGTCCATGGGCCTCGCCCTCCAGGGCGCTGTCAATCATCCCGCGCACGGCGGTGATGCCGGGGCCGTCGAGCCGGGCAACTTTGACCACTTGAGCGCGGGAGTAAACGTCCGGATTGAGTTTGTTATAAAGGGGATTCGTGACGAAGCCGGCAATGGGCGTATCCGGGGTGGCGAGCAGCGATAATTCACCGTCCACGGCTGCTTGATTGGTATTAAGTTCCTTATGCTCGATGGTCAGGGGCGTAGGAGTCAGGCGAGCGGGATCGTTAAGGATGCGGAGGGGAATGCCGTAGCACACCACGAGAAAGTCAATTTTGTTGCCATAGAACACATAGCGCAGGCGACCTTCCCCGTCTTTGGCATCGGTGGTGTAAGCTTGCAGCCAGCCATCTTTGACGAGCCGGGCGCGCAGAGGATTAAACACTTTGTCCACAAACACGCCCCAAGTCACATCCTGTTCAACCGGCGTATCTATAAGGATGAGGTTTTTATCCGGGATGCCGCGCTTTTGCATGTAGTAGCGGGCAATGGGCTCCGAGTCGGGGTCGCGTGAATTGGCGACGACGACCACGCGCGCAGGGCTGGGGGAAGGATCGGTCGTCGTAATGCGGGGAACCGCTGAGTCCGGCGCGACCGGCTGGCCAAATGCCAATCCCGCCACCCAAAGGGCAGAGAAGACAGGCACGAGCCTAGTCAAACGGTGGCACGACATGGTAATTTTCGAGACACTAGCGCGGCGGAGAAGTGCCGTCAGCTTAATTTTCCACAGGCTTGCGCTCTGCCATTGACTCGCCGCTCGCTTGCCGGGATTTTTCTTGAATGTCTGCAGTCGTCAATAAACCGCTCGAGGCAATCGCCGCGTTCCGCGTGCCGGCGTTCCGGGCCTTTTGGTTTTTCCGCCTGTTTGTGTCCACGGCGATTCAGATTCAGGGGGTTGCGGTAGGCTGGCAAATTTACGAGCTGACACACAAACCGCTGATGTTGGGGTTCATTGGATTGGCTGAAGCGGTGCCGGCGTTGGGTATCGCGCTGTATGCCGGGCATGTAGCGGACATCATGAGCCGGCGGACGATTTTGCGATTTGCCACCGGCTTGTTCTTTCTGGCCTCGGTGGCGCTCGCGGCGGTTTCCTATCCCGGCTTTCATGATCACCTGGTGGCGCATATCTGGCTGATTTACTTGATTATTTTTGCCACCGGACTGTGCCGTGGTTTTCTCAGCCCGGCGCAGTTTGGCCTGCTGGGGCAAATTGTGCCGACCGAGATGTATAGTAATGCCTCGATTTGGAACGCGAATGTCTGGCAGGCTGCTTGTATCGGCGGGCCGGCGATAGCATGCGGGATGGCTTTTGCGACCCAACAATCGCCGGGAACTTTCTCGGTCATCACCTATGCGATTTCTGCGCTAATGTTGTTTGCCGGATGGGTTAGTTTGTTGGGCATTCCCAGTCTGAAAATCAGCGTGCCGCGACCGGATCAATCCATCATTGCCAGTATTCACGAAGGGCTGCGGTTCGTGTTTCGTAGCCAGGTGATCTTTGGTTCGATGGCGCTGGACTTGTTTGCCGTACTGTTCGGCGGGGCGGTGGCGTTGCTGCCGATTTATGCTGGAGAAATCCTCCACACCGGGCCATTTGGCCTGGGGCTGTTGCGCATGGCGCCGGCGGTGGGGTCGGCGATTGTGGGGCTCTATCTGTCGTGGCGGCCCATCACCCGGCGCGCGGGTTCGGCGCTGTTGTGGAATGTCGCGGGATTTGGCGTTTCGATGATTTTGTTCGGTATTTCCCGCAATGCCTACTGGTCGTTTGTCTGGCTGGCACTCAGCGGTGGCTTTGATGCCGTGAGCGTATTTGTGCGCTGGACGATGTTCCAGATTGTAACGCCCGACCACATGAAGGGCCGGGTGGCGTCGGTCAGTTCCATTTTTGTCGGTTCGTCGAACGAGATTGGCGAATGTGAGTCGGGGATTGTCGCCACGTGGATGGGTACGGTGCCTTCGGTGGTCTTTGGCGGGTGCATGACGCTGGTGGTGGCCGCGGCAACCTGCTGGCTGGCTCCCAAATTGCGCGCGTTGGATATGACGAAGGTCGTGCCGGAGGAATGAACTTTTTTGACGGCGGAACATGGGGCTTCCACACGGCGGGGTGAATGTGCTAGATTAATCCCTCCTTATTATGAATACCCGTTTCCCACGCAGCGTCTACGACAAGACCGGCGGCATCGTTTATTTCGCCCGCATGGTGGACAAAGTCCGCCTGCAGGCGGCAGGTGCGCTGGGCAAAGACTACATTGAAAACCTCGGCACTGGCTTTGATGGCCGCTGTTGTGAACTTCTCGGGGTCAAATACGACGATTTAAAAAAGCGCGTTCTCGCTGGCGGCACAGATGATGAAGTACTGCAATGGTGCTTTCAGCATGGCCGCACGCGCACGGCGGAGGAAATCTCCGATTGGAACGATTTCATGGTCAAGCGCGGGTGGCGGGACGGCATCTCGGGGCGGCTGAAGACGCGGCTGAAGGAAGCCAAGCTGGAGCATCGCTCCAGCGAGATATTAACCATGTTTGATTTTATTGAAGTGGACGAAGGGCGCGAGCCGCCCAAGTTCGCCTGATTATATTGTGAATACTTTTGAGAACTCCGGCCCGCCCAGTGCGAGCCTTGAAGACCGTTTCCTTGAACTGCTACGGCGCAAAAATTACACCCCGCTGCGGGCCGAGGAATTGGCCGCCGCGTTGAAGCTGGATCGCCGCGAGGAGAAAAAACTGCGGCCACTGATCCACCATCTGCTGAACCAGGGCTTTATCGCGAAGGTGAAGCAGGATCGCTTTGTCATTCCGCGCGACGCGGATATGCAAAGCGGCCACGTCAAATTCCGCCAAAGCGGGGTAGCGTTGTTTTTCCCCGATGGGCCGGACGGAGTGCCCAGCGCAGCACCCTGGCATATTCCGGCCGAAGATACCGGAACCGCGCTGCATGGCGACCGGGTCTTGGTGCGGGAAAATAAAAGTGCCCGCCCCTGGCGAAAAGCGGCGGCGGGTCAGGCGGAGAAACTGGGACGCGTCATCAAGGTCTTGGAGCGCGCTCACGATTCCGTCACGGGCACGCTGCGGCGGGACCAACAATTTTGGAACGTCGCTCCCGACGACCCGCGCATCGTGCGCACCATTCTCGTCGCCGACCCTGCGCAGGGCACGGTCTTCCCCCCGCCCCAGCCCGGCGACAAAGTGCTCGTGCGGCTGGCGGAATGGACGCAGCGGCATCTTAACCCCACCGGGGAAATAATTGAAAATCTGGGCCGCACGCATACGCCGTCGGCAGAATTTAAGGCCATCCTGCACAAGTACAAGCTGCACCCGGAATTCCCGGAGCCGGTGGTGACCGAGGCCGCAGCGTTTCCGCCGGAAGTGCGCCAACGTGACTATCAGGGTCGCGAAGATATCCGCGGACTCTTTACGCTCACGATTGATCCCGACGATGCCAAAGATTTTGATGATGCCCTGTCCCTGGAGCGGTTGCCCGGTGGCGATTTGCGCATCGGCATCCATATTGCAGATGTAAGCGCGTACGTGAAGCCGGGCACGGCGCTGGATCGGGAAGCGCGCGCGCGCGGCAATTCAACTTATCTGGTCGGCTGTGTGGTGCCGATGCTGCCGCATGCGCTGTCGAACGGATTGTGCAGCCTGGTGGAGGCGAAGGACCGCCTGACCAAGAGCGTATTTGTCACCTTTGCGGCGAATGGGAAAATTCGCTCCAGCCATTTTGCGAACACGGTAATTTGCAGCCGCAAGCGGTTGACCTACCGGCAGGCGTACGCGTTGTTGAAAGAAGAAGACCTTGCCGTAATTCGCGCCCTGCCCCTGCCGCCGGCGTTTGCCACGGGCTCGACTGGCCGCGCGCTGGCCGGATTAACCGATGGCGAGTTAATTGAGCTGCGCGAAACCGTGCGGACGTTCTGGAGCATCGCGGAGCCAATGCGCCGCGCCCGGATGCAAAAAGGCAGTCTGGATTTTGATTTCCCCGAGGTAAAAATATTCACTGATGCGGAAGGCTATGCCGACCGGTTGGAGTTGATTCAGAACGACGAAAGCCACCAACTAGTTGAGGAATTCATGTTGCTGGCGAATGAAGTCGTGGCGCGCCGGTTGTTTGAAGCGGGTTTACCCTTCTTGTCCCGCGTGCATGACCAGCCCGATCCAGAGAAATTAGTTGAACTGCGCGACTTGCTGGCGACGTTTGGCGTACAAGCCGGCGACCTCACACTGCGCGAAGAGGTGGTGCGGGTGCTCGGAAAAATCAAGCACCACCCGCAGGGGCACACGCTCAAAACGCAATTTTTGCGCAGCCTGAAGCAGGCGTGTTATCGGGCGTCGGTGGATGGCCACTATGGGTTGTTCAAAAAATTCTATACGCACTTCACTTCGCCCATCCGACGGTATTCGGATCTCGTGGTGCACCGGATTTTTGACGATCTGCTGGCACGCACGGGGGCGACACCAAACCCGGGCGCGACCATTCGCTATAATCAGGCGGAACTCGATTCGCTGGGCAAGCACCTGAGCATGACGGAGCGCAACAGCACGGAGGCTGAGCGCGAAACGGTAAAGCTCAAGCTGCTGGAATTTTTTGAGCGCGAAGCGAAGCGCACCCCGCGGCAAGCTTTCCCGGCGCTCATCACGGACATTCGCAACCACGGATTTTTTGTCGAGTTGCGCCAGTCGCAAGCCTATGGGTTTGTGCCGCTGTCGTCCCTCGAGGACGATTTATATAATATTTCCAACGATGGACGGGAATTGGTGGGGCGCCGCACGAAGCGCAAACTTACACTGGGCCAGGAGATCCAGGTCGAAGTTTACCGCGTGGATCGGTTCAAGCGGCAAATTGATTTTCGCGTCATCGGGGGCAAAAAATCTGCGCCGGACCAAAGTTCCGAAATCACCCCGGCGATGGTTAATCAGAATCGCAAAATGCACCAGGGCCCACGGAAGCAGAAGCATTCCGGTCAGCAGCAACGGCGGCGGAGGCGGTAGTTAGATTAATTCCGGTTGGGAATCCGCCACGTTCGTAGGCGGGGGCAGGCCGGCGGCGTGCCACCCTTTAGCCGTGAGCACGCGGCCTTGGGGGGTACGCTGCAAATAGCCTTCCTGAATTAAAAACGGTTCGTGGACTTCTTCGAGGGTGTGTTCTTCCTCGCCGACGGCGACGGCGATGGTGTTTACGCCGACTGGGCCGCCTTTGTAATTGTGGGCCATGACGCGGAGGATGCGTTTGTCCATTTCGTCGAGGCCGGCGCGATCAATCTCGAGCAGTTCGAGCGCGGCCTCCACGACGGCGGCGGTGACGGTGCCTTTGGAGCGTTGCTGGGCGTAATCGCGCACGAAGTGGATGAGATTGTTGGCGATGCGCGGAGTGCCACGGGCACGGGCGGCGATGACCTGCGCGCCTTCGTCGGCGAGGTCAACTTTGAGCAGGAGGCAACTGCGGCGGACGATTTTAATCAAATCTTCGCGGGAATAATAATCGAGCCGGGATTGAAGGGTGAAGCGGCTGCGCAGTGGAGCGGTGAGCAGGCCAGTGCGGGTGGTGGCGCCGACAAGGGTGAAGCGCGGGATGGAGAGGCGCACACTGCGGGCATTGGGACCCTGGTCGATCAGGATATCAATCCGGTAATCTTCCATGGCAGAATAAAGATATTCCTCGACGGTTTTGGCCAGGCGGTGGATTTCGTCAATGAAGAGGATGTCGCCCTCGGTCAAATTGGTGAGCAGCCCGGCGAGGTCGCCGGCTTTTTCGATGACGGGGCCGGAAGTTACGCGCACCTTGCGGCCCATCTCGTGGCCGAGGATGAAGGCCAGGGTGGTCTTGCCGAGACCCGGGGGGCCGGACAGCAATACATGGTTGAGGGCTTCGCCACGAGAGCGGGCGGCGCCGACCATGACGCGCAAGCGCTCGACCGTTTTGGGTTGTCCGGTAAAGTCGGCAAAGGTGGGAGGGCGCAGGACGGACTCGACCGCGGCAGGGGAACCCTCGGTCGGCGGCTGGTTAAGCTGGCCATGCACGGCGGCGGCAGACTTGGTGCGGGGGGATTTTTCACTCATAGACGCAAGGCGAGTAATAGCATGATGCTGCGGAAGGCCAAGACTCAAAGGAATGGCGGGTGCGCTTTCGACTCGCCGGAGGGGGGCGGCCTTGGTTTATTGCGGGCACCATGAAAAAATTATTTGCCCTCCTGGTCTGCTCGCTGGCGTTCTGCGCACCGCTGACCGCCCAAACTGCCAATGTTACAGTGACCGATATTCCGGCCATCGTTAGCGATGGCTTTGCCGCTTATGCCAAAGGCGGTTCCGACGCGGCGCTCACGGTCTGGTGCAAGGGCTCGCCAATGGAGGCTGACCTGACGCAGCGAATGAATACGGCCAACAACCTGACCAAGTTCGAAGGAGCGTATGGAAAATATCTGGGATGGGAGCTGGTCAAAGTGTACACACTGACGCCGTCCAGTAAAGTGGTTTTCGCAGCGGCGAAATTTGAGCGAGGGCCGCTGTGGCTGGCGTTTAGTTGCTACAAAGCGACGGACACTTGGAGCATCGCGCAACTGGGCATGGACGCCATTGCGATGCGCATTCTTCCGTCCACGGCGTTCAAGGAGTAAGTGGATTCTTCTTTTCGCCACGACTGCGCCACGTGAACACCAGCGTTGTCATCCACGCCAGCCAGGCGAGGCCGGAGACAATGAGTCCGAGGCGGAGCGATGCCGGGGCGTATTCAACCACGAGATGGTGATGGCCGGCGCTGAGGGGAATCGCACGGACGATATAGTCGGCGGGCAGAATTTCGTAGCTGGACTGGACGCTGCCAGGCAGGGGACGGGCATGCCAATCGCGGCTATAGAGGTCGGTGATGAGCAGAAGGGCGGGGGCGGGGGTCTCGACGTCAAAGGTAAGCGAATCGGAGTTGTTCACCGTTGTATTTACATTGCCGGGAGTTGAGTTTGGTTGGGGTTGGGGCGAGGGCTCGCTTTCGAGCAATACGGTTTTAGTCGGGTCAAACGCGGCGTTGTTCAGTTCAGCAAGAATGGCATCGCGATTGGGAGGGGGCTTCACTTCGTAATTAGTCACGAGCAGCGCGTGCGGCAGTGCGCCGGGGTTGTCAATAAGTTCGCGGCCCTGTTCATTTTGGGCATAGGCGATGCGGAAGCGGAGCAGGGCAAATATTTTCGGCAGTCGGGTAAAACTCATGTACTGGCCGGCGCCCTGCAGATTTACGTTCTGGGTGGAGGCGATAAATTCGGCGTAGCGTTTGAGCGCAAAAGGATTGTCCCCCCACAGATCGGGCGCATGGAGGAAGTAACCGTTTTCAGGCCTGGCCCGATTGAGCACCCGGTAGTCACCCGGATGCGCCGCGATATACTTAGCGAGGCCGGGTGGTTCCACGTCAGCCAGAGAGGCTGTGCCCAAATGGGCCTCAGCGAAAAAGAGCATTTCCAGCGGATAAAGCACCAGCACGGCCCAGCGACAGGCTGGGCGGAAATGAGCCAGCAACAAGGAAACGCCGCTCGCCAGGAAAAGCCAGCCGCCGATCATTAAGCCATGGCAGGCTTGCAGGCCGATGATTTGTAAGAACTGCTCATTGGCAAAATTCGCCGTAGGCACATAGCTTTGATTGTCTTGATGGGCGATGGTCCAAAGGCTTTCCAAGTACCCGGGGTTGTTTTCAATCGCGTAGCCCAGACCAAAGGTGACCAGGCCGGCAAATACTAACCCAAGGGCCAGCGGCTTGGGCCCGAGCTGGCCGCGAATCACCGCATCTGCTCCGGCACCGATATTTAGAAACAAGAACAGCGCCGTCGGGAAAAGAAATTTGGCGGTACCGCGGAATTGACCAAAGAAGGGCGCGTAATCATAAAGCAAACGGAACACTGGGGTGTGGTCGCCCAGGGCTAAAATAAACAACGCCGCGACGATTAACCAGTCAGCGCAGGCCCAACGACGGCAGGCCGCGGCGCAAGGGGCTAGCATGGCCAGCACCAGCCCGGTTACGCCGACGAAGGCAGAAGTCTCCCACACATTATAGCGGCCCCAATAGGCAACGTTGGACAAATTGCCAAAAAAATCTGGAGCAATTGTGGTGAGCAAACTTTCGGGAGGAAAAGAAATCAGGCGCGCGAAACCAAACGCAAGCTTGTCCTGGCGAACCCCTTCGGCGGACGCAGCCAGGCCGGGCAAAAGTTGGGCGGCAGCCAAAGCGGCCCCGCACAGATAGACCATGGCAACAAACGGCAAAGCTCGCCGGCGAACGGCTGGTTCGATGAGGGAATAAACCACTGCGTGAATACCTGCCGCAATCGCGATATAAAAAACGTATTGCGGACTTCCGCCAAGAATCTGCAGGCACACGCAGGCCGCCGCCAGCAAGAGTGGTCGCAAGGGACGGCTACGCCACGAGGTCTCTAACGCACAAAACATCCAGGGCGACCACGCCACAGTGTTAATATGGGTGAGATGGCCAGAATACAGACGAAGAAAGACCGGGCCGCTGAGCGCCAGCCCCAAGCCTGCAAGCAAACCAGCCAAAGGGTGGCCGCCCCGACGGGTTACCCAGAAACCCATGCCCCACCCAAGCAGCAACAAGTGCAGCAGATAGGACAAGTTGACAGCCCGGGCCAAAGGTAAAAATAAATAAACTACATTGGGCGGATAAAACTCCGCGGATTGAAAATCGCCCAAAAAAGGCTGGCCGCCATAATCATAAGGGTTCCACAGCGGGAAATGCCCGGTCTTGATGTTATCGGCGGCAAAGGCCCGCCAAGCGGCCTCCTGACCGATCATGTCGGTATCAGGCGCAGACAAAAATTTGTCGGCGGGCAAGACCGCGACAATGGCCACCACCACCGCCACGCTGAATAGAACGCCAAGCCATATGCGGCGATGTTCGCTGATGGAATCACGAAAGGGCATGGGGGCGCGGGACGCGGAAGGATACTTTCAGCATAATTAACCACACGAGCCCGGCGAGCACCGAGACGATGAGCCCGATGCGGAACGAGGCCGGAGCGTATTCGACCACGAGCTCGTGGTGACCGGCGCTAAGCGGAATCGCGCGGACGATATAATCGGCGGGCAGAATTTCGTAGCTGGACTGAACGCTGCCCGGCAAGGCGCGGGCCCGCCAGCCGGAGCAATAGAGGTCAGTGATGAGCAACAGCGCGGGGGTGGGCGTATCAATCTCGAAGGTCAGCGTGTCGCAATTGGTGTCGGTGAATTTGACCGAGCCAGGAGCTGCGCCGGGCTGGGGCTTGGGAGAGGGCTCGCTTTCGAGCAGCACGGTTTTAGCCGGGTCAAAGGCGGGATTGTTCAACTCGGCAAAAATCATATCGCGATCGGGCTTCACTTGATAATTGGTGACCAGCAGCGCGCGCGGCAAGGCACCGGGGTTGTCAATGATTTGGTAACCGTGAGCATTCTGCAAAAAGGCGAGACGGAAGCGAAGCAGGGCAAAAATTTTCGGCAAATAACGAAAATAAATGTATTGGTTGTTAAGGTTTGGATCAATGCCCTGGGCGAAGGCCATGAATTCCGAATAGCGTTTCAAGGTGGTGGGGTCGTTGCCCCACAGGTCTGATTTTCCGAGAAAATAGCCGTTATCTTCGGAAAGAGGATTGAGAATCCGGTAGTCGCCAGGATGCGCGTTGATGTAGCTGGCAATGGGCTTGGGCGCCAAATCAGAGATATGTGACGTATCGAGGTTGGCGCGAGCAAAACAAAACATTTCCAAGGGCAAGAGCGCGAGCGGCACCCAGCGCCAGACAGCACGTTGGCGGGCCAGCAACAACGAGGCGCCAATGGTCAGGAGCAAAACGCCGCCCGTGGCTAAAGCGCCGCCAGCTTGCAGGCCGACATCATGAATAAACTGATCATCCGAAAGTTGGGCCGCGGATAAATAACTTTCATGGGTTTGCTGGATGAAATGGGTAAAGCGGCCCAGGATTTCCGGACGCAGCAGGATAAAGCCTCCCGCAAGCAATGCGAACAGCCCGGCGAGCAGCACGGTCTGCGCAAGAAGTTTCTGGCCCAGGCGTCCGCGAATGAGCGCATCGGCACCAGCGCCAATGCCCAAAGCGATGAAGATCAGCACGGGAAAATCAAATTTGGCCAGAGCGCGGAATTCACCAAAGCCAAAGACCCAGTCGTAGAGTATTTTGAGCAACGGCGTATGATTGCCCAGCGCGAGCAGGCCCAGCGGAATGGCAATCAACAGGTCAAGGCGCGTGCGGCGACGGTGCCCGGCGTCGAAAAAGGCCAGTGCGGCGAGTACCAAACCGGAAACGCTGATAAAAATGGAAACCTCCCAGAGATAACAACGGCCCCAATAAACGGCCTGAGTGAGATTGCCAAAAAAGCTCGGCGCGATGAGCGTGAGCACGTTTTCCGGGGGGAAGGAAAACATGCTGACAAAATTATAGGCGAGTTTGCTTTGGCGGACGCTTTCTCCAATGGCGGCGAGGCCGGGCAATAGCTGGGCAGCGGACAACAAGGCCCCGCCGAAGTAGGCGATGACGACGTTGGGCAGTGCACGCCGGCGTAGCGCGGGCTCGGCGATGGAATAGACGATGGCGTGAAGGCCAGCGGCGATGCCGAGGTAGAAAACGTATTGGGGATGGCCGCCGAGGATTTGCAGGCAAACCAGCGCCGCGGCCAGCAGCAAGGGCCGGATGCGCGGGCCACGCCAGGCCGCCTCCAGCGCGCAGAACAGCCAGGGCGCCCAAGCCATGGTGCAAATATTAGCCAGATGTCCGGCAAACAGGCGCATAAAAACGGGGCCGCTCAGCGCCAGCGCAATTCCGGCCAATGCTCCGGCGAGCGGATGATTACCACGGCGAGTTACCCAAAACCCCATGCCCCACCCCATCAATAAGAGATGCAGCAGAAAGGACAAATTGACGGCACGGGCCAGCGGTAAAAATAAAAAAATGACATTGGGCGGATAAAGTTCGGCCGACTGAAAATCGCCTAAAAAGGGCTGGCCGCTGTAGGCGTAGGGATTCCACAGCGGGAAGTGCCCGGCCCGGATGTTGTCGGTCGCAAAGGCCCGCCAGGCGGCCAACTGACCGATGAGATCCGTGTTGGGCGAGGACAGAAACAAATCCCCGGGCAGCAATAATACAAGAGCGACAACCGCGGCCACGCTCAGTAGCGCATAAAGCCAAATTTGCCGGCGAAAAGCGACTGCCGTGGCCGGTGAGTGCATGAGGCGGATTGTGGACGCGAAAGGCCGGGTTCGTCGATGGGGAAAAATCGACCGGTAACAGACCGACAAACTTAAACTACGAAGGGGAGCTCAATTCGTCGGAAACGGATTCCGTTCGGAGAACTGCGCCTGATGCCAGTAGGGGTAAGTGCGCGATTTGGCGCTGGCAGCTTCGAGTCTGGCAATTTGCGCGGGGGTTAGTTTAAAATCAGCTGCAGTCAGATTCTGGCGCAGTTGGGTTTCGTCGCGGGCGCCGATGATAACGGTGGACACGCTGGGGCGCTGCAAGACCCAGTTGATGGCGATTTGAGCAATATGGCGGCCAGTTTCCTTTGCAATTTCGTCGAGAACGTCCACCACGCCAAAAACGAATTCATCATCAACTGGCGGAGCGATGCGCACGGTGTTGGCGTCCTGCAAGCGGCTGACTTTGGGAAGAGTTTGCCCGCGGCGAACTTTACCACCCAAACGGCCAAACCCGAGCGGACTCCACACGACAGCGCCGACGCCTTGATCGAGGCCCAGCGGCATCAATTCCCATTCGTATTCACGACCCAGGAGGGAATAGTAGGCTTGGTGGGCGACATAACGAGCGAGCCCAAATTTTTCGGAAACGGCCAGCGACTTCATCAGATGCCAGCCGGAAAAATTGGAACAACCAATGTAGCGGATTTTGCCGGCACGTACCAAATCATCGAGGGTGTGGATTACTTCCTCGACAGGAGTCAGCGCATCGAAGCCGTGGAGTTGGTAGAGGTCAATATAGTCGGTGCCAAGGCGGCGGAGACTGCCTTCGACAGATTTGATGAGGTGGGCGCGTGAAGAACCGACGTCATTGGGGCCTTGGCCAAAACGGAAAGTACCTTTGGTCGAAATAATCACTTGGTCACGGCGGCCTTTAATCGCTCCGCCGAGAACTTCTTCGGCAGCACCGGCGGAATAAATATCGGCCGAGTCGAACATCGTTACGCCAGCTTCAAGACAGAGATCGACGAGGCGCGTGGCGTCTTTCACGCCGGTGGTGCCCCACTGTTCAAAGCCCGGGCCACCGCCGAAGGTGGCGGTGCCGTAGCTCAGCACGGGTACTTTCAATCCTGATTTGCCAAGTTGACGATTTTCCATGGGGTAAAGCAGGTTGGCAGTGGAATTAGCCGACGAATTAATGCTCGCCGCACTTATATGGACAACTGCGGGCGCTTGGGGTCGGGCCAGTCAATGTGGAAGAATTTGCCACGCGGCTGGTCCACGCGCTCGTAGGTATGCGCGCCGAAGAAGTCGCGTTGACCTTGGAGGAGATTTTGCGGCAAGCGGTCAGCGCGGTAGCCATCGTAATACGCCAGCGCGCTGGAGAAGCAGGGCATCGGCACGCCGAATTCCGCGCCGAGGGCGACGACGCGCCGCCAGTTTTCCTGCGCGCCTTCAATCTGGCTGCAGAAATACGGGTCGAGGAGCAGGTTGGCCAGTTTGGCATCGCGGGCGTAGGCCTCGGTAATTTTCTGCAAGAACGCGGCGCGGATGATGCAACCACCGCGCCAGATTTGCGCGATTTCGCCGAAATTCAGCGTCCAGTTGTATTCCTTCTGTGCCTCGCGCATGAGCTGGAAGCCCTGGGCGTAAGAGCAGATTTTTGAGCAATAGAGGGCATCGTGCACGGCTTTGACCAAGGCGGCGGTGTCGCCGGAGAATTTTTTGCCCGGGCCTTTGAGAATTTTTGAAGCCGCGACGCGTTCGTCTTTGATGGCGCTGATGCAGCGCGCAAACACGGCTTCGGCGACAGTGGGCGCGGGCACACCCATGTCGAGCGCGCTCGTCGAGGTCCACTTGCCAGTGCCTTTTTGGCCGGCGGTGTCGAGGACGATATCCACAAAAGGTTTGCCGGTGACGGGGTCTTTCTGGCGCAGGACGTCGGCGGAGATTTCGATGAGAAAGGAGTCGAGCACGCCGGTGTCCCATTGCGCGAAGATGTCGCCAATGGCGGACGGAGATAAGCCAGGGAGACGTTGCAGGACGTCGTACGCCTCGCAAATCATCTGCATGTCGCCGTATTCGATGCCATTGTGGACCATCTTAACATAGTGGCCCGCGCCGTCGGCACCGATGTACGCAGTGCACGGGACTCCACCCACGATGGGCTTGCCCGGGGCGGCACCTTCGAGCGGCTTGCCGGTCTTGGGGTCAACTTTGGCGGCGACGGCTTTCCAAATGGGTTCGAGTTCCTTCCATGAGCTGATGTCACCACCGGGCATGAGGGAAGGGCCGAAGCGCGCGCCTTCTTCACCGCCGGAGACGCCGCTGCCGATGAAACGCAGATTTTTGGCCTTGAGGCGTTTTTCGCGGGCGATGGTGTCGTTCCAATTCGCGTTGCCACCGTCAATGATGATGTCGCCTGGCTCGAAGTGCGCGGCGAGCTCGTCAATGACGGCCTCGGTGCCAGCGCCGGCTTTGACGAGGATGACGACCTTGCGGGGTTTTTTGAGGGACTGGACGAAGTCTGCCAATTTATCGAAACCGACGAGTCCGCCGGGGGTGTTCGGGTTTTCCGCGACAAATTGGGCGGTCTTCGAGGCCGTGCGATTGAACACGGAGATGCGGAAGCCGTGATCGGCGATGTTTAGCGCGAGGTTTTGGCCCATGACGGCAAGGCCGACGAGCCCGATATCGGAAGTAGCGGTAGGCATGTGGATGAAAGAGGGACAGCGAGCCTAGGCCAATGGCGCGGGTGTCAAAAGCCTAAAATGCAGGCTACAAAAACAAGCCGCAGCATTTAATTGGTAGCAACAAGGTTACAAAGGGCGGTTGAGCCGCGCTTTTTTCTTTTCCCTATGCTTATTTGCCTATTGTCTATCTGGATATGGCAGTTTCGGTGAATCTCGATTTGGCGGCGGTGGATGCGGCCGATGCGATTCGACAACTGGCAGCCTCCCTGGCCCAGATGCCGGGGGTGGCGGATGGGACGCGGCTGGTAACCGATGTATTGGCGCGCGAGGTCGTACTGCCAACTTATGTCGGCGAAGGCGTGGCGCTGCCCCACGCCCGAACTGATGCCGTGACCACGCGGGTGGTGGCTGTGGCGCGGAGTCCGCAAGGAGTGCCCTTTGGTCCGAAGGGAGAACTGGCGCACTTGATTGTGCTGGTCGGCTGCCCGCGCCAGGATGTGAGTTCCTATCTGACTTTTAGCAGGCAATTGCTGCGACGACTGCGGGTGCCGAGGGTGCGCACAGAGTTGCTTACGGTGAAGGAACCGGCTAAGTTTCTGCAGCTTCTCGAATTGAACGATGAAGCGCCCGCGGGCTCCGCGGCGTCATGAACGAAGGCAATTTGTTTTTTCTTTTGCGCGCTTGGCTGTGGTTGCGCCGCCAGGCCCGGCCAACGGATGTGCAATGGAACCTGGTCATGGCCGTGTTGGTGGGAGTGGTGGGCGCAGGGCTGGGATTGCTCTTCAAGGCGGCGACCCTCGTGTTGCAAGAAATGTTGACCGGCGTCGCTGGGGGTGGGCTGGCTGCTTTTGCGGAACTGCCGCCGTGGCAACGGGTGTTGGTGCCCACCGTGGGCGGTTTGATGGCGGGGCTGACCTTGATGCTGGGGCAGAAGCTCGTTAAACAAAAACCAACCGAGTACATGGAAGCCATCAGGCTCGGCGACGGGCGGCTGCCGGTGAAATCAAGCCTCTATCGTTCGTTTGCTGCGATGCTCTCCATCGCCTCGGGCACGGCGATTGGCAAAGAGGGGCCGCTGGTGCAGTTGTCATCGCTGGCGGCGTCTATATTGGGCCAGATGCGGAAATTTCCCCCGGCGCGGCGGCGGTTGCTGGTGGCGTGCGGTGCGGCGGCGGGCGTCGCGGCGGCTTACAACGCGCCCATCGCCGCGGCATTGTTTGTATCGGAAATCACGGTGGGGTCGCTGGCGATGGAAAGTCTGGGGCCATTGATTTTCGCAGCCGTAGCGAGCATCCTGACGGTGCATGTTTTTTCAGACGCCAGCCCGCTCTACCGGTTGGAGCATTTTGCGCTGCCGCATTGGACGGAGATGATTTGTTTTTGCGCAGTAGGCATTGCCTGCGGGTTGATGGCGGCCTTGTTTTTGGCGATGCTGGAACAGATAAAAAAATGGTTTCAGAAAGTAACGGTGCCGTTGGCCGGGAAGCTTGCGTTGGGGGGGCTGCTGGTAGGGCTGATTGCGCTGGCGCATCCCGAGGTGACGGGCAACGGCTATGACGTGTTGAAGTCCCTCCTGCATGGTGAGACGGTGCTGCAACCCGGTGAATGGCTATGGCAGGCGGTGTTACTGATTCTGCTGGCGCGGATGGTGGCGACTTCTGCAGCGTTTGGGTCGGGGGCGGTGGGTGGGGTGTTTACGCCGACGCTGGTGGTGGGCGCGTGCACGGGGTCGTTGTGCTGGCAGGCATTTGCGGTGGCGTTCCCGGACTTGCGCATTGACCAGGCAGGTTTTTCCACCGTGGGCATGGGGGCAGTGCTGGCGGCGGCGACGCAGGCGCCGTTCATGTCCATTTTGATGATTTTCGAGATGACTTTGAGCTACGAGATTATGATTCCACTGATGCTGGCGAGCGTCATCGGCTATTATACTTTTCGCGGGCTTCGCATCCATTCGCTCTACCATCACGGCCCGCCGGACGCTTATGACATCTTTAACCGTCCGCTGGAAACACTGACGGTAGCTGACATCATGCAGACGGAACCGCGCACCATCGGCCCGGAGGCGGGCTTTGGCGAAGTCGCGAGACACTTTCTCGTCGAGGGCTTTGACCGCCAGTACATGATTGGGCCTGACCGCAAACTGTTGGGGGTCGTACGATTGGAGGATCTCGCAGAACATCTGCACAGCCGTTCGCTGGCAGCGGCATTTATTGCCGGTGACATTGCCCACGAGAATCCGCCCGCGCTCGACACCCGCACGCCCCTGCCCGAGGCGCTCGTGCTATTTACGCATGAGCATGAACACGAGTTGCCGGTGGTGCGCGCAGGAACTGGAGAACTGGCCGGCACCCTTACGCGCAATGATTTGCTGTTGACGCTGGCCGAAGCGGGCAAGCGCATGGCACCGCGACAGTAAAGAGCCCAACCGGGCGCGCTTGCCACGCGGCGAAATATGGGGCAAGTTTAAGCCGCATGCCCACGGCGACCAAGGCCTTTGCGTTTATCTGCGGCGACGACGATTTCCTCGTCACGAAGCGCGGGCGCGAGCGTTTTGCGGAAATGACGGCGGGGTTGACGGACGAATTTTCAAAGGAAGTGATTGAGGCGGCGGTGCAAAACTTGACGGAATTGGAGGCCGTGGTGACGCGATTCCGGGCCTCGGTGCAGACACTGTCGCTGTTCGGCGACCGCAAGGCGGTGTGGCTGAAGGATGTGAATTTTATCGCGGACACGGTGACGGGACGCTCTGAGGGGGCCAAGGCCTTGGTGACGGATTTGCAGGCATTGCTCGAAAGTGTGGATCCGGCGGCGGTCGCAGTGTTGATAACGGCGTGTCCGGTGGACCGCCGACGCAGTGAGTTCAAATGGATGCAGAAAAGCGGCGAATACGAATTTCTCGGCGGCGAAGGCAGCGGAGAAGTCCTTATTGGATTGGCACAACAGGAGGCGAAGAATTTAGCGGTTTCGTTTGCGCCGGGGGCGCTGGAAGTACTCGCAGCCAAGGTTAACGGTCACACGCGGCTGGCGCTGGAGGAGACCCGCAAGCTTGCGACGTATTTGGGAAAACCCGGCGAGGTGATTACGGAAAAGCTGATTCGCGAACTGGTGCCGGATTTTGGTGAAGGCGATTTCTTTGAACCCGCAGAGGCGTTTTTCTCGCTCGACCTGGCGTGGACGCTGGACTCGCTCAAGCGCTACTTTTTTGCGGGGAATTCGGCGCGGCCGCTTCTTTCCAATTTGCAAGGCCGCAACCGGTTGATGATTCAATTGCGGGTGTTGCTGGATAGCGGGGAACTGCGGCTCGGGTATCGCGGGTTGGATCAAGGCTCGTTTGAGGCGGCGCGGCAGACGTATGCGCGGCACTTTGGCGGGTTGGACGACAAGTCCACGTTTAACCTGTTTACGCAAAATATCTGGTACTTGGGCAAGCTCGGCGAAAAGGCCAAGGCGCTGCCGCTGAAGCGGCTCATTGATTTTCAAACCGCGTTTCTCGTTGCTTTCGAGCAACTCCTCCAGCGCGGGACCGCGGAAGAGGAAGCGGTGATGCGTGATTTGGCTGTGCGCTGTTTGGGGTAAATTAGTTTTTGCAGTGAAAATCAAGCCGACTGCGTGCGGCTTCAAGAAACTCGCCGATTTTTCCTTTGGTAATTGGTTCCGAAAAAATGAACTTTTTCGTTTTCGCACCAGTCCGCACAAACAAATAATGCCGCTTGCTTAGACAAGCCTGCCATACGAGCCACACGCCCACGCCACCGAAAAAGAGCAAAGCGGCATGCAGTCGAACATAAAAATTTCCGTTTCGGAAAATATAATATAACAAGGCTATTAATGAAGGCACACCGGCGACCATTAGGAGCAGACCAATGATTAGAGATCTTGCCGGGTGTTCTTCTGGGCTGCCGAACTGTAATTGGCAGCTAATCAATTCTGCTCGCTTTATTTCAAAAACAATACGCCGGTCCTGCACTTGCCGAATAACGGTTTTGGTAATCGAAACACCTTGGAGCGAAATTCTGTCATCCGGAACTGACTTAAGCACGGGCGTTGGGCCTGGCTTGGCGGGCAGTTTTCGCCAACCAAATACCCAATTTATTAATCGCTGTAAAAATCCAGATAGCATACTCGAAGTTGAAAATCATCAACTTGAATGCCATGAAGTAGGTGGTTTTCATATCGTTGTCCAGTCTCTGGTAGCCGTTGATTCTTCGGCGGTGACTTCTGTCCCCGTTTCTGCCTACAATCACGGTTCGTTCGATTTATGACCACCTTTCGCGACATTCCCTTTGGGCAGCCGGTGCCCAATTCGCCCCATGCCGTGCTGTGCAGCCTGCCGCGGCTGGCGGACGTTATTGGCTACGAGGAGCGCCGACCGGAAGTCGTGGCGGCGATGAAGGTGGGGTATCCACGGTTTCTCATCAACCCTTTGGTGGCGCAGGCGCAAAAGGTGGCGGCGCGGGAGCTGAAGTTGGTCGGCCGCGAAGTGCGGTTGGTGCAAACCAAACGCCTGGCGGCGGGCATGGCGCAATTTATCGGCAAGGCAGCGGCGGAGCCTACTTCGTGGCGCGGAGTCTGGGCGGTGGATTTCCCGAACATCCAGCAAGCCATCGCGCGGGCCAAGGCCTTTCACCAACATGTCGGCGCAGCGATTAGTTCACGCCAGGCCGAGGACATTCTCCTCGCCACGGGTGACCTGACGACGCGCTTTGCCGAAACGCCCTTTGCAGGAGACCCAATTGCAAAAATTCAAACGAATCTGGCCGAGGCCTATGGCGTAGCCAATCCAGCGTCCATTTTGCTGACGGGTTCGGGCATGACGGCGTTTTTTGAAGTGTTTCAGGCCGTCAGCGAAGTCCAGGTTCACCGCAGCCAGCGGCGGCGCTGGCTGCAAATCGGCTGGCAATATGTGGACACGACGGAGGTTTTGAAAAAATTTCTCGGCCCGAATGAACAGTTTCACTTTTGGCCGGATGCGCATGACTTGGCCGGACTAAAAAAGTTTTTTGAACAATATGGCGCGGAACTCGCCGGAGTGGTGGCGGAATTTCCCACCAATCCGTTGCTGCAAGCGGTGGATTTGTCGGCGCTGCATGCGTTGTGCCGGAAGCATGGGGCGGTACTGCTGGTGGATCCCACGCTGGCCAGCCCGCGGGTGGTGGATGTGCTGCAGCATAGCGATGTGGTGTTCAACAGCCTGACGAAATATGCCGGCAATCAGGGCGACTTCATGGGCGGCGCGGTGGTGTTTAATCCGGCGTCGAAATGGACGGCGGAATTGCGCGGCATTGTGGCGGGGAACCTGGCGCCGCACTATGAACGCGACCTGCGGCGGCTGGCCACGCAGATTGATGGCTATGCGCCGTTGGTGGAAAAGGCCACGGCTAACGCCACCCGCCTGGCGCAATATCTGGAAAAACACCCGGGGGTGAAGTCAGTGCATTGGACGGGCAGCGCTTTGGCGAAGGAGAATTTTTCGCAACAGGCGCGCAAGCCCGGCCTGAATGCCAGTGTTTTCAGCTTTGTGCCACGAGGAGACCTGGCGCGTTTTTACGACCGCATCCAAGTGGTCAAGGGGCCCAGCTTTGGGGTCAACTTTACGCTGATTTGCCCGTTTATGTACCTCGCCCACTATGATTTGGTGAGCACGCCAGAAGGACGGGAACAGCTGGCAGGCCTTGGTCTCGACCCTGCGCTGATACGGGTATCGGTCGGGCCGGAACCTTACGCGCAAATTGAGGCAGCTTTTGCTGCGGCGTTAAAATAGCTTATGGCTAAACTTCTCGCAGCCATAGGGTAAGGCGTTTCATTGCCCGGACCAGACGAAAAGAATGTCCGCCTAACGTTTGACACATGGCCAGCGAATCCGTACATTGGTTGCCCTTCGCCCGTTGTTAATCTTCATGAGCAACAAACCCACCAATTCCGCCAGCGCTGGTGTCGACGCCGCGCTACAGCGCAAGTATGACTCGAATTTCCAAGTGACACCGGATTACCGCGCGAGCCTGCCGGATGTACAAAACGGGCCGGTGGCGGAAATTCAGGGGGCGCAGATTCCCATCCAGCAGGTCGGCATCTCGGGCTTCCGCCTGCCGCTCAAATTTCTGACGGCGAAGAACGAGCAGGTAACTCTGGAAGCGATGGTCACGGGTACGGTTTCGCTTTCGGGAGAGCAAAAGGGCATCAATATGTCGCGCCTGATGCGCGTGTTCTACGAATTCAAGGATCGGGTGTTTATCCCGGAGTTGCTCGAAGAAATTTTACTGCGTTACAAACAGGAGTTGCAATGCACCCGGGCGCGCCTGCGGGTGGCCTTTAATTACCCCTTGTTGCGGCCGAGTCTGCGCAGTGGGCTGGAGGGCTACCAGTATTATCAGGTGGTCTATGAAGGCACGCTTTGCGACCTGAACTGGTTCCGCAAGTTCATCCATTTTGACTTTGTTTATTCTTCGGCCTGCCCCTGTTCGGCGGAGCTGACCGAGCACGCGCGCGATGGGCGTCACACGTATGGCATTCCACATTCCCAGCGCAGCAAAGCGCGGGTGAGTGTCGAGGTGCAGCCGGGGGTGTCGTTGACGATTGAGGACTTGCATGCGCACTGCCTGGCGGCTTTGCATACGGAGACACAGGTGTTGGTGCGTCGCGAGGACGAGCAGGCCTTTGCGGAATTGAATGGCGCGTTCCAAAAATTTGTCGAGGATGCGGCCCGGCTGCTCTACGAGCAAGTGGATGGCGACCGCCGCATCCGCGACTTCCAAATTGCGTGCGCGCACCTGGAATCGCTGCACTCGCACGACGCCGTAGCCGTGGTCTGCAAGGGCCAGCCGAATGGTTTTGACGCCAGCTTTACGGATTTTGCCAGCCTGGTTTGTTAAGTAGCTACGGGATGGGATTGCGTTGGGCCGGTGGGCCAATTATGGGAAGAGGCAACCCTGACCGTCCCCCACCCCATGGAACCATCGCCTAGCGCGCAATCCAGTCGTTTTTTTAATCTGCTGTTGTTGGCAGGGTGTGCGACTTTTTTGGTTTTGGGCGCTGGCTGCGCCGGTTCCGGTGGAATGGCGAATCCGGAAAGCACAATTGCACCAACACCCTTTCGTTCTTCGACGCCTTCGCCAAGCTATCCGCCTGCGCCATACACGCCGGCTCCAGCGCCCCCACCGGTAGCGGGCGGGCGGGTGTATCTCGGCATTGATGTCGAAGCTGAAAGAAAGTTTGCGGATTTGCAGGGTTTGCGCGTGGGATTGCTCACACATCCGGCGGGCGTGAATCGTGATGGAGTGAGTACGATTGAGGTTTTGCGACATGCGCCGGGCGTCAAGCTGGTGGCGTTGTTTGGCCCGGAGCACGGACTTTTCGGTGACGAAAAAGCGTCTGCGCCGGTGGCCAACACGACTGATAAGAAGACCGGATTGCCTGTTTACTCGCTATATAGTGACAAGCCGTTCATTCGCGCGCCGACTCCCGAGATGCTCAAGGACATTGATGTCATGGTGGTCGATTTACAGGATCTCGGCACGCGTTCGTATACTTTTATCAGTTGCTTGCGTTTGACGATGGAGGCGTGCTTTGAGCAGAACAAGACCGTTGTCGTGCTCGATCGACCCAATCCACTGGGGGGCCTGAAAGTCGGCGGGCCGATTCTCGAGGAAAAATGGATGAGCTACGTCGGCGAATACCCAATGCCGTATGTGTTTGGGCTGACGATAGGCGAACTGGCGCAAATCGCCAGAGACTCTCCTGGCTGGCTTGACCCTGGGAACGATAATGTGCGCAAACGAGGGAAGCTCATCGTGGTGCCGATGCACGGCTGGCGGCGATCCATGGTTTGGGCCGATACTGGGCTAAAGTGGATTCCCACGTCGCCAAACATTCCTTCCGCCGGGGCCGCGTTTGGTTACAGCTTGACCGGCCTTGGCCATGTACTCGACAAAGTCGGCTACTTTGCCCATGGAGTCGGCACGCCGTATCCATTTCGACTGCTGAACTATCCCGGGCACAAACCGGCGGAGTTGGCGGCGACGATGAACCGCCTCGGCCTGGCGGGATTGCATTTTGATGAACGAGACTACCGCGATGCAAAAGGCGACCATTCGGGGGTGTATGTGAACATCACGAACTGGAATGCGGTGGATCCGACAAGGCTGGGTTTTGAGATGATGAAGCTGGACGCGGCGTGGGCACCCGGCG
>Ga0206854_1064_pt1 | contig 31258 bp, 29 predicted proteins | sample Alteio_BWOrgCont_50_FD_152870 | JGI IMG/M metagenome (GOLD analysis project Ga0206854, IMG submission 152870) | Enriched cells from forest soil in Barre Woods Harvard Forest LTER site, Petersham, Massachusetts, United States -... | ecosystem: Environmental > Terrestrial > Soil > Temperate forest >...
GATCGCGAAACCTGCATTCCTTGCGGCCCAGGCGTTGCCAGTAATCGCCTTTATTGCCGCATTCGTCTGGCGGAAGCGGACCGATAGTTTGGCGAACAACCCACGATTGCGCCGTCAACGGCTGGTGGCGCAACTGGTTGAGATGGGGATTGATGATCTGAAGAAATTCGCCGCGGAAAATAATTCCGAAGCGTTCTTCACCTCGCTGTTCCGCTTGTTGCGAGAGCAAATGGGGGAGCGGCTGGATTGCCCGGCCAGTTCGATCACTGAAGCCGTGGTGGATGAGAAGCTGGCCGCGCACGGCGCTCCGGAAGGGGTATTGACGGGGTTGCGCGAATTGTTCCAGCTTTGCAACCAGGCGCGCTACGCGCCGGTGCGGGGGAGCGAGGAATTGAACTCAGTCGCAGCCAAATTTGAAAAGACCGTTGGAGAGTTGCAGGGTTTAAGAATATGAGATCGCAAGTTTATTTTGCCATGCGTCACCTGGCGTCTTCCCAAAAAGCGCCAGAGGACTGGCGCACTCCAAAAGCTAGCGCAAAATTCGACAGGGCGATGGCAATCGCTCGCCGTCTTGGACTGCGGCAGTCTTCTGCCGCTTTCATGCGCGTGGTTCTTTCTGTTTTGTTAATGGCGGTTTTGACTGAAAATCTTTATGCGGCGGAGGTCGCAACGGATTTTTCCGCGGCGAGCCAGTTGTATGCCGAAGGTAAATATCCAGAGGCCGCAAACGCGTATGAGAGAATCCTGCAATCCGGCGTGGTTTCGCCGAACCTGCTGTTCGATTACGGAAACGCCGAATTCAAGGCCGGCAGCGTGGGGAAAGCCATCGCCGCGTTCCGGGACGCGGAATTGCTGGCGCCGCGTGATTCTGAGATCCGCGCGAATCTTGGCTATGTGCGAAGCCAGGTGCAGGGGGCCGCGCCGGCCGGAAGCCTCTGGCGGGATTGGCTGGGGCAATTGACCTTGAATGAATGGTCATTGCTGACGGCGCTGGCATTGTGGCTAACGTTCCTCTTGCTGACGGCGAAACAATTCCGTCCAGCGCTTGCGCCCAGACTTCGCGGCGCAACCGGCTTTTTTGTGCTGCTAACGATTCTCCTGGGAATGGCGACGGGGGTGCTGGCGGCGGAGCATTATTCACAGCAAACCGCGGTGGTGGTTTCGGACGCGGTGACGCGGAGCGGGCCCTTTGATGACGCGCAAAATACATTTGCCGTCCACGATGGCGCGGAGCTTTTGGTGGTGGATCATCACGGGGACTGGGTGCAGGTGGCCGACGGGTCGGGAAGGACCGGCTGGCTGCAAATCAAACAGGTGGAACTGATCCCCGGGGCTTAGGGAAACCTGGGGAAAAATTGTTGAACACAGTGAAAAATTATTTGTCGGAAAAACACTCACAATGAACACAGGCATATCTGCAATCAACGAAGCGGTAAAGGAAGCGGGGGCGTTTACGCACCCGCTATTCAATGAACTCGGCAAGGTCATCGTCGGGCAAAGTTACCTGACAGAACGGCTGGTAATCGGGCTGCTGGCCAACGGGCATGTGTTGCTCGAAGGCGTGCCCGGCCTGGCCAAGACGCTGGCGGTGAAATCACTGGCGAACACGATGCGCGTGAAATTTTCGCGCCTGCAATTCACGCCGGACATGCTGCCCGCCGATGTCATCGGCACACAGATCTATAATCCACAATCCGGTGGGTTCACCACGCGCAAAGGGCCGGTGTTCGCCAACCTGATCCTGGCGGACGAGATCAACCGCGCACCGGCCAAGGTGCAGAGCGCGTTGCTGGAGGCGATGCAGGAACGACAAGTGACCATCGGCGACCAGACGTTCAAGCTGGACGAGCCGTTCCTGGTGTTGGCCACGCAAAACCCCATCGAGCAGGAAGGCACGTATCCGTTGCCCGAGGCGCAGGTGGACCGGTTCATGTTGAAATTGAAGATCGGTTATCCGAACCGCGCCGAGGAACGGCAGATCCTCGATATGATGGCCAGGACATCCGGCACGCCGGTGGCCGGCCCGGTGGTGGACGCCATGGACATTCTCAAAGCGCGCGAAGTCATCAATGACATTTACGTGGACGACAAGGTGAAGGATTACATCGTGGACCTGGTGTGCGCGACGCGCGACCCGGACCATTATAAGATCGCGGTGAAGGATTTCATCCAGCTCGGCGCCTCGCCGCGCGCGACGATCTCGTTGACGCTGGCAGCCAAGGCGTATGCGTTCCTGAAGGGGCGCGGATATGTGACGCCACAGGACGTAAAGAGCATCGGCATGGACGTACTGCGCCATCGCGTGGCCATCACCTACGAGGCGGAGGCGGAGGAAAAGACGAGCGAGACGGTCATCCAGAAAATTTTTGATGAGCTTCCCGTACCGTGATGATTGAAGCCAACGAAAATGAACTGGTTGTCGTGGGTGAATATCGGCAAAGCGGAAGAAAAGTGAAGATGCGCATGGATGCTGCCACCGCCTTGCATAGTCTGCTGCTGCAAGCTTCTTCAGCAGGAGTGGCAATCGTTCCCATTTCGGGCTTCCGCACATTTGCCTATCAAGAATCGTTGTTCCGCAAAACGGTCGCAAAATATGGTTCTGAAGAGACCGCAGTCCGGTGGGTGGCGCGTCCCGGGAATTCCGAGCATCACACGGGTTTGGCGGTTGACCTGGGCGATAGCGAAAGCCCGGCATGTGATGTTGAACCGCCATTTGAACAAACGAAAGCCTTTCAATGGCTTGAGAAGAATGCGGCGCAATTCGGCTTTGAGATGTCATTTCCGCGAAATAATCCGCACGGGGTGAACTATGAACCGTGGCATTGGCGGTTTATCGGAACACCGGAAGCAAAACAGGCATTTGAAAAATGATTCCCCGCGAAATCCTCAAAAAAATCCGGCAGATCGAGATCCGCACGAACCGGATCGTGACGGAGACATTGGCGGGCGCGTATCATTCTGTCTTCAAAGGGCAGGGGATGAACTTTGACGAGGTGCGCGAGTACCAACCGGGCGACGATGTGCGCTCGATCGATTGGAACGTCACGGCGCGGATGAACCATCCCTTCATCAAGAAATTTGTCGAAGAACGCGAGTTGACGCTGATGCTCGTGGTGGACGTGAGCGGGTCGGGTTTATTCGGTTCGCGCGGCCAATCGAAGCGGGAACTGGCGGCGGAGATCGCGTCGGTACTGGCATTTTCGGCGATCCGCAACAACGACAAGGTGGGTTTGATCCTGTTCACGGATGAGGTGGAGAAATTTATCCCGCCGCGCAAGGGCCGCAGCCACGTGCTGCGGGTCATCCGCGAAGTATTGTATTTTGAGCCGAAACGTCGTGGGACAGACCTGCGCCAGGCCTTGGAATTCCTCATGCGGGTGCAATCGCACAAGGCGGTCACGGTGGTGGTATCGGATTTTCTCACCGGGGACGGCGGCGGGGCATTGCCGAAGCCCCTCCAAAGCGCACTCCGGCAGACCAACCGCAAGCATGACGTGGTGGCTGTACAGATCACGGACCGTTACGAGATGGAACTGCCCGCGTTGGGACGCCTGGTGCTGGAGGACGCCGAGACGGGGGAGATCCTGGAGATCAATACCGGCAAAACAAGCAGTCGCGATGCTTTCGCTTTGCGGCAGGAAAAGCAGATCGGCGAGCTGGCACGGCAATTCCGATCATCCGGCATAGACACGATCCAGCTACGGACGGATGAGTCCTACAGCGCGGCGCTGGGGAAATTCTTTGAAACGCGTGAACGGCGGAGGATGAGAGGATAAATGGGCACGAATACTCCAACGCAGGCAATACCGGACATCCGTGACATCAAGCCGCCGATCGAGATCGTCAACGGCTGGGTGATCGTCTGGTGGACGCTGGCGGCGTTAGTGGTACTGGTGGCGTTGCGATTGGCGTGGTTATACTGGCAAAAACAACGTTTATGGGCTTCCACTCCACCACCGGTTCCGGCGCACATCCGCGCCAGGCATGCACTGGAGCGGGCGCTGGAGATCATCGCGCAACCAAAGCCGTTTTGCATCACGGTTTCAGACACGATCCGGTTTTATCTTGAGGAGCGGTTCAAATTTCGCGCGCCGGAGCGGACGACGGAGGAATTTTTGCGTGAACTCGGCGCGACCGACCTGCTTTCGCCCGAGCAAAAGGAAAGCCTGGGCGATTTTCTGGAGAGCTGCGACCTGGTGAAGTTTGCCAAATATGAGCCGGGCGAAAACGAGTTACGCGACCTGCACACTTCGGCGGTCAAGCTGGTGGAGGAAACCGAGCCAAAACAAATGGCAAGCGCCGAGGTGGTGCAGGCGTTGGCGCAGATGAGCGGGAAATCATAAATGACCTTTGCCCATCCATCTTTATTTCTGTTGCTGCTGTTGCTGCCGGTGCTGGCGTGGTTGAAGGGACGGCGCAGTCCGCAACCGGCGTTTTTGTATTCGTCATTGAAATTGATGGAGGGGCTGACTTCGGTGCGGCGGTCGAGGGCCGGGGGATTGCTGGCGGCGTTGCGCTGGCTGGCGTTGGCTGCATTCATCGTGGCGCTGGCCCAACCGCGGCTCACCCACAGCACCACGGAGGTGAAAGCCAGCGGCATTGACATCGTGTGCGCGTTGGATCTTTCCGGCAGCATGTACACGCAGGATTATAACATCAATGGCCAGGGTATCAGCCGCTTCCATATCGCACAGGCGGTGCTGAAAAAATTCGTTGAGGGGAGGCCGGATGACCGGATCGGGCTGGTGGTCTTTGCGGCGCAGGCGTTCATCGCATCGCCGTTGACGCTGGACCATGATTTTCTGCTGGATGACCTTGACCGGATGCAGATCGGCACGATCAATTCGGACGCGACCGCCATCGGCGACGGCATCATGACGGCATTGAACCGGCTGCGCGACTTGAAGGCGAAGAGCAAGATCATCGTGCTGATGACGGACGGTGGGAACAATTCTGGCAATATCGATCCGACGACGGCGGCGCAGGCGGCGCAGGCGCTGGGGGTGAAGGTGTACACCATCGGCCTGGGCAATGCGGAACTGGTCCGGGAAATGGGATTGCCGCCGGGATATCTGCCGGACACTGATACGTTGCAAAAGATTTCCGATATGACCGGCGCGAAATCCTACCAGGCCCCCAATGCGGAGGAGTTGACGGCAATCTACAAAGACATCAACAAACTGGAAAAGACGGAAGCCGTCGTCAACAAGTACACGCAGTACCGGGAATTGTTCCAATGGGCGATCGCCGTGGGGCTGGCGCTGCTATTGATCGAGGTCGTGCTGGCGCAAACCATTTTCCGCCGATTGCCATGAACTGGGACAATAAAATCATCCTGTTGCTGTTGCTGGTGATTCCGCCGGCGCTGGCCGCCTTTTATTGGCGGGTCGCGCGCCAGCGGCAAATCCTGCTGACACAATTCATCGAGGCGCGGCTGCTTCCCGCGTTGACGGTCGGCATCTCGCAACGCCGGCGAAAGATCCGCGTGGTGCTCATGATCCTGGCGGTGGTTTTGGTGATTGTGGCCATGGCCGGCCCGGAATACGGATATAACCTGCAAGAGGTGGAACAACGGGGGCTGGATATTGCGGTGGTCGTTGACACTTCCAAATCCATGCTCACACGGGACATCGCCCCGGACCGGTTGGAACGCGCCAAACTGGCCACGCTCGAGTTGATGCAAGATGCCAAATTTGACCGGTTGGGGCTGGTGGCATTCTCCGGCGAAGGTTTTATTGAATGTCCGCTGACGGTGGACGACTCGGCGTTCCAGCAGAGTGTGCAGGCGTTGGATGTGAACGTGATCCCTGAAGGGGGCACGGCGATCGCCGGCGCGATCGAAACGGCTGAGACGGCCTTCAAACAGAGCAACGCCCATAAAATCATCGTGCTGCTCACTGACGGCGAAGACAATGTGAACGAAGCCGATGCGCTGGCGGCGGCGCAGAACGCGGCGAAAGAGGGCATAAAGATTTTTACCATCGGGATCGGGACGGCGGCAGGCGATCTCATTGTGGTACAGGATGCCAACGGGAACACGGATTATGTGCGGGATGCGCAGGGAAACGTTGTGAAATCGCATCTGAATGAACGGCTGCTACAACAAATCGCAGGGGCGACCGGTGGATTTTATCTGCCGTTGCGCGCAGACACGATGGATGTGCTTTACGACCGCGGGTTGGCGCCGATCCCTAAAACGGAGGGGCAGGGGAAATTGATCCGGGAATACCACCAACAATTCTACTGGTTTTTGGCGGGAGCGATCTTGTTGTTATTGGTGGAGATGTTTTTGCCGGAACGGAAAAAGTCGTCCCCGGTCCCAAGTCCACAATCCAGGATCGCGACAACGACGGGCGCAATGGCGGTCGCGCTTGTGCTGATACCGATGGCATCCAGGGCTTCACCGTCGTCGGCGTTAAGGGATTATCAATCCGGCAATTTCACCAATGCGCTGGCGGAATATTCGCAATTGGCAGAAACGCGCACGAATGATTTCCGATTGGTTTTCAATGCGGGAGACGCAGCCTACCGGGCGACAAATTTTGACCTGGCGCAGGGGCTTTTCACGCAGGCGGCGCTATCGCCGGACTGGAAAATGCAACAGCAGGCGTATTACAACCTGGGAAACGCGCAATTCCAATCGGCAAAAAACGCGAAGGACCTGGATGGATTGCAGGCGGGATTGGAGACAGCGGAGAAAAGTTACACCCGCGCCGTGGACCTGAACACCAACGACCCTGATGCAGTGTACAATTATGAGTACACAAAAAACGCGATCGAACAGATCAAAGAATTCAAGGAGCTGTTGTTGCGCACGAAGAATGAGGCGGACACCGCCGTGCGCCAGGCCGAGTTTCACCGGGCATTGGAGATCATGGCGCCTTTGCAAAAAACCATCGCCGCCAAACAATTCCAGGATTATACCAAACGACTGAAGGACATCGATGACATTGCGACACCTCATCAGCCTTAGCCTGTTGCTGACCGCATTGGCTGCAGGCGCGCAGTCCGCCGGCGATTATTTCGACGGCGGCGCGCAGCTTTATATTTCCAACAACATCCCGGCGGCGCTGGACAAGACGGAAAAGGGCCTGAAGTCGTATCCCGACGATGCCAAGTTGAAGAAACTGGAGGAACTGCTCAAGCAACAGCAACAGAGCCAGTCCCAACAAAACCAGCAGAACCAACAGAACCAGTCAAAGCAGAATCAATCGCAGCAAAACCAGGCGCAGCAGCAGCAATCCCAGCAGGATCAGAAGAACCAGCAGAATCAACAACAGCAAAACCAGCAACAGAATCAACAGAGCCAATCGGGGCAACAACAGAAAGCGCAGCAGCAGGCGCAACAGCAGGCCGGTCAACAGAAGGCGGCGCAGGCCAATATGATGACGCCGGAGGACGCCAAACGGTTATTAGATTCTCAGAAAGACAACGAGCAGTATTTGCAAATAGCTCCGACAGGAAAACCGCCACCGGAAAACCAGACGATCAAGGACTGGTAGCCGCATTTTGGGCGGCTGGCTTGTTTTCGGGATGTTCGTCCAGAACCAACACGCCATGCGGCGGCAAATCGTAGTTGCCGGAAAATGTATTACCCGTGAGGAAATCGTGCATGGGTTTGTAGAATTGGATGCGCACTTGTGAGTTCTGGTGGTTGAGCAGGATATAAACGCGCGTGCCTTCCTTTTCCCTCATGCTGACCTCGACGTTTTCCGGGACTTTGAGCAGGGGATGCAGGCTGCAAATCTGCCGCAGCCAGGTGACGAGATCATGATAGAAATGCTGGTGGCTTTGCGTCCCGATATAGATGGCCTTGCCGAGGCCAAAGTTGTTCATCGTCATGGCGGGTTTGCCGGAATAAAATTCCTTGGCATAAACGGCGAGCACCTGGCAACCCTTCGGTTCAATGATATCGCACCACAGTTTGGCGGGATGCAAATGGCTGGTCGGGAACGCTCCCTTGAAGGTCAGATGGTTCTCCTCGCCGGGCGGGATGGGGTCAAACTCCACGACCTCCAACCCGAACAGGTCCATCAAATCATTGGGAATCCCACTGTCCGGCACGATGTGATGTTCGTTGACCAGGCCGGTGTTGAACGTGCCAACGAGCACCCCCCCGTTTTGAACGTACAATTTCAAATGGTCAGCTTCGGCGGAGGAAAGCACCTGGAGAGACGGCACAAAAACGATCTTATATTTTGAAAGATCTTCGACGGGGCGGGCAAATTCGACAGGAATATTGCGGTCGTGGAGCGCGTTATAAATGAGCTGGATATGATCGCGCAGGACGAAATATTTGTTGGGTTGCGCGGATTGTTGGAGCGCCCATTCGTTATCGTGGGTATAAAGGATGCAGGCTTGGGAAATCACTTTGGTATCCTTGAGCGACGGCGCGAGCAGCTTCAACTCCTCACCGATCTGGGCGACTTCCTGGTAAGTGCGGTTGTTGCCCTCGAGATGGTGCGACAGAACTGCCCCATAAAACTTTTCGTTGCCGATCCGCGGCTGCCGCCAACGGAAGAACAGGATGCCGTTCGCCCCGCGGGAGATGAGCTGGTAGGTGAACAGGCGGATCAAGCCGGGGCGCAGCAGGGTGTTGACGTCCGCCGTGGTCCCGTGGCCGACTTTTTGTTCCAGTGCCCAGAATCCGCTGTCACCTTCAGGGGTCCGGATGTTTATTTTTTTCAACGAGCGGAGAAAGTCGATATCGCAGGCCAATTCGGAAGTCTTGGCCCGGGTGACCGGATTGCTTTCGATGGAAACGAAGTCCACAGCATCGGCCATGTCAAAATGATCGAACTTGCGTGTGAAGGCGCGCATGGTGACGGTGACGGGATGTTGCGGACAAACTTCCCGCAGCAATTCGGCCTGCATTTTCACGAACTGCACCATGGCATCACTGCTGAACCGGTTCCAATCGAGGAGGAGCGCAGAGTTGTGCATGGCGGGCGCGGCCATGGGCATGGGCACCTGGTCGAACGACGTGACCACCTGGCCCCAAAAGCGAAGGCCGAGAAGTTCGTTGAGCCGTTCCACGGTTTCGTATTTGGCTTCAAGCCACGAATGCCATTCTTTGCGGGTGGCCTCGTTAAAAGAGAATTCCGTGTCGTGCGCGCCAATGCCGTTGTCGATCTGCCAGGCGAGCAATTGGGGATGGTCGCCCAATGCGGCCGCCATCTGGCTGACGATCCGCTTGGAGTAATCCCAAAAGATATCGCTGGTGAGGCAGACAGCGCGGCGTGTGCCCTCGTGTTTGGGCAAGCCATGCTCGTCGAGCGGAAGGATTTCCGGATGTTTTTTGGCCAGCCAGACAGGCGGCGCGGCGGTGGGGGTACCCAGAATGACCTTGATATCGTGGGCGGCCATGATGTCCATGACCCGGCGCAGCCAGAGAAAATCGTATTTGCCTTCTTCAGGTTCGCAAAGACCCCAGGAAAACTCGCCGATCCGGATGACATTGATGCCGGCTTTCGCCATCAAGACGGCGTCCCGATCCCAGGCGGCCTCGGGATTATCAGCGGAACCGGCATAAGGATAGACCCAATGTTCAGGATAGTAATCAACGCCAAAATACATAAGGTCAATTTAGTGGCTGGTGATAATCTAGAACAAAAAGCCCAAACTGCCAACCTAAATCAACCCAACGGCTATTTTCCGAACAGATTACCCAAGGTGCTTTTGAGACTGTTGACGCTTTGTTTGCCGAGGTTCGTAGCGTTGCCTCCCAGGTTGGTGATTTGGGATTCCACGGCTTTTACCGTGGCGCTGGTCAGGGAGCTAAAGACCTGGCTGGTCAGGCCGGCGGGGGTAATCCCGTTGGGGCCGGTGCCAAGGTTGGAGAGATGGATGTCGGGCAGAGGGATTTCCCGACTGCCAAGACCGTTGAGGGTGACATGGACTTTGGCACCACTGATGACGAGGTCGTCCACTTCCAGTTTTTTGGCGGCTTTGGCTTTACCGGTGGAGGTGGTCACGGTGGCGCTATTGGTCCTGGCCGTGCCGTTGATGTTGTCGAGGATCTGGGTCAGGTTGTTTCCGCTCAGGCCGCCTTCAAAGGTGATGTCCGGCGATTCCACATTGATGGAACGGATGACGAGCTTGTCCGACAGAACGGTGGTGGGGTCAACGACCACATGGACATCGCCCACGTTGACGGCCTGGGGGGCCGTATAGCCGGTCGGGTTGCCGACGAGAAGGTTTTTGACCTCGGCTGACCCGGTGAACAATCCGATATTGACCTGGTCCACGGTGACGGAGACTTTGGTTATCTGCGGGCCATAGACATCAACCCCTTCTTTGATGATGCGCCCGAGGTTGACGACTACGATGGCGACCGCCGCAACGGCGACGATCACGAAGATAATAACGACGATGCGAAAAGTTTTTTTAGTCATTTGATCAAATCAGCTGGTTGCGAGTTTTTGCACAGCCTCAACCAGTTCACGCACCTGGTAGGGTTTGCCAAGGAATCGGTCGGGTTTGGAAGGTTCGTTGGCAAAGATGCTTTCATCCACTGTGCCGCTCAAGAGGATCACTTTTTGGTGCGGGTTAATGCGCCGGCACTCACGCATCAGGTCCAAACCGCTCATGGTGCCCATGGCAAAATCAGTCACCACCACTGCGGGTTTGGCTGCCGGGTATTCGGCGAGCGCCTTGCGGGGGTCACCAAAGATCTGCACATTAAACCCCAGGGGAAGCAGGATCGTTTTGGCCAAATCCAGCAGCAAGGGCTCATCATCCACCACGAAAATCGTGACAGGGCTGTTGGCATCAGGAGCACTCATATCAGACGTAAAAGGTTATGAAATACTTATTTTGCCGCCCTTGGCAAGCTGGTTTTGAGAAAAAGTTATTCACAGAGAAGATTTCCGTTGCGTCTCGCCATTTCCGGCCTTAAAGTCAAGGCGAAAGGTGACGCCAAGATTGAGGGATATGCGGCCAAGAAAACTATGTCATCGGCTTTGATTGAGAAGAAGAAGACCAACGTCCGCCCCACGCGTGACGCGATTGTAACCCCCGTCGAAACCAACTATTGACGTTAAAATGACTCCGACCCCTAAAAGCTCAGGTTCCTCGCCAAAAGCCAAACGTTCGACTGCGAAAAAAATCAAAGACTCCATCGCCTCCGCTGTCAGCGCGGTGACCGCGCCCATGAAAACCGCGCGGGCAAAAGCCAGCACTGCTGACGCGGGAGTCAAGGTCAACGCCGAGACACGCGTCCGGCGGACGTACACCCGCAAGAAAAAGATTGAGGTGCCGAAAATTTTGCTGGAAGGCGATGAGGCGCCGGTTTCGCTGGCGAGCGGTCCCGGGAAAAAATTTGAATTGGGCCCGGAGCCGGTCGCCCAGACTTTTGGGGCCGCCGAAGGCGAATTGCCGGAAGCTTACGGCACCAAGAAGCTTTTCCTGACCGCGCGCGATCCTCATTGGTTGTATGCCAACTGGGACCTGACGCAGGAGCAACTCTCAAAGCTGAATATCCGTTCGGCTGACGGCCACCTGGTATTGCGGATCTATGCCAATACTGTCGAGGGGCATCCACTCTATGAAATCCACGTGCACCCTGAATCGCGCCATTGGTTCGCTCATGTGGAACGGGCGGGTAGTTCATACGCCGCCGAACTGGGTTTTTATTCGAGCGTCGGGCGCTGGACCAAGGTGGCAGTTTCCGCCACGACGGTCACTCCCCCTGATGCCGTTTCGGCCGAGGAGGAATTTGACCTGGCGACGATTCCTTTTGAATTTCCATTCGCGCGGTTGATCGAGCTGGTCAAAGCGGCAGTGCGGGAAAATTATCCGCTGGCCCAGGCCATTGAGGAACTCCGGCGCAGCGGCCATCCGGAGCTGCCGCGGATCGCCGGCAACGGCACACATTGGACGGCACAACAGGAAACGGCACTTGGCAAGATCGTGACGATAGACCCGATGCGGCGCGTCTGGATGGGTTCGATGGAGATCACCGAGCTGATCCGCCGCCGCCTGGCACAGGAAATTTCCTCGATGGGGATTTCCTCCTTTGGGGTTTCGAGTTTTTCCAGCCCGCTAGGAGGCGCGGAAAGGAAAAAAGGATTTTGGTTCAACGTGAACGCCGAGTTGATCATTTATGGCGCCACCGAACCGGATGCGAAAGTAACGCTGGGCGGCCATGAGATCAAATTGCGCCCTGACGGTTCGTTCAGTTACCGGTTTTCCCTGCCGGACGGCAAATATGATCTCCCCGCGGTGGCTGTTTCCGCAGACGGCACAGATGGGCGCGCGGCGGAATTGAAATTCAGCCGGGAAACGCAATATCACGGCGACGTTGGCAAACATCCACAGGACCCTTCGCTCCGGCCGCCTGTGCCGGAAAGCGTGTGATATGGTTGATCCTTTCCGCGGCGCCTTGATGCTGGTCCGTCTGGTTGCCGTTTGTGTCATCGTGATCGGGATGTTGGATGTGGGATTATATCTGACGAAATGTTATGAAATAAAACATCCCATGCCGGTCAAAGTCCTTCCCATCGTGTGGAATTCAGTGCCGGCATTGATCGGCATCGTCATTTTGGCAAAGGCCAGGGCCATTGCCGAATGGGTGTCCGACAAGCTGGAATAATCCATCATGCAAGGTTGTCTTTCCATTGTCCTCCACGCGCACTTGCCGTTTGTGCGCCATCCCGAACACGAGAAATTTCTCGAGGAAAGCTGGCTGTTTGAGGCGATCACCGAGACCTATCTGCCGCTCCTACAGGTTATTGAAGGCTGGCGGACCGCCGGGATGGACGCCCCCATCACTCTTTCGCTCTCACCCACGCTGTGCACCATGCTGGCCGATCCCTTGCTGCAACAACGTTACGAACGGCACCTGAACAATCTCATCGCCCTGGCCGAAAAGGAGATTCATCGCACCCACTGGGACCGCGCTTTTCGCGAACTGGCCTGGATGTATCATCACCGTTTCACGACGATTCGCGACGCCTGGGATTTTTACCGGAAAGACCTGCTGGGAGCCTTTCGAAGATTACAGGATGACGGGCGGATCGAGATCATCACCACGTCAGCCACGCATGCGTTATTGCCGATGCTGGCGAATCATCCGTCCTCCATCCGCGCGCAAATCCTGACCGCGCGGGACCATTACAAAAGCTGTTTTGGGCGCGAGCCGCGCGGCATCTGGCTGCCGGAATGCGCCTATGTGGAGGGGGTGGAGACATTTTTGCAGGAGGCCAACATCCGTTGGTTCATCCTGGATACACACGGCGTGTTGCATGCGCGCCCGCGCCCGCGATACGGTACGTTTGCGCCCATCTTCACCCCGAACGGCATCGCCGCTTTTGGACGCGATTATGATTCGTCGCGGCAGGTCTGGAGCCAGCGCGAGGGTTACCCCGGCGACCCGCGTTATCGTGATTTTTACCGGGACATCGGATTCGACCTGGATTTTGATTACGTGAGGCCATTTTTGCCGGCGGAGAACAGCCGTGGATTCACGGGCATCAAATATTACCGGATCACCGGCACGGCGAACAAAGAGATATACGATCGTGGCGCGGCTTTGCACGCGGCGGGCGAACACGCGCAGCATTTTTTGAACGAACGCATCACGCAAATCAGCCGGTTATCAGGACTCCTGGATCGCCCCCCGCTCATCGTTGCGCCCTATGATGCCGAATTGTTCGGGCATTGGTGGTATGAAGGGCCGGAGTTCCTGGATTACTTCGCGCGCAAATTGTTTTACGACCAGAAAACGGTCGCGTTGATCACGCCTGGCGATTATTTGCATCGTTACCCGACGAACCAAATGGCCCGGCCGGGCGCCTCGACGTGGGGCGAGGAAGGGTATTTGCGCGCGTGGCTGAATGAAAAGAACGAGTGGATCTATCCTCATTTGCAGATCGCGCAGGAGCGCATGAACGGGCTGGCAAAAAAATACCCAAAAGCGACCGGACTGAAGGCGCGGGCATTGAAACAAGCCGCGCGCGAACTGCTCCTGGCCCAGTCGAGCGATTGGCCGTTCATCCTGCGGACGGGCACCAGTCCCGATTACGCCCGGCGCCGTTTCAAGGACCACTTGCTCCGTTTCATTTCGTTGCATGACCAGATCACCGCCACGGGCATCAACGAAAAATGGCTCACGGAAGTTGAATCCCGCGACAATATTTTCCCCTACGTGGACTGGAATTATTGGAAGTGACCGGCCGGCGGGGTTTTGAGGCGCTTATTTTTCCATTTGCCTCGAACGCGCGGCGGCATACCCTGTCCATTCTTAAATGAAAAAATTGGCCACTATCCTGGTATTTGCGCTGCTGGCGTTTTGCCGCGCGCCGGCACAGATTGTCACACTGGAGCTTTCGCTGGACCAGGACCAGTTTCTGCCCGCCGAAACTTTGCCTGTCACCATCCATGTCATCAACAACTCCGGCCAGAATCTGCATTTGGGCACGGATAATAATTGGCTGACATTCAACGTAAAGTCACTGGACGGCAATTTGAGCGTGGTCAAACAATCCCAGCCCCCGGTCGCCGGAGTGTTCGACCTGGGCTCTTCGGAGGTGGCCATCAAACACGTGGATATAGAACCGTATTTCAACCTCAGGCAAACCGGGCGTTATAGCATAACCGCCTTTCTGCACATCCCGGAGTGGAACATGGATGTCTCCAGCGGACCGCAGGAATTTGACATCATCGACGGCGCGGAATTGTGGTCGCAGGCCTTCGGCCTGCCGGTGCCCGCCGGGGTGTCAAATCGTCCGCCCGAAATCCGCAAATATGTTTTGGAGGAGGCAAATTACCTTCAACGACAATTGCGGATGTACCTGCTGGTGACAGACGAAACCGGGCAAAATATCTTCAAGGTATCGGCGATCGGCCCGATGGTTTCCTTCAGCCAGCCGGAAGCGCAATTGGACGACGACAGCAACCTGCATGTGATATACCAAACCGGGGCGGAATCATTTCTCTATTCTGTGTTCAACCCGGACGGGACTGTTCTGCAACAGGATGTTTATGATTATTTGAATTCCCGGCCGCATTTGGGCCTGGACAGTTCAGGGCATATCGTGGTGCTGGGGGGGGCGCGGCGGGTGAAACCGTCAGATACGCAATTGCCCATGATCGTGCCACCAAACGCGGTCCCGGCGCAGCCGAACCAATAAAGCGTTTTCCGGCGGATGGCTTAATTTATAAGGTCTTGCACCGACAGCGCGCGTTTTTGCATTTCATTGACGATGATGCGCACCCGGTCGAGCACCATGTCCTGCGTCTCCGCCAGCTTGTAAGATTTCAATTGGACGCGCACAGCGGCCATGGGGTCCCCATTGCGGTCATTCAGCGTGGTCGTGACGGCCACGGTGCCTTCGCCATGGCCGTAAAAGATGGAGCCGTTTTGGTACGCCTTTTCTTCCGCATCAGTCCCGGGGCGGCCGATCTCTTCGGGTTTATTACTGGCAATGATGCGCAAATGGCCTTTGTCATCGGGCAGGTAGATCCGCAAACCCAGGATGCGCGGATATTTTTGCATCACTTCATTCACGAGCGATTGTGCTCCCGGTATGTCCGGCGTGTAATCAATCTTCGTATCAGCAAAATAAGTCACAGAATCGGACTTCGTCCAGAACCCGACTTTGCCTTCCGAAAAGGAAGTGTCCTGGAGCGGGGGCGTGGCCAGGGCCCCATCGTACCAAAAGGTGATCTGGTCGCCATCGCACTGGACCGACAGGGTGTGCCAGGTGTTGGTGGTGATGTCGAGGTCTGGCCCGATGATGTTTCCGCGCACGCCATTGACGACTTTGTAGAAATGCAGGTTATGACCGAGGGCACTGGCGCGGAGGACATAAAAGTTGGAGGCATTTTGGTAGCGGAACACGATTCCCGCCATTTGTTCCGCGGCGCCGCTGACGATCTTGAATTGCGTCGTCACTTTGAAGTTTTTGAAGGTCGCGCCATCATAAATGAGGATCGGAAAATGTTCATCGGTGGGGTCCTGGCTCAATTGCGCCAGCACGTTGCGGCTGACATCGGCCGGGGCCGGTGTAAAGGCCGGCATCAGGGGTGCAAAGGAGGAGGGGGCCACATCAGATACGACTTTCCAATCGCCGGGCAACCCTTCGCCGGCCAGCGCGCTGGTAAAATTGGTGGGTGTTTGACCGGCGGGGTAATCATTGAAATCCAGGGTGATTTCCGCCCCGGCGGCGGAGAAACCGAGGGCGATCAGGCATAGGAGAAACAATTTTTGCACGCGATGCAGGTTCGCAAAAAAATCGCCGGAAAACAAGGAATAGCGTCCCCGTTTCAAGGGATTGATCATTGTCCGGCGTAAAACGCTTCCACCTTGGTGGTGACGTCCTTGTAGCCGGCATCGATCTCGTAGATTTGCTTGAATTGCTCGATGGCTTCCTCTTTTTTGCCCATGCTTTCCAGAACGGAACCGAGGTTATAGGTCAGATCCTTCTTTTCTTCGTCAAACACCGGTTTTTCCTTGATGGCGTTCTGCAAGGTGCTGGCGGCGAGATCGAACATTTTGCGTTTGGCGAAACATTGCGCAAGATAGCTCATCGAGGCCAATTTCTTGTGCGGATTGTTTTTAGATTTTTGGAATTCCTGGATGGCTTCCGAGTATTTGCCGCCCTGGAAATAGAACTGGCCCATCTCGAAGCGGATGGCCAGGTCCGTGGGATATTTCTCCACGCGCTTCTGGCATTCGGCCATCTGGAAACTCAATTTTTCCGCCCTGATCCGCTCGACCTGCGCCGCATGTTCGGGATCAAAGGGATTGAGCTGCGCGATCTGATGATCGTATCGCTTGACCACGGTATTGGCGATCGCCAGTTCGAGCGAGGGGTCGTTGCCCATCTCGGAATTCTTGATACGGTCGTAGAGGCCGAGCGCCTGCTCGAATTGTTTCCTTTGCGCGTAAAGTTCGGCGAGCGAGCGGACCACTTTCAGGTTGTTGGGCTCGGTCTGCAGGCGGGTTTCATATTCGCCGATGAGCCGCTCGGTAACGTCCTCGGATTTTTCCACGCGATTTTCCTGCTCCAGTTTGGCGGCCTGTTTTTTATCCTTGAGGATGTCGCGGAAGGATCCGCCGCCGCCTTCGAGCGCGCCGTAACCGCCTTCAGTCATCGTCTTGCGAGCTGACAAATCTTTAAGCGCACCGTTCAGTTCGCCATCGCCGGGATTATCGCGCAGGAGGTCCATCAGGACTTTTTCCGACTTGGCGCTTTCACCGATCTGCGAGGCGGCATAGGCAAATTCGATCGCCAGGTTCTTGTCCTTGGGGGAATTCCTGACCATGACTTCAAAGGACAAGACGGCGGTGCGCGGCAATTCCAGCGCATTGGCCGCATCCACAACGATGCGGTGCGCCGCGGAATTGTTCGGATCGTTATTCAAGATCTGTTCGGCGATGGACAGGGCCTCGGCGGGATTTTTGCTCATGGCCATCCTGGCCTTGGCGACCTGCGGGGAGGAGCCGGCGCCGCTCAACATTTTTTTGAAGAAGCCCTTGCTCTCGCCGGCCTTGCGGAATTGCGCCTCGCGCAAGGCTTTGCGGCAATCGAAAAATTCCGGCTCGTTGTCCAGCGCCTGGGTCAACAGCGCGATGGCGTAGTCCAAATTTTCCCTTGAAAGGGCATCCGTGCCTTTGGTGAAAAGCTTCCTGGAATCAATGGAAACCTGGTTCAGTTGTTTTTCTGCCATAAGTTAAATGTCGTTCGCGTTCTTAAAAAATCAACCGCATTGCGCCTTGTGCCGCATGGCATGGTCCACCAGCACCAGGGCGGTCATCGCTTCCACCATCGGCACGGCACGCGGCAGGACGCAAGGGTCGTGGCGTCCCCGGGCTTTCAACCTGGTGTTTTCCAGGCGCACGTCAATGGTGTCCTGCTCGTGCATCACCGTGGCCACCGGTTTGAAGGCGACCCGGAAGAAAATGGTCTGGCCGTTTGAAATGCCGCCCTGAATACCGCCGGAAAAATTCGTCGTGGTGAAGACTTTTTTGTTCTTCGCCCGGAATGCGTCATTATGTTCACGGCCCGTCATCAATATACTATCAAACCCGGAGCCGATTTCAAACGCCTTCGACGCCGGCAGGCTTAACATGGCTTTGGCCAGGTCTGCGCCCAGTTTGTCAAAGACCGGCTCACCCCAGCCGGCGGGAACGCCGCGCGCCAGGCCTTCAATGATTCCGCCCACCGTATCCCCGGCGCGGCGAATGCCGTCGATCAATTCGATCATTTTTTTCGCGGCCGCCTGGTCCGGGCAACGCACAATGTTGGACTCGATGTCCTTCATCTTCACTTTGTCCGGGTCAACCCCGGCGGAGATCTTTTGCACCTGTTTCACGTAGGCGAGGGTCTCAACACCGAACCGTTCGCGGAGGATTTTCTTGGCGATGGCCCCGGCGGCCACGCGGCCGATGGTTTCGCGCGCACTGGCGCGTCCGCCACCCTGCCAGTTGCGGATGCCGTACTTGGCGAAGTAGGTGAAATCCGCGTGGGAGGGGCGGAATTTCTCCTTCATCTCCTGGTACGCTTCAGGACGGGCGTCCTCATTTTTGACCCACATGCAAATGGGGGTCCCCAGGGTTTTGCCTTCAAAGGTTCCGGAAAGGATCTGCACCACGTCCGGTTCCATCCGGCGCGTCGTGATTTTTGACTGGCCGGGACGGCGGCGGTTCAATTCCGGCTGGATGTCCGCCTCGGTCAATTTCAGTTTGGGCGGACAGCCATCCACGACCACGCCGACACCGCCTCCATGGGATTCACCCCAGGTGGTGATGCGGAACAATTGCCCAAAAGTGCTTGCCATGCAAATAGGATGCAAAAAATGGGTTGAATGGTCAAATCTCCCTTGTTCTCTGTTTCATTCTGGACTCGTATAACTGATCCCTCCGGAATAGACTCCCGGGAATGAATCGCATACAGGAACGCTTCGCGCGATTACAAAACGCGGGCGAAAAGGGTTTCATTGTTTATATCGGCGCGGGTGACCCGAATCTGAAGGGCACTCGCGAGCTGGCTTTGGCCTTTGATCAGGCGGGGGTGGATATTTTGGAACTCGGTGTGCCGTTCAGCGATCCGCTGGCGGATGGCCTGGTGAACCAGCTTGCTGCCCAGCGCGGGCTGGAATCGGGCACCACTCCACCCAAAGTGTTGGAAACCGTCGCGGCCATCCGCAAGAAATCGCAAATCCCCATTGTCCTCTACATTTATTTCAACCTGATCCATCGGATCGGGATGGAGGCGTTCTTTCGTGCCGCCGGGAAGGCCGGGGTGGATGGATTGCTCGTGCTCGACCTGCCGCCGGAGGAATCGGACAATTACGAGGCGTTGATGCGAAAACACGGTCTCTGCCATATTTACCTGGTGGCGCCGACCACGCCCGAGGATCGTATGGAATATATCGTCAAGCGCGGGAGCGGATTTATCTACTACGTGTCACGCGAGGGTGTGACCGGGATGCAAAAGCAGATCGCGGCCAATCTCGCGCAACAGATAGGCAAGCTCCGCGCGCATACCCATTTACCCATCGCGGTGGGTTTTGGGGTTTCCAACCCGGAACAGGCCGGGTTGGTCGCACAGGTCGCAGATGCCGTCGTTGTCGGCAGCGCGGTGGTGAACCAGATCGCCAAATACGGGAAATCGAAGGAGCTGGTGAAGCGTGTAGGCAAGTTTGTAGCGACTTTGGCGAAAGCGATCAAAACAGTGAAATCATGAAAACGAAACCCGATATTAAGAACCGTTTTGTCATCATCATGGGGGGGGGGGCGCGGCGAGCGGTTCTGGCCGTTGAGCCGCGAGAAAATGCCCAAGCAATTATTGCCTCTCCTGGGGAAACAATCCTTCCTGCAGGAAGCCGTGGCGCGCGTGCTGCCGCTCGTTCCTGCAAAAAACATTTTTGTCATCACCAACGAGACGCAATTGCCTGAAGTGCGCAAACAGCTTCCGAAGATCCCCAAGGCGAATCTCATTGCCGAGCCGATGGGCCGCGATACCTGCGCCGCGGTGACACTGGGCGCGGCCCTTGTCGGGGCGCGTTCGACAACCGGCGTGATGGCGGTGTTGCCTGCCGACCATGTGATTCCTGATGCGAAGAAATTTCAGCAGATATTGAATGATGCATTTGACCTGGCTGCGCGCGGCCAGGCCATCGTGACCATTGGCATCAAGCCAACCGAGCCGGCCACCGGGTACGGCTATATCCGGGTGGGAAATGAATTGCCGACGCCGGCTGGAGCGAAGAAATACAAGACGACTTTTTTCAAAGCCGAACAATTTGTTGAGAAACCGGATTTCCAAAAAGCGCTCGATTATGTGAACAGCGGGCAATATCGATGGAACGCGGGGATGTTCGTCTGGAGTTTCATCACAGTGACCAATGGCCTGGAAAAGCACCAGCCGGAGATGTTCGCGGCGTGCCAGCGGTGGTTCAAGGTGGCAGCCAAACCGGCGAAGCTGGCAAAGGTCCTGGCGAAGGACTATCCCAACACAAAAAAAATCTCGATCGATTATGCATTGATGGAGCACGCGCAAAATGTGATCTGCGCGGACGGAGATTTTGAATGGGACGATCTAGGAGCGTGGAACGCGCTGTCGCGCCATCTCAAGGCGGATGCCGAGGGCAATTGCGCCGTGGCTGATTTCATCCACGTGGACGCCGCGCGCAACATCATCTTTGATGCGCGGACAAAAAATAGAACCCCCATCGCTGTGGTCGGCCTGTGGGATTCAATATTAGTGCAGACGGATGACGCCGTTTTGCTCGCGCACAAATCGCAGGCGCAGAAAGTAAAGGAGCTGGTCAAGAAATTGGGAGAGGATCCGAAGTTGAAGAAGCTGATCTAAAGAGCGGGCAGAGCATGAATGTTGGATCGCATCGGGGGTGGGATGGCACACCACTAATCATCAGTTAATTGCGTGCCATTGGTTTAAATTGTGTTATTATCTGCCTTTATGCCATTTCGCGCACTTGGTCTTGATGCCAAAATAATACGGGCGGTAACAGAAGCCGGTTACACGGAGCCGACGCCCATCCAATCCGCCGCCATCCCGCCGATCATCGCGGGGCACGATCTCATTGGTATCGCGCAGACGGGCACGGGCAAGACGGCAGCGTTCACCCTGCCCATCCTGACAAAGCTGTCAGCGCAGCCGGGCCAACGCCGTGGTACCAAGGTGCTGGTGATCGCGCCGACGCGCGAGCTGGTGTTGCAGATCGAGGAGAACGTGCGGGCTTACGCGAAGCATCTACCGTTGACAGTGGCGACGGTATTTGGCGGCGTGGGCGAACGTCCGCAAATCCAGGCGTTGCGTGCGGGCACGGACGTGGTGATCGCGTGCGCGGGGCGGCTGTTGGACCTGATGGGGCAGCGCTGTGCGGACTTCTCGCAGTTGAAATTTCTTGTGCTGGACGAAGCCGACCGGATGCTGGACATGGGTTTTCTGCCGGACATCCGGCGCATCGTGAATCAACTTCCCAAACAGCGGCAGACGCTGATGTTTTCCGCGACACTGTCGAAAGAGATCGAGTCGCTCACGCATGATTTTCAACATGCGCCGAAACTCATCCAGATCGGCCGGCGCGCGAACCCGGCCGAGACCGTTACCCAGCTTATCTATGAAGTGCCGAAGCATTTGAAGACACCGCTGCTGTTGCACCTGTTGCAAGACCCGCAGATGGACATGGTGTTGGTGTTCTCACGCATGAAACACGCCGCCGACCGTGTGGCGCGGCAACTGGAGCAGAAGGGGGTGCGATGCGCGACGTTGCATTCCAACCGTTCGCAGAACCAGCGGCTGCGGGCGCTGAAAGATTTCAAGGATGGCGTGGTGCGGGTGCTGGTGGCGACGGATATCGCGGCGCGCGGCATTGATGTGGACGGAATTTCGCACGTGGTGAACTACGATTTTCCGATGCAACCGGAAGATTACGTGCATCGCATCGGGCGCACGGGCCGGGCGCATGCGGTGGGCGATGCGATCAGTTTTGTCACCCCGGAAGACCGGGGCGACCTGCGCTCGGTGGAACGGTTTATCGGCCGCGGCATCGTGCGGAAGAAAGCGGAAGGATTCAATTATTCGCAGGCGGCGCCGGCATTTGATCCGGCGGATGAACCGCGCCGTTTTCAGCACGGGCAGAACCGTCAGCAGAGGCAACCACAACGTCATGGTCAGCCGCAACGTCCGCAACATCCGGGGCATCCGGAGCGTCCGCAGGGGCAACCACAGCGTCCCCAGGGTTACGGCGGTCAGGCGCGGCAGGAACATTCAGGCCGTCCACGCTGGCGGCGATGAGGGTTTTTCCGGCGGCAGGAGCGATAAGGGTCGCGCCTTTAAGCAGGCGGCAGAAATCTTTTTTGCTCGTGAGCTGATGTTTGCCGTTGGAGAACTTGAGATTGGTCGCGGATTTGTAGCCGACTTTGAGCCGTTCAAGTTGAACGATGCGGACGTATTCGTCGCCGCATTTCCAGACCTGGCCTTGTTGAAGTTTCACGGGAGGGAAAGTTCATCTCTCTTGATTTTTCAAGAGAGATGACCGAACGGCCGCTTATTTTTTCTTGCCGCTGGCTTGCTTGGCTGCCACAGACGCCTTCTTATTTGCGGAGGCAGTGTTGTTTTTGCTTTGTTTCTGTGTGGACTTCTTTTGGTTTGATTTCGGGGATCTGTCGCCCATGATGTATTACTTTCTTTGACCGCAGTTGACTTACCGACGGAATAAATGTTTCTCCGCAGGAAGAATGATCATGCCGGATGAAGCGATGATTGTAAATGACTGTCGCGAGGTGACCGGGCTTGTCGTAAGGATGAACAACGAAGACGGAGCGCATTCCCCATCGATCGGTCGCTCCGGCGCAATTGCCGGGGACCACTCCATGTCAACGAGACGAGGTCAGGCCCAATCGGCAAGAATTTTCTCCGCCGCCACGACTTGATCCGCCGAGCCGGTAAAATTGTATTGGTATTTTCCGGCTTTGCGGGTGACATGAACCTCGATGGTTTCCAGGCCGCGGTTCTTCATCCGCAAGCGGAGTTGTTTGTAGATTTCCCTGATGCCGTGTTGCTGCAGGCTATTGCTCATGCTGGAGCATCAGGGCGCGAGGAGAGTATAGCAATGTAATACGCCGGTTATTTTTGGAGGCGTCGGACGGGTTGAATCAGGGAAAGAGGCCATGTGCCTCTGTCCGAAACCGCTGGTTATTTAGAAAAAATGGTAGGCGCTGAGGGATTCGAACCCCCGACCAACAGCGTGTAAAGCTGCTGCGCTACCGCTGCGCTAAGCGCCTGACCGGTTTAACGCTATCAGTCCGTGGCGCGTTTCGCAATCAAAGTTCCATCGGGCCGCAGTTTCATTTTTTGCCCTCGCCATTCAACAGTATTGCCGGCAAAAGCGCAGAACCAGATCGCGGTTTGAAGCAAATCTTTGATAGGGACCAACCAGAAAGGGGAAATCAACCTGCGCTCCGGCGTGAAGCGCCGTTGCAAGGATTGGGCCAGGCAGATCCGGATCAGTAACAATAAGATCGCGGTCAGGGGGATGCATAGCGTTCTGGTGGTTGCGAGGGAAATGCCGGCCCACAGCAAAGGCCAGAGGCTTGCATTCGATAATATGCTGAAAAAATAGGGCAGGGGCTGGCAGACGCGGATGGTCCGCGCCCAACGGAGTTGATGCTTCCAGACGCCGCCCCAGTCCATAGGCGAATCCCAGCATTCAACGACTACGGGACATAGTGCGATGCTTTGGTTGTTTTTGGCGATGCGATTTCCGATCTGGAAGTCATCCGCGAGACAATTCACCAGGGATTTAAAGCCGCCAATTTCCTCCAGCGCTTTTCGCCGGACCAGGATGGCCGCGCCGAGGGCGAAATCGAGCGGCTTCAAGGTCTGCGATTGCAGGACCTGGCTCCAGAAATCGGCATTAATGGCGACAGCTTCCCATTGCATGGCGGTGGTCACCGGATTGGCCAGGCGGTAAAAGCAGTTTACGAGCGCGATTTTATCATCCCGCATGGGTGCGACGAAATTGGCGATGAAATCCGATGGCACTCGGACATCGGCATCGCTGATGAGGACGAGGCCGTGCTTGGCCAACGGTTGCAATTGGGCGAGGGTGGACACTTTGGCGTTGGCGCCGAGGGCCTGGCCACAAATGACCAGTTGCGCATCGAGTTGCGGATGATTTTTTAGCAACGCTTCAATGATTTTGCAAACCGGGTCGGCGGCGTCAGCCACACCAAAGAGAATCTGGATCTGACCGGGATAGTTTTGCGCCAACCAGGATTCGAGGGAAGCGGCGGTGGTATCGTCGCAGCCTTTGAGGGGTTTGAGAAGGGAGACAGCAGGCGCGTTTTCCGAGGCGGCTATCCGCCGGTGCAACGGGAATTTTTGCGCGGCCAGCCATTGCCAAAGCAAGAGCGCGCAGCTCAACAGGGCGAGCGCCCCGAAAATGGAGTTGGCAATCACGGCGCAAGGAAACGAAAAATTGCGCCGGGACGCCAGCGGTTTTCGCTGGAAATCATCAGACCGATGGAGGGGGAGGTTCTCCGCCAAAGGCAACCAAACGCGCGAAATAGAAGCATCCGGCCGAGATAAGCCCGGAGAAAATCACAATCAGGCTGGCCTGTGTGCCGGGCTGTTTCAGGTCGTCAATCCAATCGTCAATCATTTCGCCGGAATTTCCGTACAACTGACCCATTTGCTGTTGTTCCGCCCGGTTGTATCCCAGCATGGAGGGGTCGTTATTCAATGCATTGTTGCGGGTGCCGATCCAATAGACCAGGCCCGCGGAAACGATTCCCAGCGCCAGGATCACGCGGCCAGCCCATTTCAGGCGGGAGCTTAATCTCTGCGGGTTGCCGGGCGTTGTGGCGGTCATTGACCAAAGATAACAAACGGCGGAATTTTTTCGAGAGATGTGTGGAGGTGAGGCTCAACGCCCGGGTTTGGCTTTTTTTGATTTGTCCGTGGCGGAGCGGATGGCCTGGGTGGCCCATAAAACCATTTCCTGCCGGTTTTCCAAAACATCCGGCGGCACTTCGTGATAGGACATCGTCACAGTTTTGCTTTTGGACTTATATGTGAATGGGCCCATACCGCGCGAGGTGTAATCCTCCTGCGATTCGGCATTCGTTTTGAAGAAAAGCCGCCCTTCATCGATGATGGCAAAGATATTGTCGCCGCGGAAAAGAGCGTGTGCGCCGAACATGGCCTTCGTGCGCACATCCGGCAACGCGCTCAACTGGTCGAGGACAAATTCGGCGAAGGAGTCGTCAGGCATTTATTATTTGAGGTGATAGCTCGCGTTCGAGTAATACACAATAAGGATCCAATTTTCGAGCAGTTGAAAAATAATTATGACTTTCGACGGAATTGCCACGGCGCGCTTCAGCTATTCCGATGTAGCAAGCGTTTAGTGCTTTGCTGGATTTTTCTGGGTGGTTCTGCATGGCATCATGAAGCAACTTCAATCCTTCTTCGAATTGATAGTACGCCACAAATCAAATAGCTCCAGAATAGCGGAGCGTTGATCTTATTCTCCTGTTTTTCAACACAGGCGGGGCAAAGAATCAAACTGGTTGAACGGAAGGAACGCCTAACATGTTTGAAAATATCGGCTCTCTCTGATTCAAGATGGCAGAGATCGCATTTCATGGCTGGGATTATCCCTTCTGCGCCTCTTTCGCCCAGGTGTCCCGCAACGTGATCGTCCGATTGAAAACCAGCTTCTGCGCCGATGAATCCTTGTCCAAAGCAAAATATGCGAGGCGCTCGAACTGGTATCGTTCGGATGCTTTTGCGTCCTTGAGGGAGGGCTCGCATTTGGCGGTGATGACTTCCAGTGAGTGCGGATTGAGGACGGACTTGAAATCGCGGCCGTCCTTTTCCGGCTCGGCTTCGGTGAAGAAGCGGTCGTACAGCCGCACTTCGGCGTCAATCGCATGCGCGGCACTTACCCAATGGATGGTGCCCTTGATCTTGCGGTTGGAGGTTGCGCCGCCGGTCTTGCTGTCGAGGTCGGCGGTGCAGCGCAGTTCAGTGATCTGGCCAGCCGCATCTTTCACGACCTCATCGCATTTGATGATGTAGGCGTACTTGAGCCGCACTTCGCCACCGGGCTTGAGACGGAAAAATTTGGGCACGGCATTTTCCATGAAATCATCGCGCTCGATATAAATCTCCCGGCTGAATGGAATTTTGCGTTTGCCGGCGTTCTCATCCTCGGGATTATTGACCGCGTCGAGTTCCTCGAGCCGGCCTTCGGGATAATTGGTGATAACGACTTTGATGGGGCGCAGTACGGCGAGGCGGCGGAGGGCGATCTTGTTCAGCTCCTCGCGGATGGCATGCTCATATACGGCGATGTCAGTGACGGAGATATATTTGGTGACGCCGACGCCCATGGCAAAATTGCGGAGGGCGCTGGCCGGAATGCCGCGGCGCCGGATGCCGCTGATCGTGGGCAGGCGCGGGTCATCCCAGCCGGTGACGATTTTCTCGTTCACAAGCTGGATGAGTTTCCGCTTGGAAACGATCATGTAGCTGGGGATGAGCTTGGCGAACTCATATTGCTTTGGCAGTGGCCGCGGCAGGTCGAGATTTTCCAGGATCCAATCGTACAGCGGGCGATGCACCTCAAATTCCAGGGTGCAAATGCTGTGGGTGATGCCTTCGAGGTAATCGCTCAGGCAATGCGCGAAATCGTAGAGCGGATAGACGCACCATTTGCCGCCGGTGTGATGATGTTCGGCGTGGCGGATGCGATAGAGCAGGGGATCGCGCAGCCAGATATTGGGCAAAGCCATGTCGATCTTTGCGCGCAACGAACGGGTGGCATCGGGGAACTCGCCTTTTTTCATGCGCATGAACAGGTCGAGGTTCTCCTCAATGCTCCGGTTGCGCCACGGAGAATCCTTGCCGGGGCGATCGGGTGCGCCGCGGTATTCATCGGTTTCCTTGGGCGACAAGTCGCAAACGTAAGCCTTGCCCTTTTTGATGAGTGCCAGGGCGTATTCGTAAATCTGTTCGAAATAATCGGAGGCGTAGAAGGGCTCGACCGAACTACCGGAAGTTTTTGCCCCCAAATAAAAATCGGGCTTGCCGTTGCTGGTGATGGATTCGGGTGTCTGGCCCTTTTCTTTCAGGCCCTGGTTTTTTTCCGCCCAACCGTTGATGAGCCAGTTCACATCTTCCTGGATGGAATCCACGTATTCGACGTCTTCCTTGGCCGGGTTGGTGTCGTCCATGCGCAGATTGCAGATGCCGCCGAATTCGCGCGCGATTCCGAAGTTCAGGCAAATGCTTTTGGCGTGGCCGATGTGCAGGTAACCGTTCGGCTCGGGGGGAAAACGCGTATGGATCTGCGGATATTTCTTCTCCGCCACGTGATTGGCAACGATGTCCCGGATGAAATCGGACGGCGCGGCGGCATCTTTGGTTTCTGAACTCATAAACTCGGATGAGGGTAGCAGAGGTGAAAATGGTTGAAAGTGAAAATGGCCGCAGGCTTGAATACTTTGACCTGGTTTGACTGGCTTGGACTGGTTGAGTTCAGAGTTCGGTGTTCAAGGTTTAGAGTTGAGAGCGGAAGGTGGCAATTGCAGTCAAAATGGGTTCGTTTTCCGAGGGTAGATTTCAGAGGCGATTTCCATAAGGATTTGATTTGCAAACGTTTGAACGCGAAAATGGGGTGAAAAAAAGTGGGTTCGTTTGGTAAAAACCATATACCATTGTCGCAGAGCTACCGCCAAATGGTCGTGGTTGGCATAATTTCCCCCCCTCATGCCTCGCGCCCACACCTCTGGCCTGCCTATCGTCACATTTCGCATGGCGCAATTGAACCATAAGGAGGAACAAACGTAATGTTACCGGGAAACAGAAAATATCGGAAACAGGCGTTCGATATGGTCATCCTCTCCTCCAACAGGGTTGGAGGAGAGGAACGAGGAGAGGAGGTGCTTTAATCCTCATTTTTAACAAATTTAATCACTTGTTCCGGCTTTGGAGGAATAAAACGATGGTTGCCATTTTCCTCGTCCGTTTGATTTCGTCGAAGCCTGCGGGCGCTGGCGGTCGGATTCACGGATTAAATCGTAGAAAATGTCTTAGGAATTACAAGCTGCACTATTTGATTAGAGATCATGGCCCCTCTCCTTGATCCTCTCCCCGTGCAGAGCGCAGGGAGAGGAAAACAATTCGGACGTGCCCGGACTTGGGAATGTTTCTTGACCGTGCGGACGTAATTTTTCAGAACTGTATAGAATAAATAGCGTCCAATATAGTCATCCTCTCCTCCAACCAAGTTGGAGGAGAGGAGGTGCTGGAAAAGTTTGCGAGAGGTCAAGACCCCTCTCCTTGGTCCTCTCCCCGCGCAGAGCGCAGGGAGAGGAAAACAAATCGGACGTACCCAGACTTATGACTGTTTCCTGGCGATCAGCAGATACCAGGTGCCGGCGATGACGAAGAGGACGCTGCATCCGCCGGTGAACCAGATGAGAAAGGGCGAGGGGAGATAGTAATACGCGCCGACCGCGCCCGCGGCGGAGCCGACGGCGCACAGATAATAATAAAAAGCACTGGCGCGGGTGTTCTGGACGCTCTTTTGGAGGATAGTCTCCATGGCCTTGCCGGCCTGGGTCAGCGCGGCGGCGCAGGCATCCGAACACACCAACCGCGGTCCAGAGGGTTTGGGGCATTGCGCGCATACGGCGCGTCCGCAATAAGAGCAAATGCCAATGGCTTCGGAGTTATGGGTGGGACATTTCATTTTACCAATCCCACAAAGTTTTTTAGCAATTGCAGGCCGATGCGCTGGCTTTTTTCGGGGTGAAATTGGGTGGCATAGACATTATCGCGCCAGACAGCCGAGGCGAAATATTCCCCATAGTCGGTTTGGGTGGCGATGATGCTCTTATCCGCCGGTTGCGGATAAAAGCTGTGGACGAAATAGACATAGCTGCCGCTTTTGACATCGCGGAAGAGCGGGCAATCGGGCCGGGTAATCTCAATCTGATTCCAGCCGATCTGGGGGATCTTCAAGCCGTGCTTTTCAGAAAAGCGGACGACGCTGCCTTTGAAGACACCGAGTCCCGCAGCGCAGGAATTGAACTCCTCGCTTCTTTCAAAGAGCGCCTGGTAGCCGACGCAAATGCCTAGAAACGGTTTGCCGGTTTCGATGAATTTTTGCGCGGCGCCAAGGAGTTCCTGTTTGCGCATGGCGTTGATGCAATCGTCAAACGCACCGACGCCGGGCAGGACCATGGCGCGGGCATCGCCAATTTCCTTCGGGGATTTGGCGATGCGCACCTCCGCGCCGACCTTGAGGAGCGCCTTGTGGACGCTGCGCAGGTTGCCGGAGCCGTAATCAAGAAGGGCAATCACGCGGAGAAGATACCTGAAAATGTTGGATCGTTAAATCGTAAAATGGGAAGGCGTGAATCGTGGGTAGTACGATCAAATTGCGGCCCGGCAGGAGCCTCGCCCTACCATCATCCCCGGTTGAAGGGAGAGGGACAGGTTGCGGATACCAAAGGCCGCTTTGAAGTAACTGATCCCGCAGAACATTGAGGGGCTTTTATTTGCCTCACGTTTTCAGTAAGCTCGCGCCAATGGAAATCCAACCGGCGACAAACATTCCTTCGAGGAAGCCGTTAAGCCATTTCTGGCCATGGCTGATTGTGTTGTTGGTGCTATTATTCGTTGGCTTCATCCGGTTTCGCTTTTTGGAAATGCCACTGGAACGGGATGAGGGTGAATATGCCTACGCCGGACAACTGATCCTCCAGGGAATCCCGCCTTATGAATTGGCCTACAACATGAAATTGCCGGGAACGTATTTTGCCTATGCGGCGGGGATGGCGGTATTCGGACAGACGATCACAGGAATCCATTTGACCCTCATCGTAGTCAACAGCCTGACGATCATTTTTGTATTTCTGCTGGGGCGAAAATTGTTTGGGACCGTGGCCGGACTGGTGGCTTGCGCCAGTTATGGAATTTTGTCCATTTGTCTGCAAGTCGTGGAACTGGCGACCCACGCGAACCATTTTGTGGTGCTTTTTGCGGTGCCGGCGACGATGTTGATGCTGTCAGCCATCGAAAGAAAGTCGAGCCGGCATCTTTTTTTCAGCGGCTTGTTGTATGGAATGGCGTTCATGATGAAGCAGCAGGGAATGTTTTTCATCGTGTTCGGTGGAATCCTGCTTTTGTGGCAGGGAATGAAAGATAAATCCCTGTTCTCGACCGGTTTCGCGAAGAAAGGTCTTGTTTTTGCGGCGGGTGTTTTTTTGCCGTTCGCCATGTTTTGCCTGGCCTGTTATATTTCTGGAGATTTTTACCGGTTTTGGTTCTGGACCTATGATTACGCCGCGTGGTACGCCACGGCGTTGCCGCTTGCGGAGGGATTCCAACAATTGCGCATGCACTGGCAGCAGACTTTTTATATTTCAATCGGTTTCTGGCTCATGACGGCGGCCGGTTTAGTCCTGGCGGTGTTCAACTCGAAGCTCCGACGACCAGCGGCGGTTGCCATGGTGTTCTGGCTTTGTTCGTTTCTTGCCACGGCGACGGGACTGTATTTTCGGGGGCACTATTTTATTCTCGTGCTTCCCGCCTTCGCCCTTCTGATCGGGATGTCAGTGGTGGCGATGCAACAGTCCCTTCGGTTTCCGATGCTGCGAGACATGTTCAAAAGCCTGCCAGTGATATTATTCGGGGTGATTTTTTGCTGGGTAATAACGTACCAGTCTCAATTTTTTTTCGAGCTGACGCCGCGTCAGGTATGGCAAAACATTTACCAATTGAACCCTGTGGAAGAGGCGAAGGTCGTTGGTGATTATCTGCGCGAGCACTCAGAGCCGGACTCGCGCATCGCGGTGATCGGTTCGGAGCCGGAGATTTACTTCTATGCGCACCGCCATTCGGCGACCGGGTACATTTACACCTATGCGCTGATGGAGCCGCAGTCCGCCGCCCTGGCGATGCAACATGACATGAGCGCGGAGATCGAGACCAACCGTCCGGAATATCTTGTGCGCGTTGATTACGGGCTTTCGTGGCTCGCGAATCCCCGTTCCAATCATTGGATCGAAAGCTGGGCCGATCAGTATCAAGAACGTTATTACGACCCGATCGGCGTGGTGCGAAATGTCAATGGAACCATTGTGAGTGTCTGGGGCGATGCCGCCACGAACGCCGATAAAACTGGCGATTGCCTGATCGTTTATCAGCACAAGCCGAATGCAAGTCAGGCAGCTTCCCGTTCAGTTTTCAATCGCAGCTGTCCGCAGGCG
>Ga0206854_1065_pt1 | contig 31132 bp, 25 predicted proteins | sample Alteio_BWOrgCont_50_FD_152870 | JGI IMG/M metagenome (GOLD analysis project Ga0206854, IMG submission 152870) | Enriched cells from forest soil in Barre Woods Harvard Forest LTER site, Petersham, Massachusetts, United States -... | ecosystem: Environmental > Terrestrial > Soil > Temperate forest >...
CCTCCCATGCCTAGATGCTGGCCAGTGATGGATGCGCCGATGTGATCTAGATCGACGCCGAGTTTTTGGTGAGTGTAGCGCGCGAGAAGTTGACGCGTGACCAGCTTGAGGTTGGCTTCGCCGGCATCCTGCGGAGTGAAGGCGCCCACGCCAATGTTGATATGGTCGCCTTTGGGGAAGAGCCAGCCGTAGCCTCCGGGCAACGGCGCGAAGTCGAAGACAAGATCGTGGGGAGCATCGCCGGCGGGGAGAGGCGATGGAAGTGTGGTGTAGGGAATGGTGGCTTCGAGAGCGAAGCCGCGCTGGTACCAGTCCTGTTCGGACAGCGAGACATTTTCTTCGCGGTTGTAAATTAAGCGGCGAGTCTGACCGTTGGATCCGTCGGCGCCGATGAGCACGGGAGCGGTGAGAGTTTCGCGACCGTCGGCGGTGGCGATGTCGAGCTCGATGTGGGTGGGAAGTTCGCGCAGAGCGAGGATGGATTCGATCTTTTTGAAAGCTGCGCCGACGCCGAGAGTCTGATCGAGGCAGAAGGCATCGAAGCGTTCACGCAGGGCCATGGCACAGATGGGAGTGCGAGTGCGGATACGGAGATCGCGGCTCCGGGCGTTGTGCGATCCCGAATTATTTGCGGGTTGAAGGACGATCTCGTGGCAGAGACGTTCGATGACGGGCTCGACGGAGTAGCGGAGTGCGGCGAGGGTTTTGCGGGTGAGACCGCAGGCGCAGGCCTTGGGGCGAGGAAAGCTGCGGCGATCGAGCAACAGCACGCGCTTGCCGGCGCGCGCCAGATCGTAGGCGGCAGCGCAACCGGCGGGGCCGGCGCCGGCAATCAGGATGTCGTAGCTGTATAACATTGCTGGATTGAGTGTATCGAGGCTGCTTTCCTATGCGGAAGAGCGAAGTCTCATAGACTAATCCTGAGCGGAGATGGGCGATGCGCGGAGTGCGATTCGGCGTGGCAGTGGCGGCGGTTTTGTTGAGCGCGGCGGCTGTTTGTGCGCAAGATGCGCCGAAAGAAAATTCCGTGCTGCCGAAATCGGTGACCGAACCGCTCGAAAAGGGAACTCTCGTAGTGTGGTTCGTGGAGCGGGCAACGCCGCTGGAGCAAGCGCAGATTGCGCAGCGCCGCGATGCTCCCAAGAAGATGCTGCCGACGACGGTGCAGGAATCGACGGCAGGAAGTTTTGGCCAGACCGCGAGCAGCGTGGGGCAGACGGCAGGCAGTTATGGAACTTCTCCGAGCCAGGTGGGCCGAAGTGCGAGCAGCACCGGAAAGCCGGCGAGCGAGCACGGCACCGCGGCCAGCAACTATGGAACAAATGCGAGCAATGCCGGACAGAATGCCGGGAACGTGGGGCAGACGGCGGGGAGTTTTGGGCAGACTGCGAGCAATGTAGGCACGACTGCGGGGAACTACTCGAATAGCACGAACTGGGGAAGCGATAAGCGGGGGAATCAGTCTGCACAGGAAGAGCGCTGGAGTTGCGCGGCTCGCTCCGAAGCTGCCGAACTCCGCGTAGGGCAACTGGTTTTTATAGGGCGCGATGTATGCGCGGCATTTCCGCAGCTTCATTTGCAGGTGGAGATCGTGCCTGATGAAGATTTGCTCGACCACTTGAAGCGCGTGGCGGGCACGACGGAGTTTCCCGACATTATCTTTGGCACGCAACGGTTGCAGTGGTGGGATGAGAGTGGCTATGGATTGACGATGCTGGGTTGGCCTATGGTCTGGCCGAGCATGGATGGGACCAGGCTGACGCGCGACTTCCGGATGCAAATGCTGGGACAGGCAGTTGTGCTGCGCGCAGCGTTGCATCCGCTGGAGGCGCGAGCGTTTGCAGTGTGGCTGCGCGATGAGATTTCCATGCCTGTCCCGCTATACACGGTTACCGACGACACGAAGATCCCTGTCGAAGCGGCGACGGAAGCTCTGGCGAGCGAACTGAATGGCGGCACTCTGGATGGACTCGGAGATGAACAAGCCGCGAAGTTCGATGGCCGATGGGCGCAGATGGAAGCGCTGATGCCGCCGCCGAAGGGGCTTCCGGAGAACCTGCAGACTCGCGTCGATGTGACGGGCGCATGGGCTAGCCGCAGAATGGCGCTGGTTTCCATGCGCGGCATTGTGTGGTCGCCGGAGGCGTTTGGAGTGGTGCATGCTCTGGCTGTTCTGCGCAAGGATGCAAAGGGGAGCTGGAAGGTGCTGCAAATTTCTCCCAACCAGTGGCCGGAGGAGTTAACCAGGCGAGAGGGTAATTTGAGGCCGGGAAAATTAGTTGGGGTGACAGTTCCAGCGGAAGTGCATGCGGTTTTGCCGGCATCGCCGATTGATAACGATGTGCGTTCCGCGGGAACGGAGTTGTCCTGGGACAACGATGGCAGCGCTGTGCTCGAGGTAGTGGAATGGCAGAGCGGCGACGAAAAGCGGTGGTCGAACCCGCATGTGTTTCCGGTGCGCGATATTGAAATGCATGCGCAGACGCGGGTGGCGCCGGACTTTACGCGATTTGGCGGCCACTATCGCTGGCGGGTGTGGTCGGTGGGTGCGGATGGGCGAATGGCGTTCACACCGTGGAGAATGCTGACGATTGCGCAGTAGGTGGAGGCACGGCTTAGAAATCCGCTATCCTCGCAGGATGCCCGTTGAATATGACAAGCCGCTGCTGAGTGTGCACGATCTGCGGATTGCATTTGGCGGGCGCGAGGTAGTGCACGGCATCTCGTTCGATGTGGCGAGCGGAGAGACGCTGGGGCTGGTGGGGGAATCGGGTTCGGGGAAATCGGCGACGGCATTGGCGGCGATGCGGCTGCTGGGCCCGGCGGCAAGTGTGAGTGGGTCAATTCAACTGGCAGGAGAAGAATTGCTTTCTCTGCCGGAAGAAGCGATGCAGCGGCGGCGCGGGCGGGACGTAGCAATGGTGTTTCAGGAGCCAATGACCGCGCTGAATCCGGTGATGACGGTGGGACGACAGATTGCTGAGGTGCTGGAAGCGCATGAGCCGAAGATTTCGCGGAAGGATGTGCGTGCTCGGGTAATAGAGGCGATGCGCGAGGTAGGACTGCCGGAGCCGGAGCGGCGCGCGGACGATTATCCGCACCAGTTTTCCGGCGGACAGCGGCAGCGGGTGGTGATTGCGATGGCGTTGATGAACCGGCCGCATCTGTTGATCGCGGATGAGCCAACCACGGCGCTGGATGTGACGGTGCAGGCGCAGGTGCTGGCGCTGCTAAAACGGTTGCGATCGGAGCGGGGCTTGTCGATGCTGTTTATATCGCATGACCTGGCAGTGGTAGGGCAGGTGGCCGACCGCGTGGCGGTGATGCAGAGCGGTGAGATTGTAGAGATGGGCGAAGTGCTGCAGGTGTTGACGGCTCCGCGGCATGAGTACACGCGGCGGCTGCTGCATGCCGCGCCGACGATGACAACCGAACGAGAGCGCGAGCTGGCGGTGTAAGGAAGTTATTAGTTCCTGGTTGTTAGTTTTTAGTGTTCAACGCCGCACCACGAGCAGGTGGTCGATTTGCGGCGGGATTCCTGATAACTAAGAACTAACAACGAATAACCTGCGGTTACCGGAGTGTGCGCTTTGGTGCGGCGGGCGGAACTGTTTCACTCGAGCCCGGTAAGGTAGACTGGGCCTCGTCCTCATGCGAGCGCTTGTCATATCGGATGTTCACGGGAATCTGCCTGCTTTGGAGGCGGTGCTGACGACGGCTGCCGGGCAGTTTGACGAGCTGTGGAACCTGGGCGATGTGGTGGGGTATGGCGCACATCCGAATGAGGTAATTAACCTGCTGCGGCCGATGGCGCTGATCAATGTGCGCGGCAACCATGACCGAGTGTGTTGCGGGCTGACGAGTTCGCAGGGATTCAATCCGGTGGCCGCTGAAGCGGCGAACTGGACGCAACGCACGCTAACGCAGGAAAACCTGGAATGGCTGCGTGGGATGCCGAAGGGGCCGATTCGTGCGACCGCACGTGCTCTGGTGGCGCATGGGTCTCCACTGCATGAGGATGAGTACATTATTTCCATGCGCGATGCGTGGCTGCCGCTGCAGCGCATGGATGCGGAGATTACGTTCTTCGGCCATACGCACCTGCAGGGAGCATTTTCGCAGCGCGACCAGGAGTGGGAAGAGGCGCGGCCGGTTTATACAACGCGCGATCAGGCCGAAGAACTGGCGATCGATGTGCCGGCGGGGACGCGGCATTTGATCAATCCGGGGTCAGTGGGACAACCGCGCGACCATGATTGGCGCGCCGCGTTTGCGATCTATGACGATGTTGCCGAGCGCGTGACGTTCTATCGCATTCCTTACGATATCGAGCGCGCGCAGAAATCGATTCGTGCGGCGAAGCTGCCGGACCGGCTGGCGGCGAGATTGTCAGTCGGAAAATGAAGGCAAGGAGTAGTGAATAAGGAGTAAGGAGTAGAAAAGGCATCAATGTTCGAGGTCTTGCTTTTCTACTCCTTACTCACTACTCCTTATTCACTGATCTAGAACAACCTGCCGACGGTGAAGGTGAACTTGACCTGCCCGTTGGTGCCAACGGCGGGAGCGAAGGTGAGGACGCCGAATGGAGTTTCGGCGACGACGCCAAAATAAATATCCTGGCGCGTGATGGTGGAAGCGTCAGGCGCGCGCATCTGGCCAATCTCGTACGTGCCGCCGACGTAGATGTTCTGGCCGAGTGGGGCGGGCAGTTTGGCGATGCGGCGCAGGTATCCCGGCGTGACGAGGAAATAATCCGTGCCGCGATATTGGTCGATGGCGCTGGCAGCGAGACGCAACGGCCCGCCGAGTGTGACGCGGAAAGGTTGCGCAACATTGTTGTTGAAGAGCGTGCCGCCTTCGGCATTGGCGAGGAATAGATTTTTTTCGCCGAAGGTGTGCGAGACTTCAAGACGGTCATAAAAGCTCGGCGTACTGGGGCTGTTGGGTGTGGCGTAGAGATAGCTGAACTCCGTGACGGAACGAATGCCATAGCGTGGGACGAGAGCGCGGTCCTGCGAATCGAAGACGTAACGAATGCGAGCGCGCTGCGAGTTGCCGCTGTAATCCGGCATGCCGTCCGATCCGGTGGTGGTGCTCCATTGCACATTTTCAAATTGCCAGCCGATGCGTAATTCCTGGCGGCGGCTATCGCTCCATCCAACATCTCCACCACCGCCGACGAACTGCGACTGGCGCTCAGAGAGACGGTAATTGTCGCTGTTGTAGATGTAGTAGGGAGTGCGATCGAAGTCGATGCGTGGAGCCACGAAGAAGCCGGCGTAATCGAGCTTGCGGTAGTACTCGGCTTCGGCGTGGGTGAGGAACCCAAAGTTGACCTTGGCGCGGAATTCAGAGCCGTAGTTGCCGAGGTCCTGATAAAGGAAGACGGTATTGACGGTGGCGCGCGTTACGCCGCTGGTTTGCGCGGCGAGATTGAAGCCGATATCGAGAAACGGCGGACCGGTTGTCTTGTCGGCGACAGTGACGAGAATAATAGGGCGGTCGGAGCTGGCGGAGTCATAGCCGACGGTGTAGTCGGCATCATAACGTCCGTCGGAACGAATGTCGGCGAGCAGCGAGTCGATCTTTTTAGTATTGAGTGGTTGATTCACCAGCGCAGCGAATTTGCGGTTGACGAAATCCGTAGCCGAGCTGTTCGGCGCTTTGACTTTGACCATCAAGATGGTTCCGGCAGGGCCGCGCTCTTTGGAATGGCGATGCGCGAGGTAGGCATCCCAATCAGCCTGGCTAAGAGCGTAGGGTAGCAACTCGGCTTTGTGCGCTTCGGCGGCGGCATAACCGCGCTTGGCCAGATCGGGAGTCTTGAGATAGTCAGAGGGATTGAAGCCGGAAATATCCGGCATGATGACGACGTTGGCGAGCTTGCGGTCGCGCGCTTCATTGGCTTCGATGCCGACGGCAAAGGCGCGCTGCAGAACACCGATGATGGACTCGAGATCGTTTTTCCCGGGCGGCTCCAGCGGAAGGCTGATTGCGATGACGACATCAGCCTTCATGGCTTTCACATCCTGCGTGGGCAGGTTGTCGAGAATGGCGCCATCGATGTATTCGTGGCCGTTGAGCTCGAAGGGGCGAAAGACGCCGGGGATAGAAGCAGAGGCGCGCACGGCATCCTGCAGGGATCCGCGCGCGAAGGTGACGGATTTGGAATCGTTGAGATCGGTGGCCTGGCAGCGAAAGGGGATGGGGAGATCGTTGAAGTCAGTCTGATCGTTGTAGGCGAGGAATTCGCGATCGAGCAGCTCGTTGAGGCCGGTGTCAGTGAAGAGCGCGTTGCGGAATCCGGCGCCGTGTTTAAGGCCAATGCCGATGGCGTTAGGTACTTCACGCGAATCTTCGCGGCGGCGGAAATCGCGCGAGGCATATTCGGATTGAATGCGAAAGACATTGGTGACCGATTCCTCGGTCATGATGTGCTGCATCTGCTCGGGAGTTTTTCCGGTGGAGTAGAGTGCGGCGAGGATGGAGCCCATGCTGGTGCCGGCAATCACGTCGACCGGAATGCGATGCTCTTCGAACCATTGCAACGCGCCGATCTCACTCATCGCGATTGCGCCGCCTCCGCCCAGGGCAAGACCGATGACCGGGCGGTTGTGCGGGATATCGGTAGGAGGCGTAGAGGGATCGAGCGCGCCGAGACGAAGATGCTGCGTGCTGGCTACGTTTTCGCCGGAGTTGACGGACGGCTTTTGATCGCCTTTGAGGTTGACGGTACCTTGAGCATCAGGAACAGTAGGAACAGTTTGCTGCGGAACTGCTTTGTCGGCAGCCTGCTGTGGCGTCTGCGCAGGCTGGGCGGGAGTTTGCGCGTTAGCTGCGTGGGAGTAAAGAGCGATGCAAAGCACGAGCGTTGCATGCGTGAAGCAAAACTTGCCGGCGAACTTTTTCATAAATCTCTTTCCGTGTCCGAAACCTGCGACGGGCCGATGAAGCTGTGCGGTTAGACGCTACTTCATTGGATTGCGAAGGTATGACGGCGAGGAAAGCCGGCTGGTTATCGGCAGTACGCGTTATCTGGCGTACTCCTTGAATAGATGCGGAAACTGCTCGCCGAGTGCGGCAATTTTGGGAATATCGCAGACTTGCACGTAAGGATTGTGCGGATTCTTGATGGCGTAGTCCTGGTGATAGTCCTCGCCGGGATAGAAAACTTCAAGCGGAACGATCTGCGTGACGATAGGCCGAGGGAAGATGTGCGCTGTGTCGAGCTGCTTCACATAGGCGGTGGCAACTTCCTGCTGCTCATCCGTGGTGTAAAAGATGGCGGAGCGATAGCTGGTGCCGATGTCGGCACCCTGGCGATTGAGCTGCGTGGGATCGTGCACGACGGAGAAAAAGATGCGCAGCAGAGTGCCGTAGGTGACCTGCGCGGGATCGAAGACAATCTCAATGGCTTCGGCGTGGCCGGTCTCCTCGGAGCAGACGGTCCGATAGTTGGCGGTTTCAGCCGAGCCGCCGGAATAGCCGACAGTGGTCTTGAGCACTCCCTTGACGCGCTGGAAGACGGACTGAACGCCCCAGAAGCAGCCGCCGGCAAAGACGGCAGTGTGGGTTTCGCCGGCTTCCCAGCCGGATTCAGGGGCAACGATATCGCGGACAGGGGCGGGAACTGGTTCTCGGGTAGGCATGGCTATTGGACGCTCGTGAGTGCAGGGGCGATGCGATTGGGTTGAAAGGCCGGGCTGCGCAGTCGATATTGCAGGCTAAGTTGATGTTTCTAAATGCTGTTGCAACGGTGAACCACGGTAGTTAACACCCTCCTCAACCGGCACTTGAAGTGTTATCAGGCTGCCAACGGAAGTGGTTACCGGGGAAGCTGGATGGTTAGCTACTTTTGGGATTAGCCGGGAGGCCAGGTCATATGCCGGCCGCCCAGCAGGTGAACGTGGAGATGGTCGACAGTCTGGCCGCCGTCAGGGCCGGTGTTGATGACCAGGCGGTAGCCGTTGGCGAGGTTTTGGGCGCGGGCGACTTCCACGGCTGCGGCGAAGAGATGGCCGAGCATGGCGGTGTCCTGCGGCGTGGCATGGGCGTGGGAGGTGAGGTGCTGCTTGGGGATGAGCAGGACATGGACCGGCGCCTGCGGATTGATGTCCGGGAAGGCGAGGACGTGGTCATCCTCATAGAGGCGCTTGGCGGGGATGGCACCGGATGCGATTTTGCAGAAGAGGCAATCCATAAAGACAAGATACGAGAAGCGAGATATGAGATGTGACCGAATCTGACTTCTCTTTTGGAAAATACTTTGGCTCCATACCCGGCGCCCAGGGATCGTAAACCTTCGCGAAGGCGGCACGGTAGCCGGTAGCGGGATGCGAAAACGACCAGAAGACGACAAAGGGATTAGGGTTGGGATCGGCAAGGCCTTTGAGTCCGTTGTCCTGCTGATCTTGTTGCATGGCGGCCTGCGGATCAGGGACAAGCCCATGGATGGCTTCCTGTCCGTAGATGTCGGCATCGTGCTCGACATGACGACTGATGGTGTTGGTGATGGGTTCCTGCACAAAGTTGAGCAGCGTGTAGGCGAGCAGAAGAATAGCAAGCGCACCCAGGTCGCTCCGGGTGGTGATGCGCCAGCGCGCGCCGAAGCGTTTGATGATTGCATTGAGGAAGAGGTAAACGAGGTACATCACCGGTATGAATATGGCTATGCCCATCAGCATGCCGTTGCGAACATGGCCCAGAACATAGTGGCCGCATTCGTGGCCGACCATCGAGAGAGTGCCGGGAGCTATGGTCTGGCTGGGCTCGATGCCGGTATCCCAGATGACGACGCGCTTGGACGGGCCGATACCGGTGACATACGCATTGGGCTGCGTGGTTTTGGCGCTGGCGAGCATCAGGAATTGGCGCTCTGGCGGAACGCCCATCTGCTGCAACTGTGCAGAGAGTTGCGGGTAGTGCAGAGCGAGCGGCTCAAACTGGTTGAAGAGCGGGTCAATGAGAATGGGATTGAAATAGGTGAGTACAAGCGTGAACGGCACAGCTAATGCCCAGAAGACCAGCCACCAGCGGCGCGGAAACCTGTTGATGAGTGCGAAGAGGACGACTGCGATCAGGCCATAGAGCAGCCAGTTGAGCGTGAAGCCCTTGGCGAGGTCGACTGCCCAACTCTGCCATCCCTGCACGGAAAAACCGTAAGCCAGTGCGAGGTGGTGATCGTAGAAGTTGAAGGGAAGATCAAGCAGGGTGCGCACGAGCAGCACCATCAACGCGAAAGCATACCCTTGCGTCCATAGATTGGAGCTGAAGGCGCGAGCGCGGTCACGCATCCAGGCGATGATGCCGAATGAGAGCAGCAGAACAAGATCGATGATGCCCCAGGCACGTTTGCTGAAATGCAGGATGGTATGAACCGTGGAGAGATGTGCAGCCGCCGCGAGTTTATCCGGCGGCAAAGAATAGTCCGGCAGATTGCCGTGCGGGGGAGCGGCGGCAATCTGCTGCTGCGCGTAGGAGTCGGCGGCCTGCTCCGCGGCAGTGCGGTGCGCGCAGCCAGTAAGTACCAGCGTAAGAGCCAGCAATAGAGCTGCAATGCACTTAGAGAGACGCATCACTGCTTCGGAAAATACTTTGGCTCCATGCCCGGCGCCCAGGGATCGTAGGCTTTGCCGAAGGCGGCACGGCGGCCGACTGCGGGATGGCTATAGGTCCAGAATTCGTAAAACGGGCTAGGGTTGGGATCGGAATAACTTACCTTTCCGAGGACATCAAAAGCTCCCTGTGTTGTGGCCTGCGGGTTGGGCACCAGACCGTGAATGACCTCCTGGCCATAGACATCTGCGGCATGTTCGTGGACACGACTGAAGTAGCTCTCCGCAGGTTCCGTAAAGACGCCTACCAGGGAGAACGCGAGAAAGAGTACGGCGAGCGTTGCCCAATCTCCCTGATCTGGAATGCCCCACTTGGCGCCAAAGCGACGGATACACCACTGAATGAAGTGGTAACCAAGAAAAAGAGAGATGAAGATCAGCACGAGGACGAACGGAACGGTTTGCTCAATGTGGCCGAGCACGTAATGCCCTGATTCGTGGCCAAAAATCAACATGATTTCGTCGGGAGTGGCCTTGGCAATGGTGTTGTCCCAGACGACAACCCGCTTGCTGGCGCCGTAGCCTTCGACATCGGCATTAAGCGTAGTGACCTTTTCGCTGGCCTTCATCAGATACATGCGCTCAGGTGGGATATCCATGCCGGTCTTGTGCACGATCTGCTCGAGCTGGGCGACCAACTGCGGGTTGTTCTTCTGGAGCGGCTCATAGGTGTTGAAGGCGTAATTCACGTAGGGGCCGGCGAAGATAACGAAAACGACCAGAGGGATGGAAAAGCCCCAGCCAATGAGCCACCATGTACGTGGAAATTTGCGGATGAGCCAGAAGCCCAGCATGACCAGCAGGCCGCCGAAGATCCATCCAATCAGTAGACCCTTGGCCATGTCCCAGAACCAGCCACCCCAGCTTTGCACCGAGAGGCCATAGGCGAGGGAGAGATGCTGCTCATAAAGATCGATAGGCAGGCTAACAAGTGTGCCGACGACGAGATAGAGCAGTAGAAAAGTGAAGCCCTGGGCCCAGCGATTTTTGCTCAGCCTGACGGCGGTGTCGCGCATCCAGGCGATGACGCCAAGCCAGAGAAGAAGCAGCAGACTGATGATGTCCCAGGCCTCGGAGACGAAGTGCATAGTCACGTGGACCTTGCTGAGCTGCTGTGATTTGGTGAGCTCGTCGGGCGTCAGCGAGTAATCGGGGAGATTGGTGTGCAGGGGTGTAGCGTCAATCTCCTGCTGTGCGTAGATGTTAGCGGCGTGCTCGGCGGGGGTTTCGCTGGCGTGGGCTGCGAGAGGAAGAGCGAAAACGAGCAGCAGGGCGAGGCGGCTGAGTCGCATGGGAATGTCCTTGGGGTGGGGTAACTCCGGTGCGGATAAGTGTGTCACCGATAGGGCCGCCCTGCAACAGCTTTTGTGCGGCGGAAGAGGATTTCTGAAGGCTTTCTTCGGAGCCGCTAGCCCGTCTAATATCTGCGAGATCGGTGGATGGAGACCCTGGACAGGGGTCTTGGGCTGACGGCACGTTCGCTCCGAAACTACCGCAATTTCGACGGCTCGAGAGTCATTGCAAGGCTGTGTGCCAGTTGTCATCCATGGCAGACTCTCCGCTACACTCAAATCACGACCTCCTGTCGATGGAAAGCTGGACCTGCCTTTGAACCTTCCCTCCTCGTCTTTGAATAAATCTTTCACAACGAAGCGCGGCCTGCTGTGTGTTGCTGCGTGGGCTCTGTTTGCAGGAACGATGATTGCGCAGGATCCTTCCACGAAGCCTGTTGTGCGCGAAGCACCGCTGACTCCTGTGGCCTCGGCCGATGCGACGGCGGATTTTCCTGTAGCGAAAGATCCGGTGCTGATGCAGGCAATGGAGACTGAGCTGCATCGCGCGATGACGGAGCTGGGCACGGCTGTGCCCGCGAATGTAGCGAAGCCCAAAGCAGGTGCGAAGGATACATCCTCACCCAAGCCATACTTCGTTAGCTTTTCAGTTGCAGACTCACAGAACGTCACGATCCAGGCGCAGTACGGAGCGATATCAATCGCCAATGCGACTCATACGCGCACGGCGGATGTGCAGGTGCGGCTGGGGTCGCCGGCGCTCGACAACACCCACGGTGTGCATCGCGGCAGTGCGTTGACCACGATGGCTCTCCCGCTCGGCGACGATCGCGCGGCGATTGAACGCACGTTGTGGTTTGCGACCAATCGCGGCTACGGCAAAGCGCTGGATGCGCTGGAGACGGTGAAGACCGAGCAGCAGGTGCGCGCAAAGGAAGAAGATGCGTCGGCGGATTTTTCGACACAGAAGCCGGATGACGATGTGCTGGCGCCGGCGAGTGCTCTCACGTTAGACCGCGCGGTGTGGGAGGCGAGGCTGCGTGAGATCTCCGGAATCTTCCGGCAGTATCCGGATATTTATTACGACACGGCGCTGCTGCAGACATCGCACCAGACGGGCTATTTCGTTTCGAGCGATGGATCGCGCACGGCGACTCCAAACCAGGTAGCGCGGCTGATTGTTGTGGCGCGCACGCGTGCCGCTGACGGCATGGATTTATTTCGTGTGGAGACTTTCGAAGCCGATACCGACGGACATCTGCCGGCGCAGAGTGAAGTTCTGGCCAAGACGATTGCGATGGCGAAGAATCTCGATGATCTGCGCGTGGCTCCGATCACCGAGCCCTACAACGGGCCGGCAATTTTGAGTGGGCGCGCGGCGGCAGTGTTCTTCCATGAAGTGCTGGGGCATCGCCTCGAAGGACAGCGCCAGCGTGGCGACGAAGAAGGCCAGACATTTACGAAGCTGCTGGGCAAATCGATTCTGCCGAGCTTCTTGTCGGTCGCGGACGACCCAACAGTCAGCCAGTTCGAAGGACATCCGCTGAGCGGTCATTATGTGATCGATGACGAGGGCCAGCCGGCGCAACGCGTCGATCTGGTCGACAAAGGCGTGCTGAAGACGTTTCTGATGTCGCGTCTGCCGGTGGCGAGCTTTGCGCAGTCGAACGGACATGGCCGCGCGGAGACCGGAAAGATGCCGACCGGGCGGCAGGGAAATTTGATTGTGAGTTCCACCAACACTGTGAGCGATGCGGAGCTGCGCGAGAGGTTGAAGGCTGAAGCGAAGAAGCAAGGCAAAGCTTACGGCTTGTACTTCGAGGACATCAGCTCAGGCTTCGCGGTGACGACGCGCCGCAGTCCGCAGGCGTTTCAAGTGATTCCGCTGGTGGTGTATCGCGTGTATGTCGATGGCCGGCCGGATGAACTGGTACGCGGCGTGAGTATTGTCGGCACGCCGCAGGCTGCGCTGAACAGCATTCTCGTGACGAGCGATCATCAGGATATCTTCAACGGCGAGTGCGGCGCGGAGAGTGGAACAGTTCCGGTGAGTGCAGTTGCGCCGGCGATGCTGGTGAGTGCGATTGAGACGCAGCGGCAGGCGCAGGGAACGTCGCGGCCGCCGATTGTTGCGCCGCCGCCGATTGATTCGAAGACGGCGCCGGCTATGAAGGGAGGACGATAATGCGAATACTTCATTGGTTGAGCACGGCCGTTCTTGCTTCATGTGTTGTCGCAACAGCGCAGGCGCCTACAGTGGCTGATCCATTGCTGACGGCAATGCAGCAGGAGCTGGCGCGCGAGAAAGCTGAACTGGTTTTGCCGGGGATGCAGCGGCCGTACTTCATGGAGTACCGGCTGGAAGACATCCACACCTATGACGCTTCGGCCAGCTATGGCGCGCTGACAGGTGAGAGCGAAGTGCATCAGCGGATCGTGCGCGTAGAGGTGCGAGTTGGAGATTACACGGTCGATTCAAGCACAGCGCGCGGCGAAGGTTCGCTGCAGCTTGCGCCGGGAGACGATGACCCGGCGGCGCTGAAGTTCGCTCTGTGGACGGCAACGGATGAGGCCTACAAAAATGCATTGCGCGCTTATACGACGAAGCTGGCAGCGCTGAAGCAATTTCAGAATCCGCCGACCGCTAATGACTTCACGCCTGCGAAACCGGTGACGCATCTGGAGCCGCTGCATGAGCTGGTGCTGGATCGCAACGAATGGAAGCGGCGAATCGTAGAGGCAAGCGGATTGTTTGCGACTGCGCCGGAGGTGAAAAGTTTTGCGGCGAAGGTGCAGTATTCGTCCTCCAACGTGAGCGCGCTGGTGGTGAATCGCTACACGGTGAACACCGAAGGCACCGTGTTGCGCACGGGATTCTCCGGCTACTCGGACAACATTAACGTTGGCGGGCAGGCGGAAGACGGGATGCAACTGGGGCGCTCGAACGGGTCAACAGCGATTGAGGCATCGGGGCTGGAATCCGCAGCCGCGCTGCGCAAGCGTACCATCAACGATCTGATCAGCTTCAACGATCTGCGTAATGCGCCGGTAGTCGATGCCGAGGATTATCACGGGCCGGTGCTGTTTTCGGGCGACTCCAGTGCGGACGTGATCAACCGCCTGTTCGTGCCCAACGTTGAGGCTGACCGGCCGGACATGGGCACGACTGCGCGCACGCAAGGCGCGTATCAGTCGAGCTACAAGAGCCCGGTGCTGCCTGCATTTCTCACGGTGGTCGACGATCCAACGATGCGCAGTTATCAGGGACAGGCGCTGCTGGGCAGCTATGCGGTCGACGATGAAGGCGAACCCTCTGAACCGCTGACGCTGGTCGAACATGGCCGGCTGATTAATTATTTGCTGGGTCGCGAGCCGGTGAAAGATTTTCCGGAGTCGAACGGACACGGCCGCGCAACGCTGGGGCAGGCTGCGCAATCGCATGCCGGCGTGATTGAGGTGAAGGCTGCGCAGGATCTCACCAGCGAGCAACTTCACGCGAAGTTGTTGTCGCTGGCGAAAGAACAACAGCGCGATGTCTACGAAGTGGAAACGCTGGCGGGCGATCTCGCGCCGCGGCTGCTGTATCGCGTATCGCCGGACGGCAAGCGGACATTGGTGCGCGGCGCAGTGTTCGATGAGTTGGATCAGCGCTCGCTCCGGTCGGAGATTCTGGCTGCAGGCGGAAAGTCGTATGTTGCACAGACACTGCAGCCGGTGCCGCAGACAACGATTGTGCCGGAGTTGCTCTTCGGCGATATCGCGGTGAAACGTGCAACGCAGGAGCAGGCGAAGCTGCCGTATTATCCGCCGCCAGGGGAAAACAGACAGTAGACAGTAGTGAGTAGACAGTAAAAACAAACAAGCTGACTAGGGAGGAATCGCTGAGTATGAAATCCCCTGATAGTGGTGCGCTTTATCGTGATTCGATTGCATGGCAAAAATCAATGCAATTGACAGCGCAGGTTTATAAATTAACCCAAAGCTTTCCGACGGAAGAGCGATTTGGTCTAACGAATCAATTGCGGCGCGCGTCGGTTTCTATCCCCAGCAAAATTGCTGAGGGTAAAGGACGCGCTAGTTCTGGAGAGCTTATCCAATTCGTGGGTCATGCCCGCGGCTCGACTCTTGAGGTGCAGACTCAGTTGGAGATTGCGGTGATGCTCGGATTTGGCAAAGAGACCGAAGTGCATCTTGCGCAGGAGCAAGCGGCGGAAGTTCTGCGTATTCTCAATGCCTCGATGACAACGCTAAGAGCAAAATTGAATTCCAGGAAATCCAATTAGGAATAGCTCCTTCATGCGTTCCTACTGTCTACTCACTACTGTCTTATTCCGTTTCAATCCAGACGCACAAGATAAGCCTGCGACTGATCGTCGGGCGCGCCGATCCAGGAGACAATCTGGTCGGCAGTCTTGCGGTCGCGCAGTGGTGGATCGATGCGCACCCAGTAGCCAGTGGGGCCGGGGAACTCGATCACCTTGGCGCCGCGATAGCGGTCTTTGAGCGCGGACTTCAAGTCGAGTGCGCCGGCTTCAGTTTTGAAGGCTCCGGTCTGCACACACCAATGGCCTGCAGGATCGGTAGAAGGCATCGCGTAGGCCTCGACGCGAACTTTGCCGATGCCGGCGCGATAGAGATCGATGGCCTTGGCTGCGCCTTTGGAGAGATCGATAATGCGCGTCGGCGAAAAGGGGCCGCGGTCGGTGATGCGCACCAGCACCTGCTTGCCGGTGGTGAGATTGGTGACGCGCACGATGGTGCCCATGGGGAGCGTGCGATGCGCGGCGGTCAGGCCGTCTTCATCGTAGATGCTGCCGTCGGCGGCGTTGCGATGGTTGTAGTTCACGCCGTACCAGCTGGCGATTCCGGTTTCAGAGAAGAGAGGCTTGCCGTGAGGCTCAGCGAGAGGATCGGATTCTATCGAATTTTTGGAATGCGCAGTTTCACTTGTGCCTGGAGCAGGCGGCGGAGGCTGATAAGCAACCTTCGTCTGATGGTGGCAGCCTGTGGCAATAAGAGTGAGACTGGCCAGCAGCGCAACATGGAACGCGCTTTTTTTGAGGCAGTGAGTCATGAGGATTAATCCTGTGGCTTCGATTTCTTCAGCGAGTCGAGGTGTTCGGCGAGCTTGGCCAGACGCTGGGAAGCATCGCGCAGGGCAATCGAACCCTGCTGCCGGACTTCCGGCACGACCTTTTCATCAATGAAGCGAAGCACCCGTTTCAACTCTTGTTCGACCTGCGAGGCCGCTTCGTTCAATTTCTCTTCGAGCGGTTTTTGGTTGGGTTCGGGCATGGGCCGGCTCCTCTCAACTGACAGTTTCATCTTTCCTTTGCCCTTCGGGTGAGTCAATCACCCAACCGTCGCACGTGCCGGAGTGGTAACCGAATGAGCGAATGCAGTCGCACAGGCTCAATGAGTACAACCCGGTCAGGGTAGATGGCGTCCTTTGAAGTAGGACTGGTTCAACCAGTCCTGAAATTGGGCCGCATCCGGAATCGGTCTGTTGAGAGAAGGTAGCAATGTATCTCCAGGCCTATGCGACCCGCGTGTTGTCTTTCGCATGCGTAAAAACGCAAGCTGCACAGGGTTTAAATCGTCATCGATTGATCGTTCTTGTGCCGGCGATGATTGTGGCAGGCATGTTTGCGGCTGCGCCCATAGGTGGACAGACGGTTGCGCAAACCAGCTCTGTTGAACGCCTGACTTCCATTGATCCTGCATACATTAATCAGGAAGGTTCACTCCCATACAGCGAGGTTAACTTGGGGAGTTCCTCTCTTTCCCCGGTGGTTAATCAGTTTGATTCCTCCTCGGCTCTTCCGGAGGCGCCGAGCGCAGGAATACAGGGGCAATCGCTGCGGGCTTCTACTCCGCCGATCACGCGCACTACACATTCGGGAACAGAGCAGCTAGCGCCGATTTACTGGAAGGAAATTCCTGCCGGCTGGGCAGCGCAGCCGCTCACAGCGCACGACAAGATTGTGCTGGGAGCGCGCAGCCTCTACAGTCCATTCTCTTTTCTGGGATACATAGTTTCTGCGAGCTATTCGCATGTAGAGAACGGCCAGCCGAACTACGGAACGAATGCAACTGCATACGGCAAGAGACTGGGCGCGGTGACTTTGCGCGACGTGAGTGAAGGCATTTTCGCCGACATTGTGTTTGCTCCGATGCTGCATGAAGATCCACGCTATTACGTGGAAGGATCGCAGCATGGATTTTTCCGGCGAGTGGCCTATGCCATCACACGGCCTCTCGTTACACGCACGGATAGCGGCCGCGTGACCTTGAACGGCGCCGGGCTGTTGGGTTCCGCGAGTGCCTCCGCACTCAGCTACACGTACTATCCGGCGATCAACCAGAACTTCCATGACACGGTTGCCACATTCGGCGGATCATTGGCCGGCTCTGCGCTCGGCGATGTAGTCAAGGAGTTTGCCGGGCAATTCCTGGAAGCAATTCATCTCAAGAAAGTGCAGTAGCATTCTTCTTCGCGAGCGAGTAGATGCATTAAAGAGATCGAGGGCATGGCCAACGCCATGCCCTCGATTTTCTTGCAGATGCGTTTGCTTAGAACGTGGTGCTGACAGTCAGGCGGAAGGTCTTACGCGGCTCGCGCAGCGTGTAGTCCGCTCCGTAGAACTGCAGTGCCTGCTGATAGCTGTAAAGACCCGCACCGGAGTTGGGGAAGAAGCTCTTGAACTCCTGCGGGCTTACCGTCAACTGCTGCGGAAGATCTTTGTAAAGGCGCAGCGGGTTGTAGGCGTAGTAGAGGCGGAAGGGCGCGTTGACGATCGGCAGAATGACCTGCAACTCAGCGCCGTTGGACATGCGCGGCACATAGTTGGTTCCCGGCACGATCGGCAGAAGCAATGGAAACTGTACCGATTGCCCGCCCTGGCAGGTTCCGTTGACCAGCACCGGGCAGCCATAGAGCGGGCTGTTCACGGTGGAAAGGCCAAGCTCGCTCTGGCGCAGTTGTGAAGCCTGCGTGTCAAAGGTCATGCCGAAATCAGTGAAGAAGGCGAAGGTCACCTGGTTCACGATCGGGATGCGGTATTCCAGGTTGGCAGTAAAGCTGGTGTCTCCGCCAACCGAGGAGAGGCGATAGATCGGCAGCGGGATCTCAACATTACCCAACGCGCAATTTGTTGGGTCGCGGCATACGCCGGAGCCATCCGGATTGGTGAGGTTGAAGTTCACCTTGGTGGGGATAAAGGTGTACGGGCCGGAAGAACGGACGTCGAAGCCGCGCATATCGCTTTCGCCGCCGCCGTAGATACGCGCGAAGGGCGGCGCTACCTGTCCGCCGAAGCCGGCAATATGGTTGAAGAGCAGGCGATAGCCAAGAACGTTGTGGCCTTCACGATTTACCTTGAGACCCTTCATCGGGAAGAACTGGCGGAAGCTGACGTTGGGTGAGTAGTACTTGGTGTTTCCGCCCAGACCGGCAAACTGCACAGCGACGTTGAAGTCTTTGCCGGAGTGCGGACCCTGCCCACGATCCAGTGTGGAGAAGCTGAAGCTGGGTGTGATCACCGAAGTGACAATGCCTTCCAGCTGGTTCTGTCCGGCGATACCGGAGCGGAAAGCCAGAGTGGTGAAGACGTTCAACGTGTTCTGGTTGAAGGTGGTGATGCCGGAGCGCGAAAGTCCGTAAGAGATACCCATGCGCGCAACGCCGGAGCGGCGGAAGAGGCCGCGCAGCGCTTCGCTGGTAGAAATCGTGAGTCCCTTGGATGACTGGTTGTATTGCGTGAGCTGGGACTGCTGCGCATTGGTGAGGTTGGTGCTGGTGTTGTTGGCAATGGCATAAGCCTTGGCCGGATTGAAGTCGCTCTTGCTGTCAAACACCTGAATGCCGAGCGAGATGGGTTTGTTGTGCAGGTAGGGCTCATTGAAGCCGAAGCTCAGGTTGCGGGCGAGATCGCCGAGGTTGGCGTTGACGCTGAGCGTTTCGCCGAGGCCGAGGAAGTTGTTGGTCTCATAGTTCGCACCGATGAAGGTGCCGCTGTTGCCGCTGATGCCGCCGTTAAGGCCGATGGAGTTCTTGCCTTTTTCCGAGAGCTTGACCAGCAGGTCGACGGTGCCGTATTCCGGATCGGCGTCGGGGTTCTGGCGAGTTTCCACGTCCTGCTCAGTCTTGAGCACGTTGAAATACTGCAGCTGGTTGAGGCGCAGCAGCGAGAGATCGACGAGTCGGCTGTTGTAGACCTGGCCTTCTTCGACCATCATTTCGCGGCGAATAACCTTATCGCGAGTGATGGTGTTGCCGCTGAACTCAAGCCGGGAGACGTAGAACTTTTTGCCTTCGTCGATATCGATATTGAGCGAGACGGTGTGCTTGACGCGGTCGACCGAAGGAGCAGGCGTGCCGATCATGTTGATGAAGCCGCCTTCGCCGTAAGCCTTCTTGAGTGCGTCCAGGCCTTTGCCGAAGAGCTCGGCATTGAACCAGTCGCCGTCCTTTAGTGCGAAGAGGTGGCGCAGGGCAACCGTGTTCGGATAAGCCTTATTGCCGGTAAAGGTGATGGCGCCGAGGCGATAGCGTTCGCCTTCCTCAACTGGGATAACGATATCGACGCGCTTGCCGGTAGAGGGATGCAGCGTGAAAGGGTTAATGCCGCCGGCATTGCGCACATTGGTTTGCGGTTCGGCGGTGAGGGCGGTGAAGTAGCCCTTGGTGCGGTATTCCAGGCGAACGCGCTCGGCATCTTCGTCCAGCTTGCTGGCGTCGAAGGTGCGCGGGAAGAGGCTCTCCAGAATGATGGAGTGCGGAATGCCGATGGGCTTGAGGTTCCTCATCGCGCCGATCAGTTCGCGAGTTGGCAAAGCTTTCGCGCCGGGGAAGGAGATGCGTCCGACTTTGACCGTGGGGCCTTCCTTGATGTGGAAGGTGAGGCTCACGCCGGCGGGCGGAATGGTTTTGACTTCGAGGCGAATGACGGCGAACTGGTGGCCGTGCTCACCGAGCATCTGCTGCAGCGTAACTTCAGCGCGCTTGACGACGGTGGGGTCGTACTGGCTCTCGACCGAGAACGAAATCTTGTCCTTCTTATAGCGCTCGAGCACGTCGGAGACGGTGATCGCGTTCAGGCCGACATAGTTAATGTCGCGGATGGTCGGCTTTTCCTGCACGTAGATGATGAGTTGCAGGCAGCCTGCGCCGGGCACGCTCTCAATGCGCACGTTGTCAAAGTAGCCGGTATTCCAGAGCGAGTTGAAGTCGCGCTCGACGACGGCGGGGTCGTACTGGTCGCCGGGGCGGGAGAACAGGCGGGCCAGAATGGATTCCTTCGGGATACGCCGGTTGCCGACGACCTGGGTCTGGCAAAGCACCTGGGGTGCGGCCTCGGCACTAAACTGCGGACGCGCACCGACTTGCGCATTTGCCGTGCGAGCCATGGCCGGGCAAAGCAGGAGCAACCCGCAGGCCAGCGAAAATGATGTGCGGAACGAAGCGCGGGTGGCGATTCGGCGCGAAGTTTCCATAGCGGAGACGATGCGGCTCAAGCGCGTGCGCACAGGCTGGGTCGAACATTTCAGGGAGCTAGCGCTCACTCGCATTCCGGTAAAAATGACTACACCCTCACTGCTCTTGGATCTCGTGCCCTGCGCGTACGAAGGGAATCTTGATTATAGGCGACGCATGCCGCCTGTTGCGACCCCTTCGACCCCTTGACAGAGGCCTTTCGGGATTGAATTGCATGGGCTTTGGACGCATATCGCGCCGAAACGCTGTTTGTATGCGGCAAATCGTTGAAATGTTACGGTCGGCTGTACGGCTCGGTGAGCTTGACCAGGTCTGCGCCGGCCAGAAATTGCTGCAGCGCGGCGGCTAATTTGGGTTCAGCGGAGGCAACAGGCTCCATGGGGTCGCCGCCGTCGACTTTCAGCAAGATAGGTACGGGACGCGATGTATCTGCGCCCAACGGCAGAGTGCGATGCGGATGCGCGTAGATCAGTGTGACATGGCTGCTGGTTTCGGAATGCTGACGGCACGCGCCGGCATCGCAGAGTGTAGAGGCCTCAAGCTTCTGGTTGCGACCGTCGTTGTAAGTAGCCAGGGTCAGATCGACGGCTCCGCCTGCAGTCGCAACCTGTGTCTGGCCATGCCAGGTGGGGTCTTCGCCACGCGCAATGTGGCAGACCTCGACATCGTGCACTCCCATCTGCGGCGAGACGCCCAGCGATACATGTATAGCTGCGGGATTACTGGGATTGGCATATTCACCCCAGGTGTAAACCACGATGCCGTCAATCAGCGTGTCTTTCCAGGTGCGAACCAGCGTGTAGCTGCCAACGTGTTGCGGCAGCGCAGCAATGGGGTTGGAGGGTTGAGGCGCGGTGAAGTAGCCGCGTACTGCTGAAGCGCCGAAAATTGCAGCCAGCGCAACGACTGCGGCAACGCGCGCGAGATACGGTGCCGATGCAACATTTTGTACAGGCGGCTCTTCTTTCTGCGGCGGGAGAACGTCGGCTGGCTCACGGCGAAATCTATTCGCTACCCAGAAAAATACTGCCAGCGCGCAGACGAAGAGGCAGCCACCGATGATGTAGTCAGCAACTCTTGCATGGTGCTGCATCCACGGATAGGGCAGAGCCAGCTTGTAATAAATCACCAGCAGGCACAGGCGCAGGAAGTTGAACAGATAGCCCAGCAGCACGGCTCCAACGACAACAGGTGCAAACACGAACCAGCGGAAGCGATAGACGTACCCGACAACAATGGCGGCGAGGCCGAGCGTAATAGCGCCGCGGATGCCATTGCAGCCAGGCGCAATGAACATTCCAAACTGAGGCGTAAACATCAGGCGCAGCTTGTCCTGGGTAAGCGGCTGGCCGAGCGCATGAGCGAAGGCGCGTGCGACCACAGCAGAGGCGTGTTGCAGCGGCAGATCGATGCGGCGGCTGAAGGTTTGCGGCACGGGAATGACAGCCCACATCAGCAACACCGGAAACCATGCGGCCCTCAGCAGCTTTTTGCCGCCGAAGAGCAGAACGATTCCTGCTGCATACACCACTGCTATCAGCGGCAAGGGCGGAATCTGCAGCAGCCAGTCTTTGTTGACGGTGACGATCAACAGCATCTGGTCGCGCACATAAACAAGCGCGGCCGATGCAGCCATCAGAACAAAGCCCCACCACGATCCGTAGGCGCGCCAGCCAATCTGTCGCCACGCACGCAGAATGAGCGCAGCGCACACAAATGGCACGACCATTCCCATGCTCTTCAGGTCATCGGTGCGCCAGATTCCTACGAGTGCCTGCACCACCGAGCTGATGGAAAGCAGGCCCACGATGGCCGCAAGGCAAGCCAGGGCAACAGCAGCGCGAATTTTCAGAGGGTGGGTGAGCAGCTTGAGCACAAACGTCCCAAGAGAGATTAAACAGGATGAAAGCTAAAGGGAAGAACTAAAGGTCAACGAGGATAGGAAACGGCAACAGCCAGAAGAATAAGCAGCCGTCGATCAATTGCTATTGCTGGAGGAGCGGCGAGCGCGCAGCCGCAAGCGCAGCGAGTTGATCGCGAACACGCCACCGGCGAGGCCGGCAAGAATCAGCGTGGGATTCTCAGGCGAGTCTTCGCAACCGCCAAAACCATTGTCGGCGGATTGCGCCCGCACAGGAAGGGCGACGATCAAAGCAAGAGCAAGTGCTACAAAAACAGACCTTAGCTTCATTGCAACCCCTATGAGGTCTTCCGCAACCGTGTAGCGGTCACTGGAAAGCATTCGTATCGGGGATATTTTCCCGATTTGATAGCTGTGTCCCAAGAGACACAATTCCCAAGAATACTGCGAAAATCATACGTCTCAGGCAGGGCGAAGTCAACGCAATACTCTGCTTAGGCAGCTTTCCGGTGTTTTTCAGGGTCAGGGTGGAATATGGGCGTCAGTATGGAGAAGTCCCGATGGCAATATGCTGCTAAAGCCTTTGCTTACATATGTATGGACCTAAAAAAGGGCGAAAGATTCTGGTGAAATTGGCCGTGAAGGGCTCCGAAAATCCAATCGAGGGCTGCATTCGGGTCCGGGGCTGTAAAATCAGGCGTTGAATGTGGCGAAGGGTTTCGCCGGATCGATTTATCTGCTTTTCCCAGGAGGAAGTAACCACAATGGCATCAGTAATGGACAACATGCTGCCCCTCAAGGGCGTCTACCAAGGCCTGAAGTCCCGCATGGAAAAGACGGTGGACGACTTCCGCTCCAACCTGATGAGCGTGCGCACGGGCCGTGCCTCCGTACACATGCTGGACAATGTCCGCGTGGATTATTACGGTACCGAGACGCCGCTCTCGCAGGTAGGCCAGATCACGACGCCCGAAGCCAACCTGATTGTGGTGACGCCGTGGGAGCCGTCGCTGGTCGCGCCGATTGAGAAAGCGATTCGCACCAGCGGACAGGGTTTCAATCCAATGCACGACGGCAAAATCATTCGCGTGCCCATTCCTCCCATGACCGAGGAGCGCCGCAAAGAAGCTGTGAAGCAGCTCGCAGGAACGCTCGAAGATCACAAGACTTCCATCCGCAACATCCGCCGCGACGGCAATGAGACGGTGAAGAAGGCGGCGAAAGATAAAACCATCTCCGCCGACGATGAGAAGCGCGCCAATGAAGAGATCCAGGCGCTGACCGATGCGCAGATCAAACGCGTGGAAGAGCTCTTCAAAGCCAAAGAAAAAGAAGTGATGACAATCTGAATTTCCCGCTGAAGGAGCGAGCATGTACTGGCTGCAGCGGGGAAGCACGGTTGTGAAGAAGCACTGGCAGTTGCTGGCGAGCGCTGTAGTTCTGTGCTGCTCGCTGACTGCGGGTGTGGCGTGTGTTTCTGGCTCGCATGCCGCACAAACTCCAGCGGTACCGTATCCGCACACGCTTGCTCAGGTGAGCTTTGCGGTTGCAGGCGACGTGATTCCGCATGAAGCAGTGAAAGATGCTGCGAAAGCTGCGGGCCTGGGCGCTGATGGATGGGCTGCATTGTTCTCGCAGGTGGCGGATGTTTTTCAGCACGCGGATTTCGGCTTCGTGAACATGGAAACGCCGGTAGCTCCTGCGCACACGCACGGCACCAAGCCGTTCATGTTTGACGCATTGCCGGAGCTCATCACGGGATTGAAGCTGAGCGGCATTAAGATCGTCTCCTTCGCGAATAATCATGTCTTCGATCAGGGTCAGCCGGGATTTGCCGAGACGCGCGAACATCTGCGCGAGCAGGGCATGCTCTTTGCCGGCTCGGGCGATACCGCAGCGAGCGCGTGGCAGCCGGTGATCGTCGAGAAGAACGGCATCAAGGTCGGCGTCCTGGGCATGACGCGCTGGCTGAACGGCAATCGCAACCCTGAGAAAGATGACGAGCCGCATGTGAACTTCTTTCCCTATCCGGATGACAACGCCAGCGGAGCGCCGGGCATGGATGCAGCCGGAGTGATCGAAGCCGTGAAGCAGGCGCGCGCCAAGTGCGATTTTCTGGTGGTGTCCATTCACTGGGGCGTGGAGTACGCAGTCGCACCGAAGGATGTCGATGTAGAGATGGCGCACAAGATGCTCGATGCCGGAGCGACGGTGATTGTCGGGCATCATCCGCATGTGCTGCAACGCGTGGAAAGCTACAAGACGCAGGACGGCCGCGATGCACTGATCTTCTATTCGCTGGGAAATTTTCTTTCCAACCAGTCGCGCGAATACAGGCTTGGCCAGGCAGACAAGGAAGGCGATCCGCGCGACGAACTGATGGGCGAGTTCTCCGTGGTGCGCAAAGATTATGGGCCGGGCGGTATCAAGTTCGAGCTGGCGAACGTGGGCATTCTTCCGGTGTGGGAAGAGAACAATCACAATGAGCTGGGCAGCACAGCGAAGACGCCGGTGATTCGCCCGGTGCTGATGGACCGTGAGATCCCTGCATTGCAGGCGCAGATTGCAGAGCTGAGCAAAGCAGAGAGTCCCGCACAGAAGCAGGAGCTGGCCGCAGCAAATGCGCGACTGAAGCTGCTGGAATATCGGCGCAAGCTGTTGCTGGAGCGGACGGGGAGTACGTTTCTGGTAGCGCCGCCGGCACTCGCAGCAAAACCCTAAATTTCGTTGTGCTGGCCTGCGGCGAGGATCGCGTCGGCAACTGCCGCAGCTTCGCGTGCGGCTTGCAGATCGTGTACACGCAGAATATGCGCGCCGGCGAGAATTGCAGCAACCCCTGCGCTGACGGATGCAACGCGGCGAGCCTCTGATTTTTCAAGACCGGGCCTGTGCAACTGGCTCACTGCATCGCCGAGAAATCCTTTGCGCGAGACACCCGCCAGCAGCGGCAGGCCGAGCTCATGCAGGCGAGAGAGCCCGGCGAGCAGCGACCAGTTCTCTGCGCCGCGTTTGCCAAAGCCGAAGCCGGGGTCGGCAACAATTTTTTCATCCGGGATTCCGGCAGCCTCTGCCAGCGTGAGCTGCTGCATCAGGCCGGCGAAGACGGTGGGCAGAACTTCATCCGGCGTAAGCCGCGGCTGCGTCGCCCACTCACTGGGGCGGTCGCGGGTGTGCATCAACACCAGGCCGCAGCCGGTGGAGGCAATTGCCGACGCCATGGAATCGTCCCAGGTGAGGCCGGAGACATCATTGATGATCTCTGCGCCGGCCTTGGCGCAGGCTCGCGCCGTAGCAGCGTGATAAGTGTCCACGGAGACGATGGCCTCGGGACGCTCGCGCAGCAGGGCTTCGAGAACCGGGAGCAGTCGCGCCTGCTCTTCGTCAGGCGTGAGCGGCTGGGATTCGGGGCGCGTAGATTCCGCGCCGAGGTCGATGATGTCCGCACCGTTATCGGCGGCTTCGACTGCGGCGGCGAGCGCGAATTTCTGTCCCGCAGCCAGCGGCATGCCGGCGCGCAACGTGCCGTCGCCGGAAAAACTGTCCGGCGTGATGTTAATGATGGCCATCAGCCGCGTGCGTTCGCCCAGCCCCATGGGGCGGGTGCGCAAGCGCCAGATGTAACTCGGCCTGTCCGCAAAAGCCATGCGGAATTGTAGACGCACTGTGTCAATCTGCCGAGGGCATGGAGACAGAATCGACAACCAGCACCTCTTGCATTCCCTTTGCGGGCTGCAGTTTCAGGCCGAGCTGCTCCTGAATGGCAGTAAAGATAGAGGGCGCATCACTGTCGGGATTGCTCGGAGCATCTTCCGTTGAGAATTTCAGTTTGAAGTCGTATTTGTCGGTAAGGCCGGTTTTGTCGATGACCGCGCGGCTCAGCCGGTCGGAGAGCACCCGCGACAGTATTTCCATCGAGCAGTTGATGCCAGTCAGTTCGCCTCCGAAGCCGCCCCGGATGCCGCCGCCGCGCGTGGTCACCGCTGCCGGCGACATCTTGATGCCGCCTTTGGCAACCACCATTTCATAGACCGGCAGCTCGCGCTGCTCCATGTGCCACTTCAGGTGAAAGCGGTCTTCCAGCACCTTGATGAGCATGTGTTGCCGGTCGGAAGTATGCAGCGCCTTCAGCGTGGCGTCATCGGTCTCCAGTGATTTTGCCTGCACATCGAAATGCTCCTTCTCGGCCCACGCAGGCAAGGTCGCTATCTCGGTCTCGCGTTTGTCGAACGCTGTTTGCAGCAGACCCTTCAGCGTAATGTTGGTTCCCTCATAGATGCCGGCGCCGTTGAACATGCTGCCACTGTGACCAGCGTCAGGCTTGCTCGGTTTTATCGAGCTCACGTCATACGCCGGCGTTGCGCCTGCAGCGGAATTCGCCGTGGGCGCAGTTGATTGCGCCTGCAAAGATGCGCCGGTAAGAGTTAGCGCAAGACAAAGGACAAAAGTTTGTTTTCTCACCAAGCCTGCCTGCTGAGAACGCAGCATGAAGTCTCTCCTGTACGGACTATTTGATGAGACCACGAATGTCAGCCACCGTTAGTCTCCAAAATGTAAACTCGCAAGCATGTTCGAATCGAACCGGTTCATACTGGCCTTCACTCTGCTGTCGGCGACAACATTCGCTCAACAGCCCGTCGCGCCCAAGCCTGTTGAGCATGCACCTTTCCCCACGGGCGATGCCACGCCGCTGGGCAGCAAAATCTCCGCGTTGCTGGCTGACCCCAGCGTGAGCCGCGCGCATTGGGGCATTGCAGTCACAGCGCTCGACGGCACGCCAATTTATGGCTTCGATGAAGGCAAGCTCTTCCGCCCGGCCTCGAACGCGAAGCTGTTCACGACGGCGGCGGCCATGGCACTGTTGGGACCGGAAGTGCGCGTAAGCACCTCCGTTGAAATGCTCACCAGTCCGGCTGAAGTTCTTGCCCACCCCACTCAGCCCTTTATTCGATCCGGTGTCTTTGATGGAGTGATCTCTATCAATGGAGACGGAGATGCATTTCTCTCTGATCGTCCGGCCAACTATGCCCACAGCTACACACCGGGGAAAAATGATCCGCTGCAGTTCATCGAACAAACGGCAAATGCCATTGCAGCTCTTGGCGTGACAACCGTGAAAGGAACCATCAGTGGCAATGCGGGGAACTGGATGGGCGATCCATGGGGGGAGACATGGAGCCGGGAAGATGTAGCGTGGGGATATGGAGCACCCGTCTCGGCTTTGACCATCAACGACAATCAACTGCGACTGACTCTTACGCCCAGCCAGAACATTCATAACGCCACACCCGACTATCACGCTACGGTACAGATTTATCCCGACACTGGCTTTTACACGGTGAAGGCCGAGGTCTTTACGGTGGCTGGACAACCCGCAAACATCGACGTGGATCATCCGGATGGTCCGAGATCGTTGCGCATCTATGGGCAAATTCCTCCCGGTGCTCCCTACGAGACGGAAATAGCCATCGATGACCCTCCTCTCTTTGCGGCGGAGGCATTGAAGTCGGCTCTGGAGCGTCATGGTGTAAAGGTTGAGGCGAAGGTGGAGACGGTTGTTTGGCCGGTCCGGCCACACGACCCAATGCCGGACCTTGTGAATATGGCGATGCATCCTACGGGACAGCCATCCGAAGAGGAAGAAGAGCAGACCAGGCAAATGTGCGCGAGGGTGGGCGAGGGCTGCAAGATCGTCGCAGAGCACGTCTCCCCGACGATGGCGGAAGATGTCGTATGGACTTTGAAGGAATCGCAAAACCTCCATGCCGAAATGTTGCTCCGGCGGTTGGGACATCGGTATGGAAACGATGCGACAGCGGAGGATGGATCGTGGGTAATACGGCAATGGCTGATGCAGTCCGGCGTGGATCGTGATGATTTCCGTTTCTACGACGGTTCTGGACTCAGCCCCAAAGATCTCGTCACACCCCGAGCAACGGCGCATCTTCTCATCTTCGCAACCAAACAACCCTGGTTCACGCAGTGGAAAGCCGCTCTTCCCGTAGGCGGCATCGACGGCACATTATCTTCACGCTTCAAGGATGCGCCGCTGAAGGGTCATGTTTTCGCGAAAACGGGAACGCTCGGCGAATCACGCGCACTCTCCGGTTATATCGATTGCGCCAGCGGCAAGCAGGTGACTTTTTCCATCATGGTCGACAACCACTCGCCGGTTACCAGCGCGGACCGCGTAGCGATGGACAAAATTGTGGCGGCGATTGCCGCGGAGAACTAACTCTACTTCTGCGTGTGCTGCTTGATGTAGTCGCGCAGCTCCAGGTTGTATTCCAGCGCTTTTTTCACGCCGGCGTCCAGCATGCGCAGCCATTCTGTGGCTGGCTCTTTCAGCTCGGCCATGCTCAGCAGATAGCTGGTCTGCACCACAATCTCCAGGGCATTGGAAAGATCGTGGGCCAGGCGTCGGATTTCAAGCGCCTCGGCTTCAGGAATGCCGTGGGACTGGGGCTCGGATTTTGCGGGAGAGGTGCTCATGCCGTCGACCGGCTCCAGGGGAGATTGAATTTGCCGGTAGTGCACGCGGCAGGGCTCAGTTTACCTCTGCGGCGGGCGAATTGACAGTGCTGCCCGGGTGGGCGAAACTAGAGATTCACGGCAGTTTCCGCGCTTTGTTGGTGCAGCGCTGCGAGTGAGCCGAAATGGCGGAATTGGCAGACGCGCGTGGTTCAGGTCCACGTTCTCGCAAGGGAGTGGAGGTTCGAGTCCTCTTTTCGGCACCAAGACATTTGTTACAGAGAATCAATAGCAAAGGGCGGGATTATCCTGCCCTTTGTTGTTTAACTAAGCGTAAATTTCAGTCTCAAAGCGGCGAATCGCGTCGTCATCCCAGGCATGCGATGTATGCCGCCAGCGCGGCCCATCTTCGAGAAAATTAGGAAAGTTGGAGCGGCAGAAGCTGATCTGCGCGGCGAAATCCAGCATGGCCTGCGCGACGCCATCCAGATACAGCACGCAGCGCTGCCCATCGCGTGACCACTGGATGCTTGCAATGCGTTCGCGGCCGCTGTCGTCCAGCGAAGCGACGTTGTAGATCAGCATGGCATCCATGATGCTGTGGTCGTGCGTCTCCTGCGAGCGGTCGCAGGCGTAGAAGTAGCCCGCCGGGCCTTCATCTTCAAACACTGCCGTCCAGGGCGGTGCAGGGGAGTTGGAGGAGAGAAAGGCGAGGCCGGGTTTGAAGGTAAGCGAATCCATCAAACAAAGTGTAGAGGATAGACCGCAGAGGATAGTGAAATGCGTTTTCTCTACGCTCTATCCTCTGTGGTCTATGGTCTGCACTGTAAACTTTATGCAGGCTCATGCGATTTAAAGGCTTCTACATTGGTCGGCCGCAGCGAGTGGCAGCGCTGCTGCTGCTGGTGCTCTTTGGCGAGTGCCTGTGGACCATTGCCCACCAGCCGCTCGGCGCGGATGATTACCGCTATGCTCGCTGCGGGCGTGAAATGTGGGAGAAGCCTTCAGCGATCAACGGCTACTTCACCACCTGCGGCAACCTCAACGGCGATGGCACGTTCGCTTACCGCTTAGCCGGCTTTCCATTGACAGCCCAACGGCTGGTGCTGCTTTCGGTCGACCACTTTCGCAAGCCGGAAAATAAACTCTACGCACAGGGTTCGCTGAGCGGCACGACGTGGGAATCGCGCCACGAGCTCTCCTTCGTGAAGTATCTGCTGCGCCTGCCGTTTTGCTTCTTCGCACTATGGCTCGGCGGAGGTCTGTGGTGGGTTGCAAAGCGGCTCTACGGGCCACCCGGTGGAGCACTGGCGCTGGGGCTGTATGTCTTCTGTCCGGAGGTGGTGCGCTACGCAACCCATCCGAACAATGAAATCCTCGCGCTTTGGGGCCTGTATGGGCTGGTCTATACCGCCATGGGCGTGGCCCATGCACTGCAAGGTCCTCGCCACAAATGGAAGTACCGCATCGGTCTGTTAACGGTCTCGCTCGGTCTCACAGCGGCGGCACATTTGCTGGCTGCGATGATCGGCTTTGTCGCTGGCGCCATCTTCTTCTATTACCTGGCCGAGCGGCGGCGCAGCCATGTGGCGCAGATCATGATCTTTGCCGCAATCGGCGCGATGGTCATTCTGTTCGCGTCTTTCGGCTTCCGCCCGTCAGCGTTCGAGTACGTCTTCGCCGGCGGCGGCGGACGATTCTGGTTTACCTTCGGACCGGTTGCTCACTTCTTTTCGTCGCTATCGAACGCCGGAATAACCATCGCCACGGCAGTCGCACTGGTGCTCTATGCCGGCGAGCGCCGCAGCCGCTACTTCGGCAACACGGCGCCACTGCTGATGGTGCTGGGACTGGCATTCCTGTACACCACGCAGGTGTTTTCCGCGCCGTGGGTTTGGGCGTTGCCGTTCCTGTTTACGTTCATCGGGGGTACCTTCTCAGACGCCCTGGATATGCCCGGCGGTCCGGCGCGGGTTCGTTCCCGCAAGCTGTTTCTGGCGCTTTCGGTGGGGATTGTGGGGCTGCAGGCGGTGCTTTGTGTGGCATCACTGGCAGGCGTTTCGGTGTAACGCAATATTTTTTTGCGCACTCTATGCTCGCCGCGGTTATCTTAGTGAAAGATACCCGCATCACTCTGGCTACACGGGAAAGCTTTGTAAAGGCTTCTCCTTCATCCAAGTAGGCTCCCGCTTTGAACATTCCCCGAACGTTCGCCCTCCGCTTTGCCGTTACCACCGGCATGCTCACGCTCTCTTTGTCTTGTCTTGCCGGCTGTAAGAAACAGAATGAAGGCAAGCAGATTCACCCGGACACCTCGCGCTATACGCCCAGCATGCAGCAGGTGGTGAACTCCTCGGAGTTGACCATTCTCAAATGGTCGAACTTCGCGGATGAGCAGCCC
>Ga0206854_1062_pt2 | contig 31004 bp, 27 predicted proteins | sample Alteio_BWOrgCont_50_FD_152870 | JGI IMG/M metagenome (GOLD analysis project Ga0206854, IMG submission 152870) | Enriched cells from forest soil in Barre Woods Harvard Forest LTER site, Petersham, Massachusetts, United States -... | ecosystem: Environmental > Terrestrial > Soil > Temperate forest >...
ACGACTGCGAACCTGAGGTTCGTGGTTTCGGTAGCGAAACAATACCAGAGTTCTGGTATGACACTGGGCGACCTGATCAATGAGGGCAATGTCGGCCTGGTAAAAGCAGCCAAACGCTTTGACGAAACCAAAGGCTTTAAATTTATATCCTACGCGGTCTGGTGGATACGCCAATCCATCCTGTCGGCCATTAATGAGCAATCGCGTATGATCCGGCTGCCTTTGAACAAAGTTGGGGACCTTTCCAAAATTGCCAAAGCGGCATCGCAGCTGGAACAGCAATATGAACGGCAGCCCACACCGGAAGAGTTAGCGGAAAGCCTGGAGATTACGGCAGAAAAAGTAAGTGATGTACTCGGCCATTCCGGCCGGCATATTTCCTATGATTCACCCTTTTCCGCTGAAGAGGATAATACCTTACTCGATGTGCTGCAAAGTTCCGAACCGGGAACCGACAAGGGCCTGATGACCGAATCTTTATCTGTCGAAGTCGCCGAAAGTATGCGCATATTGGCTGATAAAGAAAGAGATGTATTAACCCTATTTTTTGGCCTAGGTGACGGGCAGGCGCATAGCTTGGAAGAGATCGGGGATAAATACGACCTTACCCGTGAACGGGTCAGGCAAATCAAAGATAAAGCACTGGCCAGGCTCCGCGCCAATTCCCGCAGCTGGGTATTAAAAGGCTATTTAGACTAAACTTATAAAACGACCCGGAAGGTCAGGTTGACCCTGGCTTTCATGGGTTTAGTTGATTTGGCTATACGGTGTTCCCAATACTCCTGCAATCCTGCTTTCATTAATAAAAAGGAGCCATGTTCCAGCTTCACTGAATAATGCTCACCATGATCGGCTTTATTACGGATGTCAAAGCTGCGTACCTGCCCGAAACTCACTGAAGCAATAACAGGATTTTTTCCTAACACACTTTCCCGGTCGCTATGCCAGGCCACCGAATCATTGCCATCCCGGTAATAATTGAGCAGGACGCTGTTAAATTTGATGTTGGCTACCGCTTCAACTTTCTCTTTCAGCATGAGCAATTCGGGTGTCCAGGGATTTGGATTGGAAATTTTGCCTGATACGGAATAATCCGTGCCGATGTCCCCATGCCATGAGGTTAATCTCGGGGTTAAGTATTCTTTATCCCACATTTTCTGCGTGCTCTGTTTCCACGGCGTTTCTTTAGTAACCTTTTGATGCAGTTCATCGCTGGTTTGTTTATCAATAAACCCTGGCCGATATTCCAGCAATTCCCTTGGTAATCCCTTACTCTGACCCGCTTCTGCGAAAAAACTCAACTGTTCCATATTATTTGTTAAAATCTGCCGCTTTTACTAAATTTGATTATGCACCGTAATAATTTATATGTCTTCCTGTTTGTTGCCGGGTTGGTACTGGCCGGAGCATCACTCTACACGCTCTATTTCCGGTTACCTGCAAAACCCAATAATACAGAAGCCTATTGTTCGCTTGTATTCGGTAGCCTGATGGTCATTATAGGAGCTCTCGCCTGGTACACCAGGACTTATAAAGTCCATCGCCAGATCAAACGCTCAACTGCTCCATAACAATTCCATATTATACTGGATCCATTTACCCAATTGTTCCTGTTCTGCCACGGTCAATTCATCCCCGTCATAGATCCAATAACCCGCATTGTCAAATAAAATACGGCCTAAATAGCCCGCTTCAAAAGCCGTATATATATTATAAACCAGGGCCGCATCCGTGCATTGAATATCAGCAATCACGCTAATGATCTCATCAGGGCCGCTTTTTCGTTTGATCCAGGCGTTCATAAAAACAAATGTAGAAATAATTTAGGAAATGCTAAAAATATTAGCATAACTTTGTTGTGATGGCCATTGCAAAAAAGGAACTGATCGAGAGGCTGCAAAAGGATATTTTGCAATGGGAAGGCTATAAGCCGCCTGAATCAGGGACGCGTGGTACTTTAGGTTTAGGGCCTTTAGAAACAGCTTTTCCCAATGGGGTATTTCCGCAGCATAGCGTGCATGAATTGGTCTGCGCAAGTAGCGAGCAGGCGGCTGCTTCCGGTGGGTTCGTGACGGGGATATTGTCTATGCTCATTCAAACTGGTGGTGTTTGTGTCTGGATCGGGCGGGCAAGGCGTTTGTTTGCACCAGCGTTGGCCGCTTTTGGGGTTGCGCCGCACCAGGTTATTTTTATCAGTTTGCATAAAGATAAAGACACGCTGTGGGTAATGGAGGAAGCGCTGAAATGTTCGGGGCTTACCGCCGTGGTTTGTGAACTGCGGGAAATGGATTTCAAGCAATCACGGCGCTTTCAGTTAGCAGTGGAAAATAGTAGAGTGACGGGTTTTGTCTTGCGGAATGCTGGCAAACTGGCGTCTACGGCTTGCGCGGCACGATGGCAGGTAAACTCCTTACCAAGTACCGAAATGAACGGTTTGCCGGGTTTGGGCTTTTTACGTTGGCAAGTGGACTTGCTCAAAGTAAGAAACGGGCATACGGGTAGCTGGACTTTAGAATGGCAGGACGGGCATTTTGTGCCAACCGAAGAAATATTGATTAGTGAAGAAAGGCAGGTAGGTTGAGCGATGCAGAAACGTTTTATGGCAATCTGGTTCCGGCACTTGCTGACGGACGGGCTGGCGCGGCGGCGGCCCGAATTAAAAGACTTGCCTTTCGTACTGGCAGCACCAGTTAAGAATAAAATAATAATTACCGCGTCTACTGCTGCGGCTGAACGCGAGGGTGCATTTGTGAATATGGCGGTCGCGGATGCCAGGGCGGCGGTTCCCGAATTGTTAGCTATTGATGATGTGCCCGGCCAAGCTGCCAAACTGCTTCGGTTAATTGGTTTGGGTTGTATTCGTTATACGCCGATTGTTTCATTGAATTTACCAGATGGGTTGATGCTGGATATTTCCGGCTGCGCGCATTTATGGGGTGGCGAGCGGGAATACCTGAAAGAAATTGTTTTGAAATTAAGGGCGGCGGGGTTTGATGCCCGCGCGGCTATTGCCGATACGCCGGGCGCTGCCTGGGCGGTGGCAAGATTTGCTCAAAAGCGTCCCATTATTGCTTCGGATGCACAAGCTTTGGCGATTGCCCCCTTGCCGCCAGCAGCTTTACGTTTAGAGCCCCTGATTTTAGACAAGCTGCAAAAATTGGGTTTTCGTACTATTGGACCGCTATTGGACATTGCCCCGCAAAGTCTGCGCCGCCGTTTAGGTACAACATTATTGTTGCGTATCGACCAGGCATTAGGCCGGGTTGAAGAATATCTCGAAGCCTTAGTACCTCCAGTGCCTTTTACGGAACGCCTGCCTTCCTTAGAGCCTATACGAACCGTACTCGGTATTGAGATCGCTATTGAAAAATTACTAGAAATGCTTTGCCTGCGCCTGCAGGCCGAAGGTTTGGGGGTTCGTAAAGCGATATTAAAATGCCACCGCATTGATGGCCGCAAAGTGCAGGTTGGCATTACCACTACCAAAGGCTCGCACAGCATTAGCCATTTACTACGGCTGTTCAAGCTACAAATTGACAAGATAGAACCGGCACTCGGCATTGAATTATTCGTGCTGGAAGCTTTACGCACCGAAGAAATGGATGTGGTACAGGAACAACTCTGGGCCGAGGCCAAAGGATTGGGCGATACCTCACTCGCTGAACTCCTTGACCGTATCGCCGGTAAAGTAGGTGCGGCTGCAATTCAGCGTTTTTTGCCGTCCGAAAATCACTGGCCCGAACGGTCGGTCAAGCTGGCCGGTTCACTGACCGAACAGCCCCAAACCGCCTGGCCCGAATTGCCGCGGCCTATACGTTTGTTAAACGAACCCGAAAGCATTGAAGTTATGGCATTGGTGCCAGATCATCCGCCCAAATTATTCGTGCATAAAGGCAAGCGGCATACGATAGCCAAAGCCGATGGCCCGGAACGTATCGGGCGGGAATGGTGGCAGGACAGCGGGCAGCATAGGGATTATTATGTGGTGGAAGATAACGAAGGCTGCCGTTATTGGTTATTCCGTTCGGGACACTATGATGGCGGTGACGCGCAATGGTATTTACATGGATATTTTGCCTGATGGAATACGCCGAGTTACAAGTTACCTCTAATTTTAGCTTCCTGCGCGGCGGCTCGCATCCGCATGAACTGGCGGAGCAGGCAATGGCATTAGGTTATTCCGCTATCGCGGTAACTGACCGGAACTCTTTTGCCGGGATCGTTCGGGCGCACATGGCTGCGAAAGCAGCAGGTATCCAGTTTATCCCTGCTTGCCGTTTGGACTTAATGGACGGCACAAGTTTACTGGCTTATCCAACTGATATTGCTGCTTATGGGCGTTTGTCCGCTTTATTGACCTTGGGCAACCGCCGTGCTGAAAAAGGCGAATGTGAACTTTATAAAAAGGATGTGTATGATCACGCGGAAAACATCTTATTTGTCGCTGTTCCGCCCGAAAAATTAAATAGCCGATTTGAATTTGGTGCCGAATTTCTAAACGATATAGCCGAATATAAGGCACATTTTGGACGTGCTTTATATGTTGCCGCTTCTTTTAATTACCAGGGCCAGGATGCCAAGCGGCTCTTCCGCCTCGCCGAAACCGGTGTGCCCTTAGTAGCAACCGGGGATGTGCACTATCACGAGCCTTCACGCCGTGAACTGCAGGACGTGCTGACCTGTATACGTGAAAAATGCACGATCCATACGGCAGGTTATCATTTGCATCCCAATGCCGAACGTCATTTAAAAGAGCTGCGGGAAATCGAACGCTTGTTTAGAAAATATTCACAGGCAATTACAAATACACAGGTGATTGCCAGCGCTTGTACTTTTTCATTGGATGAACTCAAATACCTGGAGCCGGAAGAAAAGCTGGTGGATGGCCTGACCACACATCAACGGTTAACGCAACTGACCTGGGCAGGCGCGAAAGTTTGGTTTGGCGACCCGTTGCCACCCAAACAACAGAAACAGATCGAATTTGAGCTGGCTTTTATCGAAAAGCGCAGGCTGGCCTGGTATTTCCTTCGGGTCTATCATTATACGCAGAAAGCGGAAGAACTCGGCATCCTGCACCAGGGGCGCGGTTCCGCAGCCAACTCCACGGTTTGCTTTTGCTTGGGTATTACTGCCGTTAACCCGGCTAAATCGCGTTTATTATTTTCCCGCTTTATGTCGGATGCCCGTGATGAATGGCCTGATATTGATGTGGATTTTGAACATGAGCGCCGGGAAGAAATTATCCAGTTTATTTATAACGATTACGGGCGTGACCGGGCGGCTATTGTAGCTACGGTCATGCAGGAACAACACAAGGGCGCCATCCGCGATGTGGGCAAAGCGATGGGTCTTTCGGAAGATACCATTAAACGCATTGGCGGGACGATCTGGAGTTTTAGGGAAGAGGGCTTTGATGAAAACCGCCTGCGCGAGCAGGGATTGAACCCGAAAGACCCGCTAATTCTGAAAGTGCTGCAACTCGTCAGCGAACTTATCGGCTTTCCCCGCCAGCTCGGTCAACACACCGGCGGTTTTGTCATTACAGAAGGGCAGCTATCCGACCTCTGCCCGGTAATGAATGCCACCATGGAAAACCGGACGCAGGTGGAGTGGAATAAAGATGACCTCGAAGATCTGAAAATATTGAAAGTAGACGTTTTAGGATTGGGTATGCTGACCATGATCCGCAAGGCTTTTGATTTGGTTTGGGAACATTATGGTAAGAAACTAACCTTGGCTAATGTGCCACAGGATGACCCGCTGGTTTATGATATGATTTGCAGAGCCGATACGATTGGCGTGTTTCAAATCGAAAGCCGGGCGCAAATGTCTATGCTGCCGCGACTAAAGCCCCGCTGTTTTTATGACCTGGTAATTGAAGTAGCCATTGTAAGGCCCGGGCCGATACAGGGTGATATGGTGCATCCTTATTTGCGGCGGCGTGATGGAATCGAACTGCCGGAATACCCCAAACCCGAACTGGAAGAAATTTTGAAACGCACCTTGGGCGTGCCGCTATTTCAGGAACAAGCGATGGAAATCGCCATTGTTGCGGCGGGATTTACACCGGGCGAGGCTGACCAGTTGCGCCGCAGTATGGCATCCTTTAAAACCAATGGCAAGCTGCATATGTACGAAAAGAAAATGGTCGATGGCATGATGGCACGTGGTTATGAAGAAGATTTTTCGCGGCGGGTATTCAAGCAATTGCAGGGTTTTGAGGGTTATGGCTTTCCCGAAAGCCATGCTGCTTCCTTTGCTTTGTTAGTTTATATTTCCTCCTGGCTGAAATGCCATTACCCTGATGTCTTCTGCGCCGCGTTGCTGAACAGTCAGCCGATGGGCTTTTACCAACCTGCCCAGATTGTGCAAGACGCACGCAATCACCAAGTGGAGGTCTTACCTGCCGACGTTAATTATTCAGAATGGGATAATACGCTGGAAAAAAAAGGCGGAAAATATTACGCCGTGCGATTAGGTTTCCGGCAGATCAATGGCTTGCGCGAAGAGGATATGCTCACGCTGGTTACAATGCGCGATAAGGGTTATACTCATGTTGACCAACTGCGTTCTGTGGGTGTGCCCGAAGCCGCATTGGAGAAATTAGCCGATGCCGATGCCTTCCTTTCCTTAAGCGCTGACCGTCGGACAGCGCTATGGGAAGTTTCGGCTTTGGCAGACCGGCCCATCGGTTTATTTGACGGGCAGGTTTCCGAGACGGTGCTGGAAGACACCGTGCCCTTACCGCTGATGACGCGCGGTGAGCATGTGGTACAGGATTATGTTTCCACCGGGCTTTCGCTGAAAGACCACCCGGTTGGTTTGGTGCGTACGCAACTTTCGCGTTTACGTAACGTCCGAGTCGGCGACTTAACCAAGTACAAAGACGGCGATTTTGTGCGGCTGGCCGGACTTATTACGGTGCGCCAGCGCCCCGGCACCGCCAAAGGTGTATTGTTTATGACATTAGAAGATGAAACAGGGTCGGCTAACCTGGTGGTCTGGCAGCAATTATTTGATGAATACCGCAAAGAGATTGTACAGTCTAAATTATTAATGGTAGCAGGTAAGCTACAAATCGCCAATGGTGTGACGCATTTGGTCGTTCGCCAATGCTATAATATGAGTGCGTTATTGCGCAGCTTGACGGAAACCACGTTGCCGCAAATCCTGATGCGCGGCGACGAAACGACCAAGCCCGTGAATTACGATGGTCGATCAACACCTCCTGTTTCTGCCGAGGGAGCTTTCCACAAAGGGCGGAATTTTCATTAAGAATAATCATATTGCGTGCGAATGAGTGAAATGAATACAGCGATGCAACTGGCCTCCGATTATTTGGAATCGACAAATACGGTCATATTCTTAACGGGGAAAGCAGGCACGGGTAAAACGACCTTTTTGCAAAACCTGCGGCAACGATCAAAAAAGAAACTGGCTATCGTAGCGCCGACCGGCGTTGCGGCGATCAACGCGGGGGGGATGACCATTCATTCGTTTTTCCAGTTATCCTTTGCGCCCGTTATACCGGGTACGCTTGGCCAGGATAGTTTTTACAGCGCCGAAAAAAGAGAGCTATTACAAATCCTCGAACTATTGATTATTGATGAGGTCAGCATGGTGCGGCCCGATACATTGGACCAGATCGACCTGATCCTGCGGAATGTCAAAGGTTCGCCGCATCCGTTTGGCGGCGTGCAATTGTTACTCATTGGCGACCTTTCGCAACTAAGCCCGATCATCCGCGAGGAAGAATGGGGCATCCTCCGCCCGTATTACGCGACACCTTATTTCTTCAGCAGCCAGGTCCTGCAAAAAGCGCCGTATGTCCGCATCGAACTGGATCATGTCTACCGTCAAAAAGAACAGGCTTTTGTCGACATCCTAAACGAAGTGCGTAACCAGCGCCTCAGCGTGGAAAGCCTCAGTTTATTAAATGAGCGCTATGTTCCCAATTTTAAACCGACGGCGGATGACCCTTATATTACCCTAACGACGCACAATAATATAGCTCAGCAAATCAACACCGAACGGTTGGAAACGTTGGCTGGGAATGACATCGAATTCACCGCTAGCATCCGCGGTGAATTTCCAAAAGATGCTTACCCGACCGAAACCACGCTCAAGTTAAAAATTGGGGCGCAAGTAATGTTTGTCAAAAATGACGGCTCCGCCGAAAAACTATTTTATAATGGTAAGATAGGAACGATTACCCGCATCGAAGATAAAACCGTGTACGTTCAAGCTGACAGGGAGATCGCTGTTGAAGCGCTGGAATGGACTAATGTCAAATACGAAGCAGCCGAAGAAGCAGTCAAAGAAACCAATGCGGGCAGTTTTGCCCAAATACCTTTAAAACTGGCCTGGGCCATTACCATTCACAAAAGCCAGGGGCTGACCTTTGATAAAGCCATTATTGATGTAGCGGAATCATTCGCGCATGGACAGGCTTATGTCGCGCTCAGCCGCTGCCGCAGCTTAACTGGGATGGTCTTACGAAATCCGATTGCGGCGCATAATATCATCGGCGACCCGGCAGTGGCGCGTTTTAATGAACAAGCTGAAGAGATCAAGCCCGATACGGATAGTTTATTGCGCGACCAGGAACAATACCGGCTGTTTTTACTCAGCGAACTATTTAATTTCATACCGCTTCAAATCCGCCTGAAAAGATTTGATGTCATGCTGCCGACTTTTCAAAAGGAAGTCTTAGATGTTGCCGGAAAATTTAACCGGAAAATAGACTCCGGGCGTAGTCAACAAGCCGCAGGTTATTTTTTGGACAAACTCAGGCTTGCTGTAGAAAGCCTGCACCTGCAATTACCTGCACTCATCAACCAATCCAAAGATAAGGCCGCCAAAGCTGACCAGCTTATTCTTTGGCTGATGAACCGTATCAAACTACTCGAACATTTTGCGGCCAACCCATTCACAACAGCCATCTATTTGACGCTATCCAAGAATAAACTGAACAGCCACGACCGTTCTTATCTTAAAGCACTGAACGCTGTGCCGAATGAAAAGCTATATGAACAAATTTTAGATTGGCGTGAAAGCAAAGCATCGGCTGAAAAAGTAATGCCCAGCATGGTCTTATCGGAGAAAACCGCCGCGGCCATTGCCGAAAAATTACCCGCCACTTTAAAAGCATTAGGTGCCATCAAAGGTATTGGCCCGCATAAAGCCAACCAATACGGCGCTGATATTATCGGGATGATACGGGCTTTTCAATCCGGTGGCGAGCCGGCAAGCCTGTTTTGAACAAATTAGCTATTTTTGCCTGATGACCGATAATTTAGCCTTACTTGCCCAAGCACCCGATATAGAAAAAACTGCGCCGATGTTCAGTCACCCGGATTGTCGCAGTTTATTCGAGAATTATAATGAACATGAGCAAAAGGCTGGTTATAACCCGCCGTGGACGGGCTATTTGGTTATACGCAATGATCAAGCGGTTGGCTGCTGTGCTTTTACAGGACCGCCTGTTGATAATAAAGTGGAGATAGCCTACTGGACGTTTAGTGGTAATGAGGGGCAAGGTATTGCTTCGTTTGCTTGCCGCGAATTAATCGCTATCTCAAAAGATACGGATCCTAACGTAATAATTACCGCCAAAACCACCGCGGAGAACAATGCTTCCACCAAAATCCTGGAGAACAATGGATTTAAGTTTACTGGTGTCGTTCCTATTGAAAATGAAGGCGATTTTTGGGACTGGTTATATGCCGGTTAGGGCCGGGTCAATCCGGTTTTAAGGCAATTGGAATAACCACGGGCCAGTAATCTTCTCTTAGTCAGGTTCCAAAGTTCAAATTGCACATTGATCACCTCCCGACCGGCTTTGATGACCTGCGTTATGCCGGTCACTACGTCCCCGGGTTTTGCGGGCGCGAAATAGTCGATGGCACTATTGATGGTGGTAAAAAGGTGCCGCCTGCCCAGGGTGATAATGGTAGCGCCGATCATATCATCCATCATAGCCGCGGTTACCCCGCCATGCAGCGTGCCTGCCAGATTGGTCATGACGGGCTTTACCGTAAATTCAAAAGTTAGTGAGCCATCTGCTACAGCCCGCACCGTAGGAGCCAGCCAAAGCATAAAAGGTGACGGAGAATTGGTAACGACCTGGTTGATTTGCCCGGCTAGCAGGTCTTTATAAAGTGATTGATTATTCATGGTTTGGTACGGTAATGATAAAGCAGTAAATAAATAGACCGAGCATCAGGAGGTCGGGTGAAGAAGCGATGAGTATTTCTTTGTTCAGCCGGCCATTAAGAAAAAGTATAATACAACTGGTGATGTAAGCGCCTTTGGAAATCATGCCGGGTAGCATTATGTACCGGTATTTTAAAGGATCGGACGAAATGACCAAATACAACACCTGGAAGGCCAGGGTTACTAAAATAAATCCGTAAAAAAACTCAGGATGCGTCAGCGGCGCAAAAGCGTTTTCACGGAAAAGCTGCGGCACAAGGATGGTTATGCCATATATTCCGGAAATCAAAAAGATATATCGGGCTGTTTTCATAAGCTTAAATTCAAAACGGGTCGCCATTTCCGGCGACCCGTTGGTAAGATAATTTACCTTTTAACCGTAACTTTCAAAAAGGTAGCCGGTATGGATGTCGGTGCATCACCACCACCCTTGTTCTGGCTGTTGAATAAGGCCTGGAGTTCCTGGTATAGTGCTAATGCTTTGCCATTTTTTTCAGCGGCTTCAAAGGCATTCATGGTCGGGCCATAATAACTTCTGAATACATTTACAAAGGCAGACGGCGGATAAGGCGCGTTAAACGTAAACGTCGCTTTTTCAAATGTGATGTTAGCTGCAGGAATTCCGGCATGGACGAAACGTTCGATCACTTGGTCTTCTACGCCCCAAAGCATCGGGCTGACAAAGCCCTCCGGCGGCGGCGGTGTAAACGCTGAGCATACATTGAGTATTTGCGCCACGAGTGTCGGGTCATCCGGTATCCAGTTGCCCATTACGATACGGCCGCCGGGGCGGGTAACCCGCACCATCTCTTTAGCTACTTCAGCAGGATTGGAGGAGAACATCGCGCCGAATACCGTCACCACCAGGTCGAATGAAGTATCTTCGATATCTGCCAGGCTACTGACATCACCCTCTTTGAATAGGCAATTGGTTAACCCCATGACAAGCGCGCGGTCATTGCCAGCCTTCACCAAATTGGCGGCGATATCTACGCCTAAAACGCTGGCGCCGAGTTTAGCTACCGGAATGGCCGTGGTACCATCACCGCAGCCTAAGTCTAAAACCAGCATATCCTTTTGGATGCCTAATGTCTGTACTAATGCTTCACCGCTATCTCTCATCGTCGCAGCGATCTGGGTAAAGTCGCCCTTTTCCCATAATAATTTGTTTGGATTCATATCATTAAAATTTGAGACAAAAGTACCGGGACACATTTTTCTGAAATGCGCTGAAAAGTCCAAAAAGGTGATGATAAAGACCAGTTTATTGAGAAACGAGCATTTTGCGGCTGCGGGGAGTTACGCCGAAACGGTTGCGGAAAGAGCGGCTGAAATGCGAGCGATTGTCAAAACCGCTCTCAAAGGCGGCTTCGGTAACCGTTTTATCCGAATGGGTCAACAGGTTCATCGCATGATCAAGGCGTTTTTCCATAAGCCATTTGCCGGGGCTGCACTGAAATTGCTTTTGGAAATCGCGTTTAAAGCTGGAAAGGCTGCGATTGGCCAGTTGCGCGAATTCTTCCAGTTTCAGGTTGAAAGAATAATTGTCCTCCATGACCATTTGCAGCGATACGGCCTGAGGCTGCTGTAATAAGGTGCTAAAGTAGGCAATGAGTTCGGCGTTGTGAACATTCCCGGAAAGGGTGAGCACCAGTTCACGGAATTTCACTTCGATCAGGGCCGGGTCAGGTTCTAGCCCGCTGCCGAACAGCGCGATCATAGAATTAAAAAAAGCATTGACCGGTTCATCGCTATGCAGGGTGATGACGGCCTCATATTTTCTTTCCGGTCGAAAAAGCGGTATCGTTTTGCTTCTGAGCACTTCGCAAATAAAGTCGTCCGGCAAAAAGAACATCACCAGGCAAAATGCGCCGTCAAAAAACTGCTCCAGAATAGCGGCCCCCTTCCGCACAAATACACAATCGCCTGGATTTAAAGTATAGCTACCCTGCGCGGTATGCCAGACTTTTCGTCCTTCTACCACATAGACGATATAGCTGTGATGGCTCCAGGCATCCTGGAATTTGTCTTTAAGCGGGCAATTATACAGGGTGATCAGGCTCTCCTTGCACCTAAACTGGCGGAAGTGCTGGGCATTGTGGCGCTTTAGATGGTAAATATTGATCATTGCTGCCGCAAAATTACAATTTCTGTTGTTGATCTTCTACTAAGTTTCTGATATCTTGTTTGATACGCTGGTAGTTTATAAGGATTTCGGTCGGGCTAATTGGCCGCACAAGCGGTATGTCCTGGTACGCCTGTTCTTCCTGCCGGATAGCTTCGTGGTCATTTTGGATTTGGCAGTGGAAGGTTTTGAGGTCGATCTTATTGGTGGGGTCATCAGCGACCATCCCGACGAACTCACCCGAAGATAGGCCAGCTATTTTAGAAGCGGGTATAGCATAATCGAGTTGTGTTGAACGGGTGATAGAAGTGTCCATGGCATTGATAGATACGCTTTCTTTGACTTGGTTGATCTTGCCGAAACGTTCGGAGAGTTGTTTTGCGGTATCACCGTTGACTTGCCCGCAAATGATATTTCCGCAAATATTCATGATCACCTCAGCCTGATCCCGGCCATACATTTTTTTGAGCTGGCTGTAATCCTGCATGGCCAGGATGACGGCGACCTGGTTGGAGCGCGCGGTAGCGATTAATTCGTCCATGTTATTTAAGAAGATAGTAGGGAATTCATCAAAGATCAAACTGGACCGCTGTTGTTTTTTGCGGTTCACCAATTTAGTGACCCGGTTGATGTAAAGGGAAAGCACCGCACCGTAAACTTGCGTTTTCTGCGGGTTATTGGCCAGGCATACGATCTTAGGCGCTTGGGGATCATTAATATCCAGCGAAAAGTCATTGCCACTAAGGACATAATACAATTTAGGTGATGACAGCCGCGCCAGGCCGATTTTTTCGCTGGCCATCTGACCTTCCAATTGATCAAAAGACTCTCTTTTAAATGCGGAAATGAACGGATTCATATAGACCTGAATCTCGGGTTCCTCGCTCAGCAATTCAAATAGGACATCATAATCGACCATAGATAATTCGATCACATGCGGCAAGGTGCAAAATTTACCGCCCTGATATTTTTTCAAAAACCAAATGACACTTGTCAGGAAACTAATGGAGGATTCCACGAAAAAGTCACCTTGTTTTTTTATCCATTCGCGGTTGAGCCCTAATAATATCGTCTTGCTGGCTTCCATCGCATCGGTGATGTCATCCATCATGGCCGGCTCTAATGGATTGCAGCGGTGCATGATGCGATCGAAGTCAATGACATAGAAAGATGGCTGGGCGACATAAAGATGGCCATATTTAAGCAACGCGTTATAGGCGATCTTACTCAAATCGTCATATTTAAAATCATAAAGGAGCATGGCGTGCCCTTTTTTGATCTGCTGTCGGATAAAATGACGGATCAGAAAGTAGGTCTTCCCCGCACCGGGACTACCGTAAATGCCGGTACCGCGAAACGGGTTGGTCACATTCACCCAGCTGTCCCTGACCACTCCGCGATAATAGTATTTGGCAGGCAGATTGATCGAGTATTCATTTTCGAGCAACCGTTCTTCCTGTGGGAACGTTTCGTTTTCTTTATTGAAAATATCCCCTCCCAATTTGAGTTTCAGCATCCGGAACAACAATCCGCCGCCCGTCATAAACAATAAATAGCCGAATGAAGTAGCACCGATATAGAGCCAAGGCAGCCTAAGTACGAAGCCGCTGAAAAAGTAAATGAGCAACCCGGTAAGGCAATAGGTTACTATAGTTTTGCCCCTGATTTTTTCATCACGCTTGCCTTTTGAGCCGACGAGCGACACGATCAATAATCCAAGTGCGCTGAGCTTGGCCGTCAGCACGGTTTTGAATAGCACCATTTTGGACAATGGCAACAGGATATGATCAACGATGGGGTGCATAAGGTGGAGCTGCTGAAATGTGGCATAACAGCATAAATAAAAATGGATGATCAGGGTTGCGATGCTGAGTAGCCTGGTAAAGTCGATAATTTTTCTGAGGGCTTGTTCGTTTTCTCCGGTTTGCATAACTTATAGGTTTAATCCTTTGCGTTTCTTTTTCTGTTCGCGTTTGATCTTGTTCAAAGCGCCCATATCTTCCTGGTCTGGTGCCAGTAAAATATAAAGCAATTCAAAGTCATTGTCCGTCTCCTGCGTGTGGTGCAGTTGCGGTTGTTCGGTTGGTTTTGGTGCGGCTAATGGTGATGAAGTTTCGGTTTTGTTAAAACGTTCATTGAGCGGGTTGGCGCTAAATTCCTTGCCGAGATCGCTTCCGTTAAATACCGCCTTGCTTTGGTGGTCGATGAAAGTCGCGCCATAAATCCGGCCATCGTGACTGCAGCGAAACAAGACGTCAATGTTTTGATCTTTCAGGGCTTTCTCAAATGAGGTGCGGTCGGCTGTTTTTTGGAGGGTTTGTGCGATAGTGGTCTTTAATTTTTCCTTCAGCGGTTTGCGTAGCGTTTCGTTCAACCGGAATTTTTCTTCCAATGTTTTCAGCGTGGGTTTTCCGTAGATGCTGCTCGCTTTGATCGGCGCCCCGGCCTTGTTGCCAACCTTATCGGTTATCCAATAAACCAAACCTCCGCGTGCATAAATTCGCGAATCTTTGGAACCCCGGTCAGCCTGGATATTATACGCCTGTAGGACAGCATTCAATTCGGGGATGCTGGTGAATTTATAGTTGCGTACCACCTGGTTGACGACATTCGTGATGGCGCGTTTGGTTTCCATTTTTCCATAATCGGCGGGTGCGGCTTTCAAGTCAGGTTTTTGTTTTTGTTGTTCTTCGGCCTTAATCAGCTTGTATTTGATCTCGATAGCTTTGCGTGCTTTTTCGGATTGGTTTTGTCCGAGATAATGCAGGCTGATACGGTAACCGTCCTTTTTGATATTGGTAGACACGATATGGATGTGCGGATGCCCGGCGTCATGATGACGATAAACGAGGTAAGGCTGGTCTTGAAATCCGATGCCTTGCATATAGTCTTTGACAATGACTTGCAGCAATTCAGTGGTTAAATTTTCGCCGTTCGCAAAATTGAGTGATATATGGACGGTGTTGGTTTTGGTTCGCTCGTTCCGGTCCGCCAGGTCGGTTAAACGTAGCAACTTGTCATAAAAAGTTAAATCAGCCAAGTCTTTAAAATAGCCGGCTGCTTCGATCAGTTCTGCCTTAGACTGTTTCACTTTATTTTCATTATAATTCAGCGCGCCTTTCAGGCTTTTCCCGCTTTTAATTTTTGCGACCATATATCGGCGTAATGATTCATGCGTTCTTTGATCTGGAGAATAGCCGGTTCAACTTTGCCATTGACTATTGTTAGCAGGTTGGCCCATAGCTTTGTGTCGGCATTACCGTGCACGCTGTTAATCTGGCGCATGGCCTGATTTAGATTATTGCCGATAGCATTGAGTTCCCGCCTGAGCAAAATGAGTTCTTCCAGCACATCATCCATCGCTTTGTCCCGGTAAGTAACCGTGATCGTTTTCTCCAGCAGTACGTTCCTTGTGTATTCGCTCAACTTGCGGAACAGGGTCTTTTTAAACCGCTTTTCGATGAGTTCAAACTCGGCTGGTTTAAAGCGGACAATCAGCCGGTGGGTACGGTTTTCTTCGGGATTTTCCATGTGTTTATGTCTTTGAAAAATGCGACTTCGGAGCTTTTTTTGACTGCCGGAGGTCATCCCCGGGAGCCGGGGCAAGATGCGTTTGTATGACAAACGTACATCTTGCTGACTGCTGTGAAGCTGGCGGTCTTTACCTGCTGTTAGTGGTTTCCATTTGTTTTAAGATAATGTTCCAGCGCCTTTATATTGATGTCTTTTAAGGATTCGTCATGTTCCAGCCCAAACTTTTTTAATCGTTTCAGCAATCCTTTGGGGATGCGGTTGTTGAACTGGACTTCGGGTTCGCTCGGCACCTGTACAGGCTTGACTTCCTGTATGGGCGTTTTGGGCCTTTCGGTTTTGAGTTTATCTGCCAGGCTGCCTAATTTATTTTTATAATCTTCCATGTTGCTATCATTATAGGTTGCTAAATCGCTAGCACGATCTCTTCTGCCAGGGCCAGGAGTTCTTCCTTGGCTTTCGGGTCGGTGCCGTTTAAGATGCCGGTGGTGATGGCCGACCTGGCGATGCTAACACGGTCATGCACCCAGGTTTGGAGCAAGGGGACTTCCATGTTTTCCAGTAAGCCCGCGATGTCTTTGGTGAGGCCTGAGCGTGGTTTGATCATGTTAAGGACAATGCCCGCTTTAAGGTGCGGGGCTTTCGCCTGCGCTTCCTTAATCAACGCCAATGTGGAACGGATGGCCATGACATCGAAGAAGCCGGCTTTGGTGGGCACGAGGATAAAATCGGAATGCAGGAAAAGTTCCGGCAGGCGGCTGGAGAGATAAGGCGGTGTGTCGATGATGGCCAGGTCATAATTGAGTTGCTGGATATGCTGCAATTTGTCAAGGCCGATGATGGCCAGTTCCGTGAAATCTTCTTTGATATGATAGAGGCTACCCTGGAGGTCGGTATCAATGAGCACGACGGAAAGTTGATGCTGAAAACAAAGCGCGAGGTTCAATGCGAGAGTGCTTTTGCCGACTCCGCCTTTTTGATGGGCGATGGTGATGATCTTTGCCATAATGCTATGTTGCTAGGTGTATATGATGATATAATGCTATGTTGCTAGGATTGCAGCAACCTATCATGTTAGGATGATAGGCTGCAATTTTGCTAGTTGCGCTGGTTTTCCCTGAGCCGTTGTTTGAGTTTTTGTTCCTGCTCGTAATTGAAGAGCCAGTCGCTGGCCAGGACTTTCCAGTTACGGAAGGGTGTGCCGTTCGGGCTTCGCCAATTGCTTTCCCGGTAGTGTTCATAGAATACCGCGGCCTGCCCGGTATGGCCTTTCTGGTCAAAATAGATATCCACGAGTTGCCGGTCCGGCGGCATTTCATAACCAAAGCCTTTTTGTTCGGAAGCTTTGGTTTTCTGCTGGGAGGCCGTTCGTTTTGCTTTTCTCTTGTTCATACTTCCATCATGCTGGTGATTTTGTCGACATCGTAATAGGTGATGCCGCCTAGTTTTTTAAAGGGTATTTCGCCGCGGTCGCGCAGGTACTGGAGTTTGCCTGCGGAGATGTTGAGCATTTTTCGGACTTCAAATGATTTGAGCCATTTTTTGCTTTGCTGGAAGCCGGATCCCTTGAGGATGCCTTTGATTTCATTCAGCAGTTGATCTTTAATATCGGCCAGGTCGCCTACGGTGACAAGCTGGTCTCGGGTTACATTTTTACGTTGTTCCATAACTTGATGTATTTGGGACAACAAAATTGCAGGGGTGGGCATACGGGATTTCAACCCCGCTACCTAACTGGGGTGATTTTTATTCCAGTTTGGGTTAGTTGGTTTTTAATTAAGCGATGATAGCGGACTATGATAGATGAAAGTGCATTAAAGGAGATTAGGGCCTGCTCGGGGACAGGTGTCCGCGTTGCTTTTTATTGGCCTGTATTTATAGGATTATAGTTTGCTATATGATTAGCAAGATAGCCTGCTATTATCATATTTTGATAGCAAATTTAATAGGCTAGGCGCATAATTTTTTGTTTCAAATTGGTATTCAATTGTATTATTTTGTATATTTGAGGTATAAATAATTGTTCTTTAAGCGGGTTCAAAAAGCTACAAAGTGAGAGGAGGTACTAAATTCGGTACCCTATGGTTTTGAAATCGCCTTAATGTATTGGAATTCAAGAGAATATCGACATAAAACACGATCCCAGCGGGATCACAGAAGATTAAAGCAACGCCTTGTAAGTGAAATACTTACAAGGCGTTTTTCATTTATATAAAAAACTCATAGACCAACGTTCCTGTTCATATTACTAACGCATATATGCCATGCATACTATATATCTTAATGCTTAGCTTTTTCGCTTAGTTCTTGACTTACAACTAGTATGATCTGCTAATTTTCGTTATGCTTAACCGGAGTTTTCGTACCTGTTATTGTATTATCAACCAGGGTATTGTTAAATGGCGCCACATCCTGCATGGTGCGCGATGGGTACCTTTTGGTATCGAATTTCCCTTCCCAGTTAGCATTTTTACTATCGCCTATTAAAATGCCGGTTGTAGAATTGGTTATATGATTATTTTTAATGGTACAATCGCTTGCAGCTACATAAAAACCGGTTTCCACCCTACCCTTTGACATGCCATACATTAACCTGATGGCTATTGGCATATCCGATAAAGTGTTATTGGTAATGGTGTGGTGTGTGCCATTGACCCGGATACCACCCATACCTCCTTTAAAAGTATTACTGTCTATCAGGCAATCGTGGCCACCGCGCATTACCAATTCGCCATGGCAATCTTCAAAATAATTGTTGATATATTTATTGCCCGAGCTTTTATTGCTTATCACTTCCGGCTCTCCGTTACAATGAATAAAGCGGTTATCGCGTACGGTAGCGTATGCGACCTGGTTAGCCAACAATATCGGGTCCTGCCCTATTTGCACACATTCGCCTCCATTATAAACAGGCCATTTCACGCTGTCTTTTTGGGTGAACAGGTTATGGTCAATCAATGTATATACAGGCACTGAGTTTGCCGTTACTTTTACCTGCAGTTCCATGTTATCAACATTTTGGGTAAAGGTGCAATGGTCTACCCGGTTACGTTCGCCATTATCACCTACTACAACTAAGGGCATAAACTGGGCTTTCGCAGCATTTTTTGTGAATATACAATTAGCCAGCCTGCAATATTTAGTGCTTTTCAGTTCAACCAAAATACCACTGCTTCCTCCCGCTTTAACCACATTACACCCCGTAAAGGTTAGCCCAGAAAGTTCTGTATAAGTGCCGGTAAGTTGAAATACATATTTACTTACATCGCCCGAAAAAATAACCTTCCCGGATGTTTCTGCACGAATAATAACAGGTTTACCTGCTGTACCGTTAGTATTGATAGTTTGTTCCCAACCAGTGTAATTACCGTTAGCAATTATTATTTCATCGCCGGGCTTAACCATATCAACAGCTTTTTTAAAGTCTTGCTGGTTAGCAACTTTATAGGTTTTACCCATAACATTGATGAACGTGCAAAGCAAAAAGCACGGTATAAGGATGAATTTTTTCATAACCTAATTGGTATTAGTTTTTTACAAATTGTTTGCTGCGCAACAATGCTTCCAGGTAATAATAATCGGCGTAAGTAATCGGCACATCAATTTCGCTTTTAGCCGGTTTATGGCCGGTGCTGTGTAGCAATAGAAAATCGCCATTACTGTTTAACGGTGCTTTATAGTTTGCGCTTAGGTTAGCCAATATGGTGTGTGCTTTTTCTTTATAATCGTTTCCTCTACTATATGTCGCCAGTTCGAAAAGAGCTGAGGATGTAATAGCCGCCGCAGATACATCGCGGGGTGTATTTGGAATAGCTGGATCATCATAATCCCAATAAGGAATCAGATCTTTTGGCATTGTAGGATTGGTAAAAATAAACTTAGCTATGTTTTGAGCCTGCACCAGGTAACGCTTATCATGTGTTTCGCGATAGCACATGGTATATCCATATAGTCCCCAGGCTTGTCCCCTTGCCCATGCAGATTCATCGGCATAACCCTGCGCGGTGTTTTTTTGGATAACAGCACCTGTTTCAGGGTTATAATCAACTACGTGGTATGAACTGAAGTTTGGCCTGAAATGATTGATCATAGTATGATTGGCGTGCGATACGGCAATTTTATAAAACGATGAATCGCCGGTTAATTTGGTGGCTTCAAACAGCAGTTCTAAATTCATCATGTTATCAATAATTACCGGGTATTTCCATTTATCGGCATTATGGTCCCATGAACGTATAACTCCTGCTTTTGGATTAAAGCGTGTGCTTAATGATCTGGCTGCCTGTATAATTACTTTTTTATAATTCTCATCTTTAGTAAATTTATAGCCATTGCCAAAGCTGCAATAGATCATAAAACCCAAATCGTGGGTTCCCTTATTGTATTGCTCGTTGGCGATTTTAGCAGTGAATATTTCTGCTTGTTTTTTCCATTGTGCATCTTTGGTGTAATCGTATAAAAACCATAAAATGCCCGGAAAGAAGCCGCTTGTCCAATCCTTTGAGTTTACCAGTTTTAGCTTGCCGTTCTCAAAAGTGCGGGGCGATACTGCGCCTTTGCTTGTATCGGCAGTTTTAAGGGCCTCCAACATGTAATTGGTTTGCTGTTCGGCAAACTTAAACTCTTTGGCAACATCTACTTTTTGTGCAAATGATGATGTATTTACAAGCGCCAATGCTGCTATTGCAATTACACAATTTTTATAATTTATTTTATTCAACATCGTTATTTAATTTATAGTAACAGGTTTACGCACCTTGTTTAATGTTAGTTCCCAATCGGTGTTTTGTGAGCCTGTAGGCATTGCCTTTTGTGCAGCGGCCAAATATTTCGGGTTAAAATACGAAGCCTGTTCCAAAACATGAATACCTGTTAGCGGATTAAATAAAGCACCGGCCTGGTAATCTTTTTCACCGTTTTTTGCGCGGGCCTTATCAAAGGCTACGTGGCTGTTCAAAAATTCGCCATGCGTTTTTTCGCCGGTAACAAATGGCACTAAAAAGTCTGTTGATTTTTTTATCGATGACCCTTTTTCTGATTTATAATTAAAATAATCTTTACCTGTTGCACGATAAATGACCGTTGCCGCGGTAATTAACGGTTCTAAAGTATAGATATGGTAATGCAATGCATCGCGCTCGGTAAAGTCATAACCGTTACCATCGGGGTATAAGTTTATTGCAACCTGCTTTTTCAATTCGTTTTGTACAATATCGCCCAGTTTATTGTTGTGTAAGGTATAAACTATCATCGCTATAATTTTTATACGGTGCGAGTTCCAGTTGTTAATGGCCGTACCTTTTCCGGGCGCCATGTATTTACTATTCAGTTCGCCTTCGGCAACATCATTCAGCCAGCTATCAACTGCTTTTTTTGTTTCAGGGGCGATGTCATTGCGTACCATGTCGTACCCGGCAATTAAATCCTCCAGGCGGGTTTCGTCAATTGGGTCGCCGGTTGATTTATTGGTTTTTGCCCATGCTAATAAAAATGCAGAGACTTTATCTAAACAGGCTTTGTTATTATATAACTTATAAACTAATGCCAGCGAATAAATTTTATTGGCGTCTTCAACCGCTTTGATGGTTTTTATTTTGTCCGGATCGCCTGCCAGTTTGCCTTCGGTTGTTATCCGTTCAATGGGGTTAGGCTGTTCGGTTAAGGCTTTATCTGCCCTCGCTTGAAATGGTTGAAAGGCCGCCTTAGCGCCTGCATCCGTATTAATGAGGCTTTTCAGCTTTGAAAATTCATCGTCAGACAGGCTTGTATATTGGGCTTTCGCACTTAAATAGCCTACAGTAAGGCCGAGTATTAATAATATTCCTTTTTTCATTTATAGTAGTTATTTAGTAGCCAACGCTTGTTCCACCAGTTCAAATCCACCTTCGAGCGAGATATGATCGGATGAATTACCGATCATGACTTTAAAGTCGCCGGGTTCGGCTACCCATTGCAGTTTCTCATTATAAAAAGATAGTTTTTCTTTATCAATGGTAAAGGTCAATTCTTTGGTTTCCCCGGGTTTTAAAAATACTTTCTGAAAGTCTTTTAGTTCTTTTACCGGGCGGGTTACGCTGGCAACCAGGTCATGCAGGTAAAGTTGCACCACTTCCGATCCGGCATACTTGCCCGTATTTTTTATATTGCAGGTAGCCTGTATGCTGCCGGTTTGGTTGAGTTGCAGGCTGCTCAGCTTCAAATCGGTGATGGAAAACGTGGTATAGCTTAATCCATAGCCAAACGCATATTGCGGACTGTTTTGCAGGTCGATATAAGCTGATTTATAAACCAGGTCTTTTTTATCCCGTACCGGCCTTCCTGTATTTTTTGCATTATAAAAAACAGGTATCTGCCCTTCGGCTCTGGGGAACGATATCGGCAGCTTGGCCGATGGGTTATAATCGCCGAAAAGTACGTCGGCCATCGCATTGCCGGCTTCACTGCCCAGCCACCAGGTATAGAGTATGGAATTAGCATGGCTCGCCGTCCACGGGAAGATCAGCGGACGCCCCGCCATCACCATCACTACCAATGGTTTGCCGGTTGCCTGTAAGGCTTTGATCAAACTTTCCTGCACGCCGGGTAAACGCAGGCTGGCACGGCTTTTGGCTTCGCCACTCATATCGGCCGATTCGCCAACGGCTACAATGACTACATCGGCATTGTTTGCCGTTTTGATAGCTTCCGCAAATCCTTTCCTGGAGGTATCGGTTATTCCGCAGCCCTGTGCATAGGTTAGTTTGGTGTTTGGGACTTTGCTTTGTAAACCTTCATATAAAGATACCGGGTGATCGCCATCCCATTGTACCGACCAGGCACCTTTCATGTCCAGGTTTGATTTACCCAGCGGGCCAATTACGGCAATTGTTTTGGTTGTTTTTGACAGCGGCAGTAAATGGTTTTGGTTTCTTAACAGCACGATGCTTTTTTCGGCTACGCTTCTTGCCGCTATTTTGTTTTGCGGGTCTTCTATTACCTTCTTTTCTCTTTCAGGGTCGCTGAAGTGGTAAGGGTCGTCAAACAGGCCTAGTTCAAACTTTTTTCTTAGTACTCGTCTTACGGCGTCGTTTACCAGGTCTATGTTTATCTTTTTTTCTGCTACCAGTTGTTTTAGGTTATCTACATATACATGGCCTTCCATGTCCATGTCTGATCCTGCGGTGATGGCCAGTTTGGCGGCATCGGCTTTATCTTTGGCATAGCCATGCGGCACCATCTCTGCTATTGATCCCCAGTCGCTTACCACGAAGCCGGTAAAGCCCCATTGGTTTTTTAAGATATCGCGCTGCAGGTACGCATTGCCGGTAGCGGGTATGCCGTTAAACTCGTTAAACGAGTTCATGAAAGTGGCGGCGCCTGCATCAAGGGCGGCTTTAAAGGGCGGCAGGTAGGTTTCCCACAGGGTATGTTCGCTCATATCTACCGTATTATAATCTCTGCCGGCCATGGCGGCGCCGTAGGCGGCAAAATGTTTAACACAGGCCATTACGGCATCTGTATTACCCAAACCCTTTCCCTGGAAGCCTTTTACTCTTGCACGGGCTATTAATGAGCCTAAGTAAGGGTCTTCGCCCGCGCCTTCCATTACTCTTCCCCAGCGGGGGTCGCGTGATATATCTACCATCGGTGCAAACGTCCAGTGGATGCCTGATGCGGCGGCCTCTGTGGCTGCCGTGCGGGCGGATAGTTCTATGGCATCCATATCCCAGCTCGAGGCTTCGGCCAGCGGTACCGGGAAGGTGGTATGGTAACCGTGGATCACATCCAGCCCAAACAGCAAAGGGATCTTCAACCGAGATTGCATGGCGATATCCTGCACCATACGGGTATCGGCTACGCCGCGTACGTTTAACATAGAGCCTACTTTGCCTGCCTTTATATCTTCGTATTTGGTGCTGCTGGGTGTTACCGGGCCCGTGGCGGTTCTGTCGCCGGTTATTTGGTTCAGCTGCCCTACTTTTTCTTCCAGCGTCATCCGAGACATTAAAGCGTCTATCTTTTTTTCGATAACAGGGTTAAGCGCCGCTTTTTGTGCTATTACTGCATAGCTGATACTCAGCAGGCTAAACAGGGGCAAAAATCTTTTTATTAACATATCGTATGGGCAATACTTATTTAAACGCCTGTTCAAAGCATTAAAAAAGTGGTGAACTTTAAAGGCCACGGACTTTGACTGATTGATCTTTTGATTGCAAAAAAAGTGCTGTTACAGCTAACCAAACTGTAACAGCACCTGAAAAAACTTATTGTGGTATAATGGGCGTAAGTACGCTGCTACCCGAATTAATAACCTGGATTATCCCGTTAGTAGCTTCCAGATCGCTGGAAGTTATGTTAATTGTACTGTTAATTACAATTGGATAATCAAGCTGTGATGTTACCGTGTTTGCGTTTGATACATGCACGATCATTGTTGAATTTGGATTAGACACGAAAGTACCCGGAAACTTAAAGCCTGTTGGGTTTGTAGTATATACTCCGGCAGGTGCCAGCGTGGTAAACGTGACATCGGCCAGGTGCAAACCGTAATGTGAGTATAACCCTTGCGCTATTAAGTATAGCAGGTAATTCTTCACATCGGCTGCTGCATAGCTTTTCCAGCTTTTCCCGGCTGTACTACCGTTTAAAATCTTTGCCCATACACCTGTACTTGCTGTGGTAATTGTACTATTTGCAAGCAATATGTAAGTACGGTTTGGTTTTGTATATTCATTGGTATCGATGCCTGAATAGATGATGGCATCATAAAACCTCCTGAATATAGTATCCGTAGTACTGCCGTAAGCTCTTTTTTTAATGTAACCCCATGCGGTAGTATATACGTGAGCATCAATTGTATCAACATTGGTTACCCTGTTGTAATCTTTTTGCAGCTTTAAGCAGCCTGAAAACGTAGTAGCAAAAGCCATTAATGCTACTACGATCCCTATCGATATAAAATTTATCTTTTTCATAATTAATATCCCGGGTTTTGTTTTAATAATGTGTTAGCGTTTAGCGCGTTTTGGCTCACCGGCCAGTAAAACCTGTTTGGCGCATCCTGGAAGCCTTTGGTATCTGGTGTTAATATTTTTGTTATTGGGTCGGTAACACCGTTGCGAATGTTTAGTACGGGATCCATAATAGTATTTACGTGATTAGTACGAATTAATTCAAAGAAACGTTTACCCTCGCCCAACAGCTCATATTTTTCTTCTAATAATATAGCATTTATCATTGTTGCCTGCGTTGACAGCTGTGCGGCAGTGTACTTATCGCCGTCTGTTCTTGCACGTTGGTGTACCAGGTTCAAATATTTTAACGCATTGACTAAATCATTGGTTTGCGCGTAAGCTTCGGCAACTGATAAATAAGCGTCGGCTAAACGGTACATTGGTAAATACACGTTAAAATTCTGGTTACTTGCTACTGGTGTAATACCTGCTGCTGTTGGCGTTAAGTTGTAATATTTATACAACATGTTAATGTGATTAAGCGTGGTTAACGTATCAATAGATTTAAGCACACGGGTATCAACATTTTTTAACAATTTGTATTCAGCCTGGAAATTCGGATCTAACTGTACCGGGTTGTTACTTAACCCAACAAATACAGGTATACAAGCACAACCATTTACCGTGTAATCCCAATAAATACTCCATATTGGTTCGTTGGATTGTGCAGGTGTTATAAAGTTGTTTTTCCAGGTAGCCGTAGGCTCTAAAGCTAAAGTGCTACCGGTTGAAGCTTTTAACACAAACAATTTGTTATACCATGAAATTGCGGTTTGGTAATCTGCGGCAGTCCCTATACCCGGCAATGCAGCCCTCCACATATAAACATCGGCCATCATTGAGCATATAGCAGACTCGCCTACGTACCATACGGTTGGGGTCTGTCCTTTTTGGATAAGGCTATATGCTTTGTTCAAATCAGGAATGATCAACGAATCGATCAAAGTAATTTGCTTGGTTTTGGCTTTGCTGCCTGATGTAGTGATATCCAGGTACGGCGCAGTCCACATTGGTGCATCGCCCCATACTCTTACTATGTAAAAATAGCTTTCGGCACGCAATGCGTATGCTTGTGCCAGTGCGTTATTTAAAATAGTAGGTGTTACGTTAGGGTCGTTGGCCGGTACTGTTGGGTAATACTGAATACCTACATTTGCGCGGCCTATTACACGATATAATCCACCCCAATCGGTATATGAGTTAGCAAACTCCAATGTATTACGCGACATTTCGATTACGCTATTTGAGGTAAATGTTGAGTTAAGGAATGTTTCCCCACGCAAATCTCCCCAATAATGGTAACGACCGCCATAGCCTTCATCGTTGGTACTTCCCGCACCTTCCATTTCCTCCTGGAAAGCAGAGTAGATGCCAGCCAAACTGGCTGTTATATCCTTTTGATTTTTGAAGTACGCATCAAGGGTTACACCGCTTGACGGGTTAAGTGATATATCTTTCTTACAACTGCCCACCCCTATGGCAATAATAAACAGGGCGACAATAATTAAAGTTCTTTTCATTTTCATGTGATTAATTTTTTCTATTAATTAAAACCCAAACATTGCACCTATACCTAATTCTCTTCTGCGCGGGTATTTTCCACTATCAAAACCGGGTTGTAGTGGGTTTGTTGTTGTAAATTCCGGATCATACCAGCTATAATTACTCCATGTAAGCAAGTTGTTTCCATAAACATACACATTAAATGACCTGGCGTTAATTTTTGATACCAGTTTAGTCGGCAATGTATAAGATAATTTAGCGCTTGCCAACCTGATAAATGCACCATCTTCAAGGTACAAGCTATTTTCGCCGTTTGCAATTGATCCGTAAGTATCTTTAACGCTACCGTTCATGTTTGGATAGATAGCAACATCGCCGGGGTGTATCCATGAGTTATAGATAGCTGCAACTGTTGGTGGCGTATAGTTTGATGACTCTACATTTAAGCCGTTTGCAATTGAGTTATAAACTTTATTACCAAAGGCAGCATTAAATAACACACTTAAGGTAAAGTTTTTATAAGTAAAGAAGTTGGTAAAGCCAAAAAGTACTTTTGGTATTGCATTACCTAAAACCTGGCGGTCATTCTCATCAATTACACCGTCGTTATTGGTATCCTGCCAAATGGTGCTACCACCATTTAATACCTTACCGTTTCTTGACATTTGACGAATTGCGCCCGTATAAGGTGCTCCGTTAGGTTCGGTATAACCTGTTGCGGTAGTACCCGCAGCATTTACACCAACAGGGGTAAGCCTGTTACCTGCCGGGTCATAAGCATTTGATACATCCCAACGATAAACACCCAGGTTTTTCAGCAAATAAAAGTCGCCGATATGGCCACCTTGTTTAAGCAAGTATGAACCTTGTATAGCGGTAGCTGTTGGGTTTAAGTAAGTAATTAAACCTGCATTTTGGAAAGTAATGTTACCATTAATGTTCCATGAAAAGTTTTTTGATGTTATTGGCGTAGCATTAACAGTTATCTCAAAACCACGGTTACTTATATTACCTAAGTTGATAGCGCCTGATTTTAAACCTGTTTCTTCAGGTAAAATTTGTGAAGACAACAAGCCATTAGTGTTTTTGATGTAATACTCTGGCGTTACCACTAACCTGCCGCCAAACATGGTTAAATCCATACCAAAATTTTGTATTGTTGTTTGTTCCCAATGTATAGTTGGGTTACCCAGATTTTGGCTTACATAAGCAGCATTGTTACCAAAATAAGCGCCGCTATTGGTAACATTGGTAATTAAACCAAAGTTCAATTGGGTTGAGTAACCAAAATCTGTAAGTTTATCATTACCCAGTACACCAATGCTGTAACGTAATTTAGCATCGTCAAGGAATTTTTTACTCCAGTTCATGAATGACTCCTGCGAGAAGCGCCATGCGGCACCGCCTGCACCAAAATTACCCCATTTATTATCTGGTCCAAATCTTGAAGAACCGTCACGGCGGATAGTACCGTTAACGATGTATTTATCTTTATAACCGTATTGTACGCGGGCAAAAAGTGATTCGGTGGAGCTATAAGTTGTTGTTGTTGTAGCCGACAGCGGCGGAAAATCTGCATCTGACGAGATACGGATAGCTTCGCTCAAATAATTTTGAAGCGATAGTCCATAACCGTCATCGCGGTGATGGTCGCGGCTATAACCTGCAACGGCTGTCAACACGTGATCTTTGTTAAATGTGTGGCTGTAATTAAAAAACGCCTGCAAATCGTAATAAAATTTATTATCAAAATTTGAGCTACCCATATTTGGGCCTAATGCGCCGGACGTGATAGACAACGGTGTAAACTGTTGACGGTTAAAATCATCTAAACGCGCATCCGCAGTACCTGTGAAACGCAGGTCGGGGGTAAGCTGGTAGTTTACAGACATGTTATCCTCAATAGTATAGGTAGTAGGAAAATTCTCTCCTAATAATGCCCACGCTACGGGGTTCTTTTTTGATTCAACATACCCAGCCATTGAACCATCGGGCCTGTATAACGACACCCATGGGTTACGTTGAAACACCGTACTTGCCGTACTGCCAACATCAATGGCATTACCGGTAGTGTAGCCGAATGAAACGTGGTTAGTAACTTTAAGCTGATCGGTTGCCTGGTAATCAACATTTAATAACGCTGTAAAACTGCGTGCATAACTATTGATAACGATAGACTGGTCATTAGTGTAGTTTAAGCTACTGTAATATAACAACCCTTTTTGGCCACCCGCCAATGTCAGGTTAATATTGTCTTTATTACCTGTTCTGTATAACAAGTTTTGATAGTCATTATCTTCGTTATCATAGGTACTTACAGAATCGGGGTTTACTGCAGCGCCTGTACCCGCGCCACCATTTTCAACGCGGCGATAGTAGGTTAAATCGCGGGCCGAAGTGGTTTGCAGTTTATGCGCCAATTTACCGAATAAGTGATAATAGTTAGCGCTAACACGGGCTTTACCTTCCTGGCCGCCTTTTGTAGTAATTAAAATTACACCATTGGCGCCACGCACACCATAAATGGCCGAAGATGCAGCATCTTTTAAAACTTCTATAGATGCGATATCCTGCGGGTTAATAAACTGCGCATCGTCGCTAATAACACCATCAATTACATATAACGGGCCGTTACCGCTATTTAGCGACGACATACCGCGTATTTGAATGGTACCGGGTGATAATGGGTCGCCACCATCTGTAACCGCCTGCACGCCTGCTATCTGGCCTTCCAATGCATCGGCAAGGCTGGTTGGTTGGCGCTCTCTTAGTTGTTTAGCGCTCACGCTGCCGATAGAACCTACCAGGTCGCTCTTTTTAACAGTTTGTCCGTAACCCGTAACTACTACTTCGTTAAGGCTTGATTCGTTCTCTGATAAAGTTACGTCAATGTTCTTTTGGTCACCTACCGGAATTTCCTGGGTAATGTGGCCAATGTAGCTAACCACAAGCACTGCTTTATTATCGGGAACGCCTATTGAAAACTTTCCGTTTATATCAGTAGCGGTACCAATTTTGGTACCCTTTACTAAAATGTTTACCCCTATAAGCGTTTCGCCTTTGGGGTCTTTTACTGTACCTGTAATTTTAAGTACACCTTGCGCAAAAAGCGATGTACCGAGCATCATGATCAAAACAGGTATTAGGGCCAGTTTTAATAAAGTGCTACAGGATTTAAAATTTGGTTGCGTATAATTTCTCTCCATACTAATGTTTTAAAAATTCATTTACTACTAATTGAGCTGTTTTGTTGCAGGAAATTGGTAACCCTGCGGGGACGATTGCGTATAATGCAATTGCGTACGCTCACGCTGTCGAAATTGTTTTCATCATAATTTTTTTTTAACTGGTTGGTTAATTGGTGATGTAAATGTAGTGCACATTTTATTTAAAAAACAATAGCAAAAACCGCGTTTGGAGAGCGTATAAGCGGTTTTTAAAAAAATCAATACGGTTAAGCACTTTGGCAAATTATGCGCGTATTGCTATGTTAACATAGTATTACCAAGATAACCCATAGTGTATGGGAATATTGTTTATACGGTTACATCGCAATCAATTTTTTTTTATTTTTTTTCAATTTTTTTTTGTGACGGGTAATAATTGGTAAAAACAGCAATAATAAGGGCAAAAAAGGCAGATAATTGTTCTATTTATATTGCTATCAGGCAGTTAAGAAATGCGTATTAATCAAGCACCAGCTTGCTCCATCCCTCGGTACCGGCGTTTTTAAGTTCTTTCTTACGGTCTTCCATCACCTTTTTTATCTTATCGCGGTACGACCAGCAGGTACTTTGGCGTATTTCCAGTATTTCGGAGAGCTTATTGGAGGTAATGCTGCCCTTTGAGGTGTAAATAAGGAACAACATATAGAAGCTTTTGGTGATAGGTATTTTGGTATTTTGGAAAATGGTGTAGGCAATAACCGATTCTTCGTACCGGCATTTGGTACATCGCCTGCTGTATGGTAAGTGACCTGAAAGATAGTTGATATTACCACATTTACGGCAGGTATAACCATGCTCCCACTTCAACTCAGACAGAAATTTAAAGCAGGTTTCGCGGTCGGGGTAGATTTTGCTGAATTCGGTAAAGTCAACATCTAACGACATTACCCTTGCACGAGTTACTTTTTCAATATTTACCTGTAACTCGTGGTTATCAATTTCAAGCAGCTCGTTCAGGTTCGATATACTTTCGGCCTGTTGCTGTAACAGGATATTCATATCGTGCAGTTCTTTGGTGCGTTGTTCAACCAGGGTACTTAGCTCGTTGTTCAGGGTGTCTTTCAACTCATGATTTATCTGCAATTGGGTAATCATGCGTTTTTGTACATTATCTTTTTTACGCCTAAGGTGCCTGATGCTATCGCCTATTGCAAATGACACCAATACCATTTCAATTACAAAGCAAAAACTTAGGCTATAATGGGTTGCAACGCCATACGGGATCCATATTACATCAAAGAAAAGCAGGATGCGTGTTGTAAAACCAAGTATAAGAAACGCGTAACCGACCACAAAAAAACGGGCTGCCTTAAATCCTTTGTTCAATACATAACAGCCTGCATAAAAAGCAAAGCCCAACGGTATAAATTCCAATATTTTATAGGTAAATAACCGCTGATCGACCAA
>Ga0206854_1066_pt1 | contig 30817 bp, 23 predicted proteins | sample Alteio_BWOrgCont_50_FD_152870 | JGI IMG/M metagenome (GOLD analysis project Ga0206854, IMG submission 152870) | Enriched cells from forest soil in Barre Woods Harvard Forest LTER site, Petersham, Massachusetts, United States -... | ecosystem: Environmental > Terrestrial > Soil > Temperate forest >...
GATTTTTTCAGGCTGAATGAGCAAAACCTGCCCGATGCGATATGGGAGATCATCAGCGAGATACACCAGGCCGAAATGCAACTTTTAAGTGGTGTTATTAAAACAGAAGCTGAAAAAGGACATATAAAACCAGTTGATAATCCGGAAGAAATTGTTGACCTGTTGTTAGACGCATTACACGGCGTACGGGTAAGATCAGTTTCTCAAAAGAAAATAAGGTTTCCTCAAAAAGAACATCTCGATGAAATTCATACCAAACGATTACTTCTAATTGACATATTTATAAAGGGCTTAATGTATTAATAATTAGGTCGCTATGTCACTTTATCGTCAAAATAACTCGCGCCATTCCTAAAGGTATAGTTAATTGAATATCTTTGACCATTATATTAAATAAGTCAAATAATATAACTCAATTATATAAGTTATTAAGATACTTCTAAAGTTAAGAGGTGATTGTTTTAGAGTGATTAAACAGGCCGCAATAAAATGCAGGCCTGTTTTTTTTATGTTTCGACAGTATAAAACTTAATATACACTTAGATTAAGCATTTCCCAGTTTTTTTGCTGGTTAGCCTGGCCGCCATTATATTTTAAGATAATTTTAAATTTAGTGGAGGTTGCCTCGTTTTTGTCATCCTTATAATTAACTTCTGATTGGATAACATACACCGAATCGGATGTTTTGGCAAACTGGTAATGTGAATCGCTAAAATTGGTACTGGTAGTTTTAAGTGTAGGCCTTATAAATTGTTTAGCAACAGTATAAGCTTCGTCACTTGATGGCAAACCGCTAAAAACATCGGGCTTTAATGAACCGGTAAGCACAATTTTTATTACCATTGATACTACTATTACCAACAATATCATCAATAGCCATAATGCCTTTTGTCCCGTTTTCTTTTTCGCCGCCTTCTCGGCTAAATAATCTCTTGCCATTTAATAATTTAATTATGTGTTAAAAATATAAATAAAATGACCATCGCAGTTAACATTATTTTATTATTCTACTCTTTATCAGAATACAACCTCAACAATTAACCAAAGAATAAATAGGCAACTAGTATGGCGGCAATTATTCCGGCAAAATCTGCAATAAGCCCCGCAGGTATAGCGTAACGGGATTTCTTAATACCAACCGAACCAAAGTATAATGCTACAATATAAAAAGTAGTATCGGCAGAGCCATTAAATATGCAGCCTAAACGCCCTGCAAAGCTATCGGGGCCAAAGGTTTGCATGGTGTTGATCATCATTGCTTTTGAACCCGAACCGCTTAGCGGTTTCATATAAGCAACCGGCATGGCATCAACAAAACGGGTATCCCAATGTAAGCGGCTAACCGCCCAGCGTAAGCCATCATTTAAATAACCTAATGCGCCGCAATTTCTAAACACGCTGATGGCAACCAGCATGGCAACCAGGTAGGGGATAATTTTTACCGATACCTCAAAGCCATTTTTTGCACCGTCAATAAAAGCCTCAAATACATTTACCTTTTTGCGGATTGCGCCTAATATGAAAATTACAGGTATGGTAAACAGCATTAAATTACTGGCAACTTTCGATACGGTGCTTATTTGTTCTTTTGTTAAATAAGCCGTAAAGCACCAAACCAATAAAGTAATAAACGCGGTGAGGCCTCCTAGCCAACTGATTATGACCCTATCAAAAAGGTTGATCTTTTGCTTAATAGCAACTGCAAGCATACCTACAACTGTGGCTACATAAGTGGCTATTATACAGGGTATAAAGATATCTGCCGGATCTTTTGCATGAAGTATAAAGCGTTGTGCAATAATAGTAACCGGCAATAATTGTAACCCCGAAGTATGTAGCACCAAAAACATGATCTGCGCATTTGATGCAGTTTCCTTATTAGGATTCAACTCCTGTAAACTTCCCATTGCTTTTAAGCCGAGTGGGGTAGCTGCATTATCTAAACCAAGCAGATTGGCCGAGAAATTCATCATCATTTGCCCGTTAGCCGGATGATCTTTCGGAACGTCGGGAAATAACTTATTCAGAAAAGGTCCTACTATTCGCGATAGGAACCTAATTGCCCCGGCTTCTTCGCCAATATTCATAATGCCCAGCCATAAAGCCATATTGCCTACCAACGGCAATGCTATATCCATTACCGATGACTTCGACGAATCGAACATGCCATCAACCAATACCTTAAACGCTTCGGTATCACCCAGGAATATTAGTTTGGCTAACGCGAAAACAAACGCTATCAAAAAAAATAATATCCAGATGTAATTTAATGCCATAGCCGCAATTGAAACCTGAAATTAAATTTTTTTTGAGATAATACAGCTATATCAAAAAAATAAGACATCAAGTGTTGCTTGATGTCCTACGTTAAATGAAGAATATATAAGTTAGTTAATAGCTGTAACGTTCTTGTCAGCAACTATTTGCATATCGTAATCTCGTTTCATCGGGTCGTAAGGCGTACTGTCATTTACGGTAATATAAAATGTGCAAAGGTCTTTTACGACATAGGTTTGCAAATCGGGTGTTGAGCTTCCTTTGTTAATGTATTGGGATATAGAGTTGTTGATCAGGCTATATTGGCTAATGTCATTAGTTTCCAGGTCGATAAATAATCTTTTTCCATCGGCACGCAAAGTAATATCTACATGTGTGCCTCCTTTTATGTTTAAAATGTATTCCCGGGTTTTCTTCTTTTCATCCTTTGCTTTGGTAGCATAACCTTTCGACATTAAAAAGGTATCAGCTTTTTGTAAGTTGTTATGCAGAATATACCGTATATCTTCTAACGATACCAGGTTTGATTGGCCAAAACTTACCAGGGCCGAACCAACAAATACAATACTTAATAGAATAGTTTTCATAGATTTTTAGTTTTTAGAATAACTAAAATTACATAATTGTTGCTTTTGGTTTGACTTAAGAAGCTTTTAAAGCCATAACTTAGCAGCATTGTTACAGATACTATTGCTATGCCTAAAATAGAACTTTCGCGCGTAAAAGGCGATTTTGGCTTTGAAGCCACAGACGAGAACGGACACACCGTTAAAATGGATACCAGCATAGACGGAGGAGGGGAAAACTACGGTGTTCGCCCAATGCAAATGTTGCTGATGGGCTTGGGTGGATGTTCGGCAATTGATGTGATACTTATTTTAAAAAAGCAACGCCAGGAAGTGCGCGATTATAAAATGGTAATAAACGGCGAACGGGAAGCCGGTAAGGAGCCATCTTTATGGAAAGACATTACTATTGAATTCCACATATACGGCAACGTAGCCGAAGATAAAGCAATAAAAGCGGTCGAACTATCTATAGAAAAATATTGCTCAGTGGCGGCTACTTTAGAAAAGGCCGGCGCTAATATCAAATACCAGGTATTTGTACACCCGTAATACCTGTTTGCAACTTCATTACAAGCCCCTGGTTTATTTGCTATAAGTTATTTTTTAACATTCGCAATTGTTATTCACATAACAGGGGTTTATTGTGATATGTTAGTTAATTTGGGACTTATTTTCCTATAATAATTACACGCTTTTTTATCAATCTATGTTCAGGCAACGTTCAAACTATCTTATTCGATTGATATTTAACAAGATAACTTTTTTAGTTGCCGGTATTTTAATCACATCCGGAGCATTTGCCCAAAGTATTGACTCAACAAACTATGTTCAGCCTTTTTCAAAAGCCAGTTCTTTCCGTACCTGGTCTGTTGCGCTAAGTGGAGGTATAATAGTTCCGTTTAATGAAGATTATTTTTCTGCCAGTTATAAACAACCCGGGGCAGCCATTACTATTAAAAATCAGTTTCTGCCCACTTTAGGTATACAAATGGATATTTTGGCCGGGCAAGCCATCGGGTATAATTCCAGGGATAATACGCTTGCACAGTTTAAAACACAATTCGCGTCGGCTGCCATCAGCTTAAATTTAACCCTTGCCAACATAAATTGGCGGCATAAGAAAAGTATTATACAGCCTTATATTACAGCAGGGTATGGTTATATGGGTTATCAGCCTGCTATTACTTCTGCAGGAGCAGTAGGAACTCAAACTACTGTTTTGTTCAAACAACCGGGTAATGGTGTAATTCAGCAATTTTTTGTCCCTGTAAGTGCAGGTTTTAAAATTAATGTAAGCAAAGGTATTAATGTTGATTTAGGCTATACGGTTGCGTTTGTAAATGCCGACGATTTTGACGGAAATGTTTATGGTACGCGTAACGACGAGTTCTCATACATTCATGCCGGCCTTGAATTTGCCATAGGCAATCATAAAAAGCCACAATTATCTACACATAATCCTGTTAACTCCATGCGTATTGAGTACTTATCGCAGGAACGGTCGTTAACATTGCAAATAAATGCGCAAAAGGCTCAACTGGAAATGCTAAAAAGCGAGTTAGCTGCAAAAGCCGCATTAATAAACAGCACTAACGCCAGTTTAATAAAGTTTACAATGGATAGTGATGGTGACGGTGTTGCTGACCTTTTTGATAAATGCCCCAACACACCTGTTAGTACGGTTGTAGATGGAGCTGGATGTCCGTTGGTACTTTCAGGATTGCCAGAAAACAAACCTTTGCCGAAAGCCGGTGCCCAGCTTTTAATGTCGGCTCCTGCACCTAATCAACCTCAAATAAAGGTTGCCGTTACAGAAGCTGAAAAAAGAGTTATAACAAACGCGGTAGAGAACCTTCAATTTGATTTTGGCAAGTCTACTGTAAGCCTATCTTCTTACAAAACGTTGCAAGACCTGGCCAAGCTAATGGTAGTAAAGGGCATAAGTTTAAAATTATCGGGTTATACAGATAATGTAGGGCCCGATGCAGTTAACTTAAAAATATCGCAAGACCGCGCGGATGCTGTAAAAAGGTTCCTGATAAGCAGGGGCGTAAACCCGGCTAAAATAGAAGCACAGGGATACGGAAAAGAAAATCCATTAGTACCAAATAATACTGCCGACGGACGTTTGCTTAATAGGAGAGTAGAGTTTTCTTTATTTTAAGATATATAAAAAAGAGAAAAGCTAATCTTCAAAAAATTCAGCAAGCGCGCCGAAATAAGAGTTATCCCAACCCTCAGCAAAACCATCATATTCTTCGTCGGGAATGTTGGTATGTCTTACTTCTACCGATGTTCCTGCTTTATCGGGGTGAAGTTTAATGGTAACGATAGAAGGTTCCGGCTGCCCGTCAAAATACCATTGTTGTACTATTTTTTTACCCGGCTCAAACTCCAGGTTTTTACCAACTATGCTTCCTTCCCACATAGAAAATTCAGATCCGGGTTCGGTCGACATTTCTGCAACTTCTCCTGTCCATAATTCAATAGTAGCAGGCAAGGTTAAAGCCAGGTATATTTCATCCGGCGTAGCCGAAATGGTATAGTATTTTTTAAAATCCTTCACGGCGCAATTTAACTATAAACTTACAATTTATGTATAGTATATAACTCATTAACCAATTTATCAAAGCAAACTGATAAATATCAAAAACAAATAGCTGAAACATTAAATAACTAAAATGTAATTAACTATTAATTAGTTACTTGTGTGTAATATTTTTTAACCTATTATAAATTTAATTACCTCTAAGTATATAAAAGGAAAATGTTCTTTTGAAAGCGTTTTTATTTAATGGCATTAATGTTGCCTTATCCACAGCAATGTTATTAAACATTATATAAAAACTCACTATCATGAAATCATTTTTAAAAAAGACCCCATTATTAGTAACCGGAGTTTTACTGGCAGGCGGTGCCTTTGCCCAAACTTCTCCTGACCCCAATTATGTAAAACCATTTTCCGGTATAGATGCGTACCGTACCTGGTCTGTCGGTGTAAACGCAGGGGTTATGACACCATATAGTATTTTTCAAGGCAAAGATGACTTTATTAATCCCGGTGTCGACTTGGGATATGGTGCCTATATTAAAGATCAGCTATTACCATCATTCGGTTTGCAATTGGGCTTTATGGGTGGTAAAGTATCTGCTAATAATTCCCGATCAGGCGATTTCTCAAGTTATCATACCGATGTAAGATATGCATTTGATATTAGTGGCAACGTCACACTGGCCAACATTAGCTGGATGAACAGGCAAAACGCAATTCAGCCTTATTTAACAGCAGGCTGGGGTTTAGCAACTTACCGTCCGTCATTTACATCAACAGGAGGCGGAACAAGTGTAGTTAACCATACTATAACCAATGGCTATATACCTGTTGGTTTAGGAGTTAAAATAGGTTTAACATCGTCTATAAATTTTGATTTAGGATACACCGTTAACTTTATTGATGGTGATAACCTGGACGGCTATAATTATGGAGCTACCAATGATAAATTTTCTTACGCACATGCCGGTTTGGAATTCTCATTGGGCAAATCATCAAAACCACAATTGGCAAGGCATAACCCGGTTGCTTCAATGCAAAGCGAGTATTTAATGGATGAAGCAAGATTACAAGCTGCGCAAGATGCTGAAAGAGCCCGTAACGCGCAATTACGCGCCGATCTGGATGCTACACGTGGTGATTTGGCTGCTACAAAAAATGCGCTAAATCAAACCAATGCAAATTTAGCCAGGTTTACGATGGATAGTGATAACGATGGTGTTCCAGACTTTTTAGATAAATGCCCTAACACACCTGCAGGCACTAAAGTTGATGGCTCAGGTTGTCCGCTTCCGGTAACACCGGTTAGGCAGCCTGATGTAAAGGTTTATGTAACTGAACAAGACAGGGCCATAGTTAAAGAAGCTATTAAAAATCTTGAATTTGATTTTAATAAAGCTACCATACGCGAGCATTCATTTGCAAGTTTGGATAAAGTAGCACAATTGCTTATAGATAAGGGCTTTAACTTGAAATTAGCAGGCTATACAGATAATGTAGGTTCACAATCATTTAACCTTAAATTATCTAAGGATCGTGCTGAATCAGTAAAATCATATTTAGTAAGCAAAAATGCCGATGCATCTAAAATACAAGCTGAAGGCTATGGTAAAGAACATCCAATTGCAAGCAATAAAACTGCAAGTGGTCGTCAAACCAACCGTCGTGTAGAGTTTACTTTATTTTAATCGTATCAATCAAAATATTAAGGCCTTCAATATTATTGAAGGCCTTTTTTGTTTACATTTATTGATATGCAAAAGTTAGTATTAATGCGTCATGGCGAAAGTGTTTGGAACCAGGAAAATAGGTTTACCGGGTGGACGGATGTTGATCTATCGGAAGAGGGCTATTTACAAGCGAAAAGGGCGGGGCAGATATTAAAAAAGTATGATTATAATTTCGATGCAGGTTTTTGTTCGGTTTTAAAGCGTTCTATCAAAAGTTTGCATATTGTATTGGAAGAGTTGGATCATTTATGGATACCTGTTCAAAAATCGTGGCGGTTAAACGAACGGTTTTATGGGGCATTGCAAGGCGATAATAAAGACGAAGCGATTGCCAAGTATGGTATAGACCAGGTTCAGTTATGGCGCCGTGACCCTAATTGCTATCCACCCGAGATTACAAAAGAGGATGACCGTTACCCTGGTCATGATATTCGTTATAAAGACCTTACAGAGCGCGAATTACCGCTAACCGAAAACCTTAGTGGAACAATGGACAGGGTATTGCCATTTTGGAATGAAACCATTGTACCAACCCTGCGCAAAAATCAAAAAGTGATCATTTGTGCACACGGTAATAGTTTGCGGGCATTAATAAAATACATGGATAACCTTACGGACGAGGATGTAACCAAACTTGAAATACCAACCGCAGTACCCTGGGTTTATGAATTAGATGAAGAGTTAAACAGGGTGAAACATTATTATTTGGAATAAAGCCCTTTCTAACAGAACCAATTAACGAAGCGTTAGGAATGATGCTCCGTGGTAACATGAATAGGAAAGGGGGACGTTTTCTCAGGCTCTTTTGAAAAGGACCCTGAGAAAAACAGTCATCCACACTTACCTCTTCCTAATTGGTAACCGTTGCATATACGTCAACTGCCGCCATATCCATTCAATAGGCCCGTAGTTATAATATTTAAGCCACCATTTGCTTAAAGGTATCTGTATAGCAAAAACACTTACAGCTATGGCAAAATAAACCCACATTGGCTGGGTGTTAAATAAGCCAAGTCCCACATTTAAAAACAGGAACACCGCCAGCACGTTTTGCGCCATATAGTTGGTCAATGTCATTTTCCCCATAGCCTGTAAGCCACCAAAGAAGGCTTTCAATTTACTATTCAAATACAGCCAGCAAATGCCGGATGCGATCATCAGCATGGTAGCAAATACATTCCAATAGCGGGGATACATTACGTTAATAACCGACGTTATAAATTTGGCGGGGAGTAACATGTTAAATACCACATTAAAAAATACAGCGACTGCCAGGCTTATCCAAAAAATACGTTTAAGTTGTTTCTTAAATTCACCCAGGCGATTAAAAAAGTTAATACGTTGTGCTGCAAAGCCCAATAGCATACAAGCCAGCATCATTACGTGTACTGATATGGCGTATTGCGGCAATATCACCTCCAGTACATAAGTGCCTTTTAAGTTGGCCCAAAACACATCCCACCAATTATGGCTATAATAAAATGCCATTAATGGTTCTGAGGCTTTCCCATAATCATACGGCATTACTGAAACCAGTTTGCTCACAAACGGAACGGCGATCACTAAGAACAACCCCGAATAAAATGCTGTTTTAGCCGATGCTTTATAAAACAACAGTAGTATCAATCCCAAAAAGGCGTAATCTTTCAAAATATCGCCAAACCAAAACGACGAGTTAATAAAGGCGATAACAAACAGCCAAAACATCCGCCATAAAAAAAATACGATTGGGTTTTTGCCTTTGGCAGCTACGTTGGTCATTACAATGGCAAAACCATAGCCAAACAACACGCTTAATAACGTCCATGATTTGGCTGCAAAAAATATATAGTTTATGGTTGATAATATGTTCGATACCATATCGGGCGCATGCTTAACGGTATGGCCAAAGCCGCCATAGTCGGAATAGTTACCTAGTACCACGCCTAAAATGGCCCATCCGCGCAAAATGTCAACAATGGCGGTTCGTTTCGTATCGGCTATTGGTTGAATTGTAGTAGTCTCTGTCATAATAAGTTTTTGGTTTTATAAATATAGTTGTTTCGGTTATAAAAAATATAAGTCAGATGGAAAGACTAAAAGGAATAATTTTAGTTACAAACTAAATTAATGGTATCTTTCCATATAGTCTTATCGACCATAGTAATTGTGTTAATTTAATAATATCATTTAGTTAAATAATTAGCAAAACCCCTCAAAAAACAAAATTAATACAGAATTAACTTGTATTAACACATTGGTAATTTAGTGTTTACATTCTGATTATACTGGCAGCGTTCTTTTGCCCAACGCTTAGCTGGTATTAAATGGAAAGAATATTTACCCTGTTATTTTCAGTTCCTAATTTCTTTTCCAGGCTTAATGCGCTTTCTACTTTCCAAACCGCTCTGCCTTATTATATTATCAAATTTTCCGTCATCCTAACTCCCTTAGTTTCATGAGTACACTTTTACAATTTAAGCGACAGCTATTGCTGATCGCCTTTTTTATTTTTAGCCTTTCCTCATTTGCTCAAACTATTAAAGGTACCGTTGCCGATAAAGCAACCGGCGAACCATTAATAGGAGCAACAGTAACCATTAAAAGCCCGTCGGGCTTTAAACGCGCTATCAGTGTTGGCTTAGATGGCACATTCATTTTTAGGAATATTGAAGCTAGTTCTTATGAAATAGAGGCTAAATATGTTTCTTATAATGATGAAGAAAAGAAACTTACCATAAACCCCGGTCAGATGGTTGAGGTGGTAATATTAATGACCGAGAAAAACAAGGCCCTTGCCGAAGTTAACGTAAGTGGAAGCGCCGACCGCACTAGTGACCAAAGCGCCCGCAGATTGGAACAACGCTCAAGCGCCGAGTTAAACGCAGTATCGGCCCGTACCATCGAGGTTTCACCGGATATTACCGTGGCAAACGTTATGCAGCGTGTATCGGGCGTGTCGTTGGAAAGAAGCAACAATGGCGAAGGTCAATACGCCATTATCCGCGGTATGGAGAAACGTTATAGCTATACCTTAATAAACGGCTATAAAATACCAAGCCCCGATAATAAGAACCGCTATGTGCCGCTGGATATTTTCCCGGCAGATATTATTGAGCGCCTGGAAGTTTATAAATCATTAACGCCGTCAATGGAAGGCGATGCAATAGCGGGTGGCGTAAACATGGTTTTAAAAGATGCACCCGATGATTTTACGGTAAGAGTAAATTTAGGTGCAGGTTTTTCGCAAAGCGTTGCTCAAATGGGCTTTAATAGTTTTGGTAATAATAACGTATCGCTGCGTTCGCCACGTATAAATAATGGCGATAACTATTTAGCTACTGTAAACGATTTCAGCAATAACGGTCAGCATTTTACCAACTCTAAATTGCCGATAGGTACTATTGCCGGTTTAAGTATTGGCGGTAGAAGCGCCGATAAAAAATTCGGTGTGTTGGTATCATTAAGCTATCAAAATACACTTAAAGATACTAAGGGCGTATTCTTCGCAACTTCGGTTGATGCGGTTACCAACCAGCCAAAGGTTACTGATATTGAAAGCAGGTTATACAATACACAACAAGAGCGTACTGCTGCTATAGGCAGGTTTGATTATAAGTTTGATACGCACAACAAACTTACTTTAGATGCAAGCTACATCAACCTTATGCAAAATCAATATCGCTATGTAAGCGATACCAGCTTAACCCTTGCACGTACAGGAATAGGGCAGGGCCGTATTACTGAAGATCCAAGATCTATCCACAATGTTCAACAAATTGCCAATTTCTCTTTACGTGGCGATCATAAACTGGCAGATGATTTCAGCTTTAACTGGACCGGTATTTATTCAAAAGCTACAGCTAATGAAGACCGTTACCAATTAAACCTGGTTACTTCAAACGTTTTACAAAGCGATGGTTCCGTGTTGCATAACCCGTTAACTGTAGATGCATCAAACGGATTTGCACAAACCTTTGCTTATAATTCCGATCAGGATAAAAGCGGTTACCTTAACTTTATTTACACACCTAAAATTGGTGGTAAAAAAGTTGAGTTTAGTGTAGGCGGTATGTACCGTAATAAAACCAGGCACAGCACTTTTGATAATTATATCTTAACCCTGCCTGTTACCAATGCCGTGCAAGTGTATGATGGTAATATTGATCATAACCAATTTGAACTTACAAATACGCGGCAGGGTACTGCAGGCGATGCGCTTAACTATGACTTTACCGAAAATGTTGGTGCTGCATATGCACAGTTTAAATTTGAGGTTGGTAAACTGGAAGCGGTAGGCGGTGCACGTTATGAGCATACCGCTCAAAGCTGGTTAGATGCCGAGCCGGTTACACAGGATGGTAAAACAGGCTCAATTAAATATTATGACCTGTTGCCTAGCTTAAACCTGAAATATAAATTACAGGATGATCAAAATATCCGCGCATCATACTACTCGGCAATTAGTAGGCCTAACTTTTACGAAATTGTTCCGCACACCAGCGGCGATCCTGATGCCGATTATTTGGAAGTTGGTAACACCGGCTTAAAGCATGCCACTGCCGATAACTACGATTTGCGCTACGAGTTTTTTCCGAAACCGTTAGATCAATTCTTGTTCGGTGTGTTCTATAAAAACATAGTTAATCCAATTGAGTATGCCTTATTAACCTCAAGTTCAAGCAAGGATTTGGTTTTAGAAGCTGCTAACTTTGGTACGGCTCATAATTATGGTTTAGAGTTTGATGTTACCAAATACATCAGGCATTTTGGTATCCGTGCAAATTATTCATTCACACAATCAGAAATTACAACAACAAAACAAGAAGCATATAAAGATGCCAATGGTAACAATACTATCCGCCAGGTAGATCAAACACGCCCGCTGCAGGGTCAATCTAAAAACTTAGGCAACTTGTCGTTATTGTATAAAGATTCTGGCAGCGGTTTAGACGCACAAATATCAGGTGTTTATACCGGCGAGCGAATTAACAGCGTATCGCAGTATTTAAATAATGATGTTTGGCAAAAAGCATTTATCAGCTTAGACTTATCGGTAGAAAAAAGAATAGTAAAACAGTTATTCATTTATGCTAAGGCTACTAACTTGTTAAATACACCTTACCAGTTATTTATCAAATTGCCTTATCCGCCGCCAGCAGCACCCGGCGCAAGCGGACAGGTGATAGAATACCAGCAAGCTGGTCAAAATACTTTTGTACGTAAGGATAATTATCAACAATATTATATAGTTGGGTTACACTATAAATTCCAATAAATTAAATAATTATGAAAAATATATTACTTAAAATATTTGTACTGGCAGGTATAGCACTTACAGTAAATGCATGTCACCAAAAAGAGATTGTTAATGTATCGTTAGCGTTGGTACAAACAGCAAATGGAATCACTTCCGATACCTTAAAAGGTACCGTAAAAGGAACCATGTTAGCCGGAAAAACCTACTATTTCAAAAGCGATATTACAGTAAATGATGGCGATACACTGTTAATGCAAAACGGCGTTCACCTAATTGCTATTGGCGATGGTATAACCGCAGCAACCAGCCCCGAGATATTTGTACACGGTACTTTTATCAGTTTAGGTACGCAGGATGCACCTAACTTTATAACCGTAGCAAATGCGGCTACTTTGCATGCACAGGCAGCAGCTCAAAACTACACCAATGTGTTTTTTGGATGGTGGGGCGGTATCACAGCTACACCAGCAACACCAACACCGACAAACCCAAGCCCTAAAGGTGGCGATTTGATCTTAAAATGGACTCATATTGAGTTTGGCGGCGGCCCTGCCGGAGCCAACGACGTTGCTGCTATTTATCCTTCAGGTACAGCAAGGTTTAATATTTACTTCGGTAATACAACCAAAAACTTAATTATTGAAGATTCATGGTTTTTTGGATCAAAAGATGATAATATACAGGTTGGCAGCGGCCACATCAGTTTGATGCGTAATACGTTTGAATTGTGCGGTGCCGTAGGTGGCGAGTTCTATAATATTAAAACAGGCACATTGGGCGATATAGCTTATAATGTATTCATAGGCTCGGCTACCAACTCAACCAAAATATCCGATTCAGGAACTTCAGGTATTCAATGTACCGCTTATGTTTACAATAATACCATGATAGATGGCGGCTACCGCCAAACAAAATCAGGCCGTGGCGGCTCTATCGATTTTGAAAAAGGAGCACGTGGTAAAGCTTATAACAACCTTATAGTAAACTGCCGCTTTGGCTTGCGTATCACGCCCGATGCTGATTTTGCTAACGTAGCTTACGGTAATAACTACTTCTACGGTTATTCTGCGGCTATTGTAGGCCAGTTTTATTCTGCCGATAGCGCACCATCTGTTTTAGCTGCACCTGCAGCTACCGATATCAGGTCGACAACAGCACAGGCAAACAACCCATTGTTTTACAGCTTTGATGTTAACCAGTTTAACTTCACCGCTAACCCGGGTCCGTTAAGTGCTAATGTTCAAACCCCTAACTCGGTAATTCTGGGTACGCAAAACATAAAATTATTAGGAACATCGCCTGGTATTGGTAAAGGAACTACCAATTTTTCACCATTGGGCTCTGTTACAGCAACGGGTACATTTGGTGCAAACATTACGCCTCCGGGTCATGATATTGGCGCCTATCAAACAGATGGCACCGGCAACCTTCATTAATTAGTTTAGTGATTTTTTCCAAGTTGGGTTAAGGGCAGGATGATACCTGCCTTTAACTTTTTAATTTTACAGTGATTATAAAAAAATGAAAAAACTTCTCCTACTCTCCGGTTTGTTAATAGGTGCGTTTAGTTTTAAAGCAACCGCGCAAAACTGCACCAACGATTTTTTAGGCACCAAAGCCCTTTATAAAGATCCGCACGTAAAGTACTCACCTGTACATGTTGGTTATCAACCTGTATTTATTAATTATGTAGGCAGGCATGGAGCCCGTCATTTAACAAAAGATGTAAATACATCATACAGCTATAAAATGCTTGTAAGTGCCGATAGTGTGCACACGTTAACCGCTCAGGGCCAAGAACTTAAGCAAATGGTTATGGCGCTGGATAGGGTAGAGAAGGGCAATGTCAAATCAATATCTGCCGAAGGCGTAAATGAATTGAAAGCTATTGGTGAACGCATTTACACGCAAAACAAAAATGTATTTGCCGGGCAGTCGCATTTTAATGTTACGGTTACCAAAGAGATCCGCACAACACAAAGCGCCAATGCTTTTTTAAGCGGATTAAAAAGTAAGCTGAAGGATTCTGCCGTAATGAAAATGTATACCGATGATGTAAACCTTCGCTTTTTCGACGCATCGCCTGTCTACAAACAATTTGAACAAAATGGCCCATGGTCAAAACAAAGTGAAGAATTGGAAAAGGCAGTGCATTTAGCCACTATAGACGACGCGTTCACAGCAAGAATATTTGCACATACACTTTTAAGTGCCGATGATAAAAAACAGTTTACTAATGATATTTTTGGTTTCGTTACTATTGCTTATTCGGTAATGGAGGAGGCAAAAAAAATTGGCGTACAGCCGTCGGCTATCAACTTTAAACAGTTTTTTACCTGCGATGAAATAATTGCCCTGTCAAAAATTGATATTGCCGATGACTACTACAAAAAAGGCCCGGGCATTGATAACAACGGCATACAGGTACGCATTGCTGCACCATTGCTAGCCAACTTCATCAAAACATCTGATGAGTTTATTAAAAACGGAGGAGTAAACGCTCAACTACGTTTTGCCCATGCCGAAACTATAATCCCTATAGCTGCGCTGATGGAAATTTCAACCGCAAATAAAGCGAGCAAGGATATTAATACCATAGGCAAGTTATGGCAATCGGCACTCGTAGCACCGCTAAGCTCAAATGTGCAGTGGATATTCTATAAGAAACAAGGCAGCAATAAATACCTGGTAAAGATATTGCTAAACGAAAAAGAAGCGCACATAACAGGTATAAACAATAATGGGTCAGTTTATTATAACTGGGATACCTTGCGGGCTTTCTATATGAAGAAATTACAGCAACTGAATGTGGGTTTAGACGACGATATGAAGGCCTATTTGGCGAATGTTAAGTGAAGGGAGATTCCGGACTACAGAATCATCACTCCCGGCTTATTTACCACCGGTATCTTAATAAAATTAACGTCTACAATGCTTTCCGGCAAAAAGATGAACTTCTTATCGTATATCTCATTGCCTATATAATAACTCAACCAGTATTCGTTATTTAATCCGAAAGTAGCCTCGTCAATAGGTTCTATTACCTTATAAGCACCACCCTCAACTACCGGGAACATATGGCGCAATACCGAGGTTTTTACGGGCTCGCCATCCTTTTCGCCGTAACCTTTTGAAGTGATCATTACATTTTCAATAGGTTCTTTTTTTAAATTGACCAGGTACACGTACCATAACTTGCTTTCCGGGCTCTCTTTTTCAAGCGCAACAGCTATGGCAACATCTTTAACCGTATTATCGGGGAGGTCTTTAATCATTAGTTGGTTGATTAAGTTGATTGGGTTGATTAGGTGAGTGGTTTCACTATCAAACAACCATTCACTCAATAAACCCAATCAACAACTCACTTCTTCTTAACAAACTTCTTCTTTCCTTTTGCGGGAGCTTTACTTTCTGCAGCAGCTAAAGCTTTGCATTCTTCAAAGGTTAAAGTAAGTGGGTCTTTACCTTTGGGTATCTTAACGTTTTGTTTGCCAAATTCAATATATGGGCCCCAACGGCCATTTAATATCTTAACGGTTGGATCTTCATCAAATGCCTTTATCAAACGTTCTGCATCCTTTTTGCGTTTATCTATTATCAACTCGATCGCTTGCTCTTCTGTAACATCCAGCGGATCGATCTCTTTTGGTAACGATATAAAGGCGCTGTTATGTCTTATATATGGCCCAAAGCGACCAATTGCAACGGTCATATCCTTATCCTCATAAATACCCACTTTTTTAGGTAGTTTAAACAGTTCTAAGGCTTCTTCAAGCGATATGGTTTCTATGCTTTGCCCGGCGCGTAAACTGGCGTATAAAGGCTTGTTTTCCTTATCCTCGTCGGTTGCAGCCTCGCCAACCTGTACAAACGGACCGTAGCGGCCGATACGGACAGAAACTTTCTTCCCATTTTCCGGATGAATACCTAAATCACGTTCGCCGGTAGCTTTGTTGGCAGTTTCAATGGTGCTCTCTACATCTTTATGAAAAGGCGCATAAAAGCTACGGATCATATCCGTCCATTCTTTTAAACCCTGCGCTATTTCGTCAAACTGTTTTTCAACACTGGCTGTAAAATGAAAATCGACAATACCTTTAAAATGCAACACCAAAAAGTCATTCACAACGGCACCTATATCAGTAGGGAAAAGCTTATTACGTTCGGCGCCTGTATTTTCAGAACGTTCTTCTTTCTGAATATTTCCACCTTTTAATGTTAACACACGGAATTTACGAACTTTACCTTCACGTTCTTCTTTAACCACATAACCGCGGTTTTGAATAGTTGATATAGTAGGAGCGTAGGTAGAGGGTCGGCCAATACCTAGTTCTTCCAGTTTTTTTACCAAACTTGCTTCGGTATATCGTGCTGCCGGGCGCGAGAAACGTTCCGTAGCCGTCATTTCTTCAAGATCTAATAACTGCCCTTTGGTTAAAGGCGGTAGCATCGCGTTTTCGCCGTCTTGCTGGTTATCATCCTCGTCGTCATCCGATTCCAGGTACACTTTCAAAAAGCCGTCAAACTTCATTACCTCGCCATTGGCGGTTAATTCCTCTTTACGGGTTGATATACTGATCTTTGCGGTAGTTTTTTCAAACTGCGCTTCACTCATTTGAGAAGCTATCGCGCGTTTCCAAATCAGTTCATACAAGCGTTTATCGCCGCTATCACCGTCAATGGTGTGCTTATCAAAATAAGTCGGCCTTATAGCTTCATGCGCTTCTTGCGCGCCGGCGCTTTTAGTTTTATATTTTCTATGCTGATGATATTTATCGCCGTAGGCCGATACAATCTCCTGTGCGGCAGCATTTAAGGCTGTGTCAGATAAATTAACAGAATCGGTACGCATATAGGTGATATGCCCTGATTCATACAGCTTTTGTGCAACCGACATGGTGCGCGATACCGAATACCCCAGCTTTCTGCTGGCTTCTTGTTGTAAGGTTGATGTAGTGAATGGTGCAGCAGGTGCGCGTTTGGCGGGTTTGGTTTCTAACGAAGCAATGTTAAAATTGGCGCCTATACAATCCTGTAAAAATTTCTCGGCATCTTCCTGTTTGCTGTAACGTTCGGCAAGCTCGGCTTTAAACGCCTGTTTGCCCTTACCAAAAATAGCAACTATCTTAAATGCAGCTTCCGATTTAAACTTATTGATCTCGCGTTCTCTATCAACAATTAACCTTACCGCTACCGACTGTACACGCCCTGCCGAAAGCGAAGGTTTAACTTTTTTCCATAAAACAGGTGATAATTCAAAACCCACTAATCTATCTAAAACACGGCGGGCCTGTTGGGCGTTAACCAAATTATAATCTATCTTCCTCGGATTTTCAATGGCTTTAGTTATGGCCGGTTTCGTTATCTCATGAAAAACTATACGCTTGGTAGTAGCTTCTTTTAGTCCCAGTGTTTCAAATAAATGCCATGATATGGCTTCACCCTCCCGGTCCTCGTCCGATGCCAGCCAAACCATTTCTGCTTCCTTAGCTAATTTTTTTAACTCACTTACTATCTGCTTTTTATCGGCAGGTACTTCGTATTTTTGTTCAAAGTTATGCTCTATATCAATAGCGTCTTCAGATTTAACCAAATCGCGGATATGCCCATAACTCGACTTTACAGTAAAGTCTTTTCCAAGGTATCCCTCTATGGTTTTGGCTTTCGCCGGAGATTCAACTATTAATAAGTTTTTAGCCATTTACGCGGTTATTTTTTGCAAATAAAACATAAAGAAAGCGAAACGCAAATTTTCTACCGCATTTAAATTCTTAATAAACAACTTAATAATTTATTATTACTTTTATTCTACCCCAACAATTAAAACCATTAGTTACACAAACTGGTGTCTTTTATAAAACCTAAATTATCGGCATGGTTAAAACGTTCCAACAATATTTAATTCTCATAACAGCATGCCTTTGCTTTGTTTTTTTAGGGACTGTCAATGCGTTTTGCCAAACCGATCCTATACTTAAAAACTACTTAAATTCATTAAATACCGCTCTTGAAAAAACACCGATAGAAAAAGCGTACCTGCAACTGGATAAACCTTATTATACTTTAGGCGATACCATACGCTTTAAATCATATTTGTTTAATGGGGCGTATCTAACACCTTCAGCCAAAAGTGGTTTGTTATATGTCGAATTAGATAATGCAAATAATCAGCCCGTAAAACGTGTGGTTTACCCCGTAGTATCAGGGTTAAGTTGGGGCGATATAGCGCTTGACGAGAAAATAGTGCCTGAAGGAAGTTATACCATTAGAGCATATACCAACTGGATGTTGAATTTTGGAGAGGATTATGTCTTCAAAAAGGAAATTTATATTTCAGCATTAAATAGTTCAACACTGATACGTGCAGATTTTAAACTAGATAGTACCGCGCAAAAAAACAAAATACAGGCTACGCTTCATTTTGCCAGTTTAAATAATAGTCCTTTAATGTTAAAGGATATGCAGCTAAGATTGATGAATGGTTTTAGCACGCAAACCAAGTATAAAGCATCAACCGGGGTTGATGGAACGGTGATTCTAAACTTTGATCTTGCCGATAAAACACCGCTCAAAAATTTCTCTATTAAGGCACATCAGACCGGCAAAGGTGTGGATACCTCCACTTTAACAATTCCTATTATACTTAACAGGTCAGAAAGGGCCGATGTTCAATTTATGCCCGAAGGAGGTAACTTGGTGGCTGGCATCAGATCAAAAATTGGCTTTAAAGCCATAAGCGAAGATGGTAACAGCATATTTGTAACCGGGAAAATATACGATAGTAAACAGCAGGCGGTAGCAACCTTTCAGTCAATTCATAATGGCATGGGAGCGTTTGCACTTACACCGCTTGCAGGCGAAAGTTATTCCGCTAAAATTGATCTGCCTAACGGGGTAACCAAAAATTATTTGTTACCGCAGGTAAATGCAACAGGTACGGCGTTGAAAATATTATCCGCAGATAAAGATTCATTGGAACTTACATTGAGCGCGACACCAAACCTTGTAACTACTTCAAATAACGAAATCTATGTTATAATTGCGCAGGCAAGGGGAGTGGTATGCTATGCCGCATCGTTTGAGTTGAGCAATACGGTGATAAAAAAGAAGTTATCAAAATCACTATTCCCAACCGGCATAGTCCATTTTACGCTGCTAAATTCAAAAAATCAACCTTTAAATGAGAGGCTAGTTTATGTTGATCATAAAGATAACCTGCAAATTACGGTTAGTCCTAACAAGTTAAACTATGGTACAAGAGATAGTATAGCGTTAACAATACAGGTTAATGATAAAAGGGGCAAACCTGTGCAGGGGGCATTTGCATTAGCGGTTACCGATGACAGCCAGGTAAAAATAGACAGTGCGAGCGGTAATTTGGTGAATAACCTGTTGTTTACGTCTGATCTAAAAGGAAATATAGAAGATCCCGGTTATTATTTCAGGAACCCCGATCTGCAAAAGGAAACCGAACTGGATAACCTGCTTTTAACACAAGGTTGGGTGGGTTATAGCTGGAAAGATGTATTCGACCCTGCAAAAACAGAACCTAAATATCGCCCCGAAACAGAGTTTGCTATACAGGGAAAGGTTACTAATCTTTTTAATAAACCTGTAAAACAGGAAGAGATTATGCTGATGCGAAAACATCCTTTTGAAATAACAGATACCATAACCAATAACGACGGACGTTTTGTATTTAAACGCAATGGTCTTTTACCAACAGACAGTGCCTTTTTTCTTTTACAGGCAAAAAATAAACGACAAAAAAATGCCGATGTTCATATTGAAGTTGATGAAATTATCCCGCCTGTATTTAAACCATTAGCCCGGCAAAAACAGCCCTGGTATGTTAATAGTGATACAGTTTTATTAAACAACAGCCATATAAAGGCTGCGCAACAAAAGGCCGAGGCAGATTACCAGGGTACAGGCAGGATGTTGAAAGAGGTGGTTGTTAACAATTGGAAAGTTATACCCGGTTCGCGCGTTCCTCATCCCGATGATGACGATGTAATATATGATGAAAAAGATATGGCTACCGCCGGAAAAATGACCTTTCTTCAATTTTTACAACATAAATACCAGGTACAAGAAAAATGGTCTTACTATTTAATGAGGGGCCATTTTAAAATTGTTTTAATAGTAGATGGGATGGACTGCAATAAAGACGATCTGGAATATCTTACTGCTGAAGATATTAAAGGGATTGAGATACAATATATAATTACTCCCGGCAAACTTGATTTTGCATATACTTATGTAACTACTTACGCCGGTAATGGCAAATACATAAAGCACGCGCCAGGCAATTATGTTTACAAGCCCATACCTTTTACGGCACCTAAAGAATTTTACAAGCCACGCTATACGGTTAAAAATAAAACTACGGCAATTGGAACAGATTTGCGCTCAACCATTCATTGGGAACCTAATATCATAACTGATAAAGACGGAAAAGCCACGGTTTCATTCTTTAGTGCCGATAAAAATGCAACTTATTCAGTTGTTGTTGAAGGAACCGATCTGAAGGGAAACTTGGGCTATCAAAAAGGAGAAATAACAGTAGGGCCTGTGAAGTTGGTTAATGCCGAACTACATCAAAAAGCCACCGCCCAATAAATCATTACCTTCATAAAACACGGCTGACTGTCCAGGTGCAATGCCTGATACCATATGATGAAAATCAACCTTTAAATGGTCGCCTAGCTGCTGTATACTGCTTTGTGCGCCTGCATCTTTATAACGTATTTTTGTAATGGCCTCTAATGGCTCATGTATATTTTCATATTTAACCATGTTAAGGTTACGTACCCAGGCTTGCTTGCGTTCCAATTCATCTGCAGTACCTAATACTACGGTATTTGTGTCAGGCTGAATACTGGTTACAAACATAGGGTGACCGAAAGCTATGCCCAAACCCTTGCGTTGGCCTATGGTATAAAACGGATATCCCTGGTGTTTGCCCACTACGGTGCCGTCTGTAAGCACAAAGTTACCCCCGCTTACACGTTCATCCAAGTCACCGACTTTATGCCTTAGAAACGCTCTATAATCGTTATCAGGCACGAAGCATATCTCATAGCTTTCACTTTTTCCGGCTAATTCTATCTGGCCCATATCCATAGCCATTTGGCGTATCTCGGGCTTAGAAAAACTACCTAACGGGAATTTAGTACGGGCAAGATTCTTTTGCGATACACCCCAAAGTACGTAAGACTGGTCTTTGTTCTCGTCTTTACCTTTTGAAATGACGTACCTGCCACTATCCTGCAAACGGATATTGGCATAATGGCCCGTTGCTATAAATTCGCAGTCCAGTTTATCAGCGCGTTTTAACAGGGCTTCCCATTTAATGTGGGTATTGCATAATACACATGGGTTAGGGGTGCGGCCCGCCAAATATTCATCAACAAAATTGTCGATAACAAAATCGCCAAACTCATCGCGTATATCCAGTATATAATGGGGGAAGCCATAACCAACGGCTAAAGCACGGGCGTCGTTAATGCTGTCTAAACTGCAACAGCCGGTTTCTTTTGAGCTACCGCCCGATGAGGCGTAGTCCCATGTTTTCATGGTAAGCCCTATGACTTCATAGCCCTGCTCATGCAACATTACTGCCGCTACCGAACTATCAACCCCGCCACTCATTGCCACTAATATCCTGCCGTGCTTACTCATATATTTTGCAAAGATACTTTTTTGATTTTTAAGTGGCCGAAATGTTGGTCAGGTTAGCGTAAAATGAAATTACAATTATCGTAATGGGTGTTTCTTTAAACGAAATTTATATTTACAGTCAAATACTTAAAATACTTTATCAAAAGTAAAACTTTAATAAAAAGTTTTGATCAAGCTATATAAACAGTTTTGATGTTTACAAACTCATATAACCCAAATAGTCCCAGCTCCCGCCCATATCCTGATTGTTTAACCCCACCAAAAGGTAACCTCGGATCCGACTTTACCAACGCGTTTACAAAGCATGAGCCCGCGTCTAACTTAGTTGCTGCAATTTCTTCGCCCCTCTTTTTATCTTTTGTAAACACGGCACCGCCCAATCCAAATACACTGCTGTTGGCAATATTTATGGCATCGTTTTCATCCTTTGCAGAAATGATGGCAGCCACCGGGCCAAACAATTCTTCATCATAAGCCGGCATTCCTTTTTTTACATGGGTAAGAATCGTTGGCGGGTAATACGCATGCGGACCTAACAATACCTCACCGCCTAAAATACATTTCGCCCCTTTTTGTATAGAGTGCTGTACCTGTTTATGTAATTCATCCCGCAGATCAACACGTGCCATTGGGCCAACTAAAGTAATTGCATTAAGCGGATCGCCGGTTTTTCGACTTTGCATTTTTTGCAGGAAAAGTTGGGTGAAATCCTTTTCGACAGACTTAACGACAATAAATCTCTTGGCGGCAATACAACTTTGCCCGGCGTTGATTAACCGACTGTTTACGCAGGTTTCGGCGGCTAATTCCAAGTCGGCATCCTCTAAAATGATATAGGCGTCGCTGCCGCCTAATTCTAAAACGGTTTTCTTTAGTAATGATCCTGATTTCTCGGCTACCTTCTTACCTGCGTTTGTACTGCCTGTAATGGTGACGGCTTTTATCAGCTCATTCTCTATAATCTGGTTTACTTTATCGCTGCCAACCAACAGGGTTTGAAATACATGAGGCGGGAAGCCTGCCTCTTTAACCATATCCTCAATAGCCAGCGCGCAGCCCGGCACATTCGATGCATGTTTTAAAACGCCGCAATTGCCAACCGCAAGGGCAGGAGCAAGGAACCGGAACACCTGCCAGAAAGGAAAGTTCCACGGCATAATAGCTAACACAACACCAATAGGTTGAAAGCTAACATAACTTTTCTTAGCTTCCGTTTCAATTAATTGATCTTTCAGGTCGCCAGCCGCATTTGCAGCATAATATTCACAAACCGATGCACACTTTTCAATCTCGGCAATACCTTGTGTAAGTGGTTTACCCATTTCTAATGCCATTAGCTTTGCTAACTCATCTTTTCGGCTTTTTAATACGCCAGCTAGTTTATTTAAAAGGCTGCTTCGCTCCGCATGAGTTGTTTCCTTCCAACCTAACCAGGCTGTATGCGTTTGCGCTATTTTTTTATTGATTGCGGCATCACTATCCGAGGTATATTTCTTTATTACCTTTCCATTTACCGGGTTTATAGATCTTAACTGCATAATATTCTTTTATAAGCCTAAACAAATAACCCCAAAAAAACGTTTAAATCAATGTGTCAATAGGGTAGATGCTATTATTCCTAAAGGGAATATAAAAAAAAATGTAAAAAGTTTTGTAACAAACTAATTACAATTGTATATTTGCGGTACCCTATTAAAATAATCTGTCGTTAATTATTTCGGGAAAAGGTAGTTAATCGATAACAAAGAACACAAAGTAATGCTTGCCTTAACCGGTAGGCATTTTTTGTTTGCGAAAACTTAGCTTAAGGCCACTATAAGTAGTACAAGTAAAGCAAATAGTAAAGGATACTTATTTGAAATGATTCTTTCCATGATTAAAGAGTTTAAGTTTAAAACTGAACCTGTATTTCTGCCGCCAATAAATTGTTTAAACTTTGTGCAACGACTTCTTCGCGTTTGTAGCTATAGTTTATGTATAATTTTGTCCAGGGGTTAAAGAAATAGTTAACACCGCCTATATACCATTTGCTGCGGTCGGTTGCTACCAATTTGTTGGGATCATACGTATCAAATTTGCCCGCCAGTTGTAGTTTTTTCGGGATGACAAAATAAGCTACTTGTGCATACCAACCATCTCGCTTTATAGCTGCATCGGTACCTTTATCGTATTCGGCAGTTACCGATAATGCTCCGTAAGCGTAATGCGCGTCAAATCCCTGTCGGTTACGTAGTTGAGTTGTGGTAATAGTTCCAAAAATATCCCGGCCATGATAAAAATCGTATGATATGGATAGGTTAGATATAGGGTGCGCCGTAAATCTCCCTGCCACATCTTTGTCCTGGTTATTATCAGCACGATTAATGCCATTGCCGTTAAACACGCCAAAAGTATAATCAAACAGGTAGCTGTCTTTTAGTTTGATAAAGCTGCCATTTACCTGTGCGCCAATATCGCGCCCGTTTTGGTTTCCCAATACATCCTTTGCCCTTGCATTAAGCGATTCTTCAACCTGCGAACGGTCTATCAGCTCAAGTTGGCTATCAGAAACTAAACTTTCATACGAAAACGGAATTTTAAACTGCCCGGCAGATATTTTTAAATAATCGGCAAATTTATAGGTGGTATAGCCGTCAAGCAGGGCAGGAGTACCGGCAAATTCTACATATAGCTCATAATCCCAGTTATCGGTTATGGCTCCTTTAAAGTCAAGCCTTGCCCGCCGGGTGTCAAAACCGTCAATGCCTGAAGTCCCTTGAAATGACTGGTATCTTTCCTGGAATAACCCAGTTAAGTTTAATGCCCTGCCAAGCGATAATGGAAAAGCCTTTTGTGTATCTCTTTTTGTTTTTTCTTTTGCCGTAAACGATGCGCGTAAAGAATCGGCTTCTTTTTGGCTCAATACTTTCTTTTTGATCAACATATTTATTAGCTCGTCGTTATTTTGAGCCTTGGCAATAAGTGAGAGAAACAGGAAACTTAAAAGTAATACGGGTTTAAATTTGTAAAGTATATTCATAATAATTAGTATATATAATCCATGTATTTAGTAGTTTATTATTGCAACAAAAAACATCTTTAGTAGATGTCTTTTACTGAATTTATGGGTATTAGTCGGCGACGGCCCTTAACATCAAAGCGCAAACAGTTAAATTGGTGCGACTGTCTATTAAAATAGCACCGCCATTGGCTTTATTATCCTGGTAAAGGTCAAACACTAATGGCTCGGCAGTTTTTATAATAATGCGGCCTATATCATTCAGCTTAAATTCTTCGCTGTATTCTTTTTCAAGCGTGTTAATGTTAACCTTATGCAGTATCTCCTGTATTTTGCAACGAGTAAGCCTGCTGTTATGCTGTATAAAATAGGTTTGGGTAGTATCCATTGCGCGGGTATCCATCCAGCAAAGGTCGGCTTCTACCAATTGCGATACCTGGGGCTGATAGCTGCTATTTACCAATACATCACCACGGCTCACATCAATATCATCTTTTAAATGCACAGTTACCGACATGCCAGATAACGCTTCCGCCGGTTCTTTATCCAGTAATTCTATTTTAGAGATGTTCGACGTAAAGCCAGATGGCAAAACGGTAATTTTATCGTCTACCTTAAACGATCCGCTTGATACTCGGCCTGCATAGCCTCTGTAATCATGCAGATCTTCCGTCTGCGGCCTTATTACCCATTGGATAGGTAAGCGGGCATGTTGTGTACTATTATCAACTGCAAGGTCTATATGTTCTAAATAAGGCAAAAGGCTTTCGCCTTTATACCAACTTATATTTATCGACGGGTAAACAATGTTATCACCTTTAAGTGCACTTACCGGGATGAAGTAAACATTTTTAAGATTAACCTTTTCAGCTAACTGCTCATAATCATTAACAATGTTATTATACACTTCTTCACTGTAACCCACCATGTCCATTTTGTTCACGCAAACAACCACTTGCTGTATACCTAAAAGCGATACCAAATAGGAGTGGCGTATGGTTTGTTCAATAACACCTTTACGCGCATCTATCAATATAATAGCCAGGTTAGCGTTCGATGCGCCGGTAACCATGTTACGGGTATATTGGATATGCCCCGGTGTATCGGCAATAATAAATTTGCGCTTGTCGGTCTGGAAGTATTTATAAGCAACATCAATAGTGATACCCTGCTCGCGCTCAGCCTTTAATCCATCGGTTAAAATAGCAAGGTCAATGGTACCGTCATCATTTTTTCGGTTCGATGCATGTAGCGCTTCCAGTTGGTCAGCCAATATCGAATCGCTATCGTATAACAGCCTGCCTATCAGCGTACTCTTGCCGTCATCTACACTACCTGCTGTAATAAATTTTAGAATGTCCATTAGGCCAAGCCCCTCTAAATCTCCCCTAAAGGGGAGACTTTATTTTTTTTATATTTTATTATTTAACTATTTAATCAACTATGGTTCCCCCTTTAGGGGGTTATGGGGCTAAAAATATCCACCCTTTTTCCTGTCTTCCATTGCCGCTTCTGATACTTTATCATCCATGCGTGCGCCGCGTTCGCTTATTTTTGAAGCGCTTATTTCATCAATAATATCATCTATCAAATAAGCATCCGATTCAATTGCTGCCGTACAGGTCATATCGCCAACGGTACGGAAACGCACTTTGCGGTTCTCAATCACATCATCATCATCCATATTTAAAAACGGAGTGGCTGCCATTATCTGCCCGTTGCGGATTATAGTATCGCGTTCATGCGCAAAATAAATCGTCGGCAAGTCTATTTTTTCCCTGCGGATATAGTTCCAAACATCCAACTCGGTCCAATTGCTGATAGGGAACACCCTAACGTTTTCGCCTTTGTGTATTTTACCGTTATAAATATTCCAAAGCTCAGGTCGCTGGCGTTTAGGGTCCCATTGCCCAAACTCATCACGTACAGAGAATATGCGTTCCTTTGCTCTTGCTTTTTCTTCGTCTCGCCGTGCGCCGCCTATGCAGGCATCAAATTTATGTTTGGCTATGGTATCTAATAAAGTAATTGTCTGCAAAGCGTTACGACTTGCGTTCTTTCCCTTTTGTTCAATTACTTTCCCTTCGTCTATCGAGTCTTGCACATGGCCTATAATGAGTTTTTCATTCAACCGTTTCACCATGTTATCGCGGTATATTATGGTTTCCTCAAAATTATGCCCCGTATCAATATGCACCAACGGGAAAGGAAACTTACCCGGCCTGAAAGCCTTTTCAGCCAATCGCACTAAAGTAATAGAATCCTTACCACCAGAAAACAACAGGGCAGGCCGCTCAAACTGACCCGCTACCTCGCGTAGTATATATATGGCTTCCGCCTCCAGCTCATCTAAATAATCCAGGTGATTGTTATTCATTTATTATCAATTATTAATTCGTGCAGGCCACATTCTTTTTTATCCTGGTCTTCCCACCACCAACGCCCCGCTCTAAAATCTTCTCCCGGTTGCACCGCACGTGTACAAGGTTGACAGCCAATGCTGGGAAAGCCCCTGTCGTGCAAAGTGTTATAGGGTATGTTATTTTGTTTAATGTAATCTTTTACTTCGTTTAATGTCCAGTTAAATATAGGATGAAATTTAACCAATTGATGTTGTTCATCCCATTCCACATCATGCATAAACTGCCGGTTTGTTGATTGTTCTGCCCTAATACCGGTTATCCAACATTCATTTCCTGCCAATGCCCGGTTTAAAGGCTCTACTTTTCTTACGCCGCAACATTCCTTTCGGTTGTCTACCGAGTCATAAAAACTATTCGGCCCCTTGGCATTAATCATTTTTTCTAATGGTTCATGCTGCGGATAAAAAGCATAAATGGGTTTACCGTATATTTCCATGGTACGGTTCCAAACGTAATATGTTTCGGGAAACAACCTGCCGGTCTCTAAAGTAAACACTTTTATCGGCAAATTATTGGCAAATATCATGTGCGTTAGTGCCTGGTCTTCCCAGCCAAAACTGGTCGAAAAAACAATTTTACCAGTAAATTGGTCTGCCAGTAGCACTAATGCTTCTAATGGCTCCAATCCGGCGATTTGCTGTTTTATATTGTCAACCGCTATCATAACTTCATTAAAAAGTTGATAATGCTTTTCAGACTTATCAGTATTACAATAACTGCGACAGATACCATAATTGCTTTTGTTGATATTCTGTTGGATATTTTAGCTGCAATGGGCGAGGCCAGGGCGCTACCTAATACCAACCCCGCAACAGATTCCCAATGCGAGCTGCTGATCATGGTAATAAATGTTAGCGAACTCATCAACGCAATAAAAAACCGCGATAGTTTTACTGTTCCTAATGAAAAGCGCGGTGTGCGTCCACCTGCTATTAAGGTCGATAATACGATCGATCCCCAACCACCGCCGCCAACCGCGTCTATAAAACCACCGCCAAGCCCAAGCAAGCCAATTTTTTTTATTTTTCCGCTTGATCTTTTGCGCCTTAAATTGAGTGCCTTTCTAAAAATAACTACTCCTAATATCAAGGTGTATAACGAAATAATTGGTTTAGAGTATAAGCTGTAATGCTCTAACGATGAGAGTATATATGCGCCAGTAACAGCGCCAATTATGCCGGGAATAAGCAATAGTTTAAACATTTTCCAGTTGATGTTACCCATGCGGTAATGCATCCATCCAGCGATGCCATTGCTCATAATCTCTGACAGGTGCACGCCCATGCTCGCAGCCGCAGGTGGCACACCCATTGATAAGGAAAAGGTGGTAGATGTAACCCCATATGACATTCCAATAGCGCCATCTATCAATGCAAATACAAAACCGGCGCCTAAAAAGTAATAAAATACAGGGCTAATGTTTTGAGCATAAGTTTTAAATCCCGGCTCGTTGAACCATAAAGCGGTAACAGCTATGCCGATAGAGGCAACAATTGAGATCCATATCAGCCATTTAAAATTCTTTTTTTGCTGTGGAAGTGGTTCAACTAAAACCGATGTCACTTTATTTAGTGTTTTAACCTTATCCGTAAAATCGCCGCTTAATGAATTGCGTAACCTGCTCATCTGTTGTAAAGTGGTATCCAACTCGTTAGGTAATGCTTCATTTAAAACTTCTTTAAGTCTTTTAGCTACGGTCGGCGATTTTCCATTAGTAGAAATACCGATTTTAAGGTCGCCTTTTTGTACTATGGAACCTAAGTAAAAATCACATAGTTCAGGTTTATCAGCTACATTAACCAATAGCTTACGCTGATGTGCAGCTTCCTGTATATAACTATTTAGCGTTGAATTATTTGTAGCGGCTATTACAATATCGGCATCGTCCAGGTCAGTATCGGTAAATGATTTTTGGATGATGGTTATTCGGGGATTATAAATGGCTAAAGCCAGAATTTCTTGAATGATGTTTTCGGCAATAACAGTTACACGCGCGTTTTGACTATTATTTAGTATTGCGTTTAGTTTTTCTAAACCAACATTTCCTGCACCAATAAGCACCGTATGCAACTGGTTCAGTTTTAAAAAAACAGGGAACAGTTGATTGCCGTCCACTGCATTTTCATCCTGAACAGGAGCAAGGTCGTTATTTTGCGTTAACTGCGTCATTGTGTGCTTTAAACTGTGTGTGCAGGCTTACCACCTCACCAAAAACAATTAATGCCGGCGATGTAATATTAGCACCTTTAACTTGTTCAACAATGGTATCTACCACACCAACAGCCACCTTTTCATTTTCGGTACTTCCGCTTTGAATTACTGCGACAGGCAGGTTATGCTTACCTTCATTTTTAAATATCGCGGCTATTTGCTCTAACTTATGTATACCCATCAACACCACAACCGTAGCATTTGAGCGCGACGCATCATAAAGATCTTTTGATATTTTTCCGTCAGAAGTAGTGCCGGTGATCACCCAAAAGCTTTCGCTTAGTCCACGATGTGTTACCGGAATGTTTTGAAGCCCCGGTACACCTATCGAGCTTGATATACCTGGAATTATTTGCACCGGAATATTATACTTTGCAGCAAACTCCAATTCTTCAAACCCGCGTCCAAATACAAATGGGTCGCCACCTTTTAGGCGAACTACGTGCCCATAGTTAAGCGCATAATCAACCATTAACTGGTTAATATTCTCCTGCAAAAACGTATGATCGCCTGAACGTTTGCCTACATACACTTTAATGGCTGTTTTTGGGGCATAGTCCAATAATTCTTCATTGATCAAAGCATCGTATAACACCACATCGGCAACGCTTAATGCGCGTATGGCTTTTAATGTTATCAGTTCAGCATCACCCGGACCTGCACCAGCTAAGGTAACTTTAGGTTGTTTATTAGTTTGTTGTATCATGATAAGATCGTTTCCTCTCTTTTTACTTTAATTAAGTTTAAAAATTCTGTAGCCTGTGCTTTATAAGTTGTCGCGAAGGTTTCTGACGGTTCGTTTTGGTTGATCTGTAACACCAGGTCATTAAAAGTTGTGCTTAAAACAACTTCACCTGTTTGCACAAAGTTGGTATCAAACTCGCGGATGATACCCGCTTGCGTGCTGCTGTTTACGCCTTTATCCAACAATAAAGCCTTAGCTGTGCTGATAAATGTATTATATGAATGATAAATGGCGTCGGCCCATGCTTCGCGGTCGTAGGCTTCATTGGCCCAACCAAGTTTTTCTTCTGATTCAAAAAGCAGCGTAGCCACCAGATCAATTACTACTCCGGCACATTCGCCTACGCCAATAGCGGTTGCAAAGGTTTCTTCGTGGCCCCAGTCAACAAAC
>Ga0206854_1067_pt1 | contig 30722 bp, 21 predicted proteins | sample Alteio_BWOrgCont_50_FD_152870 | JGI IMG/M metagenome (GOLD analysis project Ga0206854, IMG submission 152870) | Enriched cells from forest soil in Barre Woods Harvard Forest LTER site, Petersham, Massachusetts, United States -... | ecosystem: Environmental > Terrestrial > Soil > Temperate forest >...
CGGCAAATGGTCGGTGCGATCAAAGACCCAATGGAACGGCGAGTCGAGCAAGCCGGCAAACGGCGCATCAAACAGCTTGCGGTCGCACAACAAATGGATGTTGAGGATGCCGGCAGGCTGGATTTTGGCCAGTTGTGCGGCGAGAGACGAATTGGTCGGCAGCAAAGAGCGCGCTGCGGCCCAGGGCAGGGCAGAAATAAAATAGTCGGCGGCGATGGTTTCCCCCTTGGATGTTTCCGCGCAAACTTTTTCACCATTAAGCTGCAAGTGGGCGATTTGCGCGCCATAGCGCAGGCTGCCGCCGGTGGCGCGCAAATAAATTTCCGCTTCGGGCCGGAATAAATCGCTTAAGCCTACACGCGAGAAAAAGATGGCCGAGTCGGTTTTGGCGCCAAAGAGCGACCGCCGCAAAGTTTCCCAGAGCAGCCGCGCACTGGCAGTCGCCAGCGGTTCATTGAGTGCCGCGAGGCAAAACGGTTCCCACAAGGCGCGAATAGCGCCGGGGGTTTGGCGGTGCCGCTGCAACCAGGCCGCCACAGTCTCGTTTTCAGAAGGCGGCGAGCCAAATTGCAGGCTCAGGCCGAGTCGTAAAATGGCAATGCGGTCGGACAAATTGAGTGCCGAAAAACCAAATAAGCCGACCAGCAAGTGAAAAGGCTTAGGCAAATTGGCTGCCGTGAGATGCGACCATTGTCCGGTCGGCGCAACGTAGGCCACATCCAATCCGGCAGATTCTGCCAGCCGGTCGCGCGTGCCTAACCGTGTGAGCAGTCGCAGAAAGCCATGGTAACAACCCATGACGATGTGCTGGCCATTGTCGAGCGTCAGGCCGCTGGGCGCATCGCGCAAGCTCGACGCACGGCCACCGGGAAAATTTTTCGCTTCGTAAATATCCACGGCAAAGCCTTGTTCCGCCAGCGCCAGCGCGGCGCTCAAACCCGCGACCCCCGCGCCGAATACGGCAACCCGCGTCGGCAGGGCAACACGCGGCAGCGGTTTTTTCAAATCGAGCCAGACGCCAACGGCCAGTTGCACCTTGCGCAGTTTATTGATGCGGATGCGTTGGGCGGTGAGGTTAAATCCGGTACGCGCAATTTTCTCCAAAATGTCCTCGTAGAATGCGGCCATGATGAGTGCAGCCTGCAAATTTTTGCGGTCATCAGCTGGGAGCAAACGGCGTGCTTTATTGAAAAAATGCTTGGCGCGAAAATATTGCAGGCGAAAGAGCCGGGCACAGGCTGGATGGACCGCCGGGTTGGCCAACTGTTCGGGTGTGACGCCGAAGGCGGCCATTTCATCGCGTGGCAAATACACGCGGTCGTAGGTCAGCTTGTCCTCGACGACATCGCGCAATATGTTCGTCAATTGCAGCGCATAACCGAGGTTTTCCGCAAATTCCGGGCAACGCGGGTCGCGGCAGCCGAAAATGCGGATGGAAACCAGCCCGACGGCGGAGGCTACACCATAACAATATCGGCGCAATTCTTCAAAATTGGCGTACTCGCGCGGCTCAAGGTCGTGGGCAACGCCGTCCACGATGTCATGGAGATTTTGCACCGAAATGCCAAAACGAGTCACCACTGGGGCGAGTTCTTTGGCGAGCACCAGCGTGGGGATTCCGCCCGCGGCGATGGCATTTAAGTCTGCGCGCCAGGCGTTGAGCGCCGCGGCTTTGAGCTCGGCAGGAGTGGCGGTGTCATCGGCAATGTCATCCACCGTGCGGCAAAAATCATAGAAGACGGACATGGCCGCGCGTTGCTCCGGATTGAGCCACAGAAAGGAGAACGCCAGGTTGGACTGGCGCCGTGCTTCGACTGCATTGGGGTCGCCGGAGGGCATGGCCTATTTAAATGCTAAATAAAGCGCGCAACAGCAATCGCACTTTGTCGAAATTGCCCAAGGCCGGTCGGGCGCGCAAGGTGTCGTAGGCTTGCGCAGCGACGCGGTCGAGGATGGCGCTGCCGCCGAGCCAGGTGAGGCGGATTTCGAGGCTCAAGGGAAACGGCAGCGAAGCGGGGAGGGGACGGCCTTGGTTAAACAAGCCGCGCGTGCGCTCGACTTGAAAGCGGAGGCACTCGCGCAGTTTGGGCGAAGCCATGGCGGTGGAGAAATCAGTTTCCGTAACTCCGTGGTTCGCCCAATCCTCCATGGGAATATAAACGCGGCCCTTTTTCCAATCCACGGCGACATCCTGCCAGAAATTGGCCAATTGCAGCGCGGTGCAGATGGCATCGGACTCGGTGAAACGCTTTTCGTCATTAAAGCCATGGAGCAACAGCACGAGACGGCCGACAGGGTTGGCGCTACGGCGACAATAGTCGAGCAAGTCGGCAAAGGTTGCGTAGCGCTTGACGGTTACGTCTTGCGTGAAGGCGGAGAGCAAATCTTGAAAAAGCGAGAGGGGAAGTTCATACTGCGCACGGGTGTCGGCCACGGCGGTAAAAATCCAATCCCATTCCGGGGGCACCGGTTCGTGGTGCGCGCTGGCCAGCAGGGCGTTGTTGAAATCACGCAGCCGCACCAGACGATCTTCGATGGATAATATCGGGCCGCCGGGCTGGTCGTAGCCTTCGTCGGCGATATCGTCAGCCGTGCGGGCAAAGGCATAAACGGCGGCGACCGCCGGTTGGAGGCGACGGGGCACCAGGCGCGCCACGGGAAAATTCTCGTAGTGGGCGCGGGTCAGAGCCAGACAGCGGGCATAGGCCTCGGCGGTTTGCATGAGTAAGCGAAGCTAATTTCTAAGCAAGGCGGGCGCGGCTGACGAGTTTTCAATTTAACCCTTTGGAAGCAAGGCTTTGCGCCGAGTTTTAACCTTGTCCGCCGCCCCGCTAGTGGATAAGTAATTAACTTTACGCTTGTGCGAAAACCAGCCCTCCAAATTTATCCTTGGCGGCGGGCCGTGTGGCTTAGCCTGCTTGGTATGCTGTCCTCGCCGGTCTTGGGCTGGGGGCAGGCGAGTAGCCATGGCTATTTGAATCCTGGATTGTCAAATCCGTTTCCCTCGGGAGTGGCGGCGCAAGGACGCATTGTGCCAGTGGGCGACCTTATCCGGGTCGCGGCCTCGCCGGGGGCCAGTGGAGCAGCCATCGTGGATCAGTTGTTGGTGAAAACCGGCGACACGGTGGAGCAAGGGCAACTACTGGCGGTTTTGCATGGGCATTCACTACTCCAGGCCCAAGTCACCGCCGCCGAGCGCGATGAAGCCGCCGCCGCCGCCGCTTTGACTGAAGCACAAGCCGCCCAAGTTCGCGCGGCCACAGAAATCCAAACGCAATTGGCTGACTTGGAAGGCCGGGCCAATGTTGCCGATGCGAATTTACGTCAGGCCGTCGCAGCCAGCCATTCGGCCCTCGAACAAGCCCAGCTCAATGCGGCGGCGGCGCACACGGCGCTCGACCACGCCAAAAATGCCCAGCAGCTCGGGCAGGCGGCGTCTGCGTCTACTGTGGCGACCGCTGATACTCAATTGGGCGTCATTCCTGTTCGGACTCGAGAGGCCGAGCATAAAATTGCCGCCGCCCAGCTCGATGAAGCCAAGACAGCAAAGCTTAACACGGATGCGCAACTCGCCGCGCAAGTGGACCAAGCACAGGCGCAGGCGGATCTCGCGGACTTGCATGTCCGCCAGGCGCAAGCGGAATTGGTCGTGGAACCCGCGCCCGATGAAGACAAGCTCGCGCCCGTGCAAACAGAAGCCCGCGCCGCCCACGCCAGCCTCGAGGCCGAGCGCAAATTATTGGATTCGACCCAGGCCGAAAGCGTTACGAGCGTGGCCGCTGCTCAAGCCAGGGTGGATTCTGCGAATGCCGCATTGGCCGTCGCGCATGAGCAATTGGCCTTGAGCGAAGTGCATGCACCGGCAGCGGGAACGATTCTCGCCATCATGGCGCATCAGGGAGAGGCGGTTGGTCCAGCCGGGTTGTTGCAAATGGGCGATCTGCGCCAAATTTTTGTGGATGCCCTCGTCTTCATCAATGACATCTCGGGGGTGCATGTGGGCCAGAAGGCGCAGGTTACGGGCTCGGCTTTGCCGGATGCGGGCTTGAGCGGGGTGGTGACCAGCATTAGTTCAATCGTCGCCGGGAATACGCTGCCCAATCCTGATCCCACCGTTTTTTCCGACCAGACGGTGGTGTTGGTGAAAGTGCGGTTGGATAATGCGGCGCCCGCGGCCAATTTAATCAATGGACAAGTGACGGTGCAATTTGCCCCGTGACCCAGCCCGCCCGCGTATGAATCGTTCGCTCTACGAATGGATTTTTCCGCTCGGGATTCCCTTGTCATGGCGGCAACTGGTGCAGGAGAAAAAGCGGTTTGCCGCGGCGGTGGCGGGCATCACCTTTGCGGTGATGATGATGCTTTTCCAAATCGGGTTGCAATCGGCGTTGTTCACGCAAGTCGTGGCGCCCATTCGGCAGATGCGCGCGGATGTCGTGCTCATTAGCTCGCAGTTTGAATACCTGGGCAGCAGCCATGAATTTCCGGAGCAATTGCTCTACTCGGCCAAGGGCGACCCTGCGGTGGATTCGGGCACAGCCCTCTATCTTGGCAGCCTGCCGTTTAAAAATCCCACCACGGGCCGGGCGCGCGATATTTTCATCCTCGCCTTCAATCCCGCGGAGAAGCCTTTCACCAATCCGGCAATTCTCAAGCAGCAGGACGCCCTCAAGCTCGAAGGCGTGGTGTTGTTTGACCGGCTTTCGCGGCCCGACTACGGCAATATCTCGCAGTTGCTCGCCGCCTCGGGAAATGGGGTGGTTGATTCGGAAGTGGCCGACCGGCATATCCAAATCGAGGGGTTATTTGACATGGGCGTGACCTTTGCCGCCGATGGTAATGTGCTGATGGGGCGCGATACCTACCTGCATATCGCCCCCGGTTCGCGTGGCGATGAAATCAGCCTCGGGTTGCTCACACTAAAACCCGGTTACGATCCGGCCACGGTGGCGGCGGCGCTCGATAAACGCCTGCCGGACGACGTGGCGGTGTTGACCTACACGCAATTCCTGGAGAAGGAAAAACGCTATTGGGCCGACCGCACGCCCATCGGCTTCGTCATCACCGCCTCGATGATTGTGTCGCTCATCGTGGGCGCGGTCATTGTTTACCAAATCCTTTATACCGACGTGACCGACCATCTGCCCGAGTACGCGACACTCAAGTCCATCGGCTTCACCGACGGTTATTTTACCGGCTTGGTCTTGCAGGAATCCATCATCCTCTCGGTTTGTGGATTTGTGCCGGGGTTGGGGCTGGCGGCGATACTCTATGCTCTGACTCGCAAGTATGCACACATGCCGGCGTACCTGACGCTGGGCAACGTCGCGATTGTGTTTGGCATGACGCTCTTCATGTGCCTGCTGGCCGGCGCGCTGGCCACGCGCAAGCTGCGCCAGGCCAACCCCGCCGATATTTTTTAAACCGCCATGGCCACCGCCCCCATCATCCGCGTGCGCGACCTGCACCATTCGTTTGCCGAGGGGCTGGCGAAGAAGGAGGTGCTGCACGGCATCAACGCGGAGTTTGCGCGCGGGGAAATTTGCATCATCATGGGGCCCTCCGGCTCGGGGAAGACGACGCTGCTCAAGCTCATCGGCGGCCAGCGCACGATTCAGCAGGGCGGCATTGACGTGGATGGGCAGGAATTGCTGGGTGCGAGCCAGCGCGAGCTCGTCAATGTCCGGCGTAAGATTGGTTTCATTTTCCAGGCGCATCATTTGATCGAGGCGCTGACCGTCTGCCAAAACGTGCAATTGCCGCTGAGCTTTGACCGCGGCGAAACCGGGGCGTCTTCGCGTGTACGCGCGTTGGAGTTGCTGCGGCGCGTGGGGATTGAGGAGCATGCGGATAAGCACCCGAGCCACCTTTCCGGCGGGCAAAAGCAGCGCGTAGCCATTGCGCGGGCGCTGGTACGCCACCCCGCGATTATTTTGGCCGACGAGCCGACGGCTTCGCTCGACGGCACCACGGGCCGCGAGGTGGTGAACTTAATTCAAAAATTGGCCAAGGAATCCGGCTGCACCATTGTTCTGGTCACCCACGACAACCGCATCCTCGATATCGCCGACCGGTTGATTCACCTTGTGGACGGGAAGATGGATGATTCCAAGTCAAGTTAGCTGGGATAATTTACTGCGTATGCGACGGATTGCCAAAATTCCCCAACCGACCCCAATGAGCAGACCGCTGTAGAGACCCAGGTGAATATACCAAACCCGCCAGAACCAAATCGTTTTGGTTTCGCCAAAAACTTTGGTCATTTCGGAGTCAATTTGCGGTCCAACAAACCATTTCGAACCAACGCCAAGTATCGTCGCCAATAAAATTGCGCCGAGGATGGGCCATTTCACCAAGGAATATAATTGCCGGTAAGAAAGCGATGGCCGACCGGCCTTGGGGTTGTTGGCGAAAAGGTAGGCAGCGCCACCTACAAAGGCGGCGACGAGCCCGGCTTGAAACGCCAGTTCCAGCACACCCTTGGAAAAATTGGGCCCCGGCGCGATACCTTTGCCATAAATAAAATATTCGGGTGACAGGCGGGAGGTCACGGTATCATTTGCTACTCCAATAATTGCGCCGAGCAGCGCAACGGATACCAGGAAACCGTATTCCTTCCATTTTGTAGCACGCTGGCGATGTCGCCGCCAGTCCCACCAAGCAATGGCCGCAGCGATGGCGAGCAGCGCCGCAAGTCTGTAGGGCAGGGGGATGCTCGATAGCACGAAAGTCCTTCAGTCGTTGTCATACTGTTTGCTAACCACTCGACCGTCTTTGAGCTTCAGAATAATAAATGCGTCATAGCCTCCATTAAACATTTTCCCATCAGGCGCATGAGGGAAATAATACTCCACATATGAACTGTTTTTTTCACCGCGACGAAAGTCTGGCTCGGCGTAGGAGCCCGCGTCAAATTCAACTTTCATCACGATGGCGGCTTCTTGTTCAGTCATGCCGTCATGAATGTTGATATAGGCGCGCTTGAAAGCCTTGAGGTCAGAGTCGCCGTAGTCCATTACAATCACGGCAACGCAAAACAGCGCCACAAGCACATCGCCCACTTTCGAGCGAAAACGCACTAATAGTGGAACATTAGACGCTATGGCTACGGTAATTACGACCGCGCAAAAGCTAACGGAATGGGGAGTCGCCATGAAGTCATCAAAGACAAAGGCAACAAATCCCAAGGCAGCGAGAGATGCCATGATCGCCAATGCCGCCAAAAGTTTGGACCACCAAGGTTCAGGCGGCAATTTCAAGAATAACAGTGGCTGCAAAATGAGGATGATTGGCAACCCAAACACCAATAGTTGAAAAACTGATCCTTGCAGGGCCATATCCCACTAATTTATCCCAAACTTCGGGAAAAACAAGGTTACCCATTCGCTTTTTTCAGCAACAACTCCACCCACGCAAAATCTTCCGGGTGTGTGAGTTTGGGATTGGGGGAGGAATTTTCGACAATCGTTACGGCGTGGCCGAGGAGGGTGGCGGCGGCGACATCGTCGGTGACGCGCAATTTCTTGGCGCGGACTTTGATGTAGGCCTTGAGGATCAATTCCCGCGCAAAGACTTGCGGGGTTTCCATCGCCCAGAGGGTTTCGCGCGGCAAATCTTTCAGTTTATGCAAACGCAGTTTTTTACCGGCCTTCGGCGGGGTTTGTTTGATGGTGTCCACCACGCGGTGCGCGAGCACGGCGGCGCGGTCTTTTTTCACCGCGGCGGTCAGCGCGCGCAGGCTTTTCACGGTAATTAAGGGTCGCGCGCAATCATGGATGAAGACGTTCTTCACCTCGGCGGGCACGGCTTGCAGGCCGCTAAAGACGGAGTCCTGCCGTTCTTTGCCCCCGGTGGCAAAACGGATTTTGTCAAACCGTCCGCCGAGGCCGACGATTACTTTCGAGACGGCGAGCCGTTGTTCCTGATCGCGAATAACGAACACGAAATAGTCGGCAACGGCGGCTTCGCGAAAAGCTTTCAGCGAATGCTCCAGCACGGTTTGACCGGCGAGCGGGGCGAGTACTTTATCGGCCACAGCGCCGCGCATCCGCGTCGCCTGGCCCGCACATAACATGATGACGGCATTGGGCATAAAATCAGGCAGAAGCTCCGGCCATTTCCGCGCGGATGGCGGCGAGCGCGGCGCAGGGGTCTTTGGCTTGAAGCAGGGGTCGGCCAACCACAATAAAACTGGAACCCGCCGCAGCGGCTTCGCGCGGAGTGAGGACTCGTTTTTGGTCGCCGGTTTCCGCGCCGGCTGGGCGCACGCCGGGGGTAACCAAGATGGGCCGCGGGCCAAATTTGCCGCGGAGTGCGGGCAATTCATGCGGCGAGCAGACCACTCCCTGCACGCCAGCCTGTAGCGCCAGGGCGGCTAAACGCTCGACTTGTGCCGCCGTATTGCCGACGACGCCGGTTTCAGCCAGGGCGGCATCGTCCAGCGAGGTTAACACGGTGATAGCGAGCAGATTCAAATTGGGATTAATCTCGCGGGCGGCGGCCACAGCCTGGCGCATCATTTCCGAGCCTCCTCCGGCGTGAATGGTCAAAAGGTCGCAGGGCCGTCCGCGCAGGCTGCGGATGGCCGAGGCGACCGTATTGGGGATATCGTGTAGTTTGAGGTCCAGAAACACCCGGTGGCCGCGCGCGGCGATGGCATCTACAATGCCCGGCCCCTCGCGTACAAACATTTGCAGGCCGATTTTGACCCAGCGCAAATCGCCGCCAATGCGGTCGAGGAACACCTCGGCCTCGGCCCGGGTGGGCACGTCGAGCGCCAGGATGACTTCGCAGGTGGGAGGGGCGGAAACCGGAGCCATGCGGCGCATGGTTGCGCGAGGTCACTGCGAAGACAAGCCGGGAATTCGCTGGCCGGCCATCCGCGAAAACCATTGACGGGCAGGGGAGGGAAGTGTTCAATCCACCCTCTGTTTGTGAAACTGGGGTCGTAGCTCAATTGGTAGAGCGCCACAATGGCATTGTGGAGGTCGTGGGTTCGATTCCCATCGGCTCCACCAGTTTCACGGTCGCTGTAGAGCACGGCTAAATTGGGGCGGCGGAATGCCCCCAACGTATTTGGGAGCTGGTGCAGCCGATTGATATAAGGATGGTGTCTATTTATCGCTTCAATTTTCTTGCCTAATTGTCCGCCTTCGTCTAAGGTTTTTGCCGTTAGGTTGACGCTGCCAAGCCTTACTTTTCCCCATGGGTATTCCTGTTTTTTCCTTCTTGCGGCGTTGGTTTTTTTGGCTGGTTGCGGCCCTTGCGGTCCTGAGCGGCGGCATGGCTCCCTTATGGGGGCAACCAACGTTGATTAACCAACCGATCCCGGCCCTCAACATCCCCGTGGGTGCAGGCGCGCAAACCGTTAACCTGACCCATTATGTCCAAAACCCCAATGCGACCGGCACGGTTGTCCGCATTGCGGTGGGCACCTTGAGCCCCACTGCCACCAGCATTTCTCCCAGCAGCATGGTGCCGCTGGTCGCCAACATGGGCTACATAGATGTTGCGCTCACAGACAACTTGACCCCGAAGACAGTCGCGAACTTCCTCGCTTATATCAGCTCCGGGGCTTTTGCGAACAACATCATCCACCGCTCAGTGCCGGGTTTCGTTATCCAGGGCGGCGGGTTCGATTTTTTCGTCGCCAATAGCACCGCGCAGGCTGGGCTGGTGCCGACGATCGCGCCGATCCCGTTTGAACAAGGTCTTTCCAATGTCGCGGGCACGATCGCGATGGCCCAATCCGGCGGCGATCAAAATAGCGCGACCAGCCAATGGTTCATTAATCTGGTGGATAATTCATCGAATCTAAACTCCCAAGATGGTGGCTTCTGCGCCTTCGGCACGGTGCTCGGCAACGGCATGACGGTGGCCAATGCCATCGCCGAGTTGCCAGCAGACGATCTAACCAGCTTTACCAGCTTATCTCCCAATACGACTGTTCAGGAAAATATTGCTGGCGCTTGGAATCAGGTCCCGCTGGCCAATGTCGGGGCCAATCTTACGCTGAGTAATTTCGTCTTCACCAATATTTCCCAAATTCCTGCGCTCACGTTCACCGCCAGCTCGGGCAATACGAGCCTCGTTACGGCGAATGTGACCGGCAATACGCTTACGCTCACCCCGGTGGCCAGCGCAACCGGCAGCACCCTCATCACTGTTACGTCAACCGACACTGAAGGGGCCATCTTCCACACCACCTTTGGGGTGAATGTTACCAACACCGCGCAACCCACGGTTGTCGCTATCGCTGCGGGAAATAATTTTAGCCTGTTCCTCGAGAGCGACGGCAGCCTCTGGGCCATGGGGAATAACGCTGATGGTCAACTGGGTGACGGCACGACGACGAATCAGCCCGCTCCCGAGGAAATCTTGCCGAGCGGGGTAACGGCGATTGCCGCCGGAAGCGATTTCAGCCTTTTTCTTAAAAGCGACGGCAGCCTGTGGGGCATGGGCTATAACGGCGATGGTGAATTGGGTGACGGCACGACCACCAACCAATCCTCGCCCGAGGAAATTCAGCCCGGCGTGGTTACCGCCCTTGCCGCGGGTGGCGGACACAGCCTGTTCGTTAAAAGCGACGGCAGCCTCTGGGCCATGGGAGACAATAGCTCCGGCCAGTTGGGCGACGGCACGACCACGAATCAATTGGCGCCCGAAGAAATCGAGACCAGTAACGTCACCACTATCGCAGCGGGCGGGGCTTTCAGTCTCTTTCTCGAAAGTGGTGGCAGCCTCTGGGCGATGGGCAGCAACGGCGATGGCCAACTGGGAGATGGCACAACCACGAATCAGAATATGCCCGAGGAAATCGAAACCAGCGGCGTCACTAAAATTGCCGCAGGAGGGGCCTTCAGCCTTTTCCTCGAAAATGGCGGCAGCTTGTGGGGGATGGGATTTAATGAAGGTCAGCTCGGCACCAACAGCGTCGGCTTTCAGACAACTCCCATCCAAATCCAGGCCACCGGCGTCAGCGCCATCGCAGCCGGTGATCAATTCAGTCTCTATATTGGCACCGGTGGCAGCCTCTGGGCCATGGGCCAGAACGGCTCGGGCCAGTTCGGTAATGGCACTACTTCTAATGCCTTAACTCCCCAGGAAATCGAGACCAGCAATGTGACCACCATAGCGGCCGGAGGAGATTTCAGTCTCTATATTGATCTTGAAGGCGCCCTTTGGGCCATGGGTGATAATGCCGACGGTGAACTTGGCGATGGCACACCTGTAAGTAAACTAACCCCGGAGCAAATTTATCCGCCCGCGGTGATATCCTTTTCCACCCAACCGACCAACCCCGCAGTTGCGGCGGGACAGACGGCGACGTTCACCGTGTCAGCATCGGGCGCCCAGCCCATCAGCTACCAATGGCAAATTTCGACCAACGGTGGAAAGGCTTGGACCAATCTGAACGGCACCACCGTTTTCTCCGGGGTTACGACGCCGACGCTAACCGTCAACAGCACGGTCGTTACGCAATCGGGCAATGAGTTCCGCTGTGTGGTGACCAACCCGGGAGGCTCCGTTGCCAGCAATGTGGCCACTTTGGACGTTAAGGCCATTGCGACGGTCACTCTGTCAAATTTGACGCAAACCTACACTGGCACAGCGCGGACAGCGACGGTGGCGACCAATCCGTCAGGGTTGCCCGTTACTTTGACTTACAATGGCTCGACCACTGCGCCGACGGCTTCGGGCAATTATACGGTAGTGGCAACCGTGACCGGAACCAGCGATGTCGGTACGGCGACCGGGACTTTGGTGATCAACAAAGCCACGGCCTCCGTTTCCATTTCAAATACCTCGCAAGCCTACAACGGTTCGGCCAAATCGGTAACCGTGACGACCAACCCAACCGGGCTTACCGTCAATGTGACTTATAATGGTTCGGCGACTCTGCCCGTGAGCGGCGGCAGCTATGCGGTGGTGGCAACAGCGGAGGACGCCAACCACACGGGTACCGGGACTGGCACCTTGACCATTTCCAAGACCGCGCAGACGATTTCCTTTGGCGCGCTGGGAGTGGAGATTCTCGGCAATTCTCCCTTCGCGCTCACGGCCACGGCCTCATCGGGCTTACCGGTGGCCTACCTTAGCTCGAATTCCGCCGTGGCGACCGTCAATAATGGCACCGTGACCTTGGTTGGCCGGGGCACGACAACCATCACCGCTTCGCAAAGTGGCAACGCCGATTTTAATGCCGCCGGAAATGTGTCCCAAACTCTGACGGTAGACCAAATTCCCTCGTTCACCACCCAACCGGCGAATAAAACAGTCACCGCCGGCCAAACTGCGACGTTTGCCGTGGTGGCCAGCGGCCTGCCGGTGCCCACTTATCAATGGCAGCGCGAGGCGGCGGGATCTTCCACGTTTGTCAACTTGGCCAACAGCGGGAGTTACTCCGGGGTTACGTCCGCGACGCTATCCGTTAGCAATACGATGGTGGCGATGACGGGCGACCAATTCCAGTGCGTGGCCATCAATAGCGCAGGTAGTTCCACGAGCACCCCGGCGGCCTTGACTGTGAACAAAGCACCGGCCACCGTCACACTTTCCAACCTAACGCAGACTTATACGGGCGCGGCGCGAGTCGTGACTGTGGCGACGAATCCTTCGGGGCTGGCGTTTAATTTGACTTACAATGGCTCCGCAACTGCGCCGACGATCCCGGGCAGTTATGCGGTGGTGGCGACGGTGACGGAGGCGAACCACACCGGCACGGCCTCAGGCACTTTGGTGATCAACAAATCCACGGCGTCAGTATCGCTCTCCAATACTTCGCAAGTATATAATGGATCAGCCAAATCAGTAACGGTAACGACCAACCCTGTCGGCTTGTCGAATAGCGTGACTTACAATGGCTCGACCACGCTGCCGGTAAATGGCGGCACTTATACAGTGGTGGCGACTGTCACCGATCCCTTCAGTTCAGGCACAACCACCGGCACTTTGACCATCACCAAGGCCAGCCAGACGATTACATTTGGCGCACTGGCCACGCAGAAAGTCGGCAACGCTCCCTTCGTACTCACGGCCACGGCATCCTCGGGCCTTACGGTGACTTACACCAGTTCGTCGCCAACGGTGGCGACCGTCAGCGGCAATACGGTGGCCATCGTCGGCAAGGGCACGACCACGATCACCGCGTCGCAAGCGGGTAACTCCAATTACAACGCGGCCTCCAATATTAACCAATCCTTATTGGTGAACCAGACGCCTGTGTTCACTACGCAACCAGCCAACAAAACCGTCACTGCAGGGCAGGCGGCAAGTTTCGCCGTGGCGGCCACGGGTCTGCCCACGCCGACCTACCAATGGCAACGCGAGGCAGCGGGAACTTCCACATTTGTCAACTTGGCCAACGGCGGAAGTTACTCCGGGGTTACGACCGCAACGCTAGCCGTCAGCAACACGACCGTGGCGATGACTGGCGATCAATTCCAGTGTGTGGCGATCAATAGCGCGGGTAGTTCCACCAGCAATCCTGCTACCATGACCGTGAACAAAGCATCGGCGACGGTGACGCTCTCGAACCTGACGCAGACTTATACGGGCACGCCGAGACCCATCACGGTGGCAACCAGTCCGTCAGGACTCGCGTTTAATTTGACTTACAATGGCTCAGCCACCGCGCCCACGGTTCCCGGCAGTTACGCGGTGGTGGCAACGGTGACGGATGCGAATCACAGCGGCTCGGCCAGCGGAACTTTGGTGATCAACAAATCCACCGCCAAAGTGACGTTGTCGAATCTTTCCCAGCCTTATGATGGCACGGCCAAATCAGTGACGGTGACGACCAGTCCGGTCGGGCTGACGAACAGCGTGACGTACAATGGCAGCACGACGCTGCCGGTAAACGGCGGCAGTTATGCGGTGGTGGCCACCATTACCGATCCCTTCAGTTCCGGTACGGGCACCGGCACTTTGACCATCACCAAGGCCAGCCAGACAATCAGTTTTGGCGCGCTGGCGGTGCAGAAAGTCGGCAACGCACCGGTTACCCTCACAGCTACGGCATCCTCGGGGCTTAATGTGACTTATGCCAGTTCGAATGCGGCGGTGGCGACGGTCAGCGGCAATACGGTGACCATCATCGGCAAGGGCACCGCAACCATTACCGCATCGCAAACAGGCAACTCGAATTATAACGCGGCCGCAAATGTGTCCCAAACGCTGACCGTGAACCAAGTGCCGGCCTTTACCTCCCAGCCGGCCAATAAGACGGTGACGTCGGGCCAATCGGCGAGCTTTACCGTGGTCGCTACTGGCCTGCCCACGCCAACCTACCAGTGGCAGCGCATGGCGGCAGGAACCTCGACCTTTGTCCCGCTGGGCAATGGCGGCAGTTACTCTGGCGTAAACACCGCGACTTTGTCGGTCAGCGGGACCACGGTGGCGATGTCGGGCGACCAATTTGAATGCTTGGCAACCAATGTGGCGGGCAATGCCACCAGCAACCCGGCCGCGCTGAGCGTGAACAAAGCTTCGGCGACGGTCACGCTCTCGAATCTGACGCAGACTTACACCGGCGGCGCGCGGACCGTGACCGTGTCAACCAACCCCGGGAGTCTCGCATTCAACATAACTTACAATGGCTCGACCACTGCGCCCATCGCTGCCGGCAATTACACAGTGGCGGCAACGATTACCGATGCCAATCACTCGGGCTCCGCCACCGGCACGCTGGTGATCAACAAAGCCACGGCCACCGTGACGCTCTCAAACCTTTCGCAAACTTATGACGGCACGCCCAAGAGCGCGACGGTAACGACCAACCCAACGGGACTTACCGGCAACTTAACTTACAACGGCTCGGCGACCCCGCCAACGAACGTGGGCAGTTACCCGGTGGTGGCGACGGTGGTGGACCCCAATTACACCGGCACCGCCAAAGGCACGCTGACGATTGGCAAGGCCGCACAGATAATTACGTTTGCCGCATTGAGCAACCAGGAGGTTGGCAATTCGCCCTTTGCGCCAGGAGCCACGGCTTCGTCGGGATTGACCGTGACCTACACCAGTTCGAATACCTCGGTGGCGGCAGTTAGCGGTGGCCTCGTTAGCATTTCCGGCAACACCGGCACTGCTACCATTACTGCTTCTCAAGCGGGCAATGCCAATTACAATGCTGCGCCCAATGTAACGCAAATCTTGACAGTTGTGGCTGCGTCGTCCGACGACGAGACTGACGGCGAAGGGGGTGGTGGTGGCTTCGGTGGCGGAGATACTGGTACGGGTGGTCTTGGAACAAACGGCGGAGGTACCAGAAGGAGCATTACCAGTCCAACTATAGCCTCACCAGATATAACCTCCAGCAACGTCACTAGCGATAGTGGCTCAAATATCACTGCATCCATAATTACCGACACGGGCTCCGCCGCGTGGGTGAGTGGCATTGATGCAAGCAATGCCGACACTGGCACCAGTTTAACTGCCTCCGATCTTCCTGCGCTCCTTCTCGAAGCGATGAACTTGGATGTGAACTCGCCCGCCAATTTGTTACCCACGGCGGCTGTGACCCAGGTGGACGGTTCCTCTTACCTCACCCTGCAATATCGCCAGAGCAAAGACTTGGGCAATCTCTCGTTGGTTCCGCAGTATTCCACCGACAACGTGAACTGGATTGCGGTTCCGGCTGGAGACCTCACCCAACTCTCCGACGCCGACGCGAATACCGAGCAATGGAGCGCCAGCATCGCTGTGCCAACCGTTGGCCCCATCTACCTGCGCCTGGAAGTAAGCCAGTCGCCGTAATCAAGTTTTCAATCAGTGGGTTCGGCAGGTTCTTTCAGTGGATGGTTAAGGGCTGGCAATAGCAAGCTCACCCCATGGCCTGCCTCGGGTTGCGAAAGATGAAAATATCTTGTGCGATTCTGCAAACGGCGCCGACTACCCTAAAGGCGCCTCTATGCAGATGCCAGTGGGGTGAGCTTGCTCCACCCAAACCCCAACGACGTAACCGAAACGTATCATTGCTCATCTTTCAACCCGATTGAGTCTATTTTTGACCTTGCCGAGTAGCAGAACATAGTGAACTTTAATCACGCAGACAACCCCCCAAACCTCACTCCCCATGGCTGACCAACCGACCCCCCTCAGCGTTGAAAGTGGCAATCCCGCCGCAGTTTGTGCCGAATGCGGCAATACTTTCAACGAAGGCGACATGATTCGCCACGGTAACGTTTTTATTTGCGCCAATTGTAAACCCATCTTCATGCAAAAGCTGGCGGAAGGGGCCAAGATTGATGTTCGCGAAATGTATTATGCGGGTTTTTGGGTTCGTTTCGTCGCCAGATTTCTCGACGGTATCTTCGTCGTCGTCTTGATTATGATTTGCGCGTTTATTTTCGGTTTATTAGCCGTATCATTGGGGCCGTCTGCCCTCCAAAGCGGCATCATTCCAATTGGGATAGCCATAATCGAGATTGGTTGTCTCATCGTTTACGAGGTGCTATTTGTGGGGAAATGGGGTGCCACGCCGGGCAAAATGATCTTAAAACTCAAAATTGTAACCCCGGAAGGCGGTCCGATTTCCTACTTGCGCGCCCTGGCCCGTTTTTTGTGTTACTTCATTGATAATTTGACTTTTTTGATTGGCTACATCATCGCTGCCTTTGATCCCGAAAAACGCGCTTTGCACGATCGCATTTGTAATACGCGCGTGATTTACACGAACAAATGACCATGATTCTGGGTGAACCAGGGCCGCCACGCGCCGCCGCCAGTCCGGTTCAGTTGACCTGCCCGGCCTGCAAGGTGATACTGGAAAGCAGCATATTCAATCAGCCGGAATTGCTGCCGTGTGGAAATTGCGGCTCCCTGCTGCAGGTGGAGGCGTTCCCCGCGTTATTCCGCCGCGTGGCGCCGGGCCGGGATGGAGACTTGGTGATGGAGGGCGAATCCACTTGTTTTTATCATCCGGCCAAACAGGCGGTGCGGCCCTGTGAAGGTTGTGGGCGGTTTGTATGCACCTTGTGCGACTGCGAATTGCACGGCCAGCATTTTTGTCCGGCGTGCCTGGAAGTGGGGCGGAAGAAGGGGAAAATCAAAAAGCTGGAAAAATCCCATACGCAATACGACAGTATCGCGCTGACCTTGGCCGTGGCCGCTATTGTGCTCCCCTTTACATTTTTACTCACAGTCTTGGGCTTTATCGCTGCCCCCACCGCCCTGTACATTGCCATTCGCTATTGGAATGCGCCGCAGGGCCTGATTCGCCGCAGCAAGATTCGGTACATCCTCGCCATCATTTTCTCCACCATGGCAATTGCCGGCTGGCTCTTCGTCCTGTATTCGGCCTTTCACTCGCACGCGACTATTAGCGGTCCCACTATCAACACCAGCTTTCACCTCAATGGCTGACCGAGAATACCAGCGTTTGACGCGTGCCCGCAGTCGCGGTGTCGTTGGCACGGCCAGCCTGTGGCTGGGCCAGGACCATTTACTTAGCATTGACTCCACCGGCTACTCCGAGGATTACAAGCGATTTTATTATCGCGATATCCAGGCGATCATCACCCGCCGGACCAACCGCCGGCAGGTCTGGAGTCTGATTATGACCATCCCGCTGGCCTTGTTTACTTGGGGGGCAATCGGCACTAGTTTGGCGGGTGAAGTTCGCTGGGCGGTATTTTTCTGGATTGTGGTTGGGATCTTGGTTCTCACATTTTTGCTCAATCTCGCTTTCGGCCCCACCGTCCGCTCTTATTTAAAAACCGCCGTGCAGACGGAGGAATTGCCCTCGCTCAACCGTCTTGGGCGCGCGCACAAGGCCATGACCCGGTTGCGACCGTTAATTATTGCCGCGCAAGGGCAGCTTGCCCCCGAGGAGATTCCCCAGCGGATGCAGAATCTTATTGCAGGCCAGCCGGCCCAAGTCGAAGTTACTTCCAACCCGGCTTCGCCCAGCAGCATCAACCCGTGACCCCCAGCCTCGCGCACCAACGCTGTTTTAACCACGTCCAGCGCGAAGCGGTGGCCAAGTGTCCCGTGTGCAGCCATTACTTCTGCCGGGAATGCATCACCGAACATGATGACCGCGTAATTTGCGCCGCCTGCCTGGCCAAGGCCGCCCATACCCCGCTTTTGCAACGCCGGCCCCGGGTTGGACTGATGCGGGTTGCGGGCTGCTTTCTTGGCGTCTTCGCCGCCTGGTTCTTTTTCTATCTCATCGGCCAGGCCTTGCTTGCCACCCCGACGGCCTTTCATGATGGGACCTTATGGAACTCGCATTAGCCCGACTCCCATGAAACCCCGTGCTCGTCAGCCGCTGGTCCAAGGCGGTGTGGATTTGGTTGAGGAAGCGACCCATGTCCTGCGGTCGGCGCCCGTCAGTGCGCTGGCCGCATACTATCTCGGCAGTTTGCCGTTTGTCCTGGGTGTGCTGTATTTTTGGGCGGACATGAGCCGCAACCCATTCGCCCGGCGCCATGACATTGAGGCCGCGCTGGGCCTGGCGCTGTTATTTATCTGGATGAAATTTTGGCAGGTGGTTTTTGCGCGGCAAATTCATGCATCGCTGGTCATGACGCCCACGCCGGCCTGGAGCCTGGCCCGAATCTGGCGGAGTACTGTGACGCAAGCGATGATCCAACCCTGGGGCCTCTTCCTTCTGCCTTTGGCACTGATTGCCATGTTGCCGTTTCCGGCGGTTTATGCGTTTTTTCAAAATGCCACGGTGCTCGACGACGGCGAAAAGCAGCCGGCGGGAACTTTAATCAAAAAATCGAGCCGGCTGGCCGCGCTTTGGCCGCTACAAAGTATCACCGCGCTGCTGGTGCTGGCCGGCTTTGCCTTGTTTGTCTTTTCGAATTGGATGGCGGTTTGTTACATGCTGCCTCATTTGGGGGAGACTCTTTTGGGCATGGAATCCGTTTTTACCCGCAGTGGGATGAGCCTGATGAACACCACTTTTCTCGCCACCATGCTGGGGCTGACCTATTTGTCCGTGGATCCCATCGCGAAAACCGTCTTCACTTTGCGGTGTTTGTATGGCGAATCCCGGCAGTCGGGCGAAGATTTGAAAGCCCGCTTGAAAAGTTTTTCCGTACAAGCGAAAGCAGCCGCCGTTGCGGTGGTGCTCATGCTTGGGCTGGCCAGCGCTCATTCACTTCGGGCCGCGGAAGCAGCGCCGGCTCCGACCGCGCCGGGGGCGATTCCCGCCGCACCCGCTAGTCAACCGGGCCTTCCCGCAGGCGATCTGGATAATTCCATCAACCAGATCATCAATCAAAGCAAATACGTCTGGCGCCTGCCTCGCGATCAGGCTGAGGTCAATGACGACACTAATGAAGGCGTCATTGCTCGATTTTTCGACAGGATGAGAACGATGATCAGCCAATGGCTGAGCGACGCCCGGGACTGGTTGGGAAAGATGCTGAAAAAGTTATGGCCTTCCATGGGTGGAGATAGCTCGATCCCGTCTCTTTTCAGCGCCGCAACCCCGATGCAGATTTTAATTTTCGTTCTTATTGCCGTGGTGGCGAGTTTGGCGGCGATTTTCCTTGTTCGCTATTGGCAAGATCGGCGCCGGAAAGGCCAGACGGTGCAAAGCATGCCGATTCAACCCATTCCGGATCTTTTGGATGAAAACATCGGCGCCGATCAATTGCCGGAGGATGGCTGGACCAAGCTGGGGCGCGAACTTTTGGAACGCGGTGAATACCGGCTGGCGCTGCGAGCCTTTTATCTCTCCGGTTTGGCGCATTTGGCCACGCGCAATTTGATCAGCCTCGCGAGATTCAAATCCAATCGCGAATACGAGCGCGAACTGGGCCGCCGGGGGCATGCTTTCCCGCAGTTGTCGCCGACTTTTGGCGAACTGGTCACGATTTTTGAGCGGGCCTGGTACGGCCTGCACGAGGTCAACGGCGAATTGGTGGTGCGCTTCACCACGCAAGTCGAAAAACTTAAGGCCACTGAATGAACAAGGGTTTAGCCATCGTCCTTCTCGCCGCGAGTGCCATCGCCTTCGCTTTCGGCGTGGTTTGGCTATTCGAGTTGAGGTTTGAGGCCGGGGACGTTTACCCTCCCTATTCCTCGCTGCGCAGCGACCCGCTGGGCGCGATGGCGCTTTATGAGAGCTTGGAAAATATGCCCGGCTTGACGGTGCAGCGCGACTTTAGCTCGTCCAACGAATTGCCGGAAACCCCCAACACCGCCTACTTGCAACTGGGTGGGCGCGCCGATGAGTGGAAATCTCTGCCGAATGATTTGTACCGCGAAATCGCCGCGTTCGTGTCACGCGGAGGACGGCTGGTTATTGCCTTTTACCCCGAAACCCACGAACCATTTAATTTCCCACCAGCCCTTCCCGGGAAGACCGATGCCAAAAAATCCGACTCAAAGAAAGACGACGCGAAAAAGTCCTCCCCGGACAAACCGGAGGCAAAGGATAAAAAAACGCCGAACACTGGCGACGAGGAAGACGATACCACGACGCTGAAAGACAAGTGGGGCGTCACTTTTGGATTTGTGGCTCTCGCGAATCCGGGTAACTCTCAGACGCCGGACACCGTTGCCAATGTTTCCGGTTTGCCACTGCCGGCCACGCTCGACTGGCATAGCGGAATGGTTTTTTCCGACTTGGACAAATCGTGGAAGACCATTTACGCGCGCGGCCCCGACGCCGTGGTTATTGCGCGCCAATTTGGCCCTGGCTCCGTGGTGATGGTGGCGGATTCTTATTTTTTCAGCAACGAAGCACTCCGTAAAGATCGCCATACTGATTTGCTGGCTTGGTTGATTGGGCCGAACAAGCAGGTCATGTTTGACGAAGCGCATTTCGGCATTGTGGAAAGCCCCGGCGTCATGGCGTTGGTTCGCCAATACCATTTGGTGGGGCTGGTGGCTGGTTTGTTTCTTTTGGCGGTCTTGTTTGTGTGGAAAAATATTTCAAGCCTGGTTCCTCCGGCGGTTGGTGTGCCGGTGGCTGGCGATGTCCTGGGCAAGGATGCCGCTTCCGGTTTTGTCAATTTGCTGCGCCGCAACATTCCCGCGCAAGATGTGCTGGGCGTGTGCGTGACCGAATGGAAAAAGTCCTCCGCCGGTGCGCGCCCAAGCGCGAAACTGGCGGAAATTCAAAGCGTCCTTGAGGCGGAAAATTCCCGGTCCTCACGCCAGCGCCAACCGGTCGAAGCTTACCGGCGCATAGCCACGATTTTAAAACAACCGACTTTTAAACCAGCTCCTTCTGCTCCCCAACCGCCCCCATTATGAATACCGAAAAACTCAAAGAAATCCTGACCCAAGCCCGGCAGGAAACCGCCAAGGTCATCATCGGCCAGCATGATGTCATAGAAAAGGCGTTGATCGTCATTTTCACTGGCAATCACGCCTTGATTGAGGGCGTGCCGGGCGTCGCCAAAACCCTATTGGTGCGCACACTGGCGCAAGTGCTGGGCTGCGAGTTTGCCCGCATCCAATTCACCCCGGATCTGATGCCGGCAGACATCACGGGCACGAGCATCTTCAACTTGCAGCGCAACGAGTTTTCCGTGGCGAAAGGCCCCGTGTTCACGTCCTTCCTGCTGGCGGATGAAATCAACCGTGCGCCTGCCAAAACCCAGTCAGCTTTGCTCCAGGCCATGCAGGAACGCATCGTGACGATTGATCGCGAATCGTATGCGTTGCCGGCGGACTTCACCGTCTTTGCCACGCAAAACCCGATTGAATACGAGGGCACTTATCCTCTGCCGGAAGCGCAGAAGGACCGCTTCATGCTCAAAATCACCATGAACGCACCCGAACGCGCCGATGAATTGATGCTCGCCCAGCGCACCATGACAAAAGACGCGCCGGAGACGTTGCTGGCGCAGGGAGTGGTGCAGCCGGTCATGCGCCGCGAGGACTTGGTTGAATTGCGCGGACAGATCGGGGCCATTACTTTGCGCGATGAGCTGCTTGCCTACCTGGTGGATCTTGTCCGCGCAACGCGCACGCACGAAAGTATTCTCGTTGGCGCCGGGCCGCGCGCCACGCAATCACTCATCATGGCTGCGCGCGCTTATGCGGCCATGTCCGGTCGGGATTTTGTGACGCCGGACGACATCAAGGCCATGGCCGTGCCCGTGCTCGAGCACCGTTTGATTCTGCGCCCCGAATTTGAAATCGAAGGGCTGGGCATCGCCGAAGTCATCCAGCAAATTCTCCAGCAGATTGCCGTTCCAAGATGATTGTCCCTCGTTCCAGACTGCTCTTTTGGGTCGCCGTGGTGGTACTGCCTTTTTCCATCCTCGGCGCGTTTGGCCCGGCGACCGCCGCAGTGGCGCTGGCCGCCGTCGGCGGCCTGGCGCTCGTGTTGATAGCGGACGCCCTTGGCGCGCGGAGGCAACTCGCGGGTTTGGGTATTGAAATGGCCGCAGTGACACGCATGTCCAAAGACCGCGAAGCAAAATTGGAGCTGCGCATCCGCAACGACCGGCAAAAAGGCCGTAAAGTGCGCATCGGGCTGGCGTTGCCCGTCGAAATCGAGTCGCCCAAGGAAGATGTGGAGGTGGAGCTGCCGCTCCAAAGCGTTTGGTCGCATTTTTCCCTTTCGTGCCGGCCAAACCGGCGCGGGCGCTACCGGATTGACGCTGCTTACCTGGAAACCGCCTCGCTGCTGGGGTTTTGGAGCGTACGGACAAAGGTGCCTTTGAACGCGGAAATCCGGGTGTACCCGAATCTCTTTAATGAGCGGAGAAAACTCGCCGCATTGTTTTTGCACCGCGGAGTGTATGGGACGCACGCGCAACGCCAGGTGGGCAAGGGCCATGAATTTGAAAAACTCCGGGAATACGTCCCCGGAGATGGCTTTGAAGATGTCTCCTGGAAAGCGACGGCGCGGCGCGGTCGCCCCATTACCAAGGTGTTTCAAATTGAACGGACCCAGGAAGTATATGTGGTAATTGACAGTTCCCGTCTTTCCGCCCGGTTGACGCCCGGCGCCAAGGGCCATCCGGCTGCGCCCGGCTTGGAATCTTCCATCACCGCGGCGCTTACCCTGGGGCTCGCGGCTGAACAGCAGGGCGATCTCTTCGGCCTGATCACCTTTTCGGACAAAGTTGGCTCTTTTATTCGCGCCAAAAACGGCAAAGCGCATTACCACGCCTGCCGCGACGCCATTTACGGCTTGCAGCCACAGATTGTGTCGCCCGACTTTGACGAAGTTTGCACCTTCATCCGCCTGCGCCTGCGCCGCCGGACCTTGCTGGTCTTTTTAACCTCGCTGGACAATCCCGAGTTGGCGGCCAGTTTTGTCAAGAACATGGAAATGTTGCGCCGCCAGCACCTTGTCATGGTTAATATGATTCAGCCAACGGGTGTGGCAGCGGTTTTTGCGGGCGACAGTGTGGCTGCGTCCGATGACCTGTACCAGCGCCTGGGTGGTCACTTGCTCTGGCAGAACTTGCGGGAGCTGGAAAAAGTGCTGCAACGGCGCGGCGTCCGCTTTTCCTTGGTACCCGACGAACGGCTCAGTGTCGAACTGGTTTCGCAATACCTCAGCATCAAACGCCGGCAATTGCTATGATCATTGATTTACAGCGTTTCCTCTCCCAGGAACGGCCCTGTTGGGCCGAGCTGGAGAATTTGCTCAATCGGCTCGAGGCCGATCCCGACCAAAAAATGTCGTTGGAGCAGGTTCGCCATTTTCACCTGCTCTACGAACGCACGTCGTCTGCTTTGGCCAAAATCACCACCTTTTCGTCGGAGCCAGAAACTCGCCGTTACCTCGAAAGTCTTGTCGCCCGCGCTTATGGGGAAATTCACGAGACGCGCGCACGCGGGCACCGTCTCTCCCTTTCCAACTGGTTTTTTCACCAACTGCCGCAGACCTTCCGGCGGCACTTGCGCGCCTTTTGGCTCTCGCTCGCAATTACGGTGTTGGGGTGCGCCTTTGGCGGCCTGGCGATTGCCCTCGACCCCGGTTCCAAGCCCGTGCTGATGCCGTTCCCGCACTTGTTGCAGGACCCAGCCAAGCGCGTGGCTGACGAGGAAAATGCTTCGACCGACAAGTACGCCGGCATCAAGACCACTTTTTCCGCGGATTTGATGACTCATAATATAAAGGTGGCGATATTCGCCCTGGCTTCTGGAATGACCTTTGGACTCGGGACGATCTGCCTGCTTTTTTACAATGGCGTCATGCTCGGGGCGGTGGCGGTGGACTATATCCGCGCTGGGCAGGCGACCTTCCTGTTCGGTTGGCTGCTCCCGCATGGCGTGATCGAAATCCCGGCTATTATCATCGCGGGGCAGGGTGGGTTGGTATTGGCCGGGGCCTTGATTGGCTGGGGTCGGCGCGTCCCCCTGGCTGTCCGCATGCGCGAAGTCTCGCGCGATCTGGTCACGCTCATCTTTGGTTTTGGCCTGATGTTGATGTGGGCGGGCTTCATCGAAGCCTTTCTTTCCCAGTACCACGAGCCGGTCATCCCCTATGCATTCAAGATTACCTTTGGGCTGGTCGAGCTGGCTTTGTTGATTCTGTACCTGGCCAAATCCGGCTCCACGCAGAAACTCGGTGTTGAAACCCCGCCCGCATGAAGACGGACACTCTGCTCATCCGCACTCCCGAAGGCGTGGTGTTTTCGCAACAACTCGCCGGCCCCGCCACGCGTTTTCTGGCTTGGGGGATTGACTTGGGGTGCATCGGCGTGGTGATGATCATCCTTAACCTTATCACGTTGTTGTTTGTCTTGTTAAGCCCCGGCTTGGGTGAGGCGTTTGATATCCTGGGCTACTTCGTCATCAGCATCGGCTATGGCATTGCCTGCGAATGGCTATGGCGCGGGCAGACGGTCGGCAAGCGCGTCTTGCATATCCGCGTTGTGGACGCCGAAGGGCTCCGGCTGCAATTCAACCAAATCGTCACGCGCAACCTGCTCCGCGCAGTGGACGCGCTGCCGGGGATGTATTTTTTGGGCGGTCTCGTTTGCTGGTTCAACGGCAAATGCCAGCGGCTGGGGGACATCGCTGCCAATACCGTCGTCATCCGCCAGCCGCGGCTGACCGAGCCGGACATAGATCAATTGCTGCCCGCCAAGTACAACTCGCTCCGACTTTACCCCCACCTCGCCGCGCGCTTGCGCCAGCGCGTTTCGCCGGGGGAGGCCGCCGCCGCCCTGCAATCCCTGCTGCGCCGCGACGAGTTCGAGGCCATTCCCCGCGTTGAGCTGTTCAGTGAACTGGCCCGCCATTTCCGCGCAAAAGTGGATTTCCCCGCCGAGGCCCTGGACGGCATCACCGACGAGCAATACATCCGGAACATCGTGGATGTGGTGTACCGCGCGCGGAAATGAAGACAGAGAAGAGTCCTTGAACTTGATTACCCTCATACATCACCAGCGGGATCTTCTGCGACGGCCATGGTTTTTTCTTCTTTTTCAGCGGGGGCTGACCCCAAATCGAAAAGACCTAGCTGAGAGTTGTTTGTTTGGATGTGGTCGGAGATTTGCGGACTTTTTTTTTCACCAAACAATTTTTCCAGCGGTGTTTTGAGTTTTGTTTTGGCGTAGGCTTGGCGGAAAGCGTCGAAATAAACCAGCGTCCAATTGTCCTTGGTGAAGTGTTCGTTGAACAGGGGCGACTGCATTTTGCGATGAAAGTCGCGATCGCGTTCTTCGGGAATCACCATCGTTTTTGCCACGGTCATTGGGAGGTTGGAGCCTCTCAGCAAACCACTGGTCATGGTGGTGGTGCTTTCAACCTCGAAAGCATGGATGACCGCGTCTTTTTTCAGCCAGAGCACATCCATATCGAGCACAGTCTTTGGATTAGCGACTTCATTGAGCTTGCCGGGCTTGTCAATCGTCACCAAATCGCGCAAACGCGCCTCTTCAGCAACATTGCCCGTATTAAACACCTCGCGTTGTTCACGCTGGCCGATCCAAACATCATATCCGCGGGCCGCACCAATTTTTGCCAGATAAGAAATTATTTCGCTATGCCGGGTCAAATGCAGGCGGACTTCTTCCTTGAGCATCCAGGCGCCCCCACTGACTTTGCGGCCATATAATTCCAGCGCCTCAGTGATGCTGGTGCTGTCGGAGGTCAGGGAATTAGGAAATTCCCGCGCGACAATGTCCCAGACTTCCGTAAAGGTCACCCGGCCCCTTTCATGAAGGCAGCGAAAGACCGTTTGTTCAACGCGCTCAGACAGGGGCACGGCTTCCAGGCGGGCGGCAAAAGTCTGGTCGGCAAACCACCACAGTTTGCCTTGCGCCCCACCGAGCTTTGCATCCATCAGCACAAAGTCTTTGCCGATGCTCTCTTCCAAGGCGGTTTTTACATCCAGTCCGGTATGTAATGTGCCAAACAAGCCGCGCTTGGCCAGGACGGGATCCACTTGGTTGACGAGGATGGTGTAAGGCGTTGGCTCGGCCCTCCGGGCGATGACTTCTTTGCAGGTTTCGATGACAATGCGGCGGAATCGCTCCTCGGAAATCTCTTCCATGGCGCGAGCCGGCTTTGTGGTTTTGGCGAACCTTAGGTAAAAGTCCCCTTGCGCGCTGCCGAAGGGCTGGAGCATGGCCTTGGCCGAGACTTGGCCCAGCGGCTGGTGGTGGATATGTTCGTAGTCAAAACCGGCATATACTCCCGCCCTCACCGTGGCATTGCGCACCATAAAAGTGGGATTATGGAAGGTCAGGGTGAGGTAATGGTCCGGTCGCAGCACCTTGTGAAAGCCCTGAAAACTGCTGTTCAGCAGGGCGTGGTAAACCTCAAAGGGCTTTTTCTGCCTTTCATTGCGGACGATTTCATGCGTCACAATGGTTTCAGTATAGCGGTGGTCCTCTTTCAACCATGCGTTCCATAGGTAGGAAAGCTCACCATACTGGATTGAGGCGTCATAGGGCGGATCCGTGAAGATATAGTCCACGCAATCTGCCGGCATTTTCTTCATCAACTCAACGCAATCCCCGGTGATGACGGCAATATCCGCAGTCCCATCCAAAACTTTTCGCCAGTCGTTGGTCAATTTAACATCTCCGAGAACGGCGTTGGATTCATTCTTGGCATGGATGAGGCCTTGGTGGCCGGTGACCGCGCTTTCCATTTTGTCCCAGACATTGGATTCCAGGAAGCGGCCAGCCGACCAGTAGCTATGTTGGGTCCAGGTTGAGCTAAACGCCGTTTGGTGGTTATCCTCACCGGGCAGCAGGGCGGGGCACATCCGGGTGCAAAGGTGAATCATCGAGGTAAAAGCGCCCAGGAGGAACTTGCGGAGCAAAGGGCTGCTTTCTTCCTCAATCGCCGCGTAGAGCATCGCCGCCGCGCCCAAATTGCGCTTGGTGAATAATTGATCCAGCGAATCGTAACGCTGCTTTTCCTTAAAAGGTTCGCCATCAGGATAGTAAAGCCGATTACGGGGATACCACTCCTTGATGCGCTTGCCTTCGAGGTCGGCGAGCGCGTCGAGGTCTTTCTTGCGCGGCTTGTCCCCGCCGTCTGCCCGGTGCCCGCAATGTGGGCAGCCTTTATAACGCACCTCGACCACGGTGTCTTCTTCGCGAACAAAACAATCGGCTACGATAAGTTCATCGCATTTCAAACAGTGGACAACGTACAGTTCTTCAATTTGTTTTTGAATGCGCTCACGCAGCCGTTCAAAAGCATTGCCGAGTTTATCGGTGTCTACATGGCGCAGGGTGAGCTCGGTTATCCTAGTCGCCGAGGGGTTGAGGTCGCAGACAATGGCCCGGCGCTTGTTGCGGGCCGCTTCAATTGCCACCACACCGCTTCCGCAGAAGGGATCGAGCACAATTTGGTGTTCACGGGCATAGGTCTTGATGTGTTCGCCCACGACATTCCACGTCTTGCGCGACCAGTATTTGTGCCACACATACATCTTACTATGTGGCTCCGGCGCAATCTGGTGGTTGAGGTGGTCGAACGCCGGCACCCGCACTTTTGGCACATGACTTTTGGATAGTTCGCGGGTTTTCATATCAGGCTTGGCGATGAAGTTCGTTCAGCAGACGTTGGCAGAGTTCGATGGACGCGGCAAGCCGGATAGCGCGCGTGGCCTTGATTCCGCGGATGGTCGCCAACTCGTCCAGTGGACGATTCAATAGTCCGGCCAGGGTGCCATATTTATCGAGTAAGGCGTTGGCGCTATCAAGTGCGGTATAGCCGGGGCCCCCGCTGCCTAATAGTATGGCAATGATTTCCGCATCGGAGCATTGGCCAGGGCCATCTTCAATAAATTTTCTACCCGGTTGCATGACATTCAGTTAAAACGGGGGTCCACCCATGGCAAGGCCGGATAAGGCAACGAGCAAAGTTTCGGGCCGGGCAATCTTGGTCGCGCCTTCCCTTCTGAAACAAAAGTTGCAATTGGAGGTTTACCCAAGAATATGGGGTCAGCCCCGTTATGAATACCCCTTCTGCACGCAGGTCGCACGCCTGGGTCGCCTTGGCCGTTGGCTCGGGCGTATCGGCATTTGTGCTGGGCGGGTTCGTGCTCGCCGGCATCGCCGGGTGTTCCACGGGCAAACAGGTGACCCAAAGTGCACCACCGGCGCCAGCCGTGGCCAAGGCTGCCTTGAGCCCGGATATGGAAGCCCCGGCTATAGCGCAATTTCATCAAGATATTGAGCCGATTTTGGCGGAAAACTGCTACGAATGCCATGGTGGCGGCCAAAGCAGCGGGGGCGTTGCCTTTGACAAGCTGACGACCAAAAACCAACTCCTGAATAATCCCGATTTGTGGCTCAAGGTTATTAAGTACACCCGCGCCGGCGTCATGCCCGCTGAGGGCAACCCGCGCTTGACCGCGAAAGATCAAGCCACCCTCGATAACTGGATAAAGTTCGCCGCTTTTGGCGTGGACCCGCAAAACCTCGATCCCGGGCGCGTGACGGCCCACAAGCTCAACCGCACCGAGTACCGCAACACGATTCATGATTTGCTGGGCGTGGATTTCAATACCGACATGGAGTTCCCCAACGACGACATCGGCTATGGTTTCGACAACATTGCCGATGTGCTCAACGTCTCGCCTTTGTTGATGGAGAAATATCTGACCGCCGCGCAGACCGTGGTGGAACAAGCTGTGCCGACCACTTCCCGCGTGGTGGCGACACAAGTGGCCTCCGGCAAGGATTTCGTGGACCCCGATACTGGCAAGAATGGCATCGGCGATGTCGGCGGGGGAAAAAATCTGGTCGGCATGAGCTTTTTCTCCTCGGCGAATGTCAGCCACACCTTCCCGATTGCGCAGGAGGGCGATTACAACGTGGTGGTGGACAAAGGGCTGATTAGTGACGCCACTTTTACCACCGCAAGCGCCACTATCACCATTTACCTGGATGGCAAGCAAGTCAGCCAGCAAGCCCAACCCTGGCACGGCACCAATACCAATACGGAAATTTTCCCCTCCTTCTACGAGACGTTTCACGTGCATTGGCTGCCCGGTGATCATGTCGTCAGGGTGACGGTGGCGCCTCTGAATGGCGGAGGAAAGAGCATCATCGCCTTCCAAGTCCGCAAGGTGACGATCGAAGGCCCGACCGACCCGTCCAAATGGGTTCACCCGGCCAATTACGAGCGTTTCTTCACCCGCGACCAAGCCCCGGCGGACGCCGCTGGACGTCGCAGCTATGCGCGAGAATTGCTCAGCACTTTTGCCTCCAAGGCCTATCGCCGCCCCGTACCGGACGAGACGCTGGATAAACTCGTGGATATCGCGCAGAAGGTATACGTTGTGCCGGGCAAGACCTTTGAGCAGGGCATTGCGCAGGCGATGGTGGCCGTGCTGGCTTCGCCTCGGTTCCTTTTCCGCATTGACGAGCCCGTCGTTTCGCCCGGGAAGCCCAGCTCATTTGCTTTGGTGGACGAATATTCCCTGGCCTCGCGGCTCTCCTATTTTCTCTGGTCCACGATGCCGGACGACGAATTGATCAAGCTGGCTGCCACCGGGCAGTTGCGCAACCACCTCGCCGAGCAGGTGAAGCGGATGGTGGCGGATCCGCGCTCCAATGCTTTCATCCAGAACTTTTCGGAACAATGGCTGCAAACCCGCGCCGTGCTGAACGTGCCCCTCAGCGCCAAGGAAATTCTTGAGCGCGAAGGCATCACTGCCGGGACTGGCGATGAATTGACCACACCCCAGCGCATCGCCCTCAACGACGAAGCGGCGGCCTATTTTGGTTACGTTATGCGCAATGACCGCAGCGTGGATGAATTCCTCGACAGCAACTACATGTTCCTCAATTCGACGCTCGCGAGTTATTATTATGATGCGAATTACGCCCGCAACTTTACTGCCGAAATGCGCAAAGTTGATTTGCCGGCGGGCGACTGGCATGGCGGGGTCTTGACCTTGGGCAGTGTGATGATGGTCACCTCGAACCCCACGCGCACTTCGCCGGTCAAGCGCGGCAAGTGGGTGCTGGAAAACATTCTGGGCACGCCTGTGCTGCCCCCGCCGCCCAACATCCCGGCCCTCGAAGAATCAGGGCAAAAAAAGGGGGACCATATTCCCACCATGCGTGAGACGCTCGCCGCCCACCGCGCCGACCCCCTGTGCGCCTCCTGCCACGACCGGATGGATCCGCTCGGCCTGTCCATGGAAAACTTTGACGCCTTTGGCATCGTGCGCACGACGGACCTGAGCCAGCCGATTGACGCCACCGGCAAGTTGTCCACCGGCGAATCTTTTAAGGATGTTCGCGATTTGAAGCACATTCTCGTCACCAATCACCGCGAAGAATTCTACCGTTGTTTGACCGAAAAAATGC
>Ga0206854_1049_pt2 | contig 29985 bp, 28 predicted proteins | sample Alteio_BWOrgCont_50_FD_152870 | JGI IMG/M metagenome (GOLD analysis project Ga0206854, IMG submission 152870) | Enriched cells from forest soil in Barre Woods Harvard Forest LTER site, Petersham, Massachusetts, United States -... | ecosystem: Environmental > Terrestrial > Soil > Temperate forest >...
GTAGAATGCAAACGACACTTAGGCGCCGAACGGAAATATCCGCGGCGCCTTTTGAGTATTCTTGACTTACAAAGCGACAGGCTCCATTGTGCCGCAGGGTAATAGCAACCGGAGGAACAGGCCATGGGTGTTCGGAAAATGTCCAAGCGCCCCGTCGTCCTTCTCGGGGTCGCGGGGGCGGGCAAATCAACGGTCGGCGAGAAACTTGCGCGGCGCATGGGGCGTAAATTCATCGAACTGGACATGCTTGCGGAATCCCGCATGTGCATGTCTATCTCTGAAGCATTCGCGACGTGCGGCGAAGAATATTTCCGCACAGAAGAATCGCACAGTCTCAAAGGGGTGCTCACCTGCGGTAATGCGGTGATCGCGCCGGGCGGAGGAGTGTTGGGACGCGAAAGTAATCGCATCGCGATCTTCCAGCGCGGCATCATCAGCGTGTGGCTTGATGTGCCGTTTCCCGTTGTGTGGGAGCGCATCAAAGATACCGGGGACGTACGCCCGTTGGTAAGACAGGGCAGGGAATTCAACCGGGGCCTCTGTACCGGGCGCAGGCCGCTGTACCAGCTTGCGGACATTCACATTGACGCTTCGGGCGACGCGGGCTTCGTTGTGGAAAACATCCTGCGTTCGATCGCAATATTGCCTTGACGATCATTCTTGAGGCGCCGGCGGAACTCTCGTTCCCGCCGGCGTCTTTTCGTTTTATAAAAGCAAAACGGCGGTCATGTCGGACCGCCGTTTCTTCTAGTCGCTCGTCGCAGAGAGTCAACGTCGTTCGGCAACGAGGAAGTTCGTAACGTTGAACTTCAAGTCTTCAATATCGCGATCCAGGATCGAGAGGCAGTGGATGTTGCCGGCGGCGAGCGAAGCGATCACCGCTGTCGAGTCATCGAGGTTGCCTTCAGCGAGATCCGCAGCCGCTTGCGCCGTGTCGACATATTCATCCTGCGGGACATCCGGCCACTTGCGCTTCAGGTACTGGCGGCATTGGATCAACGCTTGCGGGTGCGACACGATGCGTTTGACGTTGCGTCTTTCAACACCGGGCTTCACCAGAAGCTGGTGGTGGACGTTGACCTCAACGATCGCGACGCGTCTGGACGAATATGCACAAAGCGCATCCAGTGTTTCAATCACGAAACCGCCGTTCAGGTTCTCGAAAGCGACGACGCCGATGTCAATCTCTCCGCGCTCGAGCGATGCGAGCACTGTATCGGCTGAAAGCAGATACGAGATTTCCGCGTCTTTGTATTTGCCGTTCTCCTGCGCGACGAACGTTTTACCGGCCTGTTCCGAAAAGCTGCCGCGCGCGCCCATGACGCCGATTTTTGCAATGGTCATTCCAGTCGTCCTCCTGATGGGATATTGAAGCGAAAAGAGCAAAGAGCTTGCACGCAAACCCTTAGCTCTTTCCGCCGGGGCTTGCATTGTCCAGGTCTGCGACCTGGGACTTGTTCCCTCAGAGGAACAGGTCCCAGATAACAGAAAGCCCCTCCGGAGAGGGGCTTGTCTGCTTTGTTGTCTTTGTTTTAGAGCAACGACGCAGCCACCCCTCCTTGGGACGTAAAGAAGAAGAAAAAGGTGCTGCCGCTTCGACCGTTACTCATAGGGCCACTCTAGACTAGCCTATATGGGATGTCAAATACTCCTTGAAATCGGCAATTATGTCCTTGTCCTCGGTAAAATAGACGTGTCTTCCGGTCGAATCGCTTTTTGCGAACATAAGTTTCGAACCGTCTATCAAAAGCATTCGTCGATAGTCCGAAGAGCTTACTCGATGGAACGAGTAGCGCGGATGCTCAAAGAGAACGCGTCCAGTGAGTTTCGAGAATTCCTGTTCGTTACCAAATCCTACGCGTTCCACTTCGATACCTTCGTTCAATTTTCTATTTAACAAGAGGAAGTATTCTTCCGGGAGCGGTTGTTGGAGCTCTTCCTCCGCCTGCATCGTCATCCGAACGCTTTTCTGCGCAGATCCGACGAGGCCCATTGCGGTTTCGAGTATTTTTCCGGATTCGATTTCTTGGATCATACGTATGTACAGTAAGTATATATAAAAGAAACGAGGACGCCGACAACCGATCGGCGTCCTCGAAATAGGCTACGCAACCCACATAAACCGGAACGCGTGCAAACGCGGTCCGGTAGAGCTCGTGAGCATCAAGTTTCCGGGGGTTGCGGGAATCGAACGAAAGCGGATTTGGCCGCCTTTGTTCTCCGGTCTTGCGGCTCGCGCGGCGAACTGTCGCCACGAATGCAGTGATTTCCGGAACACCGGAACAACTTCGGTTTCGAGTACGGCATGGATGATGTCGCTCTCGTTGCCGCTTCTGGTCAGCGCCCGGTCGATCAGCCGCAGAACGTCGCACGTGCCGGATTCTCCCGACGGTTGCGAGCGCGCCAGGTCGAAGAATTGCTGGTGCAGCTTATCTTTCAGGTCTAGCATTGTCTCCGTCAACTCCGTTGCCCTTTGGCATTCCATCTGAAGGTACGGATTCGGGAAACATTCGACTTCCCCGGCGCTGTGGCGCCGCAAAAGATATTCCGTGCTTTCCGAGCGGTAGTCCAGATTCAGCAAGAGCAGCGCTGTTCCATTGGGAACCGAGCCGACTCCTGAAACGGGGATAACGCCCGCCTTTGCGCCGTGCTTTTTGAGTGCGCGAAGCAAGACTGCGATTTCTCGAAGTTCGAGAACATCCTCCTGTTGCCCAAGCACCTCATCACGCGTAACGATAGTGATGTTCTTGCCCATTCGCTCGATGATGCGTTCGACGACCTTAGCCCGCATACCTTCCATAATGGATCGTACCTGCGGGAGGATCCGCGACCCTTCGGTATCGATGGCAGCGAGGAAAAAGCCGACGTCGGGACAGTTGATCTTCTCGACCGCGACCGTACCGTCTGTCAGGACGAATACGTCTGGTTGACAGTAGATCAGGTTTGCAGGCCTCAGTGAGCCGCCTCGGTATAGCTCTTGAACCTCGGCGTCTCCGATACGCATTTTGATCGCATGCTTCACAGCAAGATCGACCCGCCCCAATATGTCTTTGCCAAAGACTATCGGCCGTTCGGGTATAGCCGGACGGATAAAGAAGAAGGGAAGCCTTCCTTTTTCCGCACGACGCGTTTCAAGCCGCTGGAGAACCGCGTGGGTACGCTCGAGATCAAATCCGCGAAATGCGTCGCGGACCTCGTGCGCCGACCCGTTTGAATCGGTATTCCACGCCTCTTCGATTGCAAAACCTTCCTCGCAGCCGATTGCACGGCAGGAAAGGTCGGTTTCTTCAAGATCAGGATCAATCGTGAATGGGAGGAAATTTCCGCCCATGCCCTGGTCGGTTTTCAAGGACGGCCGGTAAAATCCGACGCCTCGTATGGCCTGATCGAACGCCCGTCCGGTGCGGGGGAAGAACGCTGTTCGGAATTCATCGAGCGGCACGCGCCGCAATTCTGCTATGTGCTGGTCCACCGATACGCCATTTGCGGCGTACAGGTGATCAAGGCCGATGCTTGCGGCTTTGATGCGACCGCCGATGGGAACGATGCTCATGGTAACTCCTGTGTGTTTTGAGCCTCAAAGATCTGGGATTTTTGCGTAAGCAAAAACCCGCCCTTATCGCGCACAAATTATTTGTGTGCAATAAGGGCGAGTTTCCTTCGCGGTGCCACCTTAGTTTGGTCTTTTACCGACTCCGTTTCCGACATCGGTTATCTCTGTTACGGGAGAGCCCGGATTGCCACTTGTGCAGCAACCTCCTCACCGGCCCCAACCCTGTGTCGCCACAGGAACCGGCTCAACGGATGTGACTAAAAATGAGTCTAAACGCGGTTGCCCTAATTGTCAACGGCAAAAGAATTGCCGCCGCGAGCAGTGCCCGCGGCGGCTTTGTGACCTCCTTTCCAGTGTCACTTCTTAGAGAAGAAACCAGGTCCGTTGTTGCGCCTTAGCATGTCACTTTGGCGCGAATACCGCGGTCAGGGTACGCAACGCTCCGCACTTCAGCGGCAAGCTCCGTCAGGTCGATGTTGCCCCACCCTGATGGCGAGCGTGCAAAGTGAAGCGCTTTTCCGAACATGCCTTCGTCATAACCGGCGAATTCGCCCGGCTCGCCGAGCAATATGGACATTCTGATGCCATAGGCATGCGGCGGACTGCTCAGCGCGTAGCTCGGAATATCAGTTACGCGACTCATGTAACCGTATCCTCGCGGGCACATGACCAAGGTCGACGGCGCCTTTTTTCTGATCGCCGTGAACACGACCTGTGACTGTTCGATCTCGCGATCGTTGCCTGTGATCGCGACGACGGCGAACGGGATCTTGTTGTCGGCTAGAAGTTTTGTCGCCGTGGCCGGTGCTGTCGAAGCGTCGACGTTGTTCGGAAAATCGCGCACGCGGGCAAGATGCGTTTCGTTGTTGAGCGCATCCGCGAACTTCACAAAATCCCTCCATGTATCGTGGTTGGCCGCAATGAGTGCAATCTGAAAACGCGGGGTCGGGCTCATCCGATTTCCTCCTTGGGGGTGAACATAGGTCACGTCAAAGAGCCATTGCAGGCCCTTAGATATAACCTGCAGCGGACCGGCGGTCCGCGATCTTTCTCGAATGTATTCGGGGAAGGTCGCGAACAACGTTTAATAAAAACGACCCCTTCCGGGGCCTTTTTCTTTTATGAGCAAACAGAATTAGCCCCTTGCGGAAGAAATTGGTTCGCTAATAATGATCGTGATCGATCGGCTGCTCATGGACATGAGCATATACTCGTACGGACGGACGTCAAGAAGGCGCGATAGTATAAAAAACCTGGCCACCGCGGAATTGATTGCAGTGGCCAGATAAGATTTCCCGAAGGGGACGGTTAGGCGTTGGCGACTTTCCGAGGCGGTTCCTCTTCGATCGCTACGGGGATTCTCGGCACCAAGACGGAACGAAATGCCGCGGCAACGCTCGCGATGTCGGTACCGGTGACTTCAGCCGATACGCGGATCGTGCGCAGGTCCGGCCAGTCCGTGGGGGTCAGGTCCAGCCCTGCCAATACGGCGAACTTTACCCGGTCGCCGAGCAGCCGATGGGCATTTGCGGCGACGCCTTTTCGCAAAACCGGGGCCGTGGCGAAGAATCCAAATGACGGGATATTCATCGTCGAGAGCGTGTGGAGCCGGGCGATACCGAAATCCGCGGCGCGATCAGTCCCCATCGAAACGACGGTGAGGTCGGGCATCCAGTCGCGCGGCATATCGGTACCGATCGTAAGTCGGACGTCACCCCATTCCATTCTCTCGAGCGCTTCACAGAGCTTGTGGAAACCGCCGTGGGTTTTCGGAGGCGTGAGGATGTGCGCAGACGTTTGAGGTTGCAAGGCCGTATTCCTTCTCTTCGGGTTGTGATAGAACTTCGCCGCGCGTATGCAGGGCGACCAGGATTCCGATCGAGCTCTCGATCGACGTCCTGGAATCTGGTCCGGAATTTCCGGAGCAGGTTCCAGAACGAAACCGGCCCCTCTTGTGAGGGGCCGGTTTGTTTTTTCGTTGCAGGTATTAGGCAACAGCCCCTCGGAGTATCGGAAGGGTAAGGAGAAGGTTCAATGCTTTTCCCGCTGCGACCATAAATCCATCGTAACGCCTCGCTTCCTTTTGTCAACGCTACCTAAATTAGATGTAGCGTTTGACACGCTTGTCCCTTTTGCTACATTCACAAACGTGGAGTTGACGATTTCACACCTTATTGCAGCCGTCCTCGTCCTCGTACAAGGGCCGTTGGCTGCGTAAGTTTGAACAGAAACGAACTCCGGGCTCCTCCGAAAGAGGGGTTCGCCGTTCATAGCTCTTGGGGAGAAATACAATGGCTGGAGTAGGAAGCAACGTACATCCGGACTTGGAGAAGGCGAACGCGCGGATCAATGAGCTCTTGGAACTCATCGAGCGCAGTGATCCGAAATCCGGTCAGCTTCAATACGCGGGGCGATGTCCAAAGACCAACGTATGGCAGTGGTTCCATGTGGCAGGGCTGATGTCCAATAGCTCTAAGGCTAGAGTTTGCGACTCGATCGAACCGCTCGAAAAGACGAAGGGCGACCTTCTCGACGCGGCGGTCGTGGCGGACGAATTGACGCTTATCCAATGCTTTGTAGGCACGGAGCCCAAAGCGCTCCTTGCTTCACTCTAGGCTTTTGGCGATTCACGCGAATAATGAGGGCCGTCGGCATTTTTGCGCGCCGACGGCTTATTCTTTTTTGCCAGCCGGGAGGGTGACGGGCCTTTTGCTTGACATTGATTCGCGATTGCCTATACTCTTCAGACCATCGCTCCTGATGGCTTGTCTGAGAGTCACTCGACTTTCTACATAACGGCCGCCTTCGGGCGGTTGGAGCGGTGTGCCAAGAATTTTCGTATGAAAACTTCTGGGAAGAACTTTGACATCTTGGTCAGCAGTAAACTGCTGACATGAATACACAACAGGTTCGAATTCTGTAGCGGAATTCGAACGCAAAAACCAAAAAATTGGTAAGAAAAAGACACACACAAGCAACCAAAGAAAACAAGCATAAGGCTCCAGGAGGGCCGTATGTTTGAGTAAACAGTAATTGGAAGAAAAGAAGATATACATTCTTTTGTTCCGTCCATCCTAAAAAGTTAAGAGCTCAAAAACTCGTTAATTAACTTTAACTGAGAGTTTGATCCTAGCTCAGGGTGAACGCTGGCGGTATGGATAAGGCATGCAAGTCTAGGGGGCCGCAAGGTCACCGGCAGACGAGGTAGTAACACGTAGGAACGTACCCGGAAGTCTCGCACAGCTCGTCGAAAGACGGGGTAATTCGAGATGGTCTCGCAAGAGTAAAGATTTATCGCTTCCGGAGCGGCCTGCGTCGTATCACGCTAGTTGGTGAGGTAATGGCTCACCAAGGCTATGACGCGTAGGGGAGCTGAGAGGCTGACCCCCACCGATGAAACTGAGACACGGTTCATACCCCTACGGGGGGCTGCAGCCGAGAATATTCGACAATGGGCGAAAGCCTGATCGAGCGATACCGCGTGGTGGATGAAGCGATTCGTCGCGTAAACATCTTTTATGAGGGAGGAAGTTATTGACGTTACCTCATGAATAAGGGGCTCCTAACTCTGTGCCAGCAGGAGCGGTAATACAGAGGCCCCAAGCGTTACCCGGAATTACTGGGCGTAAAGAGTGCGTAGGTGGTCGTATTAGTCGCGCGTCAAAACCCAGGGCTCAACCCTGGATCCGCGCGCGAAACGGTACGACTCGAGGGCGTGAGAGGTACATGGAACTCATGGTGTAGGGGTGAAATCCGTTGATATCATGGGGAACACCGAAAGCGAAGGCAATGTACTGGCGCGTTCCTGACACTCAAGCACGAAAGCGTGGGTAGCGAACGGGATTAGATACCCCGGTAGTCCACGCCCTAAACTATCTCAACTGGCTTTCCGGAGTATCGACCCTCTGGGAGGCGAAGCTAACGCGTTAAGTTGAGCGCCTGGGTAGTACGGCCGCAAGGCTAAAACTCAAAGGAATAGACGGGGGCTTGCACAAGCGGTGGAGCGTGTGGCTCAATTCGTCGCTAAGCGAAGAACCTTACCAGGGCTAGAAATCCTACTGCACGCCTAGCGAAAGCTAGGAAGCCTTCGAGGGTGTAGGACAGGTGATGCATGGCTGTCGTCAGTTCGTGGTTTGAATCGTTCCCTTCAGTGGGGTAACGAACGCAACCCTCGTTGCCAGTTATAAGTGTCTGGCGAGACTGCCCCCTCACGGGGGAGGAAGGTGAGGATGACGCCAAGTCAGCATGTCCCTCTGATGTCCTGGGCTGCACACGCGCTACAATCGCCTTTACAAAGGGACGCAATGCCGCGAGGCGGAGCAAATCCCCAAAAGAGGCGCCAGTTCGGATTGGAGTCTGCAACCCGACTCCATGAAGCCGGAATCGCTAGTAATCGTGGGTCAGCCACACCACGGTGAATACGTTCTCAAGCCTTGTACTCACCGCCCGTCAACTCAGGGAAGTTGGGAGTGCCCGAAGCTCATCGTAAGATGGTCCAAGGCAAACTCAATGACAAAGAGTAAGTCGTAACAAGGCACGGGTAGCGGAAGCTGCTCGTGGATTCATTCAAAATTTGGCACGCTGCTTTTAGTAGCGGAGTCGAGTCGATTTCTGTGTCTCAGCTGAGCACAGAAGGGAAATGGCATTCATCCCCAAATGATGCCTGACAGGTCGCAAAGACGATAGCGGCTAGCGAGGATCGAAATGAAAGCTTGCTTTCATTTCATTCGAACGAAGACGCTATATGAAATCCTTGGATTTCATATCCGTTTGGACGGAACAAAAGAGTGTAGATATTGTTTGTGTCATCGATTTTTTGGGACAAAGACGCCGACTCCTTTTGGAGCACGGCGGTTTTTGCGTTGGGCGGTTCTTTCATATGCTATGCTTTATTTATGGAACAATTCAAAATGCCTCAGCGGGCTGAGTCCGAGGAACATAAGCCCGAAAACAAGATAGAAAAAGGAGAACATGCGCGGACCATGGTCGCAGCGGCGATGTTTCTTGGCGCCATGGCTGCCGATCCGGCGCTCGCGCAAGACCAGAATTCCACAGAAGTTGCCGGTCCGGCCATGCAACAGCATGTGGATCCGGGAGCGATATTAAATAATTTCATCCGGAACGTTCAAGACGACCTCAGGAAAAAAGGTGTCGACAAAGAAGTACTGGATGCGGCATCGCAATTTCTCCAGACGGTTACTGACAAAGGCGCCGATGCGCTCCGGCAAGGCGCATCGCAACTCGACGCAGTGCACGAAGATATCCGGAAGCAACGGGAGGGGCAGTAGCTTCCCGTACCCATTTTTGTTACTATCGCCACTATTGCGCGCGTAGTTCAGTGGTAGAACGCTGTCCTGATAAGACAGAGGTCGAAGGTCCGATTCCTTCCGCGCGCAAACGAAGTTTGAGACCGGAAGGAATCGGACCTGAAAGGGGTCGGGAAAACACTTGTTTTCCCGTGGAGGAAGGATTGGGAAAACCGTGGGTTTCCCAGGAGTTCGATTCCTTCCGCGCGCACTGAAGACACGAAGACCTGCCCTGCGGCGGGTCTTTCGTGCTTCAGTGCGGGGCGCAGCGATGTCGCACGACCACGTGCGACTAGCGAGCCGGGGTCGCGGAAATTTCCGAGCGACGGCGAGGAAATTATCTGTGACCACAAGTACGAGGGACAAAAAAGAACCAATTATCCGCGCCCGCAAAAACCGCGTATAATGCCCCCATGAATTATAAAATCCAAGGCGGCAGGAAGCTCTCCGGAGTCGTCCAAACCAATATTTCAAAGAACGCAGCCGTGGCACTCCTTGCCGCGTCGCTCTTGAACCGCGGGACGACGACTTTGAGAAAAATGCCGCACATCGAGGAGGTGAAACGCCTGCTTGAAGTCATGGAGTCGATCGGCATGAAGATCGAATGGGCAGAGAACGGCGACATACGGATCACGCCGCCGGAGAAGTTCGACCTTTCCAATATCAACACCGCGTCGGCGCAGCGCACGCGGGCGATCGCCCTTTTCATCCCGCCGCTCGCGCACCTGCTCGGCTCATTTGAACTGCCCGCGCCGACCGGCTGCGACCTAGGTAAGCGGAGCCTTGGCGCGCACATCGACGCATTGGAGAAACTCGGCATCAAGGTGACGGGCAACGAGGACGCGCATTCTTACCACGTCGAGAATCATGCAGGCAAGGGCGGGCGCACTACTGAGATCATCATGTACGAAGCATCCGATACGGGCGTCGAGAACGTCTTGATGGCAGCGGCGAAAGTCCCCGGCGAAACGACGATCAAGTTCGCGTCGGCGAATTACATGGTGCAGGACCTGTGCGTATTCTTGCAGGCCTGCGGTGTGAGTATCGACGGCATCGGCACGTCTACGCTCGTGGTGCATGGCGTCAAAGATATAAATGCCGACATCACGGGTTACCCGAGCGAAGACCCGATCGAAAGCATGTTCTTCGTTTCGCTTGCCGCGACGACAGGCTCGGAACTCACTATCGAGCGCTGCCCGATCGATTTTCTCGAATTGGAACTCTACACGCTCGGACAAATGGGGCTCTCGTATGAAATAGGGGAACGGCGCGTTGCGGACAACGGCCGCGCCGCGCTCGCCGATGTGGTCATCCGCCCGTCGCGTCTTGTTTCCGCGCCGGAGAAGATCGCGGCACGGCCGTATCCCGGCATCAACATCGACAATCTGCCGTTCTTCGTTCCTGTCGCGACGCAGGCGACAGGCGAAACGCTTATCCATGATTGGGTTTACGAGGGCCGCGCGAAATATTATATGGAAATGAACAAGCTCGGCGCGAATGTGGAACTGCTCGATATGCATCGCGCGCTAATCAAGGGCCCGACGAAACTGCACGCAGCCGACGTCGAAGCGCCGCCCGCGCTGCGTCCCGCGACCCTGCTTTTGATCGGCATGCTCGCAGCAGAAGGGGAATCGACACTCCGAAACGTATACCCAATCAACCGCGGGTACGCGAACCTCGCAGAGCGTTTGCAAAAATTGGGAGCCGGAATTGAGGCGGTCGAATGAACTTGCAGTAGGTCGGAAGGTGTCGTATTGTGCACGCGCTCAGCTCTTTGAGTGCTCATCTCCTGCGAAGAAGGATTAGGCGGCGATGCAAAAAGGCACGGTGAAATGGTTCAATCCGAAAAAAGGGTACGGCTTTATTGAGCCTGCGGACGGCGGCAAGGACCTGTTCGTCCATGTTACCCATGTGCAACAAGCGGGCCTCAAGACCTTGGAAGAAGGCCAGGCCGTCGAGTATGACGTCGAATCGGACGGTCCGCGCGGAAGGATTTCGGCCGTCAATATCAATCTAGCGAATGGTACAAGTTCTGTCGGGACGCAACGCAACGGCGTCGTCAAATGGTTCAACGCTGATAAGGGATACGGCTTCATCAAGCCGGACGACAGCGAGGTCGACATTTTTGTCCATATCAGCGCCGTCGAGCGTGCTGGCAGGCGCAGCCTTCACGAAGACCAGCGTGTTAGGTTCACCCCTAGGCGCACGCGCGGGAGGGTTTCCGCCGAGGACCTGCAGATCGAGGATTGATCAGGTTCGTTGGAACGATTTGAGAAAGGCCGGGTTCGCCCCGGCCTTTTGCTTTGCCGTCCTGATCCCCGAGAAACGAGCATCAAGCGCGGAATCGTTTCGTGTGGTGGTAGACGTTGTAGTCGGTAGTTAATTCTTCTCCGGCCGCGATATCTCGTGCGGCGATGAGCGTCTCGCCTCCGTCGGGCGTCATCATGTTCGGCTCGTCAGAGTGGTTGAGGAAATACGACTTATCGATCGCGTCGATGCCGTAATCCGGAACGTAATAAATCCCGTTCTGGAGCGCGCAAAAATCACGCACGAGATCCTTTGCCTCTTCAGGCGCATCCGATGCTTCAAATTCTGCCTCTGGAATTTCAATAACATCGCCGAACGGGTCGCAGTTCTTAAAGGGATCGGTGCCCATTGGTATCGGGCGCATCGCGACGACCCCGACTCCGTGTTCGGTGCGCGCGATGCGAGTATACACATCGGAAAGCGAAGCGAGGAATTGCTTTTTGTTCATCTGGGCAAGTGTACTACAATGCCAAAGCCCGGGCATGTGGCGGAATTGGTATACGCGTGCGTCTCAGAAGCGCATTCCGTAAGGATTGGGAGTTCGAGTCTCCCCATGCCCACTGCTTCGCCAAGGCTACGCAGTGCAAGCACTGTACGGTTGAGGAGAGAGGCTTGTTTGTTGTAAGTTGTTTGACCCCTTTGGGCGAAGCAGTCCTTCGTAGCTTTAGCGGAGTAGGGCAGACAACGATATGTATTACGTTTATATACTTCAAAGCACGGTTGATCGGAGCTTGTATGTTGGCTCTACAGAGAATGTGAAAAAGCGCTTATTCGAGCATAATAGTGGCAAAGCGAATTACTCCAGTACAAAACGACCATATAGTTTAAAGTGGTTCTGTACGTTCCCGTCGAAACCAAAGGCGCTTGCTTTTGAGAAGTATTTGAAGCAAGGTTCTGGACACGCATTTGTTCGTAAGCATTTACTATGAAAAAACAGCAACAGCCCTTTATGGGCAAACTCCTGCGCAAGATCGCGCCGAAGATCGGGGCGAAAGTTCTCGTGGAGCCGGAGTGGGGAATCGTCGGCCAGCTCACATTTAAGAACGGAAAACGCTCGTATTTCCGTTCGAATGTCATCGACATCAATCCGCTTGGCGCGTCGGAGATCAGCAGGGACAAAGCGTACGCGGATTTTTTCCTGCGTCGCCTCGGCTATCCGACGGTGGGCGGCAAAACATTTTTCAGCAAAGACTTTTGCAAAGTTCTAACATCGAAACGCAACGCATCGGCCGCGCTCGCGTATGCAAAAAAGATCGGCTTTCCCGTAATCGCAAAACCCAACAACCAAAGCCATGGCAGGGGAGTTTTTCTTGCAGAAAATGCCAAACAACTTCGTCGCGCGCTCAATGCGATATTCAAAATCGACCGTATTGCACTTGCGCAGCCGTTTGTCTCCGGCGACGACTACCGCGTCGTCGTCTTGGACAACGAGGTTATCTCCGCATATCAACGAGTTCCGCTTAGCGTGACAGGTGACGGCCATTCGACGATTCTGCAACTTCTGCGCAAAAAACAGCGCGCATTCGACAAGATCCGTCGCGATACAAGGGTGCCCCTTGCGGACCTTCGCATGTTACGGAAACTGCGGCGGCAAAAGCTATCGTTGCGTTCGGTACCGGAAAAGGGAACGACGATAGTTCTGCTCGACAACGCGAACCTCTCGAGCGGCGGCGAATCGGTAGATGTGACGCGCATAATTCACTCATCGCTCAAAAAGCTTGCGATCAATATAACGAAAGATATGGGCCTGCGCCTGTGCGGCGTCGACCTACTCGTCACCGGCAACATTTCAAAAAAGCCGAAAAAGGTCTCTATCATAGAAATAAATTCCGCGCCTGGTCTTGACCACTACGCCCAATCCGGCAAAGCGCAGGAGAAGATAGTTGAGAATCTCTATATGCATGTCCTTAAGAAGATGAGCAGGAACTAAGAGGTATTCGAATAGTTGCGCGGGGCCAATTTCTGAATAGACTGCGCTTAGAAGAGGGAGAAACTCATGATCATCACTGGCGATGACATTCTTTCGAAGCCTGCGGAAGAGCGGGAAGCGGATCTCGCACGGATCACCGAACTTGTGCGGTCGCTGCGGCGGGAGACCGTGCCACTCGACATCGGACGTCTTGCAGCGGTGAACGAATCAGGCCGGGCACTGTTCTATTGCGCTGAGAGTCGCATCGTCGGCTGCGCGATCTTGATCATAAAGGCGAACCTTTCGATCTATATGTCCTCCATCGAGAACGTCTTCGTGGATGCCGATTTTCGCCGACGCGGGATCGCTCGGACGCTTGTTACCCAACTCGTCGACTATTCGAGGAGGCGCGGAGTGCGACAGATCCGGATTGTCATGGAGCCCGAAAATATCGAGGCCGGTAAGTTATATGCCAGCGCCGGTTTCGAGCCCGTCACTCGCACGAGGTGGAGAATTTCCTGACCTGTTGAAAAAGAAGCCCGAACGTCCGGGCTTCTTTGCTTTATGCGGCTTTCTTTTTGTCCCCGCCGGAGTCGACCTCGTAGTTGGTGTTTTGTGATTCGAAGAAGTTCACGAGCTCGAAGACGTCGGTCGCCGTAGACATCCATTTGGCCGGGTTGGTCGCGTTGTAGTGTTTTTCCAAACCGAGTTCGATCAAGCGGCGGTCGGCGACGTACTGCACGTATTGATTGACGTAATCAGCATTGAGGCCGAGGATGCCGCGCGGGAAGAGGTCTTGGTTGAAGGTCGTTTCGAGATCCACGCCTTCGACGACGATGCCCTTGATCTCTTCGGCGAATTCCGGCGTTACCAGCTCCGGATTTTCCTCGAGGATGTTGTGGATCAAATTGATGCCGAATTTGAGGTGCAGCGATTCGTCGCGCAAAACCCAGTTGATGAGCGAGCCCAAATTGCGCAATTGGTTGCGTTGGCGGAACGAGAGGGCGACCATGAAGCCGGAATAGAACCAGATGCCTTCCATCACGATGTTGGTCGCGACGAGGTTGCGGATGAAATCCCGTTTGCCTTCAGGCGTCGAAACGTCGAGCTCGTCTTCTGTCATGCGTTTCATGTACTTGTTGATGAAGGTTTCCTTGGCGGCCATAGAAGGCACCTGTGTGTGCAAGTTGAAGACCTTATCGCGATCAAGCGGGAAGGTCTGTAATACATATTCGAATGCCACGCAGTGGTTGGCTTCTTCCCACATCTGTTTTGCGAGGTAGAGATGACACTCGGCGCTCTTCAGGTATGGATAGACGCCGAGCGCGAGCGAACGGTTCACGACCAATTCGGCCGGGTTGAAGAACGAGACGAGGAACTCGACGGCGTGGCGTTCGTCTTCGGTCATTTTTGCCCAGTCTTCCAGGTCTTCTTTGAGGGCTATTTCGTGGGGAAACCACGTGTTTCTGACGGCCTGGTTGTACAGGTCGTACGCCCACGGGTACTGCGAGGGATGCAAATTGTAATCTTCGGGAGAAGCTTTTCCTACCAACATATAGAGTTGCGCACTAACTCTCTGATAAATTGCAAACAAATTCTTGGAACACTATACACTATTGGCACGCGATGCAGACGTTGGGGCTGTCCGCGCCGTCGTCCGGCATGTCGTCGATGCTTTTCGAGTTCTTGAAGCCTGCCGGTTTTGCGACGTTGCCGACATTAGCCTGCACGGGCTTTGTTTCAACAGCGGCGCTTTTCGTTTCGGCAACAACAGATTTCGCTTCTGCGGCCGCGGGCTTGTTTTGCACCTGTGCAAACATCGGGGTCTCAACGACCTTCATCGGCGAGGGAACGTTGGCCTCGACAGGGGACGGTGTCCCTTCTTCGGCCGGCGCTGCGGCTGCAGCGGTTTTGATCGCTGCGAATCCGCGCTTGCCTGTCATTTCCTGCTTGTTGACGGTCGTCGTCGACTGCTCGGCGGTGTGGCGCGGCTTCATGTGCAAGTAGTATGTCGTCTTCAGCCCCTTCCTCCACGCTGACATGTAAACATTTTTCATGTTGTCCATGTCGCGGTCTTCGAGATAGATGTTACGGGAGAGCGCCTGGTCAACCCACTTCTGCGCGCGCGCGGCGACTTCGATGTACGCGTGCGTTGAGGTGGTGAACGCGGTTTTGTAAATTTCTTTCAGGTGTTGCGGGAGCCCCTCGATATTCTGGATGTTGCCTTGCTCTTCGATGATGGATTCTTTGACGTCTTCCCAAAGTCCCATGTTCTTCAAGTCCTTCACGAGGTTGTGGTTGAGGTCGAGATATTTTCCGGAGATCTTGTTGCGGGAGAAGACTTGCGCAAAACGAGGGTCAATTCCCGGCGTCGTGCCGGCAACGAGGCCGATGTTGGCGTTCGGCGCGACAGCCATCAAGGTTGCGTTGCGCATGCCCTGTTTCACTTTCGCGCGAAGCTTGTCCCAGTCGAGCGATTTCTGTCGCGTGATCTTCGGAAGGTCGATCGTCGTCCCGCGGTCCTTCTCAAGAATCTGGATCGTGTCGAGCGGGACCATTCCTTTGGACCATCCAGAACCTTTGAAGTGGGCATAGCTGCCGCGCGTGCGGGCGAGGTTGGCGCTTTCATCGATCGCCATATAGCTGACGAACTCGAAGATGCGGTCGGCGAAGTCCCAGGCGTGCGGCGATTCGTACGACATCGAGAGCTGCTCGAGCGCGTCCGAGAATCCCATGACCCCGACGCCGATCGCGCGGTTCTCCTGGTCGCTCTTTGTCGCTTCCGGAATGGGGAGGGCGTTGATGTCGATGAGGTTGTCGAGGTGACGGACCGTCAAGCGCACGGTTTCCTCGAGCTTGTGCCAGTTGACCTGCCTGCTTTCGATGTGTGCTGCCAGGTTGACCGAGGCGAGGTTGCAGACGGCAACGTTATCCTTGTCCTGCGGGAGACAGATCTCGGTGCAGAGGTTGGACATGTGGATCGTGCCGGTGTTGTTGTTGAGGGCCCTCAAATTGATGGAGTCTTTCCAGGTTAGCCACGGGTGCGAGGTGGATTGCAGGGACGTGAGGATGGCGTGCCACTGTTCGCGCGCGGGAACCTTCTTCCACATGCGCAGCTTGCCGGCCTTCGCCATCTCGACGTATTCGGCGTAGCGCTTGCTGAATGCCTGTCCGTACAACTCATTGAGATCGATCGTCTCTTTCGGGTCGAACATGTACCAATCTTCGCCCGCTTCGACGCGGCGCATGAACTCGTCGGAGAGGAAGACGGCGGTGTTGGCGGTGCGCATGCGCAAGTAGTCGTCGCCGGCGTTGTGCTTCCAGTCGATGAACTCGGGGAAGTCGTAGTGCCAGTTCTCCATGTAGAAACAGAGCGCGCCCAATTTCTTGCCGCCACGCTGCACCGCGCGGATCGCGGTGTCGATAATCTTTGCGAACGGCGTCGGGCCGGAGGAAACGGTGTTGGATGATTTCAGCGGAGAGCCTGCCGCGCGCAGCTTCGTGAGCGATACTCCCTGCCCGCCGGTCGCTTTCGCGATCTTCATCACGTCGCCGATCGATTTGGCAATGTGGTCCATGTCGTCGTGTATCTCGAGGAGGAAACAGTTGGAAAGCGAAGGCCGCACCGTGCCTGCGGCGATGTTGGTCGAACCGCCGGCGATGTACCGCAGATGCGACATTGATTCGTAAAAACCGATCGCAGCTTCTGTCGGGTTCTTTTCATTGTACGCGAGCCCCATCGAGACGCGCATGAAAAAGTATTGCGGCGTTTCGATGCGCTTCTGGTTCTCGTCGCGCATCGAGTAGCGGTCGAGCAATGTCGAGAGGCCCGCGTACGTGAAAATTTCGTCGCGTCCGGTGTCGAGCGCGGCGGCAAGGCGGTCGAGGTCAAACAATTTTTCCATCCGCTCGTCGAGCAGTCCCGCTGCAACGTATTTTTTGATGTGCACGGGGAACTGCTTCTTGTGTTTCGATTTCAATTCGGAAATGTTGTCGTTGAATTCGCCGACGACCCTGCGGTAGACGGTCTTCAAAAGCAAACGCACCGCGACTTTGTCGTACTCGATGTCCTCTTTGATGTTCTGCACCGCGGCATTGATGGTCGCATGGTCCATTTCCTCCGTCGTGATGCCGTCATAGAGCGTGAGCTGCGTCTCGGTCGCGATCTGCGTTGTCATCCCGATCGGATCGAAAAGTCCGGCGCACGCGCGCTCGATCGAACGGTTGATCTTGTCCGCATTGAAAGGCTCTTTCGTTCCGTCGCGCTTCGTGATGGTCAGGGTCATACCATTCTTTCTATTAGTTTGCTTTTCTAATTTGATAAAAAAATAATAGGGATCGCTTGAGTCGACTTTTTTGAGGGTGGTTCAAGACCCATGAAGCGAAGCTCCATAGTTTTTACCCGCGAAAAGGAGTCGAACAAATGCGACTGTCATTATGCATCCGACCGCGGTGAATCTTCTTTGTCGGAGATGTGGATAAAGTACCTTTTGGAGTAGAATGTTCGCATGAAGAACGCATGCGCCCCGTTCGAAGGGAAGAAAATCACCTTGCTGGGACTCGGGCTTTTAGGAAGGGGGGCCGGCGACGCCGAATTTCTCGCGAATTGCGGTGCGCATCTCACAGTCGTCGATGTCAAGAGCCGGTCCGAGCTCGCCGAGCCGGCCGCGCGGCTCGAGAGATTCTCAAGCGTCGAATTGCACCTCGGCGAATATAAAAAAGAAGATTTCATGAGCGCCGACCTTGTGATCAAAGCCGCGGGAGTGCCGCTCGATTCTCCCGAAATTAAAATTGCAAAAGAAAATAACGTACCGGTCGCGATGTCGACCGCGCTCTTTGCGAAATACGCGATGGAAAACGGCGCGACGGTCGTCGGCGTAACCGGAACGCGCGGAAAATCAACCGTAACGCAGATGATCTTTCACGCGTTGCAATCTACGAAACGGAAATCGCATCTCGGCGGCAACGTGCGGGGCGTCTCGACGCTCGCGATGCTGCCCGAGATCGAAGCGGGAGACATTTGCGCGCTTGAACTCGACTCGTGGCAGCTGCAGGGATTCGGCGACCTCCAAATTTCCCCGCATGTTTCCGTTTTTACGAACCTCATGCCCGACCACCAAAATTATTACGCAAGCATGGAAGAATATTTTTCCGACAAGGCGAATATTTTCCGCTACCAGCACGGGACAGACTTTCTTTTTGCGGGCAAGGATATAGTTGAGAAAGTTGCGGCCATGCAATCTCCGGCCGCGCCGCAAGTTCCAGCGCCGATACCGGACGATTGGAAATTGAAAATCTTGGGCGAGCACAACCGCGAGAACGCGTCGTTCGCCTCAGCCGCACTCCGCGCGCTCGGATTATCAGACGAAGAAATAAAAAGCGGCGTCGAATCATTTGAAGGTGTCGAAGGCCGGTTGCAATTCGTGCGGGAAGTTCGCGGAATAAAAATCTACAACGACAACAACGCAACGACACCGGAAGCGACGATTGCCGCGCTTCGCGCGCTCGGAAAAAACATCACCCTGATAGTCGGCGGTTCGGAAAAAGGTTTGCCGCTTGGGCAACTTGTTTCATCGACCAAACAACATGTTTCGCACGTTATCCTTCTCACGCATGAAAATTACAAAGGCTCCGTGCGTCTCGCGAATGAATTGAAAAGCGCAGGAGTCGCGTTTGAAGAGGCGAACGATCTCAACAGCGCAGTCGCCTGTGCGATGAAGCAAACGAAAAGCGGCACGATACTTTTTTCCCCTGCGTTCGCGTCGTTCGGGATGTTCAAGAACGAATATGAGCGCAACGACCAATTCTTGCGACTCGTCCGCGCGCTCGATTGAAATCAGTTCGCGTTCGGCATCCTGTTGAGGAGCGCCGTGATGCCCTCTTTCATCTTTGTCGTCGTCTCAGGATCTTTTTCGAGGCTGTGCATGGTCTCGAAGAGCCGCGCGTCGATCTCTTTGCTGTTGTCGAACAGGTAGGAAGGGAACTCTTCGAACCGCTCGAAATACTCGATGAACATCTTCTTGCGCGTAGCCGGGTTCTCGCTCGTCGCCTCGGCCTTCATCTCCTCAAAATTGAATTTTGGTTGCTTCGCGGCCCGCTTCATCGGCCCATTGTAGCTTGTTTCGGGCCGTAACAATAGAGTGGTATGCTCGAATGGCTCCATGAACATGCCTAAACACATATATATGGTGGGTATCGGCGGGATCGGCATGTCCGCGCTCGCGCAATTGCTCGCGCACGAGGGCAAAAGCGTTAGCGGGACGGATCGAGAAGATTCGCCGGTCGTCGAGATGCTTTCGAGAAAAGGGATCGAGGTTACTATCGGCGTCGGCGGCATGCCCGAAGGAACCGGGCTCCTCATTTACAGCGACGCAGTGCCGACATCGAACGATATCCGCGCGCAGGCGCGGGCGAGCGGCATACCGGAACTTTCGTATTTCGAAGCGCTCGGAGAAATCTCAAAAGGGAAGCGCACGGTCGCGGTCGCGGGAACGCACGGCAAGACGACCACGACCGGCATGCTCGCGAAAATACTTTCAGACGCTGGAAAGGAACCGACCGCGATCGTCGGCTCCATCGTGCGCGATTTCGGTTCGAATTTTCTCGCGGGCGGCGACGATCTCTTCGTCGTCGAAGCGTGCGAGTACCGCGACCACGTATTAAAACTCTCGCCGGAAATTCTCGTCATCACGAATATAGAATTAGATCACACGGATTATTTTCCAGACCTCAAGGCAGTGCAGGAAACATTCCGAAAAGCCGCGGAAAAAGTTCCAGCCCACGGCGTCATTGTGGCAAACCTTGAAGATGCGCACGTCGCTCCGGTCCTGAAGAATATTTCCGCGCGCGTTTTTGATTACAAGCGGATGGCGATCGGTTCGCTCCAGCTCATCGGCGAATTCAACCGCGACAACGGCCGCGCGGCGCTCGCTGCGGCGCACCTTGCGTTCCCGGAACTTTCGCTCGAGGCCGGCGTGCATTCGCTCTCGCAATTCAAAGGTTCGTGGCGGCGATTCGAATACAAAGGTGAAACTCCGGCCGGCGCGATCGTGTATGACGATTACGCGCACCACCCGACCGCGATCGCGAAAACCGTCCGAGCCGCGCGCGAGAAATTTCCGGAAAAGAAAATCGTAGTCGCGTTCCATCCGCATCTTTACTCGCGCACGAAAAGCCTGCTGCACGAATTCGCGGCATCGCTTGCGCAAGCCGACCAAACAATCGTCGCCCCGATCTACGCCGCGCGCGAAGAAGTCGATCCGAATATTTCCAATCACGTACTTGCACGCGAAGCGGCCGACCTCGGCGGCGACGCCATCGCGCTGGATTCATTCGACGAAATCCGAGACGAGCTTTTGAAATTCGATTCATCTCATCTCATCATCACGATGGGCGCGGGGGACATTTATAAAGTAGCCGAGCAGATCGCAGATTGATATGGGAACGCTTTCAATAGTCGCCACGCCGATAGGGAATTTGGAGGATATTACGCTGCGCGCGCTGCGTACATTAAAGGAGTGCGACGTTATCTATGCCGAAGACACCCGCGTCATCTCGAAGCTGCTTGCGCGATATGAGATAAAGAAACCGTTGCAGCGGCTCGACGCAGCGATGGAAGAAAAAAGGGCGAAGGAGATAATCGAACGTTTGGAAGCTGGAGAGAAGGTCGCTTTTGTATCGGATGCCGGGACGCCGGGCATTTCCGACCCTGGCGCAAGGCTCGTCGCTCGTGTGCGTGAGTTCGCGCCGAAAGCCAAGATAGAGGCGATCCCCGGCGCTTCGGCGCTTGCGGCAGCGATATCCATTGCAGGGCTCAAGACGGACGAGTTCTTGTTCTTCGGGTTCCTGCCGCACAAGAAAGGAAGGCAGACCGCACTCAAATACATCACCGCAAGCCTCGTCCCCGTCATCCTCTACGAATCTCCTCATCGCATAGAAAAGCTGCTCGAAGAGCTCGCAAAGGCTGGGGTCAAAAAAGTCGGCGTTGCACGCGAATTGACCAAAATACACGAGGAATTCTTGCAAGGTGAGCCTCAGGCGGTCGCTGCCGACCTTGTAGAGCGGAAGGCCGTCCGTGGGGAGTTCGTCGTCGTTATCTATTAATGGTATACTGTCTTCATGACCCTCGATACGGTCATCATGCTGTTCGGCGCGATCGTTGCGGTCCTGCCGTTTTTGCAATTCCCGCAGGATTGGACGGATTTTCTCGCTTTCATCGCAGGTATCATCATCATCGGCCTCGGCATCGCGGTCCGCCGCCGCAGCTCGCATATGGAGACCGGCCAGGAGCAGCTTTTTGATACCGAAAACAAAACGGTTGAGTAATTTCTCATATATAAAGATTCAGCCCGCCGCGATACGTGTCGCGGCGGGCTCTTTCATTACCCGTAGTTCGATTCATCGATCGAGCACGATTTGCCCTTCATGCGCGAACGATCTCAACCGCATCAGTACTTGTTGCTGCACTTCTGCCGGTACCTGCAATCGCGGTTCGCCTCGCGCCACGATCTCGACCACGCGACCCCACAGCGCTCGCCACGCACTGCTGTTGTCGCGCCATCGGTCGTTGTATTTGTTGTCGACCCAGCCTTGGAAGCGCCAGATCGAAGAGCCGTGTTTGTCGTGACTCGCGAGGTCGTTTACGAAATCGGCATACGGCGTTTGCAGAAGATCGGCGGTTTTGCGGAGCACTTCCTGGAGGAACATGTCCCGCTCTTCATAGGTGCCGGTACGAACCCAGTTCATAAAGTGCAAAGGTCTTTCCAGCGCAGCGGCCCGGGCAGAGATCGCTATGGTGCAATTCGAATGGGCACTGAGAAACACGAACCCTTGGGCATACGGATGCATGGTCGATTGAAAAGCGAACATGAGCCCGCTTTGCCAGGCCGTTTCGGATACTTTCCGAACGGCTGATTTGAGTTCATAGGCACGCAGGCCCGGTTCCACTTCGGCAAATTCAGCTTCCTTCTGCATGTCGACATTCTCCTTATTCAATGGGCCCGAAGTCCGGGCAGTCCGTTCGCATCCAACCACAAATCGAAAAATGTGGCAAATCTGATATAATTGATTGATGTCCCCCGACCAGAAAGACGACGAGCGCCGAGTAACGTACTTCGCTTCCACACACACGAGAGGCAAGCGCGAGATGTTCGGCATACGAGCGATCGACCGCGGCAAGCACGTCTACGTGATCGGCAAGACCGGCATGGGCAAGTCGACCATGCTCGAGAACATGGCGATCCAGGACATCCAGAACGGCGAGGGCATCGCGTTCATCGATCCGCACGGTTCGACGGCGGAAAAATTGCTCGATTTCATACCGCACGACCGCATCAAGGATGTCGTGTACTTCGCGCCTTTTGATACGGATTATCCGGTCGGCTTCAACGTAATGGAAGACGTCGGCTACGAAAGGCGCCACCTTGTCGTTTCGGGGCTGATGGGCGCCTTCAAGCGCATCTGGGTCGATGCGTGGTCCGCGCGCATGGAATATATTTTGCAGAATACGCTGCTCGCGCTCCTCGAGTATCCGGGCTCGACGCTCATCGACGTCAATCGCATGCTCACCAATAAGGCGTTCCGCAACGCGGTCGTCGAAAAGATAACCGACCCTATCGTGAAAGCGTTCTGGACGGAGGAATTCGCAGGCTTCACCGACCGGTATACGCAAGAGGCGACGCCGGCGATTCAGAATAAGATCGGCGCGTTCGTTTCCAATCCGCTCATCCGCAACATCATCGGGCAGCCGACTTCCTCGTTTGACCTGCGGAAGATCATGGACGAGAAAAAGATATTCATCGTCAACTTGTCGAAAGGAAGGATGGGCGAGACCAACGCATCGCTCCTGGGCTCGATGCTCACGGTGAAGATCTATCTCGCGGCGATGTCGCGCGCCGACGAGCCGGCCGCGCGCATGGCAAAGCTGCCCCGATTTTATTTCTACGTCGACGAATTCCAGTCGATGATGAACGAAGCCTTTGCCGACATCCTTTCGGAATCGCGCAAATACAAGCTCGCGCTCACGCTCGCCAACCAATATATAGAACAAATGGAAGAGAAGGTGCGCGACGCGGTCTTCGGCAACGTCGGCACGCTCATCTGTTTCCGCGTCGGGCCGTTCGACGCGGAAGTCCTTAAGACCGTCTTTGAACCGACGTTCGAAGCGGAGGACCTCGTCGAGCTCGGGCTCGGCCAAATTTATCTCACACTCATGATAGACGGCGTCGGTTCGCACCCGTTTTCCGCGGAAACCATCGCTCCGATCGAAACGCCCCGCATCTCGTACCGCAATGACGTCGTGACCAGCTCGCGCGAGATGTATGGCAGGGCCCGCGCCGACATCGAAGCGGTGATCAACAAAAAGCAGTTCGAGTTCGTACTGCCGCCCAAAGAAGATAAAAAGCGGCGCGAGGGCGGGTTCACGCCGCGCCCATACGGCAATACCACGGACACCAACACAAGCTCAGGTTTAGGGAATGGAAGTGGGAGTTATCGCCGCCAGGAAACGACAAGCACGACCGTCGTCCAAACGACGACGCAAACGCCGCGCCCCACTCCCGAAGCGCACCGCAATTCTCTGCGCGACGCGATACAGGCAGCGCGCCCGGAATCTTCCGCGCCCGCGCGCTCCCCGGCGGATATTTTACGGCAAAAGAGCGCCGCTAAGCCTGCGATGAGTCCGCGCCCATTCCCGCCGAGGCAACCGATGCCTGCGGCAGTGCAGCCCGTCCGTCCCGCCCAACCTCCGCCGGTAACGCCGCAACCCCAGCGTTCCGCGCCTCCTGCACCGGCCGTCTCCGCCCAAAAGCAAGATGGCGACGGCGAGATCTCGCCCGCGGAACTCGTGCGCATCCTGCGAGAGGGCCGCGAAAACGAACTTTAGGATCTCTTTATCTCCCGTTCAACATAATTTGAACCGCGCGCGATACGCTGTGCGCAATGAAATGGATTTTCGCGCTCGCGTCGTGTATTTTTGCGCTGCCTTCTTTTGCGTTTGCGCAGGTCGTGATCAATGAGGTGATGTACAACCCGCAGGGCACCGATACCGGCCGGGAGTGGGTCGAACTCTACAACGAAGGCCAAAGCGACGTATCAATGGTCGGCGGCAGCGGGAAAGGCTCGTGGCGCATCAATGACGGGGCAAATCACACGCTCACCGATCCCGCAAGCGGAACCGGGCGCGGCTCGCTCACGATTCCTGCGGGCGGCTACCTTGTCATCGCGAGCGACCCGAACGATTTCATTTCCGGCGAATACGCGGGCGGCGCATATTCCGTCGTAAAATCTTCGATCTCGCTCAACAACAACGGCTCGACGGTAACGTTGCTCGACGGAACGGGCGCCACGGTCGATACGTTCACGTACTTACCTTCGCAAGGCGGCAATGACGACGGTTCGAGCCTGCAGCGTCAGATCGACGGGACTTGGATCGCGGCGCTCCCGACGCCGGGCTTTGCGAATTCAAATGTTGCGTATGTTGCGCCGGTCGCTGCTCAAACTCCAGCGCCTTCTTCCGACCAAGCCGACGCGTCCGGCCAGTTGGCCGCCTCTTCGACGAGCCAAGCGCCACCGCAAACGACAACTTCTTCGTATGTCGCGCCGCCGGTCCCTAGCTTGTATGCCGACGCCGGAGGAGACAAAACCGTCATCGTCGGCGCCGACGTGGAATTCGACGCGAGCGCTTACGACAAGACGCAAACGTTGCTGGACCCGAGCACCGTTCGCTTCATATGGAACTTCGGCGACGGTTCCGCTGCCGAAGGGGATGCGGTACTACACCATTTTTCATATCCCGGCCGCTACGCGGTCGTGCTTGAGATCGCGGACAATAAGAACGCAGCGGCCGACCAGGTAACGGTTATTGCGCAGCCGGCCGCCCTTTCGTTCGAATTGCTTCCAGGAGGCGGCGTGGAAATACAGAACCTTGCCGGACACGATCTCGACCTCTCAGGCTGGGTCGTGCGCGAAGACGCCGGCGCGTTCGCGCATCAATTCGTGCTGCCGGAACAGTCGAAGGTGCTTTCAGGCTCGTCGATGCAGGTCTCAGCGCAAACGCTGCAGTTCCGGGCTTCTTCTTCGACGATGCTCGAATATCCCAACGGCGCGCTCGCGCTTGCGATGGGGGAAGGTTCGACGGGAGCAGCGTCTATACAGCTTGCGCCGAGCGCGCAGCCCGCCATCGCCGCGCCAGTTGCCGCTTTGCCTGCGAGTCACACGATTCCCGCACCGCAGCAGCGAGTTGCGCCGATTCCGTCTGGATCCGCGCAAGATCAAGATGATGCGACTGGAACTGATCCGGATGCCGGCGCGGACATGGTCGACGCCGCAACTGGGACGGCCTCGACAGTACTCCAAATGGCGCCTGCGGCATCTGCGCCGCTCTCGAAATACCTCTGGTGGTCCGGCGTTATCGCGCTCGCGGCTGCTGCAGGCTTCGCGATCGTAGCCGCCGGGTATTTCAAGAAAGGGGAGTGGGACATCGTTGAGGAAAAAGAGGAATGAGTGTATCGTTCCAGTAATGCCGCAGAAAAAGACCATCCTTATTACCGGCGGCGCCGGGGCGCTCGGTTCCGTCATGTGCAGGCGCTATCTCGACGAAGGCCACCGGGTGATATGCGTTGATAACTTGATGAAAACGCGCGACACCCAAAATATCGACCAGTTCAAAAAACACCCGAACTTCAAATTCGTCAAACACGACATCATCGACCCGTGGGATCCGGGCGAGAAGATAGATTGGATATTCAATCTCGCCTGCCCGGTCTCGGTGCTTTCGCTCCAGGTCGACCCGATCCACACGATGCGCACCTCCATCGACGGCGTCATCAACATGTTGAACCTCGCGAAGAAATATAATGCGCGCATCCTGCAGGGGTCGACCGCCGACATTTACGGCGAGATGAAAGACCACCCGTTCCGCGAGAGCGATTTCGGCGAAGTAAACTCGCTCACGCCGCGCGCTTGCTACGAGAACGGAAAGCGAGCCGCGGAAACGCTGTTCATGGACCACCACCGGATACACGGCACCGACATCCGCATCGCGCGGATTTTCAACACCGCTGGCCCCGCGACGCAAATGACCGACGGCAGGGTCCCGGCTATATTCATCTACAACGCGCTGGGCAACCGCGACATCGTCATCTATGGGGACGGTTCGGCGACGCGCTGCTTCTTGCACGTCGACGACCAGATCGACGCGCTTGATCGCCTGATGAGGAAAGAGGGTTTCATCGGCCCGGTCAACATCGGCAGCGACAAGGAGATCACGATACTCGAGCTGGCGAAGAAGATCGTTGCCAAGACTAATTCGAGATCGCGGGTCGTGTTCGAGAAGCGCGATGACGCGCCGCTGTTCCGCCGTCCCGACATCTCGCTCGCCAAAAAGGAACTGGATTGGCAGCCCGTGAAATCCCTCGACCGGCTGCTCGACGACATGATCGCGCATTATAAGAAAGTCGGTTTGCCGGAGAGCCGCGTTCTCGTGTTCGCGACGACTTATTATCCGGACGCCGGGCTCGCGGAAGAAAGGCTCGCCGCGCTCGCGCGCGAAATGCCCGATACCGAATTCCATGTCGTCACGACCAGATTCCGCCGCGGGTTGAAGCGCATCGAACGCCAGGACAACGTCACCATATACCGGCTCGGCTTCGGGTCGCGTTTCGATAAATACCTCCTGCCGTTCCTGGGGGCTTTCAAAGCCCGCGAACTCGACAAGCAGCTCCATTTCAGGTTCATGTGGTCGCTCATGGCAAGTTACGGCGCGCTCGCAGGTGTCATCCTCAAAATGCTCGGCTCGAAGGCGAGCTTCATCATTGCGCACCACGCGAGCGAGCTTTACGGCGGCTGGAAAGCGAAAGTGGCCGGATACGCCGAAATGCGCGCCGACCAGGTGTATCAGGGCGCCGACGTCGAGCAGACGAACGAACTGATCGACCGCGTGCGCAAAAATTACCAGGAACTCGCGATGAAGCAGGAAGGCAAGCTGATCCGGCCCGTGTAACAATATGAAGCGGGTCCTTATTATCGCGCTCGCGTACCATCCGTTCGTTGGCGGGGCGGAGATCGCGGTCAAAGAGATAACGGACCGGCTCGACCCTTCGGAGTATCAGTTCGACATGATCACGCTGCGGTTCGATTCCAATTTGCCGCGCCTTGAAAAGTTGGGGAATATAACCGTCCACCGCATCGGGTTTTCCGCGCCGGGCGCGAAAGTTTCCGATCGTGCGATGCCGTTTCGCTGCAAGGCCGCGAAGATCCTTTTCCCCGTCACGTCATTCTTGAAAGCGAACTCGCTGGAGCGGAACAGCGGATACGGCCTCGTCTGGGCGCTCATGGCGAACCAGGCCGGGTTCGGCGCGCTCTTTTTCAATCTCGCGCACCCGCGCATCCCGTATTTCCTCGAGCTGCAGGACGGCCGCGCGTTCGCGGACATGAAAACGCGGCAGCCGGTGCTGCGGTTTCTCTGGAACTGGTACCGGCAGATATATCTGCGCGCGGACGTCATCAAAACGATCTCAAACTACATCGCGAAAGAGGTTCGCGCGATCGGGTACCGCGGGGAGATCGAAGTGATCCCCAACGCCGTCGATGTCGCGAAATTCTCCGAGCCGGTCGCGGATGAAAAGCTGCGCGCGCTCAAGGCGAAGTTCGGCAAAGAGCCCGGCGATGTTTTTCTCTTTACCGCATCGCGGCTGGTCTTGTCGCGCGGCGTCGAGGACGCCATCCAGTCGCTCGAATTTCTGCCGGGAAATGTGAAGCTCCTGATCGCGGGCGACGGCGAGGATCGCGAGAAATTAGAGCATCTTGCGCGCGGGCTCGACGTCCCGGACCGCGTGATCTTCGCGGGACACGTCGACCATGCCGACTTGCCGGAGCACCTGAAGATCTCCGACGTTTTTGTGCGGCCGTCGCTTATCGAAGGCCTCGGCAACTCGTTCCTTGAAGCGATGGCCGCGGGAATTCCGATCATCGGCACGCGCGTCGGCGGCATTCCGGATTTTCTTTCCGAAAGCGAGACGGGGCTTTTTTGCGAAGTGCGGGATCCGCAAAGCATCGCCGCGGCCGTCAAAAAATATCTCGAAGATCCCGCGCTCGTTGCGCGCGTCGTCGCGAATGGCAGGAATCTCGTCGCCGAAACGTACGACTGGCGCAAGATCGCAGCCGACATGAAAACGAGGATATTCGAGCGCTTCATCAAAAGGGGATAACCGGGTTGGCCGGATCGAGGATCGGGTGTTTGCTGATCAATAGGCACGTGTGTTGGGTTTGTGCCTGGAAATGGAAAGGAGCGCTTGTCATGATGACTCATGATCAAGCCGTCAAACCAGAAGCTCGCCACCGGATCGACTGGCCGCCGTCTACCTGCGCGATAGGAGCGATCGGCTGGGAGATGCTGACGCTTCCCGCGGCCCTTTATTTTAATATGTCTATGGGCCTCGCCTTCGCGATGCTCGGCAGCGGAACCGCCAAAACTCAATCCACCGCGTTCAAGGAATGACGTAACGGGGCGCCTCGCGCCCCGTTTCGCTTTGCGTTACAGTTGCGTGATGCGCATCGTGATCGCGAGCGGCATCTATCCGCCGGAAATCGGCGGCCCCGCTTTGTATGCGGAAGGCGTGAAAAAGTCGCTCGAACGAATGGGCCATGAAGCGCCGCTTGCGTTGTTCGGGCCGCTCCGGAAGTATCCTTCCGGCATCAGGCATCTTTTGTATACGTTTCAACTGCTCAACGCTTCCCGCGGCGCTGATGCGGTATTTGCGTTCGACACTTATAGCGTGGGCGTTCCCGCAGCCGCCGTCGGGCTTTTGGCGCGGAAGAAAGTCGTTATCCGCATCGGCGGGGATTTCGTATGGGAGCACTATGCAGAACGCACGAAAGAAGCCGTTGCGCTCCCGGAGCTTTACGCTGGCATGCACAGGCTTGCGTTCAAGGAACGCGTCGCGCGATTTTTCGTCGGGTGGATGCTGCGCCGCGGAGAGCTCGCGTTCAACACGCGTTGGCTTTTGGATATCTGGCAGAAAGCGTATGGCTTCGAGCCTTCGCGCGCCCACGTGGTCGGGAACGTGATCGGGGAAAGACTGCCTGCGCAAGGTTCCGACAAGACGGTTCTTTTTTACGGCCGGCAGCTTTCGCTCAAAAACGCCCCGGCGTTCCGGAGCGCGTTCGCGAACGCTAAAACCGATTTGAAATTGGAAGAGGGAATGATTCCATACGAAAAGTTCATCGAACGCCTTTCGCGCGCGTATGCGGTCGCCGTGCCGTCGATCTCCGACGTGGCGCCCAACGCGGTCATCGACTCGATACGCTGCGGCAAGCCGTTCCTGCTCACGAAGTATTCCGGCTACGCTGAGGAGTTCGGACAATTCGGCGTGCTTGTCGACCCGCTCGACGAGGCCGATATGGCTCGCGGCATCAAACAGCTCGCCGACCCGGCTGCTTACGAAGAGCTTCGCCGGAAGATTTTGAACTTTACGGAGGTGCGCACGTACGAAGATGTTGCGCGCGAACTCATCGCTATTGCAGGAGGCCCCGCATCTTCGCGCGAAACCCGCTCATAACCGCCTCGAACACGGTCATATCGTTTGTGCCGTCGAGCGTGACCCGGCGCAGCCGGAGCGGATCCACGGACTCGTCGTTCGCGCCCTCGATCGTCGTTAGCGCGCCCAAAAAGCCGGCTTCCTGAATGATCTGTTCGGTCGCCCCATTCCAATCATCTGGCTGGCCGTTGGGATACGCGAAGAGGCGGGAAAGCGGGCCGAATTGCGCTGTAAGCTCGTCGCGCGATCCTTCAATCTCTTTTTGCGCCTCAGCGGGCGAAAGCATCGAGAGTATCGGGTGCGTCATCGTGTGCGCGCCGATCGCGATCTTGTAGATGAATATAGCCGGGACCCTGCCGTCGGTCATTTGCGTCG